>Ga0318546_10001123_pt1 | contig 11127 bp, 10 predicted proteins | sample GRESIP169b2f19_FD_203514 | JGI IMG/M metagenome (GOLD analysis project Ga0318546, IMG submission 203514) | Tropical soil microbial communities from Luquillo Experimental Forest, Puerto Rico - GRE.SIPMG.169b2f19 | ecosystem: Environmental > Terrestrial > Soil > Tropical forest > Bulk soil...
TCGAGCCGGGCCTGGTGAACCTCCACCTCTCGTGGGCGGTTGGTCCCAAGGGCTTCTACTACGCGCCGGATCCCTCGAGCCAGCAGGCCTGCACGGTGGGGGGCAACATCGCCAACAACTCGGGCGGGCCGCACACGCTCAAGTACGGCGTGACGGTGAACCACGTGCTCGGGCTCGAGGTGGTGATGCCCGACGGCGAGATCGTGTGGCTGGGTGGGCGCACGCGCGAGAGCCAGGGCTACGACATGGCCGGCCTCTTCGTGGGCTCCGAGGGCACCTTCGGCATCGCCACCAAGATCATCGTGCGCATCCTGAAGCAGCCGCAGGCGGTGAAGACCGTGCTCGCGGTGTTCGACAGGATCGAGCAGGCCTCCGAGGCGGTCTCGGCGGTGATCGCGCGCGGTCTCATCCCCGCGGCGATGGAGATGATCGACCAGACCACCATCATCGCCGTGGAAGACGCCTTCGGTTGTGGCTATCCACGGGATGCGGCCGCCGCGCTCCTCATCGAGCTCGACGGGCTCCAGTACGGCATGGAGAGTCAGGCCGAGCGTGTGATGGCCGCCTGCCGCGACTGCGGCGCGCGCGAGGTGCGCGCGGCGCGCGACGAGGCGGAGCGCCAGCTCCTGTGGAAGGGGCGCAAGAGCGCGTTCGGCGCCTACGGTCGCATCTCGCCCGCCTACATGGTCATGGACGGCGTCATCCCGCGCACGCGGCTCCCGCAGGTGCTGACGCGGGTGAACGAGATCGCCGCGGCGCACGGTCTCCGCGTGGGCAACGTCTTCCACGCGGGCGACGGCAACCTGCATCCGAACATCCTCTACGATCCGCGCATTCCCGGCGAGGAAGCGCGTGTGGTCGAGGCAGGCGGCGAGATCCTCAAGGTCTGCGCCGAGGTCGGCGGCTCCATCTCGGGCGAGCACGGCATCGGGCTCGAGAAGATGGACTACATGCCGCTCATCTTCAGCGAGGCCGATCTCGCCTTCATGCGCGAGCTGCGCGAGGCTTTCAACCCGCGCGGCCTCTGCAATCCGGGCAAGATCTTCCCCTCGCGCAAGGCCTGCGGCGAGGGCGGTGTCGCCTACCGCCCACATCCGCTCGAAGAGAAGGGCCTCGCCCAGCGCTTCTAGCGGGGGCTGGGACGACTCAGGTGCCCGCCCCTCTCGTCGACGCGCTCCGCGGCATCGTCGGTCCCACCCATCTCCTCACGGGGGCGGACTGCGCGCCCTACGTCCTCGACGGCCGCACTCCCGAGGCGGTGGCGGTGCCCGGAAGCAAGGAGGAAGTGGCAGCGGTGCTGCTTGCCGCGGCCGAGGCGGGCATCTCGGTGGTGCCGTGGGGTGGCGGCACGCGCATGGGCATCGGGGCTCCCCCCGCGCGGCTCGGCGTGGTACTGGTGCTGAAGCGCCTCAACCGTCTCCTCGAGCACGAGCCAGGTGATCTCACGGCCACGGTGGAGGCGGGCATCACGCTCGACGCGCTACAGAGCGAGTTGGGCAAGCGCGGACAGTGGCTCTCGCTCGATCCCGCTCAGGCGGACAAAGCCACGCTGGGCGGCGTGCTCTCGAGCAACGACGCGGGGCCGCGGCGACATCTCTACGGATCGTGCCGTGACCTCCTCATCGGGCTCACCGTGATCACCGCGTCGGGCGCCACCGTCAAGGGCGGCGGCAAGGTGGTGAAGAATGTGGCGGGCTACGACCTGCCCAAGCTCTTCATCGGCGCCTTCGGCACGCTGGGCGTGATCGTCGAGGCCACTGTGAAGCTTCGCCCGCGCCCCGATGCCGATCGGCTCGTTATTGTCCGCTTCGGCCATCTCAAGGAGGCGGGCGCGGCGGCGCGCGCCGTGATGTCCTCCGACCTGCTCCCCTCCGCCCTCGATCTGGTCGACGCGGAGGCGTGCAAGAGCCTCGGCCAGCCCGGCGAGGCGGCGCTCCTCATCGGCGTCGACGGTATCCCCGAGCAGGTCGAGTGGCAGTGCGCGGAGGTGGAGCGCCTGCTCCGCCCGCAGGGGCTCGTTGACGCACGGGTGCTCGACGGCGAGGCACGTGACGCCACGTGGCGCGCACGCGGGGGACTCGGCCACGGCGCCTTCCCGGAGACTGCCGCGGTGATGCGGTGGAGCGTGCTCCCCGCCCAGGTCGCCGACGTGATGGAACAGGGCGCGGGAGTCGCCCAGCGCGCCGGTCTCGGCGCCGCGCTCGCCGCCCACGCGGGCGTCGGGGTGGTGGAGGCGGTGCTTGCTGGCGGCGGGCGTGCCGACGCGGCAGCGATTGGCGGCGTGCTGAGCGAGTGGCGAGCTCTCGTGCACGCCACGGGCGGACAGGCCCTCGTCGAGTCCGCGCCGCTCGCCGTGAAGGAGGAGGTGGCCGTGTGGGATGACCCCGGCCCGTCGCTGCGCATCATGCGGCGGATCAAGTCCCAGCTCGACCCCAACGGCCTGCTCAACCCCGGCCGCTTCGTGGGAGGCATCTAGTGGGCGATCGAACCGGATCTCCCCCTAACTGTCCCACCCTCGCCTCATCGCTCGCGGCGAGCGATTCAGCTCGAACGGTCCCAGCCCTCGCCTCATCGCTCGCGGCGAGCGATTCAGCTCGAACGGCGCCCGCTGCTCTTCGAGGGCGAGTGATGCGCGGCCGGGTAAGGGTGCGCCGGCGAGGGCCGAGATGATGAGGGAGTAAGGCTGAGACCATGGTTCACGAGACTCTGACCGCTAGGCCAACCGGCCCGCTCACCCTCCATGGCCACGACGTGGAGGGCGTAAACCGCTGCGTGCACTGCGGCCTCTGCCTCGCCTACTGCCCCACATTCTCGATCCTCGGCACCGAGATGGACTCGCCGCGCGGCCGCATCTTCATCGTGAAGTCGCTCGCGGAAGGCCGGCTCAAGCTGGGCGACGCCACCGTCTCGCACCTCGATCTCTGCCTCGGCTGTCGCGCCTGCGAGACGGTGTGCCCCTCGGGCGTCCCCTACGGGCAGCTTATCGAGGCCGCCCGTGCCGAGGTGGAGCAGCAGCGCCCCGGCGGCCCGCTCCGCCGGCTCTTCCGCTGGATGAACTTCGCGCTTCTCCTGCCCCGCCCGCGCATGCTCGGCCTCGCCGCGGCGGGGCTCCGCTTCTACCAGGTGAGCGGGCTCCAACGCCTCGCGCGCGCCACGGGCCTGCTCAAGCTGCTGCCCTCGCCGCTCGGCGAGTGGGAGCCGCTTCTGCCCACGTTACCGCCCGCCGCCGAGCGTGCGCCGCTGCCGGAGCTCACACCCGCCCAAGGGGAGAAGCGCGCGCGGGTGGGCATGCTCACGGGCTGCATCCAGCAGATCGCCTTCGGCTCGCAGAATCGCGCCACCGCGCGCGTGCTCGCGCGGAACGGCGCCGAGGTGGTCGCCCCGCGCGAGCAGACCTGCTGCGGCGCGCTCCACGCCCACTCGGGCGAGCACGCGCTGGCCGTGGACCTGGCCAAACGCACCATCGAGGTCTTCGAGGCGGCAAAGGTGGACGTGATCATCGTCAACACCTCGGGCTGCGGGGCGCACATGAAGGCCTACGGCATGCTGCTCGCGGACGATCCCGCCTGGCGAGACCGCGCGGCGCGTTTCGCGGCCAGCGTGCGCGACCTCGCCGAGTTCCTCGCCGCCGAGCCGCTGCGGGGGCCACTCGGCCTTGTCAATCGCACGGTGACGTATCACGACCCGTGTCATATCGTGCACGGGCAGAAGATCTCGAAGCAGCCGCGCGCGCTCCTCGCCCAGATCCCCGGCCTTGAGCTCGTCGCGCTCAAGGAAGCCGACTGGTGCTGCGGCTCCGCGGGCACCTACAACCTGACCCAGCCCGAAATGGCGCAGCAGCTCCAGGCGCGCAAGGTTGCCCACATCCGCGAGACGGGGGCCGACGCGGTAGTGACGGCGAATCCGGGCTGCATCATCCAGATCGCGCAGGGGCTGGAGGCCGCGGGGGCGCACGTGCAGGTTCTGCATCTCGCGGAGGTGCTGGACGAGGCGTACCGAAACGCCCCTTCGGCTTCAGGGAGAAGGGTCTCTCACCCGGGCCCTCTTCCCGGAGAGGAGAGGGAGCACGCCAATCCCTCGCCCCCGACGAGGGAGAGGGCAGGGTGAGGGGGGCGGATGGACGCATGCCCCGCGTGAAGGTCCTCGACCTGGCAGCGCTCCCCGACGGCGGCGTAGAGCTGGCGGTAGTGAACGGCCTCGATGTGGCGCTCTTCCGGCGCGGCGACGAGATCTTCGCCATCGGCAACGAGTGCGCTCACACTGGCGGCAATCTGTGTGACGGGCCCGTCGAGGGCGACATCGTCACGTGCCCGCTTCACGGCTGGGAGTTCGACCTTCGCTCCGGTGCGTGCATGACGGTTCCCGGCGAGTCGGTGCCGCGCTACGTCGTCACCGTGGAGGACGGCGCCATCTACGTCGAGGAGAGCGCATGAAGGACTCCGTCCCGCAGGAGCACAAGGCCAACGCGCCCACCTCCGTCGGCTGCTTCGTCCTGACCATGTCGGACACGAAGACGCCCGAGACCGATACCAGCGGCAACCTCATCCGCGAGCTCTTGACCCGGGCGGGGCACAAGGTCGCTGGCCACGCCATCGTGAAGGACGATCCCGCGCAGGTCACCGCGGTGATCCGCTCAGGCTGCGCCGCGCCTTCGGTGGAGGCCTTCATTCTCACGGGGGGTACCGGGATCACGAGCCGCGACTCCACCTTCGAGGCGGTGGAGGCCCTCCTCGACAAGCGGCTCACCGGCTTCGGTGAGCTGTTCCGCATGTTGTCCTACCAGGAGATCGGCGCCGCGGCCATGCTCTCCCGAGCCCAGGGAGGGGTGGTCCAGGGTCGCGTGCTCTTCTCCCTGCCCGGCTCCCCGAACGCTTGCCGACTCGCCCTGGAAAAGCTCATAATCCCGGAGCTTCCCCACCTGATCCGCGAGGTGAGGCGCTAGGAGGCTCCAGGGTATACTCGAATGTAGTCGTCTCATTCGATCCAGCCCGGTCGATCCTGGCTACACGGAGGAGCGGCAATGCCGAGGCACCTAATCCGAATCGCGATCGTCTCTCTGCTCTTCGTCACCCTGGCCGTCCCCGTGGGAGCGCAGACCTCACCGCCATCGGGCGCACTCTGGACGGAGAGCAGCAACAGCAAGGTGCCCGCCGACATCGCTCGCCTCAACGACCACATGAACAGCCTCGCGGAGAAGCTCAAGCCCACGCTGGTGCAGGTGCGCGTGCGCCGCACGGAGACGCAGAACGACCCTGAGCAGCCGGGCACGCCTGAAGAGCGTCGCACCTCCGGCTCCGGCGTGATCATCCGCTCCGATGGCTATCTGGTGACGAACGAGCACGTAGTGAACGAGGCGGAGAAGATTCAGGTCAAGCTCGCCGACGGCCGCCGATTCGACGGCCGCCTCGTGGGCAAGGACGAGCGCGTGGACCTGGCCCTGGTGAAGATCGAGGCCACGGGGCTTCCTGTGGCCGCCCTCGGCGACTCCAACAAGCTCCGCATCGGCGAGTTCGTCCTCGCTCTCGGCCAGCCCTTCGGCCTCGAGCAGTCCGTCTCCTTCGGCATCGTGAGCCGCAAGGGCGCGCCGCTCCTCGTGGCCGCGCCCGGGTTCGACTTCATCCAGACCGACGCCACCGTGAACCCGGGCAACTCGGGCGGCCCGCTCGTCAACATGGCGGGCGAGGTGATCGGCATCAATAGCATGGCCGCGCGCAACGGTACCATCGGCTTTGCCATCCCCATCAACCTCGTGAAGGGCCTCCTGCCGCAGCTCGCCTCCAAGGGCAAGGTGGAGTGGGGGTGGCTCGGCGTGGGCATCGCGGACGTGGGCGATGAGGACTTCGCCAAGTACCAGCTCAAGGAGCCGAAGGGCGTGCTCATCCGCCACGTGGTCGCCGGGCAACCCGCCGACAAGGGCGGTCTCAAGGCCGACGACGTGGTGCTGGCCGTGGACGGCACGCAGATCGACGGCATGCGTGATCTCCAGCGCATCATCGCGAGCACGCCCGTGGGCCGCTCCGTGAAGCTCGCCGTCATGCGCGGCGGCAAGGAGCAGGACATCGAAGTGGTCGTGGGCCCATACCAGGCCTCGACGGCGGCGACACGGCCCGCGCAGCCGCCGCGCCGCCCTGAGGCGCCCGCGCCCAAGGGCCCGCCGACGCCCGCGCCCAAGTGATCGGTCGGCGAGCGCGTCTCGCCACCGCCCTCGCATTCCTCCTCACCTCGGCAGCGGCCGCGGAGGCCACCGAGGTGAGGATGCTTTTGCCCACTGATCGCCTCACCCAGGCCGATCCCGCCCAGCTCACCGGCCGTCGTATCCATCTCTCGCTGGTGAGCTGCCGCGAGACGCCGTCCACCTGCGACGAGATCAACCTGCTCAACGGCCTCGACGGCTGGAGCGTGAATCCGCGCATCACGCTCGGCTTCTCGGGGCCCGTGAAGCTCGACAGCATCACGCGCTCGAGTGTCTTCGTCCTCCCCTTGGGCGACGACCGGGCGGAGCCCATCGGCCTCTCCCGCCTGGTCTGGGACGCCGAAGGCCGAACGCTCTACGCGCGGCCGGAGCGCGTCCTTCGCCAGGGGCGCGCGCACGCGCTCGTGATTACCTCGCGAGTGCTGGACGACACAGGGCAGCCGCTGCGCCGCGCTCGTGGCGCGACGCCTGACGAGCGGCTTGTGAAGCGGCTCGGAGCCCTCGGCCTCACCCGCGACCAGGTGGTCGCATCGGTCCTCTTCACCACGCTCTCGGTGACGGCCGGCCTCGAGCAGATGCGGGCGGTGATCGAGGCGCGACCCGCGCCTCCGGTGGACTTCATCCAGTCTCCCGGCGGGACCCGCAGCGTGTTTTCGCGCGCCGCCCTCGAGAGCATTGTGTTCAGCCGCCAGATCGCCACCGGCGGGCCCGAACGCTTCGCCAAGCCCATACCGCTCGAGCTCGACTTGGTGCCGCCCGCCGATGTCGGCACGATCGCCCTGGGCTCCTTCGAGAGCGCGTCGTTCCTCACGGGTTCGCGCCACATCCCGCGCGCGCCCAGCTCGCGGACTCCCGCGATCCTCGGTCACGAGCGCGTCCAAGCGGTGTTCTTCCTGCCCCCGGGCGCGATGCCCGCGGCGGGCTGGCCCGTCGTCGTCTTCGGCCACGGCTTCGGTAACGACAAGAACCTGATCGCCCCGCTCGTCGCGGGCACCTTCGCCCGGCGGGGCTTCGCCACCGTGGCCATCAACGTGGTCGGTCACGGCGGCGGCCCCGACAGCACGCTCACCATCAAGCAGCGCAACAAGGAGCCGCTGGTGCTCCCCGCGGGGGGCCGCGGGCTCGACCTGGACGGCGACGGCCGCATCGGCAGCACGGAGGGCGTGTCCACGGCGATGCGCGGGCCCCTGGCCCTCATCGCCAGTCGCGACGGCCTGCGCCAGACCGTGGCCGACCTGATGCAGCTCATCCGCGCCCTCCGCCGCGGCGTGGACGTGGACGGCGACGGCAAGCCCGATCTCGACGCCACGCGCATCTACTACGCGGGCCAGTCCTTCGGCGGCATCTACGGCACCCTGCTCATGGCGGTGGACCCGCTGCCGCGAGCCGGTGCGCTCAGCGTGCCCGGCGCGCCCATCGTGGAGATTGCCCGCCAGGCAGAGATGTTCCGCCCCCTCATCATCCAGCAGATGCGCGCGCGTCGGCCCTCGCTCATGAACGGTGAGAAGGACTTCACCGAGTCGCTGCCGCTCTGGGGCGAGCCGCCCGTGACTGCGCCCGCGCCCGGGGCGCTCGCCATCCAGGCCTACTTCGACCGCGCGGAGTGGATGCAGGAGGCCGCGGATCCGTCCGCCTTCGCGCCGTATCTACGCGAGGCGCCGCTGCTGGCCGCGGGGCCGCGGCCCGTGCTGATCCAAATGGCAGTGGGCGACCGCACCGTGCCCAATCCCACCACGGAACAGATCATCCGCGCGGGCGCGCTCCAGCCATTCGTCTCCCTCTACCGCCACGATCTCGTGGTCTCGACGCTGCCGCCGCGCTTCGCCAACCCGCACGGCTTCCTCACCATGCAGGCCCCGGAGGTAGCGGCCACGGCCCGTGTGGCCCAGGAGCAGATCGTTCGCTTCTTCCTCTCCGACGGCCGAGCGATCGAGCGCACCGACCCGCACTTCGACGTGCCGTAGGTCCTCTCGCCCCCGGGTCACGGAGCTCATTCATGAGCGGGCGGCAGCCACACATCCCTCATCACCCGGGGCGAGGGGATCGGTCTTCCGAGCCTTTACCGCACGCGCCCCGGCTGGTACTCTGCGCACATCATGCGCGCCATCCTCCTCGGCACCGGCTCGCCCCCGCCCAATCCGAAGCGTCGCGGTCCCGCCACGCTCCTCAGCCACGGCGACGAGAAATTCCTCGTCGACGCGGGCTCGGGCGTGGGCGTGCAGCTCGTGCAGACCGGCGTGCGCCCGTACGACTGGCCGCGGGTGCTGATCACGCATCACCACTCCGACCACGTCATCGACCTTGGGCACCTCCTGATCACGCGCTGGATCTCGGGACAGAACGCACCTTTCGAGGTCTGGGGACCGCCGGGGACGAAGCGGCAGATGGACAAGCTCCTCGACTACCTCGACTGGGACATCGAGGTTCGCCGCCACCACATGGTCAAGCGCGACCGGCCCCGTGTTGCCGTTACTGAGTTCGAGGAGGGAAAGATCCTCGAGGTGGGCGGAGTCACCGTGAGCGCCTTCAACGTGGACCACGACCCGGTGAAGCCCGCCGTGGGCTTTCTGTTCGAGGGCGGCGGCCGCCGGGTGGTCGTGTCCGGCGACACGCGCCCCTCGGAAAACCTCATCCGCTGGAGTCAGGGCGTGGACTGCCTCATCCACGAGTGCTGCGAAATGGCCAAGACCTCGTGGTATCCCGACTGCGGCTGGCCGAGCCTCGAGGCGAAAATGAAGGACCTCGCGTCCTACCACACCCAGCCCGACGACATCGGCCGCGTTGCCGCCGCTGTCAAGCCAGGCAAGCTCGTCATGACGCACATGATGCCCGGCTCCGTCCCCGCCGAGCTCCACGCCGCGGCTACTCGCCACTTCCACGGCCCCATCACAATCGGCGAAGACCTTACCGAGGTCTAATCCCGCTCCCTGTCGACGGGGAGAGGACAGGGACCCGTTATCCAAGCAGCAGCTTGATCGACCCCGCGATAGCGATCCCGATCAGCACCAGCGCAAAGAGTCTCCGCGGTAAGAAAGCATTCACTCGCCACCCGAGCCATGACCCGAGGTAGAGCAGCGGCAAGGCGAGCAGCGCCATCCAGATCATTCGCCAGGTGAGAAACCCGATGCTCCAGTAGGACAGTACCTTGAGGCAGTTCGCGGTGACGAGGGCGGCGCCGCCCGTGGCCACCACTGCAGCATTGGACAGCCCGAGCCCCGCCAGATAGGGCCCGAGCATCACGCCGGCCGAGTTCGCAATGGATGAGGCCATGCCCGCTAGCACGCCAAGACCAGCGCTCACGCTGCCGTGGTGGCCCACCCGGATCCGCGTGGTGAGGAACACGAGCTGGAGCAGGGCCAGGCCTAGGGCGACGCTGCCGATCAAACGGCGCAGCTGATGGTCCGGCATCCCGGAGATGAGCCACACGCCGATCAGGATGCCCACGATGGTCGTGGGCAGGAGCAGACGGAGCTGCCGCCTGTCCCACTGGCGCCAGTAGTAGCGGAGGATGATGGGGTCAGCGAGGATGAGCACGAAGCCCGTCAGACCGAGCGCAGACTGCGCGGGGAGCGCGAGAGTCAGGACGGGCGTGAGGGCGAGCCCGATGCCGCCGCCCAAGCTCCCCCGGAGGAAGCCCGCGACGAAGGCCGCGAGCGCCGTGGCGGCGGCCAGCACCTCCAGCGAGGGCTCGGGCACTAGGCCGGCCTCGTCATGAAGGCGGTCGACACGTTCTGCACGCCCCTCACCCTGACCCTCTCCCCCTATTGGGGCGAGGGGACCCGCCTCCTTGAAAGAGAATTGGGGCGAGAACGCGCTTTTTCTTCACGTACAGTCACGCGTAACAACGCGGCGGACGGGCGTTTCCGGCAAGGGCACTAGGCGTGCTCGAGACGGAGCACGGAGAGCGTGGCCCGCGCCCACTCGCTGTCAAGCGCGGGCACCGGCGCGTAGGTGAGCCCGCTCGTGATGCGCGCACCTTGCTCGTAGTCCTGCGCCGCGTCCTCCAGCACATCCTCTACGGCCAGCTCGAACCGCGCCAGCTCAGCGGCCACGAACGGTGGCGCGCTCGCACGGCACTTCACGTACAGGGTGACGTCGGGCTCGGCCATGATCAGCGTGGCCGCCCCGCGCGCCTCCAGATTGCGCCGCGCGCTGCTCCGGGCGGAGATGGCGAGCCGGATCACGTCCGGCCCCACCGCCAGCAGCTCCAGATAGGAGCAGAGCATGGGATGCGGCCGCCCCTGATCGTCCACGGTGAGCAGCGGCAGCGCGCGCCCCAACAGGCTCGGCAGGTCCTGCTGCGAGAGCCGCCGCACGAGCGCCGGCGGCAGGGCCGCTCCCAGGCTCCGGCTCATGGCGTGACCACGAGCCCGTCGTGTGCGCACTCGAACTGCGCCTCGCCCGAGCGCGCGAGCATCTCCCGCCCCATGTGCGTGAGGATGATCCGCTTCGCTCCGAGCAGCTCCGCCTGTGCCTCCACCGTGCGGTAGTCGAGATGGAACTTCACCGGCCGGTCGATCGTGTATGCCTCGCACACGAAGAGATCCGTCCCGCGTGCTACCTCGACCAGGCTCTCCGTCCACTCCGTGTCGCCGGAGTAGGCGATGATCCTGTCGCCGTACTCGACGCGGAGCGCATGCGGAGGCGCCCCACTCGGGTGCACCACGGGGAACGCCGTCACCGACGCTGGCCCCACACGCGTCAATGCACGCGGCGCCAGCTCCACGAACTCCACGCTGAACTTTCGTTGCACGGCCAGGGACCCCGGGAAGAACAGCTCCATGGCCGCCTCTACGCGGTCGCGCACGCCGGGCGGCCCCGCGATCAGGAGCGGCCGCGTGCGCCGGGAGAACTGCGCGTCCAGGATCAGGAACGGCACGCCCCCGAAGTGATCCACGTGGAGGTGGCTCAACAGCACCGCGCTCACCTCATCC
>Ga0318546_10001129_pt1 | contig 11107 bp, 7 predicted proteins | sample GRESIP169b2f19_FD_203514 | JGI IMG/M metagenome (GOLD analysis project Ga0318546, IMG submission 203514) | Tropical soil microbial communities from Luquillo Experimental Forest, Puerto Rico - GRE.SIPMG.169b2f19 | ecosystem: Environmental > Terrestrial > Soil > Tropical forest > Bulk soil...
GGCCGATGCGCTCGTCGGCGAAGGCGTGCCGTTCCGCGAGGCGCATCGCGCCGTGGGCGCGCTCTGGGCGGCGGCGGAGCGGGCGAACTGCGAGCCGGCGGTGCTGCCGCTCGAGAAGCGGCTCGCCCTGTCGCCGCACTTCACCGACGTGCGGCTCGCGGCGCTGAACGTCGAGGCCGCGATCGCGCGGCGCATGCACCCGCCGGGCGCGGGCTCGACCGCGCACCAGCTGGCGATCGCCGAGGCGCGGCTGGGCTTGGGGCCCGGCGACGACGCGGACGTGCCCGCGCCGGAGGAGATGGCGGCGTATTTGCAGGGTGGCAGCGCGGCCTCCGGCCGCGCCTCGGTTGGGGCGAACGCCGGCCGCGCCTCGGTTGATGCGAACGCCGGGCGCGCATCGGTTGGGGCGAACACCGGGCCCGCCGACTCCCGCGTCGGCGGCGAGGGGCTGGTGCTCCGTCGCGCGCAGGTGGCCGACGTGCCCGGCATCGCCGGCGTCATGGCGCCTTACGTCGTCGAGGGCTCGCTGCTGCCGCGGCCGGTGTCCGAGCTCTACCAGTGCGTGCGCGAGTTCCACGTCGTGGAGCGCGTCGCGGAGAACGGGTCCGGGCCCACGATCGTCGCCTGCGCCGCGCTGCGGCTCCTGTGGCGTGACCTGGGCGAGGTGCGCTCGCTCGCCGTGCGGCCCGACGCGCACGGGAAGGGCCTCGGCGCGGCGCTGGTCGCCGCCGTGGTCGCGGACGCCCGCGCGCTCGGGCTGCCGCGCATCATCGCGCTCACGCGCGAGGTGGGCTTCTTCCAGCGCTCCGGCTTCAACGCTCAGCCGCGTGAGTCGATCCCACGCAAGGTGTGGACCGACTGCGTGCGCTGTCCCAAGCGCCACGCCTGTGACGAGGTGGCGATGACGCTCGACCTGGTGCCCGGCGCCTCGGAAGAGGCGGCTCGCCAGGCGCGCGCGTACGTGCTGCCCATGCCCGCGGCGGCGGAGATGTCCGATCCGTCGCTGCCGATCATCTCGTGAACGATCCGGTGAAGAAGGAGAATGCGAACGTGTCCGATGAGCGCGAAGCGCGACGTCATCCGAATGCGCCCGAGCACCTCGTGGACCTGACCGGCCTCGACCGCTCCTTCATGCTGGAGCTCTTCGCGGAGGCCGACCGGCTGCGCGCCGTGCGCGGCACGCCGAAGGCCCCGCGGCCGCTCGCCGGCAAGACCGCGGCGCTCGTCTTCCACAAGCCGTCGCTGCGGACGCGCGTGTCGTTCACCGTGGGGATGCACGAGCTGGGCGGCGACGCGGTGGACCTGGGCGTGGTCGAGGTGAGCGAGACCGGGCGCGAGTCGGTGGAGGACGTGGCGCACGTGCTCTCCGGCATGGTGGACCTGGTCGTGGTGCGCACGTTCTCGCACCGGCTGGTGCAGCGGCTGGCGGCGAGCGCGACGATCCCCGTGATCAACGCGCTCACGGACCACTCGCACCCCTGTCAGATCCTCGCCGACATGTACACGCTGTGGCGCGCCGGCCGCGACCTGGACCAGATCACGATCGCCTGGGTCGGCGACGGCAACAACGTGCTCCACTCGTGGCTCGAGGCGAGCACGCTGTTCGGGTTCAAGCTGCGCGTCGCCGTGCCCGACGGCTTCGAGCCCGACGCGGGGCTCTACCTCGATGCCGAGGCGCGCTCCAAGGGCGGGGTGCGGCGCGTGCGTGATCCGTACGAGGCCGTGCGCGGCGCTGACATGGTGTACACCGACACGTGGACGAGCATGGGCCAGGAGCAAGAAGCCGAGTGGCGCCGGATCGCGTTCAGCGGCTACACGGTGGACGAGCGCATGATGGCGGCCGCGAATCCCGACGCCGTGTTCATGCACTGCCTGCCCGCGCACCGCGGCGAGGAGGTGACCCCCGAGGTCATCGACGGTCCGCAGAGCGTGGTGGTGGAGCAGGCCGAGAACCGCCTGCACCTGCAGAAGGCGCTCATGGTCGCACTCGCCGGCGGCACGTGGAACCGCGTCCCGCGGAAGGCGCGGCGCCGGAGCACGCAGGCGCAGCCCGTCGGGGCGTGAGGCGGCGGCCTGCGGTACCCTGCGCTCGTCGTCACCATGGCCGCGCCACCCCAGGGACACGGGAGAGATCCGTCATGAGCGCACGGAAGTTCCACTTGCTGCCGATCCTGCTGCTCGCGCTCGCGCCCGCCGTGACGCGCGCCGACAAGTACGAAGACGCAGTGAACGTGTTCCGGCACGCCGGGGAGAGCGCCTCGTTCTTCGGCCACAGCTACGGCTACGCGATCTTCCCCACGATCGGCAAGGGCGGCATCGGCATCGGCGGCGCCCACGGCTCGGGCCGCGTCTTCGTGCACGGCGGCCACGTGGGCGACGCGTCGATGACGCAGGTCACCGTGGGCTTCCAGTTCGGCGGCCAGGCGTACAGCGAGATCATCTTCCTCGAGGACGAGCGAGCCTTCAAAGAGTTCTCGAGCGGCGAGTTCGCATTGGGCGCTCAGGCGACCGCGGTGGCGATCACGGCGAGCGTGAACGCGCAGGCCACGACCACCGGCTCGGGCGCGAGCGCCGGCCTCACCGAAAAGGACACGAAGACTGCCGGCATGTACCAGAAGGGCATGGCGGTGTTCACCGCGGCCAAGGGCGGCCTCATGTACGAGGCGACTGTTGGAGGGCAGAAGTTCGGCTACAAGAAGAAGAAGTGACCGCCTGCCCGGCCCCGGCAAACCCTGTGCTACGCTCATGGGTCATGTCCCACCTCCATAGGGTCCGCGCGGCCGCCCCGCGGGCGGCGATCGCGGCCCTCCTCCTCGCCACGGCCGCCCACGCCCAACTCCGCCTCACCCGCCCCACTCCGTGGACGCCCGATTCGGTGGTCAAGGCCGTGCTCAGCGCCGGCTCGGCGCAGCTCACGCCCGACCCGCCGGTGGACCCGACCGTGCCGCGCATCTGGCTCACGCGCGCCGAGCGCACGAACTGGAAGGAGACGTCGAACTACGACGAGCTGATGCGCAACTGCCGCTCGCTCGAGGCGGGCTCGCGCTGGGTGAAGCTGGACATCATCGGCCGCACCGGGCAGGGCCGCGACGTGCCGATGCTGATCCTGTCCAAGGACCGCGCATTCACGCCCGAGGCCGCCCGTGCCACGGGCAAGCCCGTCGTGCTGATCCAGAACGGCATCCACGCCGGTGAGATCGAGGGCAAGGACGCGTCGGGCATGCTGCTGCGCGATCTCGCCGTGCTGCACAAGGACGATTCGCTGCTCGACTCGGTCATCGTGCTCGTGGTGCCGCTGTTCTCGGCCGACGCGGCCGAGCGGCGCAGCCACTGGAACCGCATCAACCAGAACGGCCCGGACGAGATGGGCTGGCGGCACACGCCGATCGGGCTCAACTTGAATCGGGACTACACCAAGCTGGACGCGCCCGAGATGCGGGCGCTGATCGGCAACGTGTACACGAAGTGGTGGCCGGAGCTGCTGATCGACAACCACACGACCGATGGCGCCGACTACCGCTACGACATCACCTACGCCACGAACCACGGCGCCGGCATGCCGCCGTCGCTCGACCGCTGGTGCGCCGAGGCGGTCGAGAAGGGCATGGTGGGCCGGCTCACGGCGCGCGGCCACGAGGTGTCGCCGTACTTCGACTTCAAGACCGGCAACGACCCGCGGGGCGGCATCGAGTACAACAACAGCCTGCCGCGCTTCTCCACGGGCTACGCGCCGCTCCAGTCGCGCGTCGCGCTCCTGGTCGAGACGCACATGCTCAAGCCATACGGCTCCCGCGTGAAGGCCACGTACGACCTGATGCTGTCGATGCTCGAGGAGATCCACGACCACCCGCGAGCGCTCATGAACGCTGTGCGCGATGCCGAGGCGGCGAGCGTCGCCCGCGCGCAGGCGAAGGATCCGACGAAGCGCATGCTGGTGCTGGCGAGCGCGATCTCGGACCACGGCGTGCCGTTCGCGTGGAAGGGCCTGCAGACGTCGTGGGAGTTCAGCGAGATCACCGGCTCGCGGATCCCGCGCTACACGAACCTGGCGTGGGACACCACGGTGACGCTCTATCGCGAGACCATCCCGCAGCTCTCCGTGCGGCTCCCCGAGGGCGGCTACATCGTGCCGCAGGAGTTCACCGACGTCCTGGACCGCATGACGCTCCACGGCATCCGCCTGCGCCGGCTCGCGCGCGCATGGAGCGACACCGTGGAGATGACGCGTATCACCGGCCACACGGTGCCCGGCGAGCCCTACGAGGGGCGCGCGCTCGTGAAGGTCACCGCGGTGTCCATGGAACGCCAGCTCCGCAACTTCCGCGCCGGCGACGTGTGGGTGCCGCTCGACCAGCGGGGCGGCGCGCTGGCGGCGACGCTGCTCGAGGCGCAGTCGCCGGACGGGTTCATGGCCTGGGGCTTTTTCCACACCGTGTTCCAGCGGAAGGAGTATGGCGGCGACTACGTGATCGAGCCCATGGCGCGCGCGATGATGGCGCACGACCCCAAGCTCGCGGCCGATTTCCGTACCAAGGTGGAGTCGGACACCGCGTTCGCGAAGGACCCAAGCGCACGCGCCGACTGGTTCTACCGCCGCTCGCCGTGGCGCGACCCGGAGCAGGACCTGCACCCGGTCGCGCGTGCCCTGCACCCGGTGCCGGAGGCCGCGCTGGTGCCGCTGGTCACGCCGCCGCCGCCGCCCGCACCCACGGCGGGCGCGGGCACGGCGAAGCAGAAGTAGCGCGCCGCCTCACGGCGGGGACGATCGCTCACTCGTAGTGCTTGCCGCGCTGCCACGCCACCGCGAGGTCGGGGCGGAAGTGGCGCGCGACGACGATCCGGCGGTCCTGCTCGTACGGCATGGCGAGCGGATGCCCCGCGATCCCCTCGATGCGCACGGTGTCGCACTCCTCGGCCACCTTCGCGCTGTCCCGTCCGACGAAGATCACCACGGAACGATCCCACGCCGGCGGCCCCCAGAGGTACCAGGTGTTGTGCTGGCTCGCGATGCGCGGCAGCCGGCCGCGGCCGAACATCTCCAGCGCGCCGGCCTCCCCGTAGTTGTCCACGATCACGATCGCCCGCGCCCGCTCGTCGGGCGTGAGCGTCGACGCCACGCGCGCCACCGAATCCGCGAACTCGGGCCAGCCGAACATGTCGGCGTAGTGCTGCGGCAGCGCGCCCATCCGGTGGTGCTCCTCGGCGGCGGGCTTGATCCCGAGCGCCGCCTGGTAGCTCACGTACGCCTCCGGCGGGAGCACGGGCAACGCGAACGGGAGCAGCGCGAGCATGCCGGCCGCCGGCATCGCCACGATGGCCGCGCGCCAGGCGCGGCGGCCGCGCGCGGCCGTCGCGTGCTCGAACGCGACGCCGCCGAGTGCCAGGAGCCCCGGGTAGGCTGGCGCGAGATAGTCGGCGCGCGCGGTGCGCACGGCGATGAGGAAAGCCAGCACCGCCACGTACTGGACGGCGAGCACCCTCCCCATGTCGCCCGCACGGCCGCGGATCCCGCGCACGAGGCCCGCGAGCCAGATCGGGGCCGCGAGCGGGTTCATGGCCAGCACTTGCCCCGCAAGGAAGCCGGCGAGCGAGGCCGCGACCATCTTGTTCGCGGTGGCGTTGCGCATGAACTCAAGCGTCGGCCAGGCGTGCGCGACCTGCCAGAGCACGTGCGGCGCGAACATCACGGCTGCGATGGCGCCGGCGAGCCACGGCCCAAGGCTCGCGAGCACGCGCCGGCGGCCGCTCACCGCCACGCCGAGCACGAGCCCGGCCACGCACCAGAGCATGCTCAGCTTGTTCAGGAGTCCGAGCCCCACGACCGCGCCGAAGCCCGCCCAATCGCCCATGCGACCGCGCTCCAGCGCGCGCAGCAGGAGCACCGCTGCCAGCGCCCACAGCACGGCGTCGAGCGCGTTCATCGAGTAGTAGTGGTCCATCCCCAGGTAGATGAGCGACGTCAGCGCGCCGAGGCCGGCGAGCGCCTGCGCGAACGCGCCACCGCCGAGCCTTCGGGCCAGGTGCATCGTCAGGAGGACCAGCGCCACGTGGGCCGCGAGCGGGATGACGCGCATGCCCACGAGCGAGTCGCCGACCAGGAGCCGCCACGCGGCGAGGAGCGCGATCGAGAGCGGCGGCTGGTCCACGTAGCCCCAGGCCAGGCGCTTGGCGCACGATACGTAATAGAGCTCGTCCCGGAACCAGCCGTAGCGCGCGATCGCCGGGAGGTGCACGAGCACGGTGGCCGCGAGGAGCGCCCACATCGGGGCACGGGCGAACTGCGGGGGCGGAGCGGGCCCCGCCGCGGCGTCGCTACCGCTGGGTTCGGGCTCGGCGGCCATGTCGGCTCCCGGTTCTCGTATACGGGTGAATGCCCCTCGCGCACGCGACCCTACCACGGTACCGTGTGCCGCCTGTCGTGCTTGCCGCCCACGCCACCCGGAGGCCGAAATGTCGCCCCGCACCCGCGTCCCCGCGCTCGCCGCACTGCTCCTCACGCTCGCCGTCGCTCCCGCGCTCGCGCTCGACTTCACCGTGAACGTGGATGCACGCGAGACCACGCGCGGCCTGCTCCACGTCACCGAATCGTTCCCCGGCCGCACGGGCGCGGTGTCGCTCACGTACCCGCGCTGGATCCCCGGCGAGCACGGCCCCACCGGGCCCACCGTGGATGTCTCCGGGCTGGTCGTGAAGGCGGGCGGCAAGGTGGTGCCGTGGCGCCGCGACGTGGTCGACATGCAGACCATCCGCGTCGACGTGCCCGCCGGCGCCAAGACCGTGGAAGTCGCGTTCGACTTCCTGCTCGACAACAGCACGGACGGTTTCACGTCGGCCGCGTGCGCGACGCCCAACCTGCTGCTGCTGTCATGGAACGAGGTGGCGCTCTATCCGACCGGGCAGAAGTCGGACGCGCTCCACTGCGAGGCGTCGCTGACGCTGCCCGACCACTGGCAGTATGGGACGGCGCTCGACTCGCAAGCCCCGAGCGGCGCCACGATCAAGTTCAAGCCGTGCACGTTCACGACGCTCGTGGACTCGCCGGTGCTCTGCGGTCGCTGGTTCCGCACCGTCGAGCTGGCGCCCGGGGACAGCGTGCCGGTGCGGCTCCGGATGGCGTGCGACTCGGAAGAGGGCCTGAAGATCCCCGACTCCCAGGTGGAGGCGCTCCGCAACCTCGTGCGCGAGGCGCGCACGCTGTTCGGCACGCAGCACTACCACCACTACGACTTCCTGTTGACGCTCTCCGACCACACGGCGCACTTCGGCCTGGAGCACCACCAGTCGAGCGACGACCGCACCCGCGAGCGCATCTGGCTCGACGACGACCTCCGCCGCAACAGCTCGAACCTGCTCTCGCACGAGTACGTGCACTCGTGGAACGGCAAGTTCCGCCGCCCCGCCGGACTCGCGACCGGCGACTACTACACGCCCATGCAGGGCGACCTGCTGTGGGTGTACGAGGGGCTCACGCAGTACCTGGGCTTCGTGCTCGCCGCCCGTGCGGGCATCCGCACGCCCGAGGAGGCGCGCGACGGCCTGGCGAGCGCCGCCGCCGACATGGAAGCGCACCGCGGCCGCACGTGGCGGCCGCTCGTGGACACGGGCACCGAGGCGCAATACCTCTACGGGTCACGCAACCAGTGGGAATACGCGCGACGCAGCACGGACTTCTACGACGAAGGCCTGCTGCTTTGGCTCGACGCGGACGTGCAGATCCGGACGCTCTCCAAGGGAACGAAGTCGCTGGACGACTTCTGCAAGCGCTTCCACGGCGGCCCGAACCGCGGCCCCGAGGTGAAGACGTACACGCTCAACGACGTCACCGCCGCGCTCCAGGCGACGTGGCCGTACGACTGGGCCGGCTTCCTGCGCCAGCGCGTCTACGAGGTGCAGCCGCACGCGCCCATGAACGGCATCACCGCCGGCGGCTGGCGCATGGCGTGGAAGGACTCGCTCGGGCCGATCCAGAAGGCGCGCGAGGAGGCGAACAAGATGGTGGAGGAGCCCTACACGCTCGGCATCCGTGTCGACGACAAGGAGGCGAGGATCATCGACGTGGTGCCCGGCTCGCCCGCGGACGAGGCCGGCGTGGCGCCCGACATGAAGCTCGTGGGCGTGAACGGCCGCAAGTACTCGAAAGACGTGCTGCGCGACGCCATCGCCGCGAGCCCGCACGCTGGGCGCGTGGAGCTGCTGTGCGAGAACAAGGAGTTCTACAAGACCTACGTGCTCGACTACCGCGACGGCAGCCGGCATCCCGCGCTCGCGCGCGACAACGGCGCGCGCGACCACGTGAGCGAGATCCTCGCGCCGCACGCGAAGTAGGCGGCATGGGCGTGCGCGCAGCCGTCCTGGTCGCCGCGGTGCTCCTCGCGAGCCCCGCGGCGGCCGCCGGGAAGAGCGCCCCGCACTCGGTGCTCGAGACCCGGATCGACGCCTACCTGGAGCCCTACCAGACGCTCGAGCTCTTCCAGGGCGCGGTCCTGATCGGGCGCGGCGAGCAGGTGGCGTTCCAGAAGGGATACGGCTACGCGAACGTCGAGCTGGGCGTGCGCAACACGCCGGCGCAGGCGTTCCGCGTCGCCTCACTGACCAAGGTCTTCACCGAGGTACTCCTGGGCTGCCTCGTGGAGCAGGGACGGCTGGACCTTGGCGCGCCGCTCTCGCGCTACCTGCCGGGGTTCCCGAACGGCGACTCGATCACGATCGACATGCTGCGGCTCCACCGCGCCGGCATCCCGAGCCTGAACAGCATCCCGTTCGACGAGGAGGCGTCGCAGCCGAACACGCTCGACAGCCTCGTGCGGAAGATCGCCCGGACCCCGCTCGACTTCCCGCCCGGCAGCCGCAAGCGTTACAGCAACGGCGGCTACGCGGTGCTGGCGAAGGTCATCGAGAAGGTGACCGGCGAGCCATACTCGACCGCGCTCGCCGACCTCGTGCTCAAGCCGCTCGGGCTCGCCGAGACCTACGAAGAGGGCGACGGCACGCTGGTGCGCAACCGCGCCTACGGCTACACGGCCAATGCCAGGTCGCGCCACGGCCTGGAGGTGGCGCCGTTCCAGCAGATGGCCACCAAGTCCGGCGGCGGCTCGCTCGTGTCGACCGTCGGCGACCTGCATCGATTCCTGCGCGCCATGTACACGGACCGGCCGATCCGGGCGGACACGTGGCGGAGGCTGTTCCCGCCCGACAGCGTGTTCAGCTACCAGGGGCGGAGCCCGGGATTCAACGTGTACATGGTCCGCGACTTCACCCACGAGATCGACGTGGTGGTGCTGTGCAACAACTACGCGGCCGGCATGGTGGGCGACGTCGCCACGGACCTCCTGGCGATGGCGAACGGACGCGACGTGGCGAAGCCGCACTGGCGCGCGGACGTGCGCACGGACTCGTTGCGCGCCGAGCCACTCGTCGGCAGGTACAAGGCGGCGCCCGGCGCGCTGCCGTACGGCGAGGGGCCGTTCGCGATCCGCAGGTACGCCGGCGACCTGGTGCTGGAACTGGACGGCCGGCCGGTGGATGCGCTCGTCCCGCAGGGCGACGACACGTACCTGCTCCGGAATCTCTGGTCCGAGATGCGCTTCGTGCCGGCGCCCGCGGGCCAGCAGCCGAGCGTCTCGATCCGGCCGCTCTGGTTCACGACCGAGCCGAAGCCGCTCGAGCGGCTGCCCTGACCGCGACGCGCGCCGCGTTGCGAAATGCCACGCGCTGCGGCGCCGGGGTCACATCCAGCGCGACCTAAGTCGTTGCCGTGACACGATGGCTGGACGGCACAGCGCGTGCACATCCAGCGGGCGGCCTCGTGGGGACACGCGAACCTCCCCCGTGGTCCACCCCCCGCGGGCCGGGCGAATTCGTTTTCCCGGCCCGCAACCCCTTTCACCGTGACCGCGTCCGCGGTGTGGCGGAAGGGCGCTCCCAGGAGGCACGCATGTTCGCCGTGACCCATAAGAGTGTCGCAAGGATGCTGGAACGCTCGCTCGTCGCGGCCTCGCTCGCGATCGGGCTCGCGCTCGTCATGGCGCCGGCCGCGAAGGCCGGCGAGATCATCCCGTCGCTGGGCTGGACCAAGGCGCCCGACGGGAACGGCGACGCCGCGATCCAGTACGGCATCGCGCTGCGCGGTGGCCTCGTGCCGATGGTCGCCGGCGAGATCGGGCTCGGCTATCGCAAGTCGGAGGTGTTCAACGGCCAGGTGGAGTCGACGCAGTGGCCGGTGACGGCATCGGTGTGGCTGAAGCCGACGCCCATGTTCTACCTGGGCGGCGGTGTCGGCTGGTACAACACGACGCTCCACTACCCGAACACGCCCGCGCTGGCGAGCTACACGTCGCAGAAGACGGGGATGCACCTGGGTGGTGGCATGAGCCTGCCGCTGGTGCCGGGCATCGCGTCCGCGGACCTGAACCTCCGCTACGTCTACCTGGGCACCGAGAAGAGCCAGCTGCCGCCGCAGAACTTCAAGGCGGATTACTTCACCGCGGCGCTCGGCTGCGCGATCCACTTCTAGAGAACACACAACCAGGCGTTCGAGCGGCGGTCCCGGGGAAGCCCGGGGCCGCCGCGGTCGTTTGGAGCCCGGCGTCAGCTCGTGCGCGCTGTCCCGCCGTCGCGCACGTAGACGTCCGCGCACCACACGAACGTCGTCCGCCGGCTCACGCGCCGGAACCCGTGCGTGGCGAGCACGGCGCTCATCGCCGGCTCCGGGTGGACGAACGCGCGGAACGCCCTGCGCATCACCGACTGGAAGAAGTTCTCGCCGGCGATGACCCAGCGGATGTACCAGCGATCACGCGGGTAGGCATACGCGAAGATCCGCTGGCCATGGGACGCCGCGGACTCGAGCAACGGCCGGTACTCCGGGTAGCAGCAGACCACCCGGTCCAGCGCGACGGCATCCGCGGCCCCCAGCTGCGGCGCATGCTCCACGAAATCGCCCTCACGGAACTCCATGCGCGACTCGAGCCCGCTCTCGGCCGACGCCCGGCGAGCCACCTCCTGGTACGCGGGGGAGGCGTCGACGATCGTGCTGCGCTCGAACCCGCGGGCGAGCAGCTCCTGGCTCAACGCCCCGACGCCGCCGCCGATGTCGAGCAGCGTCCGC
>Ga0318546_10001161_pt1 | contig 10971 bp, 10 predicted proteins | sample GRESIP169b2f19_FD_203514 | JGI IMG/M metagenome (GOLD analysis project Ga0318546, IMG submission 203514) | Tropical soil microbial communities from Luquillo Experimental Forest, Puerto Rico - GRE.SIPMG.169b2f19 | ecosystem: Environmental > Terrestrial > Soil > Tropical forest > Bulk soil...
TTATCGTCCAGTGTGACGTCACGCAGCGCCATTACGCACCCTCCAAGCGCCAGTCTGCCCTCACGCGCCCGACATTTCCAGACAGGATTTCGCTATGCACGGAAATATAGGGCGGGCCGGAAATGAAACAACCGGCCGGCGTCCGGGCGACGCGGAGCGCCGCCATAGCATGCGCACAATTGGCTAAGCTGCCCGAATTCTCGGGCGCAATCGTCGCAGCAGGGCCGGAATTTCTGCCGCCGGCACTGCTTGGCTGAAAAGAAATCCTTGGACCTGCATGCAGCCTTCGGCGCGCAGGATATCAAGCTGCTCTTCGGTCTCGACCCCTTCTGCGGTCGTGATCATGCCGAGGCTGAAACCGAGCCGCATCACGGCTCGGATGATCGCCATGCAGTCTTTATCCTTGCTGAGTTCGCGAATGAAGGAGCGGTCAACTTTGATTTTGTCGAACGGGAAACTCCGTAGATAGCTCAGTGACGAGTAGCCGGTGCCGAAATCGTCCATACAAATGCGCACCCCGAGATCGCGGAACTGATGCAGTGCATCGAGCACGGTCCGGTCCGCCTGTAACAACACGCTCTCGGTAATCTCCAATTCGAGGCGCGAGGCCGCAAGTCCGGACTGCCCGAGCGCGGAAACGACCGACAGCGCTAGCATCGGATTGCGGAACTGCACCGGCGAAAGATTGACGGCGACAGTGACTTTCACCGGCCAATTGACCGCGTCGCGGCATGCTTGTTTGAGAACCCAATCGCCGAGCGGCACGATCAATCCGATTTCCTCGGCCACCGGGATAAATTCGTCGGGCGGGACCAGGCCACGCTCCGGATGCTTCCAGCGCAGCAGAGCTTCGAAGCCGCAGGCTTCTCCGAGCGTAAGATCGATGAGCGGCTGGTAACTGAGCTCAAATTCATCGCCCTGGAGCGCTTTGCGCAGATCAAGCTCCAGCTTGCGGCGCTCTTGCATCTGCGCGTCCATCTCCGGCTGAAAGAAATGATAGGTGCCACGCCCATCGGACTTGGCGCGGTAAAGCGCCATATCGGCGTTACGCAGAAGCTGGTCGGGTTCGCGGCCATCGGCCGGCGCCATGGCAATGCCGATACTGGTCCCGATGATCAGCTGATGGCCTTGCACGTCGAACGGGTCGACCAGTTCGGCGATAATCTTGCTGGCGAGCTCGCTGGCGGTGGCCGGTGCCGCGTGCCGTTGTACGATCGCGAATTCGTCGCCGCCCAGCCGCGCCACGGTGTCGCCGGGGGAGACTACGCGCCGCAGCCGCTCGGTGACGGCGCAGAGCAGCGCATCGCCAACCGAATGCCCCAGCGAATCGTTGACGCTTTTGAACCTGTCGAGATCCAGAAACATCACCGCAATCCGATCGCCACGGCCAAGCGCTTTTTCCATCTTGTCTTGGAACAGGACGCGATTAGGCAGATTGGTGAGCGCGTCGTGTCGAGCCATGTGCATGATCTTGGCCTCGGCCTCGCGGCGCTCAGTGACATCTTCGTAGGTCGCGACCCAGCGGCCATCCGCCGTCGGGCAATACAGACAAGCGACGACGCGACCATTTTTCAGTTCGGAGAGGTGCGGCTTGGCCGTTCGCTCCCTTAAGAACTGGGCTTGTTCGGCCAAGAGTTGCTCGACAGTTTTGCCGGAATGATTGTTGACGCCGATGCTGATCGCCAGAACGTCCTTGTAGCTGACGCCGGTTTTGATCTGATCGGGCGGCAGCTTGAAAATCTCTAAGAACCTCCGGTTGAAAACCTCGAGCCGGTTCTGCGCATCAAACAGACAGAGACCTTGCGACATGTTTTCTAACGCGGCATCGAGCAACAGATTGGATTGACGAAGCGACCATTCCTGTTGCTTGAGCCGACTGACGTCGCCGCACAGCACGATGAAACCGCCGTCGCTCGTCGGGCTGCGGCTCAACCGCAGCCAGCGACCGTCCGCCATCAGCGTCTCGCTGGTGGCGTGCAAATTCTTGTCGCGCCGCATGAGCATGTGCGAGGCGTCGGCGGCGCCCCGCAGCGCCGGCGTCAATTGCATTAGCGGCGTGCCAGGCTTCAGCAGTCCTCCGGATATGCCAAGGAAGTCTGCAGCCTGGGCATTTGCCAGGACGATCACGTCATTGGCGTCCACCACGACGACGCCTTCCTGCGAGTATTCCAGCGCATCGGCGAGCCGCGCCTGTGCGCTGCGGCGCTGCTCGACCTCGCGGTCCATCATCATTTTGATGTTGCCGCGCATCACTCCCATCGCCGCGAGCAACGCACCGAGCTCATCGGCGCTTCCGCGCGGATGTGCCCGGTCATGGGCAGGATCAGGGGCAGGATCATGTGTCATGCGACCACGATTATCGGCTCGCGTTGATGAATCGTTAACATCATGTGAACAGGGCGGGGTATGCGGTTATGGCGCGTTTACCTTAAGGCTCACTGCCCGTGCGCATCTGAGCCTTAGCCTCTGGGCATTCACTCAAAAGCACACGACGCCGGCGCGACGCCAAGCGCGAAATGGATCGCTTAAATCCTATTTCCAGCGCTCCAGCTCCAGAAATCACGGCCTTCCTCGCGCAGGAAGCGTGCCAGCACCATGTTGTGCACTTCGGAAGCACCATCGACCAGGCGCGCAGCGCGAGCGGCGCGATAGATCCATTCCAGGATCGTGTCCTTCGAATAGCCGCGCGCGCCATTGAGCTGGATCGCGGTGTCCGATGCCTCGTGCAGCGTATCGGCGACGTGCACCTTCGCCATTGAGATTTCCTTGCGCGCGCGATCGCCGCGGTCAAGCTTCCAGGCCGCATGCATGGTCAACAGCCGCCCGATTTGAATGCGCTGGGCGACTTGGCCGAGCTTGATTTGCACACTTTCGCGGTCGGCGAGCTTGACGCCGAACCCTTCTCGTCTGTTGACGTAATCCTGCGCGATCTCCAAGCAGCGCTTGGACCACCCGAGCCAACGCATGCAGTGCGTCAACCGCGCCGGGCCGAGCCTGATTTGGGTCACTTTCAATCCATCACCGACGCCGAGCAGCACATTTTCGTCGTCGATTTCGAGGCCGTCGAATTCAAGCTCGCAATGGCCGCCGTGTTCCTCAGGCCCCATGATCGGGATGCGTCTTACGATGCGCCAGCCCGGCTGATCGCGGTGATAAAGAAACGCGGTCAACCCGCGGCGCCCATCGTCAGAGGTTCTTGCGACGACGATGAAATGCGCCGCCTCGCCCGCGCCGGTGATGAACCATTTACGGCCGGTGATGACCCATTTGCCGTTTTTCTTCTCCGCGCGCGTGCGGATCATGCCGGGATCCGAACCGCCGCCCGGCGCCGGCTCGGTCATTGCGAAGGAAGATTTCACCTTGCCCTCGACGATCGGGCGCAGCCACCATTCCCGCTGCGCCGGCGTGCCGATGCGCGCCAAGAGATTCATGTTGCCGTCATCGGGCGCGGAGCAGTTGATCGACAATGGCCCGAATAGGGACCGCGCCGCCTCTTCGTAAATGGCCGCCCAGGCTACGATTGGCAGCGCCATGCCACCAAACTCCTTGGGCGATTGCGGTGCCCATAACCCCGCCCGTTTTGCTTTTTGCTGCACCGGCGCAAGCCGTGCGAGGGGAATGTTTTCATGCTCGGAAAAATTTTGCGGATCGGATTCAAGCGGCAGCACGTTTTCTTCAATAAAGGCGCGCGTACGCTGCCTCAGTTCCTCGATTTCCGGCGAAAGTGTAAAATCCATATCGTCAGCCCTTCGTCGATCAGCCCTTCGTCGATCAGCCCTCGTCGATCAGCCCTTCGCAAGCTTGCGATCGTCATCAAAGCTGCAACGATCGCCGCGCAAGATCTGGCCCGCAACAAATGACACCACCGGGAACTTATAGCGAAGGGAACGCCGAGGTGGAATTGCAATGGAGCGTATTGGTCCCGATGTCGAATGCGACTGCAACTATGCCTCGCCCGAGGCCCGCACAAACAACCTAATCGCCGGTGATCGCCCCCTTTGTCAGTTGAAGCCGTCCTATTGCCCCGCACCGCCTTATGGTGCAGCGCACATTAAGAAAGTGCTGCGGCCGCGCCGGCAGCCCCGCCCCATGACGGCCTGGCCGAGGGCTCATCTCGGGCTCGAGCGCAACTATTTGCTGCCGGAAAATGGCAGTGCGACAATGGCGCGCCGACCGGCGCAGGGACCGATGCCATGCTGGATTCGATTTCGGGCGTATCGACGCAATTTGCTCTCGACGCCGACCAGATCGCGATTCGCGATATGGCGCGCGCCTTCGCAGCGGAAACATTAGCGCCCAATGCAGTCGCCTGGGACGAGGCCAAGCATTTTCCGGTTGCGGAAATGCGCAAAGCCGCGGCGCTCGGCATGGGCGGAATCTTCGTTACCGAAGATGTCGGCGGCTCCGCCCTGTCGCGTTTAACTGGAACGCTGATTTTCGAAGCGCTGGCGACTGGCTGTCCGACGACATCGGCCTTTATGTCTATTCACAATATGACGGCGAGCCTTATCGATGCGTTCGGCTCAGATGAGCAGCGCCGTCACTGGCTGCCGAAATTGTGCGCCATGGAGTTCTTGGCAAGTTATTGCCTCAGTGAGCCAGGTGCGGGATCGGATGCGGCGGCCTTGGCGACGCGCGCCGTGCGCGATGACGGAAACTATGTCCTCAACGGCCAGAAACAATTCATCTCCGGGGCCGGCGCGAGTGACCTTTATCTCGTCATGGCGCGAACCGGCGGTGAGAGACCTTCCGGGATTTCCGCGTTTGTCGTGCCAGCCGACACGCCGGGACTTTCCTTTGGCGCCAACGAACGCAAAATGGGTTGGAACGCGCAGCCGACCCGCGCAGTCATATTCGAGAACGCGCGCGTGCCGGCGGACAACCGGCTCGGCGCCGAGGGAGGCGGTTTCAAGATCGCGATGGCAGGCCTTGATGGCGGGCGGCTCAATATCGCCGCCTGTTCGCTTGGCGGCGCCCAATGCGCCTTGGACAAGACACTTGCCTATATGAGCAATCGCAAGGCTTTCGGCAGAACGCTCGACCAATTTCAGGCGCTGCAATTTCGCCTTGCCGATATGGCAACGCAGCTCGAAGCGTCGCGCGCGTTGTTGTGGCACGCCGCGGCCGCGGTCGATCGCAAGGACGCCAATGCTACGCAGCTTGCGGCCATGGCCAAGCGCTTTGTCACCGATGCATGCTTTGAGGTCGCCAACCAGGCGCTGCAATTGCATGGCGGTTACGGCTATTTGTCGGAATACGGCATTGAGAAAATCGTGCGTGATTTACGCGTGCATCAGATTCTCGAGGGCACCAACGAAATCATGCGCCTCATCGTGGCAAGAAGCCTTGTCGGTCGATGAGTGAAACGCTTCTGCGCTACGATGATCTGATCGTGCGGAGCCACGGCGCGCTGCGCCGCATCACGCTCAATCGCCCGCAAGCCTTGAATGCCATTACGCTCGACATGGCGCTCGCCATGACGACGCTGCTGCGGCGATGGGCCGCCGACCCGGCCGTCGGCGCGGTGCTGCTCGATGGGGCCGGCGAGCGCGGCTTTTGCGCCGGCGGCGACATCCGCGCGCTTTACGAGGCTGCCAAGGATATGTCCGGCAAGGACAAGGTAACGAAGTCGGGTGACTCCCTCCCGGCGCGCTTTTGGGCGACCGAATACCGGCTCAATGTCCTCATCGCACGTTACGCAAAACCGATCGTTGCGGTGATGGACGGACTGGTAATGGGTGGCGGCGTCGGGCTGTCGGCGCACGCGGCCCATCGTGTCGTCACAGAGCGCTCGGCGATCGCGATGCCGGAAGTCGGTATTGGGTTCTTTCCCGATGTTGGCGCGTCTTTCTTGCTGGCGCGCGCGCCCGGTTGTGTTGGGACCTATCTCGCGTTGACTGGCCAGCGCGTTGGCGCCGCGGACGCGCTTTGTTGCAAACTGGCCGATATTTATGTGCCCGCAGTTCGCTTGGCTGAACTGCCGGCGGTTCTCGGCGATTGCCGCAGCGCCGATGACGTCCGCACCGCGCTCAAACAATTGGCTGCCGCGCCCGCTTCCGGCCGGCTGTCACAGGAACGTGGATGGATTGACGCCTGCTATGGCGCCGACGAGGTCGAAGAAATCGTCAAGCGATTGCGCGCCTGCACCGCCGAGCCGGCGCGAGCGGCGCTTGAAATCATGCGTAAAGCCTCGCCGACGTCCCTCAAAGTGACGCTGCGCAATATCCGCTCGGCGTCGGCATTCGACCGAGTTGAGGAGAGTTTTGCGCAGGATTACCGTATTGCGCTCGCTTGCGTTACCGGGCACGACTTCATCGAAGGCATTCGCGCAACCATCGTCGATAAAGACCGCAATCCGCGCTGGCTGCCCGAAACAATTGAAGCGGTGACGCGCGCTATCGTCGACCGGCATTTCCAATCGGTGGGTGAATTGGAACTCAAATTCTAGGGTCAAAAACTCTCAGGAGCATCCATGCCAAATATCGCGTTCATCGGGCTTGGCAATATGGGCGCGCCGATGGCCGCCAATCTCGTCAAATCGGGCGACCGTGTCCTCGGCTTCGACGTCGTCGCGGCCGCGCGCGAGGCCTGCGCACAATCCGGTCTCGAGATCGCGCCCAGCGCCAAGGCCTCGGTCGAATCCGCCGATATCGTGATAACGATGCTGCCGGCCGGCGAACATGTGCGCGCGGCCTGGGACGAGGTACTGCCATCGGCAAAGCGCGGCGCGCTGTTCATCGATTGCTCGACGATCGACGTGACCAGCGCACGCGCGGCGCATGCGCTCGCCGCCGAACGCGGCATCGGCGCGCTCGATGCGCCCGTCTCCGGCGGCGTGGCCGGCGCCAAGGCGGCGACGTTGACTTTCATGGTGGGCGGCGCGGCGGAGGCTTTCGCCCGCGGTAAGCCGATTCTGGAGCGCATGGGCAAACGCGTCGTGCATTGTGGCGATGCCGGCAACGGCCAGGCGGCGAAAATCTGCAACAATATGATCCTCGGCGCCTCGATGATCGCAGTCAGCGAAGCCTTCGTCCTTGGTGAGAAGCTTGGGCTCTCGCATCAGGCGCTGTTCGACGTGGCCTCGGCCAGTTCAGGCCAATGCTGGTCGCTGACGAGTTACTGCCCGGTGCCCGGCCCTGTTCCGGCGAGCCCCGCCAATAACGGCTACAAGCCGGGCTTCGCCGCGGCTTTGATGTTGAAGGATCTCAAGCTTGCCCGGGAAGCCGCAGATGCCGTTGCGGTCAAAACCGCGATCGGGGCCCATGCCGCGGAGATTTATGAACAATTTGCCAAAACCGGCCACGGCGCCAGCGATTTCTCCGGCATCATCAATTTCGTGCGCGAAGCATCGAAACAAGGCTGAGCTTGCAGGTTCGCCAGCTTATCCACGCAACGCAATCATTTGCCCGCCGTCCGCCACGATCGTGGCGCCGGTGACAAACCGCCCGGCATCGGACGCCAACAGCAGCAGCGGGCCGTCGAGATCGCGTTCTTCGCCAAAGCGGCCGATTGGAATCTCGCGTTTGATCGCTACGCCACGTTCGGTCTGTAGATAATCGCGGTTAAGTTCGGTGACGATCCATCCCGGCGCAATGGCATTGACCCGGATGCCCTTGAACGCGAGTTCCAGCGCCATGGCTTTGGTGATTTGGATGACGCCGGCCTTTGCCGTGGCATAGGCGATCACGCCTTTATCGACGCCGAAGCCGAGCACCGAGGCAATATTGACAATGGCGCCCCCGCATTTCGCCGCCAGCATGCGGCGCGCCGCTTCCTGCGCCCAGAAGAACACCGCATCGAGATCGATCGAAAGCACGCGCCGCCACTCCTCCTCGGTAAGCTCAACGGCGCGGCCGGCATGCGCCACGCCGGCATTGTTGACGAGGATCGTCACCGTGCCGAAAGCCTTTTTCGCAGCGTCGAATGCGCCTGCCATCGCCGCTTGGTCGCGCACATCGGCTGCGACCGCAATCGCCTTGCCCCCGGCCTTCTCGATTTGCATTTGCAAGGCTGTGAGCCGCTCCGCCCGCCGCGCCACCAGCACGACCGACGCCCCGTTCGCGGCCAAAACCTCGGCGAAGCGCGCGCCAAGCCCGCTTGACGCGCCCGTTACCAGCGCGACTTTGCCTTTGAGATTAAAGATATCTGCTGCGGTCATCGCCTCACCATTTGTAGGATGGGTTGAACACAGTGATACCCATCACATCGCCCAAGCTTGAGAATCACGGCGCATAAAGCCGATGCGGCAGGGACGTCGCAAGCCCCGGCACGAACCAAAGCGCCACCAACATCGCCAGCTGAATGAGCACGAACGGAATGATGCCGATGTAGATGTCGCGCGTCGTAACTTCCGCCGGCGCGACGCCGCGCAGATAGAACAAGGTCGGACCGAGCGGCGGATGCATGTAAGACGTCTGGAGATTCACCGCCAGCATGATCCCGAGCCAGACCGGATCTACTCCCGGCATTTGCAGCAGCACGGGCGCCACGATCGGCACAACGACGAAGATAATCTCGAATGCGTCCATGACGAAGCCGAGCAGGAAAACGGCGACCATGACGGCGAGAACCGCGCCACCGGCGCCGCCCGGCAGATTAGTCAGCGCGCGCTCCACCAGGCCGTCGCCGCCGAGCCCGCGGAACACCAGGCTGAAAACAGTCGCGCCGATCAGGATGACGAAGATCATGCTTGTGATCTGCGTCGTGCGGACCATCACCGGAATGAGCAGACCCTTCGCGCCGGCTTTGCGCGCGGCCAGGAGAATGGCGCCCACCGCGCCGACCGATGCGGCTTCCGTTGGCGTTGCGATGCCCGCAAGAATGGAGCCGAGAACCGCGAGAATGAGCGCGAGCGGCGCGACGAGAACCGCGACGAGCCGCGCTGCGAGCGCACCGCCGACCGGCGCCGCCGGATCGGCCGCGATCGCTGGAGATTTTTCCGGTCGCAAGAGCGCCACCACGATGACGTAAATGAGGTAGAGCAGGACCAGGACTAGCGCCGGACAGATCGCGCCGGCAAACAGGTCGGCGACAGTCACCGTCCGCGGCGCAAAATTACCTTTCGCCAACTGCGCCGCCTGATAGGAGTTGCTCAGCTGATCGCCGAGCAGAACCAGCACGGTCGCGGGTGGAAAAATCTGCGCGAGCGTCGCGGTGGCTGCGACCGTGCCCGCGGCGAGCGCCTTGTCGTAGCCGTGGCGCAGCATGGTCGGCAGCACGATCAGGCCCATGGTAACGGTAGTCGCGCCAACCACGCCTTTGGCCGCCGCTAGGAGCACGCCGACCACAATCACCGAAATGCCGAGGCCGCCCGGCACTGTGCCGAACAGGCGTCCCATGGTTTCCAATAATTCCTCGGCAATGTGCGAACGTTCCAGCATCACACCCATGAAAATGAAAAGCGGTATCGCGAGCAGCACATCATTTGTCATGATGCCGAAAATGCGCGCCGGCAACGCCCCGAGCAGCGCCAGGTCCATGATGCCGGCAGCGGCGCCGAAAACGGCGAAGCCGAGCGACACGCCAGCGAGTGTGAATGCGACCGGATAGCCCACAAGCAGCAAGGCGCAGACCGCGAGCACCATCCCAACCGCAAGCGCTTCGCTCATGGTCAACGCGATTGCCGAGACGGAGCGCCCAAGACGAGAGCGGCACGGATGGCCTGCGCCACGCCTTGCAGGCCGATGAGAGTTGCGAACACCAAAATGATCGTTTTGAGCAGATAGACGAACGGCAAACCGCTCGGCTGCGGCGAGCTCTCAAAGATCAACCAGGACCGCTCTACATAGGGCAATGTCAAAGCAAACAAGGCGGCCGCGAAAGGCAAAAGAAAAATAATCGCGCCGAGAAAATCCACGATTGCGCGCACCCGCGGCGTGCTCCGCGTATAGAAGATGTCGACCCGCACATGTCCTTCTACCTGCAGCGTCCAAGCTGCCGCCAATAAAAACAGGCCGGCATGCGCATAAAGTACTGATTCTTGCAGCCGGATCGAGCCAAAGCCGGCCGCGTAGCGCAGCACGACGACGGCAAACTCGGCCACCACGACGTAAAGCGCGCACCATGTTGCGATGCGGCCGATCGTCGCCGTGATGCGATCGATTCCATCGGCAATGCGTGTGGGCGTGTTTTCCATGGTTGGCGGTCATACTATAATCTGCCTTAATCGCTTTCGGGAAACGGAATAGGACGCCATGGCGGAGAAACACGAACATACTCATGATCATAGCGAGCACGGCTCCGAGCTCTCGGAAATGCAATTGCGGGTCCGCGCGCTCGAGACAGTGCTGACGGAGAAAGGTTACGTCGATCCGGCCGCGCTCGACGCCATCATCGAGGCCTACGAAACCAAGGTCGGGCCCCATGTCGGCGCCCGCGTCGTCGCCAAGGCGTGGAGCGATCCGTCATTCAAGCAAGCGCTGCTTGAGGATGGCACCAAAGCGGTGCTTGCATTGGGCGCGATCAATCGTGTCGGCGACCACCTAATCGCGGTGGAGAACACGCCGAAACTGCACAATATGATCGTCTGCACATTGTGCTCCTGCTATCCCTGGGAAGTGCTGGGATTGCCGCCGGTCTGGTACAAGTCGGCGCCTTACCGTTCGCGCGCGGTCAACGATCCGCGCGGCGTGTTGGCCGACTTCGGCGTCACCTTGCCGGCGGATACCGCCATTCGCGTCTGGGACTCGACCGCGGAGACGCGATTTATCGTCTTGCCGATGCGCCCGGCCACCACCGAGGGCTGGAGCGAAGAAAAACTAGCGAGCCTCGTCACCCGCGACAGCATGATCGGGACCGGATTTCCCAAACAGCCGGCCGAGGTGGCGTGATGGACGGCGTTCACGACATGGGCGGCATGCACGGCTTCGGCAAAGTCGAAGCAGAGAAAAACGAACCTGTCTTTCACGACGAGTGGGAAAGACGCGTCTATGCGCTTTATCGCGCGATCAGTTACGCCGGAGTCTGATGCAT
>Ga0318546_10001167_pt1 | contig 10958 bp, 8 predicted proteins | sample GRESIP169b2f19_FD_203514 | JGI IMG/M metagenome (GOLD analysis project Ga0318546, IMG submission 203514) | Tropical soil microbial communities from Luquillo Experimental Forest, Puerto Rico - GRE.SIPMG.169b2f19 | ecosystem: Environmental > Terrestrial > Soil > Tropical forest > Bulk soil...
CTTCGACGACATCCGCCCCGAGCTCGTCACCCCGGCGATGGACAGGCTGCTGGCCCAGGCCGACGCGGCGCTCGAGCGCGTGGTCGGCCCCGACGTGCCGCCGGACTTCGACGCGATGTCGTCGGTGTTCACGGTCGCCACCGAGCGGCTGTCGCGGGCGTGGCGGGCCGTCGAGCACCTGACCGGCGTGGCCGACACCCCCGAGCTGCGCGCGGCGCACGCCGAGAACCTGCCGCGCATCACCGAGTTCTTCACGCGCCAGGGCGCCGACGAGCGGCTGTACGCGAAATACCGGGCCGTCGCCGCCAACGCGGACGCCGATCGCCTGGGCGCCGTGCGGCGCAAGGCGCTGGCCAACTGGCTGCGCGACTTCAAGCTGGGCGGCGCCGACCTGCGCGGCGCGGCCAGGGCGCGCTATTCGGCGATCCAGGAGCGCCTGGCCGAGCTGTCGCGCCAGTTCTCCGAGCACGTGCTCGACGCCACCGACGGCTACGCCCTGTACGTGCCCGAGGCCGACCTCGCGGGCGTGCCCGCGGACGCGGTCGCGGCCGCGCGCGCGGGGGCCGAGGCCGACGGCCGCGCGGGCCTGTGCAAGCTCACGCTGCACTTCCCCAGCTACCTGCCGGTGATGCAGATGGCGCGCAACCGCGCGCTGCGCGAGAAGCTCTACACGGCCTACGTCACGCGCGCCAGCGAGGCCGGCCCGCCGGGGCGCGACAACACGCCGGTCATCCGCGAGCTGCTTCAGCTGCGCCAGGAAGAGGCCGAGCTGCTGGGCTACCGCAACTTCGCCGAGCTGTCGCTGGTGCCCAAGATGGCCGGCTCGCCGGCGGAGGTCATCGCCTTCCTGCGCGACCTCGGCCGCCGCGCGCGCCCCAGCGCCGAGGCCGACCTCGCCGAGCTGCGCGAGTTCGCCGCGCAGGAGCTGGGCATCGCGCAGCTGCAGGCCTGGGACGTCCCGTTCGCCAGCGAGCGCCTGAAGGAGGCGCGCTACGCGTTCAGCGACGAGGAGGTGCGCCAGTACTTCACGCTGCCCAAGGTGTTGGACGGCCTGTTCCGCATCATCGAGACGCTGTTCGAGGTGAAGATCGTCCGGTCGACCGCGCCGGCCTGGCACGAGAGCGTGAGCTTCCACCGCATCGAGCGCGACGGCACGCTGATCGGCGAGTTCTTCCTCGACCTGTACGCGCGCGCCGGCAAGCGCCCCGGCGCCTGGATGGACGACGCCCGCCAGCGCTGGCTGCGCGCCGACGGCCGCGGCCTGCAGACGCCGGTGGCCCACCTGGTGTGCAACTTCGCCGCGCCCGTCAACGGCCGGCCCGCGCTGCTCACGCACGACAACGTCATCACGCTGTTCCACGAGTTCGGCCACGGACTGCACCACATGCTCACGCAGGTCGAGGAGCTGGGCGTCTCGGGCATCTCGGGTGTCGAGTGGGACGCCGTCGAGCTGCCCAGCCAGTTCATGGAGAACTTCTGCTGGGAGTGGGACGTCCTGCAGCAGCTGACCGAGCACGTCGACACCGGCGCGACGCTGCCGCGCCCGCTGTTCGACAAGATGCTGGCCGCCAAGAACTTCCAGAGCGGCATGCAGACGCTGCGCCAGGTGGAGTTCGCCCTGTTCGACATGCGCATCCACTCGGAGCCGGGCTCGGCCGACCGCGTGCAGGCCACGCTCGACGAGGTGCGGGCCGAGATCGCGGTGCTGGCGCCGCCGCCCTTCAACCGGTTCCAGCACAGCTTTTCACATATTTTCGGCGGTGGTTACGCGGCCGGGTACTACAGCTACACCTGGGCCGAGGTATTGTCGGCGGATGCGTTCAGCGCGTTCGAGGAATCGGGCGTGCTGGATCTGGCCACCGGACGCCGCTACCGCCGCGAGATCCTCGAGGTGGGCGGCAGCCGCGACGCGCTCGACAGCTTCAAGGCCTTCCGCGGCCGCCCGCCCAGCATCGACGCCATGCTGCGGCACCTCGGGATCGCCGCCAGGCCGGCGGCGTGACCGGCGGCGGTCCGGCGGCCATCGGTCGTCCCGCGGCGCGCCTCGCGCGTTGAAGCGGCATGGCGCCGCCACTTGCGATCCTCTCCCGTCCTTTCGTACGATGCCCACGATGAACATGCTGAACACCTCTTCCTCCGCCGCCCGTCCGCCCCGCCTCGCACGCCTGGCGGCGCTGGCGCTGCTGCTCGGCGGCGTCGCGGCCGGCGCGCTGGCGCAGACCTACAAGGTCGTCGGCCCGGACGGCAAGGTCACGTACACGGACAAGCCGCCCACCGCGTCGGCCATCAAGGCGCCGTCCCAGACCGGGGCGGGCGGCGACTCCAGCGACGGCGGGCTCCCGTACGCGACCCGCCAGGCGATGGCCAAGTACCCCGTGACGCTCTACGCAGCGAAGGACTGCCAGGGCTGCGACATGGCGCGCCAGATGCTGCGCCAGCGCGGCGTGCCGTTCACCGAGTACTCGATCACCACCAACGCCGACATCCTGGCGCTGCAGGCACGCTTCGGCAGCACCGCCTCGCCGGTGGTGCAGATCGGCGGCCAGTCGATGAAGGGCTACATGTCCAGCGACCTCGCGAGCTACCTCGACGCCGCCGGCTATCCCGCCCAGGCGCGGCTGACCGGCTACAGCTGGCCGCCGGCGATGCCGCTGGCCCCGCGCGGCGCGACGACCGCCACGGCAGCCGAACCGCAGCCGTCGTCGTCCGCCCCGCAGCTGCCGCCGCCCAGCAAGAGCGGCATCCAGTTCTAGTCCCCATGCGCGGCGACGGGCCGGCCGGCGTGCGCCCGCGGGCGCGCTCGCCGGCGCGCGGGCCGGCGCGCCCGCGGCCGTGCCCGCGCGGGGGCAGGCCCCCCGATCGCTCGACGGATGCTCCTGCCCATGGCGATCCCCTGGCTGCAAGCTGATTCCCCGCTGCCGCCCACGTCCAGCGCGCTGGGCGATCGCTCCGAGGCGCCGGGCCTGCTCGCGGCCGGCGGCGGGTTGTCCATCGCCCGCCTGCGCGACGCCTACGCGCACGGCGTCTTCCCCTGGTACAGCCCGGGCCAGCCCGTGCTGTGGTGGTCGCCCGACCCGCGCATGCTGCTGCGCAGCGCCGACTTCCGGCTCTCGCACTCGCTGCGCAAGACGCTGCGCCGCTTCCTGCGTACGCCCGGCTGCGAGCTGCGCTTCGACCACGACGTCGCCCGCGTGATGGCCTGCTGCGCCGACACCCCGCGCGACGGCCAGGCCGGCACCTGGATCGTGCCGGAGATGCAGGCCGCCTACGCCGCCTGGGCGCGCACGGGGGACGTCCACAGCGTCGAGACCTGGGTGGACGGCGAGCTCGTCGGCGGGCTGTACGGCGTCAACCTCGGCCGGATGATGTTCGGCGAGTCGATGTTCTCGCACCGCACGGATGCCTCCAAGATCGCGCTGGCCGCGCTGGTGGCGTTCTGCCGCTGGCACGACATGCCCGCCATCGACTGCCAGCAGGCCACAGGCCACCTGGCCAGCCTGGGCGCGGCGCCGGTGCCGCGCGCCGCCTTCGAGCAGCAGGTGCACGCGCTGGTGGCGCGGGCGCCGGCCCCGGTCTGGGCCTATGATTTCCGCATGTGGGCGACGCTGGATCCCGGCCTGCCCGTCGCCGCGTCGACCGCCCAACCCGCCGACCTCCCGCCGTCGTGACCCATCCGAAGGAAGCCCCGTTCGCGTCGCTGCAGTTCTATGCGACCGCGCCCTACCCGTGCAGCTACCTGCCCGGGCGGATGGCTCGTTCGCAGGTGGCCACGCCCGGGCACCTGATCCACGCGGAGGCCTATTCGGCGCTGGTGTCCACCGGCTTTCGCCGCAGCGGCGTGTTCACCTACCGGCCGTACTGCGACCGCTGCCGCGCCTGCGTGCCCCTGCGCGTGCCGGTGGCCGGCTTCCAGCCCTCGCGCAGCCAGCGCCGTGCCTGGGCGGCGCACGCCGGGCTGCGGGTGCGCGTGATGCGGCTCGCGTTCCTGCCCGAGCACTACGAGCTTTACCTGCGCTACCAGGCCGGGCGCCACGCCGGCGGCGGCATGGACCACGACAGCGTCGACCAGTACACGCAGTTCCTGCTGCAGAGCCGCGTCAACACCCGGCTGGTGGAATTCCGCGACCCCGACGTCGGCGACGCCCCCGGCGCGCTGCGCATGGTCGCGATCGCCGACATCCTCAGCGACGGGCTGTCCGCCGTCTACACCTTCTACGACCCCGACGAGCGCGCCAGCTTCGGCACCTACGCCGTGCTGTGGCAGATCGAGCAGGCGCGCTCGCTCGAGCTGCCCTACCTGTACCTGGGCTACTGGATCGCCGAGAGCCCCAAGATGGCCTACAAGGTGCAGTTCAAGCCTTACGAGATCCTCGTCGAGGGGCGCTGGCGGCCCAGCCAGGACGCGCCGGACGCCGCCTGAGCCGGCCCCGCGGCCGCGAGCCCGCCCGCAATTCGTCGCGCCGACCGGCGTCTGGTCGCCCCCGCGGCGCAGCACGTCGCCTGCCGCGCGACGCGGCCGCGCCGTCTCCCTAGAGTTCGCTCCATCGCCTGGACAACGCACCCCGGAGACCCTGAAATGCGCAAGATCACCGCCAACGCCACCCACGCCGTCGCCACGCTGGCCATCACCGCCGCCGCCGTGATCACGGCCTTCGCGCTCCCGCTGCCCGCGCAGGCACTCACGATCACGCTGTCCACCGGCAGCGGCGACATGATCGTGGGCTCGGGCAAGGAGGTGGGCGTCGCGCGCCAGGTCGGCGCGTTCTCGGCGCTGCGCCTGGACAGCTCGGTCGACGTCCAGGCCCGTCGCGGCGCGACGCCGTCCGTCACCGTCCATGCCGACGACAACATCGAGCCGCTCGTCGAGACGGCCGTCGAGGGCGACACCCTGGTCGTCCGCCTGAAGAAGGGGGCGAGCTTCCGCAGCAACCACAAGGTCGCGGTCGACGTGGTCTTCACGTCGCTGACGTCCGTCCAGCAGCGCGGCAGCGGCGACCTGCACATCGACGGGATCAGCGGCCCGAAATTCGAGTCGGCCATCTCCGGCTCGGGCGATCTGCGGATCGAGAACGCGCAGGTCGGCGCCTTCGCGCTGAGCATCGCCGGCTCGGGCGACGTGGTCGTCTCGGGCACGGCCGACGAGGCGCGCTTCGGCATCGTCGGCTCGGGCGACATCGACGCGCGCAAGTTCCCGGCCAAGAAGGTCAGCGTGAGCATCAGCGGTTCGGGCGACGCGCGCGTCAACGCCAGCGAGGCGCTGGACGCCAGGGTCAGCGGATCCGGCGACGTCACCTACTCGGGCCGCCCGCACGACGTCTCGCGCCGCGTCTCGGGCTCCGGCTCGGTCGAAGCCTCCAACTGATCGGGCGTTCGGGCGGGCTCGTCCCTGCGGCGCACAAGTTTCGTTACCCGCTCATCATGCAGCGGGCCCGGTGCTTTCAGTAAACTGCGACTAGGGAACGAATCGACCCGACGGGACGGACAGCGCCCGCCAGCCCCCGCCCATGGAACACCTGGAAAAATTCCGCGACGACGAGCTCACCGTCATCATCTCCGAACTGCTGGTCGCCACCGCCGACTCGTGCGACCCGCTGCTCGACGACTCCGTCTCCGAACTGCTGCACGCGATGCGCACGCGCATGGAGATGGACGTCGTGTTCGTCTCCGAGTTCATCGACGGCCGACGCATGTTCCGCTACGTGGATGCCGCGCCGGGCGCGCCGGACATCCGGGCCGGCGGGGCTAGCCCGGCCGAGGAGTCCGTGTGCCAGCGCGTGGTCGAGGGGCGCGTGCCGGAGCTCGTGCATCACCTGTCGGCGATGCCCAAGGACCAGCTGCCGGAGCTGCCGTTCCCGATCGGCGCCCACCTGAGCACGCCCATCGTGCTGAGGAACCGGCGCGTCTACGGCACGCTGTGCTGCTTCAGCGCAGCGCCGCGCCCGGATCTCGTGCAGGCCGACCTCGACAAGCTCCGGCTGTGCGCGACGCTGGTCGCCCGCAAGGTCGAGCTGAACCAGTCGCGCGGCATCGTCGAGCCGCCGCCCGACTGGCAGCTGGCGCCGATGGCCACCTACGACTCGCCGGCCTGGCGGCAGGCGTCGAGGCGGACGCGCCGCGGCTGACGCGTCGCCGGCGCAAGGAGCGGGCCGCAGCCGGCGCCGCCCGCGCGCTCACTTCACGCGCTCGCCGCCCTTGATGACCGCGGCCGGGTGCTCCAGCAGCCGGATGTCTTTCAGCGGATCGCCCTTCACGCCGACGAAATCGGCATAGCGGCCGGCCTCGATCGCGCCGACGTCGCCCTCGCGCGCGAGCGCCTGCGCCGCGTTGCGCGTGGCGGCGCGGATCGCCTCCAGCGGCGGCATGCCCCACTCCACCATCTTGGCGAACTGCAGCGCGTTCTGGCCGGCCGGGAAGACGGCGCCGTTGTCGGTGCCGAAGATCATCTTCACGCCGGCGTTGTACGCGGCGCGGAAGGTCTGGCGCTGCTTCAGGCCGATGGTGCGCTCCTTGGCGAGCGACTCCTCGTACATGCCGTTCTTCGCGCCTTCGGCCAGGATGTAATCGTCGTCGTAGATGTCCATCGAGAACCAGGCGCCGTGTGCCTTGGCCAGGCGAAACGACTCCTCGTCGGCGAGGCTGGCGTGCTCGATCGTGTCGACGCCGGCGCGCAGCGCGTCGTTGATGCCCGAGGTGCCGTGCGCGTGCGCCGCCACCTTCAGGCCGAGGCGGTGCGCCTCGTCGACCGCGGCCTTGATCTCCTCGTAGCTCATCTGCTGCGCGCCCGCCGCGTCGGTGCGCGAGAGCACGCCGCCGGTGACGCACAGCTTGATCACCTCGGCGCCGAACTTGTGCACCCGGCGCACCAGCGCGCGGAAGCCGTCCGGGCTGTCCGCGACCGACGGCGTGGGCACCGCGGCGAAGCTCGGCGGCAGGCCCTCCGTGCCGTCGCAGTGCCCGCCGGTGGCGCCCAGCGCGTAGGTGGCCGGCACGATGCGCGGGCCCGGGACGTAGCCGCTGTCCACCGCCTGCTTGATGCCGACGTCGGCGTAGTCGTCCGAGCCGACGTTGCGCACGGTGGTGAAGCCCGCCTCCAGCATCGCCTTGGCGTTGGCCACCCCCACGGCGACCCAGAAGGCGTCGGTGTAGTCGAGGTAGTGGTTGCCGTCGATGCGGGCGTCGGCGGCGAGGTGGACGTGCATGTCGATCAGGCCGGGCAGCAGCGTCTGCCCCGGCAGCTCGATGCGCGCCGCGTCCTGCGGGATCGCGGCGTCGCCCTGCACGAGGACGGCGCGGATGCGGCCATCGGCGACCACGATCGCGGGCCGCTCCACCATGCGGCCGGACAGCACGTCCAGCATGCGGTCGGCCGTGACCACCGTGGTGGCGGCCAGCGCGCCGGCGCCGCCCAGGGCCGCCAGCGCGGCCACCAGCAAATTCTTCGCTCCCCTGCCCGTCATGTCCGCTCCTCGTCGAGCGGACACTTTAACCGCAGGGGTTCAGAACGATTCCCAGTCGTCCGACGTCGTCTCCAGCGCCGGCTCGCGCGCCGGCACGGGCGTCGGCGCGGCGACAGGCCTGGCGGCCACGGCCACCGGGCGCGCCGCGGGGGCGGGCGCAGGCTTGCGCACCGGCGCCACGGGCGCGGCCTCCGGCCTGGGCGCCGCGACAGGCGCCGCGGCCACCGGCGCACGCACGACGTCGGCGGTCCGGCCCGCGAGCTTGAACACCGACACCACCTGCACCAGCTGTTGCGCCTGGTCCTTCAGGCTCTCGGCGGCGGCGGCGCTCTCCTCGACCAGCGCGGCGTTCTGCTGCGTGGCCTGGTCCATCTGCGCGATGGCGTCGCCGACCTGGCCGACGCCCGTGCTCTGCTCGGTGCTGGCGGCGCTGATCTCGCCCATGATGTCGGTCACGCGCGCGATCGAGGCCACGATCTCGGTCATCGTCTCGCCGGCGCGATCGACCAGCTCCGTGCCGTGCTGGACGCGCTCGACGCTGGCCGAGATCAGCGTCTTGATCTCCTTGGCGGCATCCGACGAGCGCTGCGCCAGCGAGCGCACCTCGCCGGCCACGACCGCGAAGCCGCGGCCCTGCTCGCCGGCGCGGGCGGCTTCCACCGCGGCGTTGAGCGCCAGGTTGTTGGTCTGGAACGCGATGCCGTCGATCACGGCGATGATGTCGACGACGCGCCGGGAGCTGTCGTTGATGCCCTTCATCGTCTCGACGACCTCGCCCACGACGTCGCCGCCCTTGCGCGCGACGGCGCTGGCGCCGAGCGCGAACTGGTTGGCCGACTGCGCGTTCTCCGCGTTCTGGCGCACGGTCGCGCCGAGCTCCTCCATCGACGCGGCCGCCTGCTGCAGCGCCGAGGCCTGCTCCTCGGTGCGGGCGCTCAGGTCGTTGGCGCCGTGCGAGATCTGCGACGACGCGGTGGCCACGCTTTCCGAGTTGGAGCGCACGTTGCTCACCAGGCTGGCCAGGCCGCCCTGCATCTTGGCCAGCGCCGCGAGCAGCTGCGCGATCTCGTCGCGGCCGGCGACGCGCACCTGCCGGGTCAGGTCGCCGCCGGCGATCGCCTCGGCCACGCCGACGGCGAAGTCCACCGGACGCGTGATCCGATGGCTGAACACCACGCCCACGACCATCAGCACGATGCTCACCAGCGAGGCGCGCTGCGCCCGCACGGCGGCGTCGGCGGAGGCGGCGGCGCTGTCCGCGGCGATCTTCTTGCCGGCCTCGGCGAGCAGGCGCGCGGGTTCGCGGTCCATGCCCGCCACGGCGGCGTCGCCTGCCGAGGAGTCGAAGTCGGCGTCCTTGAACGCGGCGAAGCCCCCGCGGTAGTCGGCGCCCATCTTCACGTGCGCCGCGCTGAACTGCTCCACCAGCGTGCGGCTCTCGCCCGCGGGCAGCGCCGCCAGCAGCGCCTTGGCCTTGTCCTCGACCGCCGCCTCGCGCTGCGCGAACGCGCTCCAGTGCTTGTCCAGCTTGGCCGGATCCTTGCCGCGCAGCAGCGTGTCCTTCCACTCCTGCACCTGCGTCTTGAAGTTCACGAGCAGGTCGGCGACGTCGCGCTCGTGCGCGTGCTGGGCGGCGACGTCGATTTCGTAGACCGCCACCGACTGGTTGAGGCTGTGGATGCCGAACACAGCGGCGCCCATCACGGCGGCGATGACGCCGGTGAAGGCCAGGGGCAACTTGAGTTTGAGATTCATGATGGAACCGGGGCTCGGGAACTGGAGGATTCACCGGGCGGGCGCGGCGCGAGGCCGGGTGCGGAAGGTGACTGCGTGGGACTCCGGCCGTTTTCGCGAGTCGCGGGACGCACCTTCGTGACCCTTTTTCGGCCGTCCACGGCCGAGCTTGAGTCGGGAGACGACCCGAGTTGCCTGAAATCGCTTTCGACGCTAGCCGGCCGCGCGAAGCGCCGCGGCGCCGCACACCCGGATGCAGCGGACGCGCTATTGCAGCAGCAGCCGCAGCCCGTGCAGCGCCAGCCCCGCGATGCCGCCCACCACCGTGCCGTTGATGCGGATGAACTGGAGGTCGCGGCCCACGCTCAGCTCCAGCTGTTCGACGAGCTGGCGGTCGTCCCAGTCCTTGATCGTCTGCGCGATGTGGGTCGTGACGCCGGCGCGCAGGTTGGCGGCGATCGTGCCCGCCGCGGACAGCAGGTGCTCGTTGAGCGACGCGCGCAGGCTGGCGTCCTCGCGCAGGCGGTCGCCGACGTCGCGCATCGCCTGCGCCACGTGCTCGGCCAGCGCGGAGCGCTCGTCGGCGAGGTCGGCCTGCAGCAGGCGCTTGATGTCGTTCCAGATCGTGCCGGCGTATTCGAGCACCGCGGGATCGGTGATCGCCCGCTCCTTGACGCGTTCGAAGGCGGCGACCAGCGCGTCGTCGCCGCGCAGCCGCTCGATGAATTCCTGCAGCCAGCGGTCGTAGCGCCGGCGCACCGGGTGGTCGGGCTGCGACAGCACGTCGCGCAGCTCGCCCAGCACCGAGGCGCTGAGCTTGTCGGCCAGGCCGTCGGCCACGCGCGCCACCGGCGTCACCAGTTCGACCATGCCGATCACCTTGGGCCATTCCTTGCGCGCGTGCCGCACCATCAGCTCGGACACACGCGCCTTGACCTCGTCCTCGGCCAGGAAGCCGCCGATCTTCTCGAGTCCGGCGTCCAGCAGTTCGTGGTGGCGGCCGCCGCGCGTCAGCAGCGCCAGCACGTCGGCGGCGGTGGCGGCGCTGTTCCAGCGGCGCGCCTGGGCGACGACCAGCTCCAGCGTCGCGCGCCGCATGCGCTCGTCGTCGAACAGGTCGAGCCCCGCGATCGCCCAGCGCCGGGCCTCGCCCACCCAGTGCCGCACTCGTGCCGCGTCGGCGAGCCAGGCGCCCAGGCGCTGCGCCGGATCGAGCACCGCGAGCTTGGCGACGAGCTCGTGCGGCTCGAGGAAATGGTCGCGCACGAACTCGGCCAGGCTGTCGGCGATGCGCTCCTTGTTCTGCGGGATGATCGCCGTGTGCGGCAGCGGCAGGCCCATCGGGTGGCGGAACAGCGCCACCACCGCGAACCAGTCCGCCATCGCGCCCACGCCGGCCGCCTCGCAGAAGGCCTCGATCCAGCCCCAGGCCGGGCCGCCGCCGCGCGCGAGCGCGACATGGCTCACGAGCAGCCCGGCCACGGCCAGGCCGAGCAGCGCCAGCGCGCCCAGCTTCATGCGCCGCAGGGCGGCGACGCGCACGGCATGCAGGGCGGCGACGCGGCGGTGTTCTTCGTTCATGTCCGCACATGCTGCCACGGCGCCGCCGCGCGCCTTGGGCGCAGATCGGAAGGAGGGGGTCAGGTCTGCCACGGCGCCGCCGCGCGCCTTTGGGCGCAGATCGGAAGAAGGGGGTCAGGTCTTCAGACCTGACCCCGCATTTCGGCGGGCCCCGCGAACACGGGGTCAGGTCTGAAGACCTGACCC
>Ga0318546_10001171_pt1 | contig 10935 bp, 10 predicted proteins | sample GRESIP169b2f19_FD_203514 | JGI IMG/M metagenome (GOLD analysis project Ga0318546, IMG submission 203514) | Tropical soil microbial communities from Luquillo Experimental Forest, Puerto Rico - GRE.SIPMG.169b2f19 | ecosystem: Environmental > Terrestrial > Soil > Tropical forest > Bulk soil...
GGTAGAAGCCGCGGTCCAGGGACCGCCGCACCAGGCGGGCGTGCAGCTTCCAGGCCCCGGTGACCTGGTCCCGGTTGCCATCGGGCAGCACGTTGGCCGAGCCGTCGGACAGGCGCACGCCGGTGCCCGCCGCCGCCACCTGCATCACCGCCCGCGCGTGGTCGGCCACCGGGTGCTCCATGCTCTGCTGCTGCGCCGCGATCCCGAGCGCGGCGCTGTAGTCGTAGGTGCCGTAGTGCAGCCCGGTCAGCCGCCGGCCGGCCGCGTGCACGCACCGGGCGATGGTGGCGGTCCCGTCGGCGCCCAGGATCAGCTGCGGGGTCTCCACCTGGACCTCGAAGACCAGCGCGCCGGGCGCCAGGCCGTGCGCCTGCTCCAGCCGGCCGCAGAGCCCGGCCATCGCGGTGACCTGGTCCGCCGAGGTGACCTTGGGCAGCGTCATCACGAAGCCGGCCGGCAGCGGCCCGTGCGCCAGCAGCTCGCCGAGGAACCCGTCCAGCGTGCGGATGGCCCGACGGCGGGTGGCCGGTTCCAGGCTCTTGCCGCGCAGCCCGGTAAACGGCGGGGCCTTCCCGGCGGCCACCTCGGCCGCCAGGTACCCGGCGGCGCGGACCGCGTCGGCGTCCTCGTCGCCGTCGCCCCGGGCGCCGTAGCCGTCCTCGAAGTCGATCCGCAGGTCCTCGACGGGTTCGGTGATGAGCTTGGCCAGCACCCGTGACCGCACGTCCGCGGCCAGGCGGTCCGGCAGGCCCATCACGTCGGCGAACTCGCCCGGGCCGGGCGCCCAGGTTTCCAGCGCGACCAGGGCCTGCCGCCCCCACTGCGCGGCCAGCCCGGGGCCGAACCGGTCGGCGGGCAGGTACGCCGTGTGCACCGGCTGCCGGCCGGGCCGCGGCCCCGGGTAGCCCGCGGCCAGCGCCCGGTCGGCCTCCGCGAGCGCCCGGTCCGCCTCGGCGGCCAGCGCGTTCAGGTACTCCGGGCGCTCCCGGCCGGCCGGTGCGCGCTCCGGTGTGGTCACGGCGTATCCGTTATGTGCTCTGGCTTGATCGGGATCAGCGGAAGGTCGAGCCCGGTGGCCGCGCGGATCGCCGCGGCGACCGCCGGCCCGGAGGAGATCGTGGGCGGCTCGCCGACGCCGCGCAGGCCGTAGGGGGCATTCGGGTCGGGGTACTCGAGCACCTCGATTCGCATCGGCGGCATGTCCAGGATGGTGGGGATGAGGTAGTCGGTGAACGAGGGATTGGCGATCCGCCCGTCGCGCACCTGGATCTCCTCCATGATGGCCAGGCCCAGGCCCTGGGCGCTGCCGCCGTGGATCTGCCCCTCCACCGCCTGCGGGTTCACGGCCTTGCCCACGTCCTGGGTGCAGGCCAGCTCGATCACCTTGACCAGGCCGAGGTCGGTGTCGACGTCGACGACCGCGCGGTGCGCGGCGTAGGCGTACTGCACGTGCGCGAAGCCCTGGCCGGTCTCCGGGTCGATGGGGTGGGTCGGCCGGTGCCGCCACTCGACCGTCTCCTCGAGGGCCCGGTCGCCGATGATCTCCGCGATCGGGATGCTCTCGGCGCCGGTGATCACGCAACCGCCGGCCAGCCGCAGGCCGGGGACGGTGCGGCCGAGCCGGCGCTGGGCCAGGCCGAGGACCTGCTCCCTGATCCGCTCGCAGGCGGCCTGGACCGCGCCGCCGGTCACGTAGGTCTGCCGGGAGGCCGACGTCGAGCCGCCGGAGCCGACCGCGGTGTCGGCCGGGCTGACCAGCACCTGGTTCACGCCCAGCTCGGTGCGGCAGATCTGCTGCTCGACGGCGACCAGGCCCTGGCCGACCTCGGCCGCGGCGGTGTGCACGGTCACCACCGGCTCCCCGGCGGCGATCTCGAGCCTGACCCGCGCGGTCGAGTAGTCGTCGTAGCCCTCGGAGTATCCGACGTTCTTGTAGCCCACGGCGTAGCCGACGCCGCGCACCACGCCCTCGCCGTGGGTGGTGTTGGCCACCCCGCCGGGCAGGCCGCGCGGGTCGGGGCGGGCGTTCTCGTTATGGTCCCCGGTTGCCCTGGGTAGCGGCATGGCCTGCAGGCGGCGCAGCAGTTCGGCCACGGGCGCCGGGCTGTCCACGACCTGCCCGGTCGGCGCCTCGTCGCCCATGCCGATCGCGTTGCGGCAGCGCAGCTCGACCGGGTCCAGGCCCAGCGCCGCCGCGAGCTTGTCCATCTGTGCCTCGTAGCCGAACGCGGCCTGCACCGAGCCGAAGCCGCGCATCGCGCCGCACGGCGGGTTGTTGGTGTAGAGGCCGTAGCAGTCGACGTGCACGTTCGGCACCACGTACGGCCCGATGCCCATGGTCCCGGCGTTGCCGACCACGGCCGGCGTGCTGGAGGCGTAGGCCCCGCCGTCGAGGTAGATCTCCGCCCTGACGAAGACCAGGGTGCCGTCCCGGGCCGCGCCGTGCTCGTAGCGCATCCGGGCCGGGTGGCGGTGCACGTGCCCGAAGAACGACTCCTGGCGGTTGTAGGACATCTTGACCGGCTTGCCGGTGTGCAGCGCCAGCAGGCAGGCGTGCACGTGCATGGACAGGTCCTCGCGGCCGCCGAACGCGCCGCCGACCCCGGCCAGCACCAGCCTGACCTGCTCGGGCGGCAGGCCGAGCGCAGCGCAGATCTGCTTCTGATCGACGTGCAGCCACTGGGTGGCCACGTACAGGTCGACGCCGCCCTGCCCGTCCGGCACCGCGAGCCCGGCCTCCGGGCCGAGGAACGCCTGGTCCTGCATCCCAACCTGGTAGGTCCCGGTCACCACGACGTCGGCGGCCGGCTCCGGGTCGCCCTTGCGGATCTTGAGGTGGCGGACCAGGTTGCCCTGCGGGTGCAGCCGCGGGGCGGCCGGGTCCAGCGCCTGCCGCGCGTCGGTGACCGGGTGCAGGACCTCGTAGTCCACCGCGATCTTCTTGGCCGCCTGCCGCGCGATCTCCGGGTGGTCCGCGGCGACCAGGGCCACCGGCTCGCCCTGGTACCGGACCACGTCCTCGGCCAGTACCGGCTGGTCGGCGTGTTCCAGGCCGCAGACGTTCTGGCCGGGCACGTCGGCGTGGGTGAGCACGGCGTAGACCCCGCCGGTGGCCAGCACCTCCCCGATCGCGATCGAGCGGATCCTCGCGTACGGGTGGGGGCTGCGCAGCGTCACCCCCCAGATCATGTCGTCCATCCACAGGTCACTGCCGTAGGCGAACTGCCCCGTCACCTTCGGCGTCGCGTCCGGGCGCGGCGCGGAGGTCCCGACACCGCCGGCTTCGGCCTGGCTGACGCCGACCGGAGCCTGGGCGGGCGGGGTGATCGTCATGGCCCCCAGCCTGTCAGTCCCGGCCGGCGAGGACCAGGCTGGCCCGGCGGGCCGCGTCGGCCACCTGCCGCTCGTCGACGGTGACCACCCGGTCGTGCTCCACGACCACCCGGCCGTTCACGAGCAGCAGTTCCAGCGGCGGCTGCGGGCCCAGGACCAGCGCCGCCACCGGGTCGGCGATGCCCGCGTGCGGCACGCCGTCCAGCCGCCACAACGCGATGTCCGCGAGCTTGCCGGGTTCCAGCGAGCCGATCTCGGCCTCGCGGCCCAGCAGCCGCGCCCCGCCGAGCGTACCCAGCTCCACCGCCTGGCGCACGGTCATCGCCTGCGGACCGCCGGCCGCGCGGGCGAACTGGGTCGCGGCGGTGACCTCGGCCAGCAGCGAGCTGGCCTCGTTGGAGGCCGCGCCGTCCACCCCCAGCCCGACCGGCACGCCCGCGTCGAGCAGCGCGCGGGTCCGGCAGATGCCCGCGCCGAGCCTGGCGTTCGAGTACGGGCAGTGGGCCACGCCGGTGGCGCTGGCCGCGAGCCGGGCGATCGCCGCGTCGCCGAAGTGCACGCCGTGCGCGAGCCAGACGTCGCTGGCGAGCCAGCCGAGTGAGTCCAGGTACTCGGCGGGCGTGCAGCCGAAGTGCTCCGCGCAGTACTCATCCTCGTCGTCGGTCTCGGCCAGGTGCGTGTGCAACCTGACCCCGCTGTCCCGGGCCAGCTTGGCGGACTCGGTGAGCAGCTCGCGGGTGACGCTGAACGGGGAGCACGGGGCGACGCCGATCCGCAGCATCGAGCCCGGCGACGGGTCGTGGAACCGCCCGATCGCCGCCTGCGTCGCCTCCATGATCGTGTCGATGTCCTCCACGATGTGGTCGGGCGGCAGCCCCCCGGAGCTCTCGCCCAGGTCCATGGAGCCGCGGGTGGGGTGGAACCGCAGGCCCACCTCGGCCGCGGCCTCGATCGTGGCGCCGAGCACGTCGCCGCCGTGGCGGGGGAACACGTAGTGGTGATCCATGCTGGTCGTGCAGCCGCTGCGGGCCAGCCAGGCCAGGGCGGCGGTCGCGGACGCCCGCACGATCGGCTCGTCGATCCGGGCCCAGACCGGGTACAGCTCGACCAGCCAGTCGAACAGCGTGGCGTCGAACGCCCATCCCCTGGTCGCCCACTGGTACAGGTGGTGGTGGGTGTTGACCAGGCCGGGCGTGACCAGGCACCCGCTGGCGTCGACCTGGCGGGCGCTGGCCAGCCGGTCCGGCACCGGGCCGGCGGCGACCTCGGTGATCCGGTTGCCGTCGACCGCGACGTAGCCGACCGGGTACTCATCCCGCCGCGGGTTCAGCGTCAGGACGTGAGTGCCGCTCAGGACCAGGCTGGTCACGACGCACGATCCTGCCACCGGTCCGCGGCCAGCCGCACCGCGTCCAGGATCTTCTCGTAGCCCGTGCACCGGCACAGGTTCCCGGCGAGCGCCTCGCGGACCTCGGCGTCCGACGGCCGCCCGCCGCGGCGCAGCAGGTCGTGGGCGGCGATCACCAGGCCGGGCGTGCAGAACCCGCACTGCACCGCGCCCGCGTCGACGAACGCCTGCTGCACCGGGTGCAGTGCGTCACCGCGGGCCAGGCCCTCGACCGTAACGATGCGGCGGCCCTGCGCCTGGCCGGCCGCGACCAGGCAGGCGCAGACCACCGTGTCGTCCAGGTACACCGTGCAGGAACCGCATTCACCCTGCTCGCAGGCGTTCTTGGAGCCGGGCAGCCCCATCCGCTCGCGGAGCACGTAGAGCAGGCTCTCGCCCTCCCAGACGTCGTCCGCCTGCCGTGTCTCGCCGTTGACCGTTGCCGTGATCCGCATCCGCTCAGCCTCCGCCGGGCTATCGGGGCCTGGGATGTCCCCGGGGCGCACTGCTGCCCTGGTAGGAGTTCCAGGCCCAGGTCAGGGTACGCCTGGCCATGACCGCGAGACCATGACGCCGGTACGCGGCGGTCCCCCGGACGTCATCGACCGGGTCGGCGGCGGCCTTCACCCGCTCGCCGAACTCGCGGACGAGGCTGTCGCCCAGGTCGGCGCGGGACTCCCACAGGCCGGCCTCGTCCAGCGCCCCGGCCAGGAACCGCTCGGCCGCCGCGGCCCTCCGCGGGGTGGGTGCCGCCGAGCCGATCCCGGTGCCGACCGTCCGGCCCGGCGGGTCAAGGCTGAGGCAGAACGAGGCCACGGCGATCACCATCGCGTTACGGGTACCGATCTTGCTGAACTGCTGCGGGCCGGCCGCGGGCGGGATCAGGACGGCCGCGATCAGCTCGTCCGGGGCCAGCACGTTCTGCTTGACGCCGGTGAAGAACCCCGTGGCCGGGACCGTGCGGGTGCCCCGCACCGAGGCGATCTCGATCGCGGCCCCGCTCGCCAGGAGCGGCGGATGGCAGTCCCCGGCCGGCGACGCCGCGCCGAGGTTGCCGCCGACCGTGCCGCGGTTGCGGATCTGCGGCGAGCCCACCGTCCGGGCCGCCATGGCCAGGCCGGGCAGCAACCCGCCGAGTTCGTCAATGAGCCGGGAGTAGGTGACGCCCGCGCCGAGCCTGATCAGGCCGTCCTCGATCGCCCACCCGGTGAGCTCGGGGACCCCGGTCAGGTCGAGCAGGGCGGCGGGACGGCGGGCGTCGAAGTTCAGCTCGACCATGACGTCGGTGCCCCCGGCGACAGGCAGCGCCTCCGGGCGCGCCGCCTTGGCGGCCAGCGCGTCAGCCCAGCTCGTCGGCTGCAGGAACTCCACCTGCTCCTCCCCACCTTCGCTCAGCCACCATGATCGCCCCGGACGGACGATTGTCAGTCGCATCGACTGACGATCGTCCGCGCTGCGCGATCATGTGAAGGCGGCGGCGGAATCCCACGCTAGGCCGGGATCGGGCGCGTCGTCGCGCTGCACGGCGCACTGGATCAGGCCGTACGGGCGGTCGGCGGCATGGAACACCTCGCCGGGGTTGTCCAGGCCGAACGGGGCCAGGTCGGCCAGGAAGTGGTGCCGGTTGGGCGCGGACAGCCTGATCTCCGCGACGTCGTCGCGGGCCTGCAGGACCGCCTGGCCCATCTCGAACAGGGTCTGCTGCAGGGCCAAGCTGTGCACCTCGGCGAACCGCTCGACCAGGACCTGCCGGATCTGCGCGTAGGCCTCGTCCCAGGGCGCCGGATGCGGCCCGCCGGGGTCATAGCGCCAGCCCGCGTTCAGCGAGGTAGCCAGGATCCGGTCGTGGGTCTCGGCCAGCGTGGTGTAGCGGTCCTTCAGGAAGCCGGCGAATTCCGAGCCGGTCGACTTCAGCAGCACCAGCCCCCGGAGGCCGGAGACGACCCAGGTCGACTGCCCCGGTGATCGCCCGTGCGAGACCGTGACCGCCGTGGTGCGGACCTCGTCGCCGGCCCGGGTGAAGGTGTGCGGGTGCGGCTGGCCGGCCACGCTCACCCGCTCCCAGCGGTACTCCTCCACCTCGACCCGGGCCGCGGTGACCGGCTCGATGTCGTTGACGAAGTGGCGGGCCAGGTCCAGCGCGTAGTCTTCGATCTGGCCTATCCCCTTCTGTTTGGCAAAGGCGAAGCAGGTGTTCTTCTGACTGTCGGTGGGGAGCACGCGGGCCTGGTCGCCGCGGATGTGGGCGTCGGCGAAGTCGCCGCGCAGCAGCGTGGAGACGTTCAGGTCGCGGATCTCGTGCTGCCCGCCGTCCCGGTAGACGCGCACCACCCGGGTCTCCGCCTTGCCGTACTGGTTCGGGCCGAGCGTGATCGCCATGACGTCAGCTCCCGCGGTAGGTGGCGTAGCCGAACGGGCTCAGCAGCAGCGGGACATGGTAGTGCGGTGCCTCGCCGTCGGCGGTGAAGGTGACCGTGACCTCGGGAAAGAACGAATCCCGCTGGTTCAGGCTCGCGAAGTATTCGGCGACGCCGAAGACCAGCCGGTAGGTTCCGGCCTGCAGCCGCTCCGGCCCGATGTCCGGGACGCGTCCGTCGGCGTCGGTGCTCGCGCGCCCGATCTCGGCCGGTTCCCCGCCCCAGACCCGTTCCAGCCGGACCGGGATGCCGGCCGCGGGCGTTCCGCGCGCGGTGTCGAGCACGTGGGTGGTGACCGCGCTCCCCGCGCTCATGCCGTACCCTCCAGCAGTTGCCGCAGCCTGATCCGGTTGATCTTCCCCAGCTCGCCGCGCACTATGCCCCACTCGGTGCCGGGATCGTGGCCCAGCCGCTCCCGGAGCAGGGCCAGCAGTTCGGCGGCGCTGCGGCCGGTCGCGCAGACCAGGTAGATGTGGCCGAACCGCCGCTCGTAGGTCTCGTTCCCCTCGGCCAGGGCCCGGAGGGTGGCCCGGTCCGCGGTCTGCACCCCCGCCTGCTCCTGCCGTGACGGGCCGACCGCGGAACGGGCCCCGATCCTCGGATGGCCCGCCAGCGCCTGCTCCAGGTCGCTGCGGTCCAAGCCAGCCACGGCCTCGTCGGAACGGGCCAGGATCTCGCTCACCGTCCCATAGGGGCGCCCGGACGTCACGTTATGGATCCATCGCTCGGAAGTGCAACAGGCCAGCAGGTGCTCGCCGGCCTGCGCGGCAGGCATCGCGTTGAGGGCCTCGAGGCTGACCGGGGTGCTCATGACCTCTCATTCTGGTACGGCTGCGGAGTAAGAAACAGAACGGAATGCTCCGGTCTGCAGTAAGGTCGGTCCATGAGGCAGCAGCCAGGTCCCGGCCGGCAGGCCGAGGCGGCCCGCAACGATCAGCTGATCCTGGACGCTGCGCGGGCGGTGTTCGTCGCCGACCCGGCGGCGCCGGTCTCCGAGGTGGCCAGGCGGGCGGGCGTCGGGATCGCCGCCCTGTACCGCCGCTATCCCAGCAAGGAGGACATGCTGCGGAAGCTGAGCGGCGACGGGCTGCACCGCTACATCGCCGAGGCGGAGGCGGCGCTGGCCGACGACCGGGACCCGTGGACCGGGTTCGCCGACTTCATGCGGCGGGTGATGCAGGCCGACACTCTCTCGCTCACGCAGAGCCTGGCCGGAACCTTTACCCCGACCGAGGAGCTCTATCGCGACGCCGCCCGGGCACAGGACCTGAACGTGGCGCTCTTCGAACGGGTCCGCGCCGCCCGCGCGATCCGCCCCGACGTGGTCGTGGATGACATCGGCTGGATCCTCGAGATGGTCGCCTCGGTCCGGGGCGGCGACGCCGGGCGCACCGCTCAGCTCCGGGAGCGGTACCTGACCCTGCTGCTGGACGGCCTGCGCACGCCGCAGCCGTCCCCGCTCCCCGGGCCGCCTCCCACCTGGGCGGAAATCAGCAGGCGCTGGGATAGCTGAACCGGTCGGCCGCGGCTCCGCCGCCGCCGACGGCGCGTCCTGGAAAGCAGGCGTTGCCTCGCCGTCGGCGCGCACGGACTTGCGGGCCAGCAGCCAGTACGTGACGCCGCCGAAGATCAGCCCCATGAACACGCTGAAGTCCGACCCGGCGACCCGGCGACCCGGCTGGACAGCGGCGACACGTACGGCGAGTAGGCGTTCAGCCACAACGCGGCCGCCATCATGCCGACCGCCTGCGCGATGATCCCCGGCCAGTGCACCCCGCCGTGGCGCCGGGCCATCACCCCCGCCACTGCTGTTACTCACGCCAGGCCATCACCCCGCTGCTACTCACGCCGGCCATCAACCCCCGCCACCGCCACCGTTCACGCCGGGCGGTTATCGTGGCCGAAGGCACGCGAGGGCGCCTCCGGGTCCGCGGGCAGGACGTAGTCCACCTCGACAGCAGGCAGTATTGCTGGCGTTCTCCTGACCGGCCTGTGACGCGGACCGCGGGCCTGGTGAAGGAGACGTCATGGCGACCCTTCCGTCTCGGCCCAACCTCGACCACCTGCGCCGCCAGGCCCGAGACTTGCTGCGGGCCGCGCGTGCGGGCGATGAGGCGGCGGTGGCCCGTATGGGGACCGTGTCCGGCCGGCTGACCCTGGCCGCGGCGCAACTGGCTGTGGCCCGCGAGTACGGATTCGCGAGCTGGGCCAGGCTCGCGGCCGAAGTGCAGGCGCGCACGATGGACCTGGCCCAACAGGTTGAGGCCTTCTGCGAGGCCAGCATCCGGGACGGGACCGGCCGGGCGGCCCGGATGCTGGCCGCCAACCCTGCGATCGCCGGCTATAACTTCGCCACGGCGGTGATCCTCGGCGACTCGAGCCGGGTACGCCGCGAGATCGAGCAGCACCCGGACCTGGTGACCCGGTCCGATGACCGGGGGTGGACGGCGCTGCACGCGGTCTGCGCTTCACGGTGGCATCGCCTCGACCCGGCCCGGGCGGACGGGCTGCTGGCCGTGGCGCGGCTGCTGCTCGGGGCCGGCGCGGATCCCCGCGCGAGGACCGGCGGTCCCGGCAGCTGGACGCCGCTGCGCTGCGCCGTGGCCGGCGCGGCCAATCCGCCGATCGCACAGCTGTTGCTGGAGCACGGCGCGGTACCCGACGACCACGACCTGTACCTGGCCGGGTTTGGCGACGATGATCACGAGTGCCTGCGGCTGCTGCTCGACCACGCAGCGAACGTGCCCGAGATCGCCCGGACCTCGCTCGCCGCGCCGATCAGTGCCAACGACACCGAGGGCGTACGGCTGCTGCTGGCGGCGGGGGCCGATCCACGCCGTTACGTCGGCGACGACGGTGGTCCAGTGGTCTACGAGGCCATCGGTTTCGGCTGTTCCGCCGAGCTGGTGGAGGAGTTGCTGGCGCACGGAGCCGAACCTGATGCCCCTGGTCCGGACGGGCGCTCGCCTTACCGGCTGGCCCTTGACCGGGGTCAGACCGACCTGGCCGCGCTGCTGCGGCGCTACGGTGCCGCCGATGACGCGACCGACGTGGACCTGCTGCTGTCCGCCTGCCTGCGCGCCGACCAGGCCGACGTGCAGCGCCTGGTCACGCTCCACCCGGGGCTGGCTGACCGTCTCACCGAGGCCCAGCAGGCCGCGGCGATCACGCAGGCCGCCGAGGCTGGCCGCGCCGCGGCCGTCGGGCTGATGCTGGACCTTGGCTTTCCCGTCGACGCGCGCCGCGAGGACGGCGGCACGGCCCTGCACGCCGCCGCGTATTCCGGCAGCGCCAACGTGGTCACGCTGCGGATCGACCACGGCGCCGACATCGAGGCGCGCGACCTGACCTGGGACAGTACCCCGCTGGACTGGGCGGCCGTCGGCAGCGGGGAGCGGCCCGGGAGCAACCCCCGCCCGGACTGGCCCGCCACCGTCCGGGCCCTGCTCGAGGCCGGCGCCTCCACCCGCGGCATCTCGCTGTCCCCCGACGACCCCAAGCTCCCCAGTGCCGATGTCGCGGTGCTTCTGTGGGAGCACGGCGTCGGCCCCGACGGGACCCCGGGCCAGTAGCCGACCGGCTTCACCAGCGCCGTACGCAAGACATGATCTACGTCACGATTCCCGCTCGGGCCCGTTCCCATTGGCGTATCAGGTCCATGACGCGCTCCCACTGGACCGTCACCAGGTCACGGTCGGGCTGTGCGGCGATGTTCCACAGGGGCCGCTCTGCTGCGATAGCGTCGTGCTCCGCGGCTCGCGCTTCCGCGATGGAGGGGTAGCTAGTGACGGACAGTGC
>Ga0318546_10001182_pt1 | contig 10896 bp, 9 predicted proteins | sample GRESIP169b2f19_FD_203514 | JGI IMG/M metagenome (GOLD analysis project Ga0318546, IMG submission 203514) | Tropical soil microbial communities from Luquillo Experimental Forest, Puerto Rico - GRE.SIPMG.169b2f19 | ecosystem: Environmental > Terrestrial > Soil > Tropical forest > Bulk soil...
ATCCTGCTGACGCTGCAACAGCTGGGCTATGTCGAGGCCGAGGGCCGGCTGTTCCGGCTGACCCCGCGCGTGATGGAGCTGGGCTTCGCCTACCTCAGCTCGCAGCCGCTGTGGCATCTCGCGCAGCCGGTGATGGAGGAGCTGGTGCAGGACGTCCACGAGTCGTCGTCGGCCGCGGTGCTGGACGGCGACGACATCGTCTACGTGCTGCGCGTGCCCGCCAAGAAGATCATGGCGATCAGCCTCGGCCCCGGCAGCCGCCTGCCGGCCTACTGCACGGCGATGGGCCGCGTGCTGCTGGCCGGCCTGCCCGAGGCGGAGCGCCGCGCCCGCCTCGAACGCGCGCCCCGGCCGGCACGCACGGCGCGCACGGTCACCGACGTCGACGCGCTGCTGGCGCTGCTCGACGGCGTGCGCCGCGACGGCCACGCGCTGGTGCACGGCGAGCTGGAGGAGGGCCTGACGTCCATGGCCGCGCCCATCGTCAACCGCGCCGGCCGCGTGGTGGCGGCGATCAACGTCAGCGTGCAGGACCAGCGCATGCCGCCCGACCAGATGCGCAAGCGCCTGCTGCCGCGGCTGCTGGAATCGGCGGCCAGCATCAACGCGCTGATGCGCATGCAGGATTGAAGCGACTTTCCGCACGCTGGCGGCCTCGGCAAGCGGTCGCGGGATCGCCTTCGCCGTCCGGCTTGGCAAAATCGCGGGCGATCCGAATGCACCGGGCGGATGCCGGCCTCCTGCGGGAACGGCGGCTCGCTCCGTTCCCGCGGCGCGATCGCCATGAGCGGTCGCCGTCGCCTGCCTGTCGCTTCACCGCCTGCCTGCCGCCATGAACGCCGTTCCCCAATCGATTCCCGACGCCGCCGCCGGCCACCGGCGCCGGGCCGACGGCGGCGTTCGCGCACGGGGGCGCGCCGCGGACGACGTCCGACTACCACGGCTTCCGGCTCGCCTCGCACTTCCAGCCGATCTTCAGCCTGACGCACCACCGCGTCGTCGGCCACGAGGCGCTGCTGCGCGCCACCGCGCTGCCCGGCGGCGCGGCGGTGGCGCCGATGGATCTGTTCGCGCACGCCGACGGCGACGCGGCGCGCGTGGCGCTGGACCGCGCCGCGCTGATGCAGCACCTGGCCGCCTATGCCGGGCGCGACGCCAACGAGTGGCTGTTCCTGAACATGCATCCGCGCTCGCTGGTGTCGCCGGCCGGCGCGGGCATCCGCGAGATCGCCGATGCGCTCGCGGCGCACGGGCTGCGGCCGGGCCAGGTCGTCATCGAGGTGCTGGAGTCGACCCTGCCCGACGACCCCGACTTCGACCGCCGCATCGACGAGCTGCGCGAGCTCGGCTGCCTCGTCTCGCTGGACGACTTCGGCGCCGGCCACTCCAACTTCGACCGCGTGTTCCGGCTGCGGCCCGAGATCGTCAAGCTCGACCGCAGCGTGGTCATGCGCGCCGAGGTCGACGCGCACGCGCGGCGCATCGCGGCGCAGATGGTGTCGCTGCTGCACGAGTGCGGCTGCCTGGTGCTGATGGAAGGCATCGAGACGGACGAGGGCGCGTACATCGCGCTGCGTTGCGACGTCGACTTCGTGCAGGGCTACCACTTCGGCCGTCCCGCGCCGGGCCTGGCCGGCATGACGGGGCTGCACGCGCTGCGCGCCGCCTGGGATCGCTTCGACCGCCAGTCGGTCAGCGACGACCGGCTGTGGCAGGAGCAGATGTCGCCCTACAAGCAGTCGATCGAGCTGGCCAGCGTGCTGCTGGCGGGCGGTGCCTCGATGGACGAGGCCTGCCGGCGCTTCCTCTCGCAGCCGGGCGCGGAGATGTGCTACCTGCTGGATCGCCAGGGGCGCCAGGTGGTGGGCAACGCGTTCCGCGAGGGGCTGGCGCACCAGCAGATCGAGCGCGTCGAGCGCTTCGGGCCGCTGCAGGACACGCGCCACGCGCGCTGGTCGCGCCGCGCCTACTTCCGCAACGCCGAGGCCGCGCCCAACTTCGCGCAGGTCACGCGGCCGTACATGGCGCTGCAGGGCACGCGCATGTGCGTCACGGTGTCGATCCAGTTCGACATGGGCGGGCGCTCGCTGATCCTGTGCGGGGACGCGTCGCTCTAGTGAGGACGCGGGGCCGCTTGCGCGCCACGGCGCGCGAACTGCGGCAGGATCCGGGGTGCGGCGGGCCGTCCGTCGCTGGTCGAAAGGAAGCGCCATGGACTCCGGTCGTCGACTCCTCGCGTTGCGCATCGTCCTGGTCGCGCTGGGCCTCACCTGCCTGGCCGTCCAGCCGCTGATGACCTTCTGGCCTTCGGGCTGGACCTGGCACAGCGGCCACTCCGACTACCCGCTGATGATCGTCGGCATCTACATGACGCTGGGCGTGTTCCTGCTGCGCGCGGCGCGCGACCCGGCGGCGCACGCCAGCCTGATCTGGTTCACCGTCTGGTCCAGCCTGGTCCACGGCGGGATCATGGCGGTGCAGTCGTTCACGAGCCCCGGCCAGACGGGCCACCTGATGGGCGACGTCCCCGCGCTGCTGGTGGGCGCGGCGGCGCTGGCGGCGCTGGCGCCGCGCGCCGGCGCACCGGTGCCGGCGCTGCCCGCGCGACCCTGAGCGCGCCGCCGCCGGGCCTTGCGACGATTGCGGGGACAATCGGGGCATGGCCCTCAAAGCAACGATCCACAAGGTCCGTCTGCAGCTCGCGGACATGGACCGCAACATCTACGGCGACCACGAGCTCACGATCGCCCGCCACCCGTCCGAGACCGACGAGCGCATGCTGATGCGCGTGCTGGCGTACGCGCTCAACGTGCCGGCCGACGACGAGCACGGCGCGCTGGCGCTCGCCAAGAGCCTGTGGGACGTCGACGAGCCCGACCTCTGGCAGGTCGACCTCACCGGCCAGGTCGTCCACTGGATCGAGGTCGGCCAGCCCGACGAGCGGCGCCTGGCCAAGGCCAGCAGCCGCGCGGAGAAGGTCACCGTCTACAGCTACATCTCCAGCACGCCGATCTGGTGGGCGGCGCTGGAAGGCAAGCTGATCCGCGCGCCCAAGGTCGCCGTCTGGTCCATAGCCCCCGAGGCCTCGCAGTCGCTCGCGAAGCTGTGCGAGCGCACGATGGCCTGGCAGATCACGGTGCAGGATGGCACGGTGTGGGTGTCGGACACCGTCCACACGGTGGAGATCACGCCGAAGCTGCTGAAGGCGCGGGACGAGCGCGAGCAGTACTGAGGGAACGAATCCGGCACGCCCCGGCGGCGGATTCATCCCCGGCTTCTGACGCGGCCGCGTCGCCTCACTTGCGCGCCAGCCACACGCCCAGCACCGCCAGCGCCATGCCGGCCAGCGCGAGGCCGGTCAGCGTCTCGCCGAACATCGCCCAGGCGATCAGCGCGGTGGTGGGCGGCGTCAGGTAGAACAGGCTCGCCACGTTGACGGCGCTGCCGCTGCGGATGAGCACGTTGAGCAGGCTCACGGCGCCGAGCGACAGCACCAGCACCAGCCAGCCGAGCGCGAAGACGAAGGCGGGCGTCCAGTGCACCACCATCGTCTCGGTGCGCCAGGCCACGAGCGCGGTGACGGCGAGGCTGGGCAGGAACTGGATGACCGAGCCGGTGCGCAGGTCGAACCCGGCGCAGAAGCGCTTCTGGTACAGCGTGCCGGCCGTGATGCCGGCGAGCGCGACGACGGCCGGCACCAGCAGCGTCGCGGCCGCGGGCCCGCCCTCGACCTTGCGCGCCACCACCAGCACCACGCCCGCCAGGCCCAGCGCGAGCCCGGCCCATTGCGTCGCCCGCACGCGCTCGTGCAGCAGCAGCGCGGCGCCGAGCGCCGTGAGCACCGGCTGCAGGCCGACGACCAGCGCCGTCACGCCCGCCGGCAGCCCCAGCCGGATCGCGGTGAACACGCCGCCGAGATACACCGCGTGGATCAGCAGCCCCGACACGCCGATGTGCGCCCACTGCGCCGGCGACGCGGGCCACGGCGCGCGCGTGACGAGCGCGAGCCCGCCCATCAGCACCAGCACCGCGGCGTAGCGCAGGCACAGCAGCGTCAGCGGCTCGCAGTCGGGCAGGCCCAGCTTGGCGCCGATGAAGCCGGTGCTCCAGAGCACGACGAACAGCAGCGGGGCGAACGCCGTGAAGCGGGAAGCGGCGGTGGCGTGCGGAGCGGAGGAGGGCGTCATGCTTGGCGCGGATCATCGCCCGGATGGTCGGGCGGTGCCGGCACAAGGGCAATGGACGGCCGCCTCAGCCCGCAGTGGCTTCCAGCACCCGCAGGATCTCGCGCCCGTAGGCCTCGAGTTTCTTCGCGCCGACGCCGCTGATGCCCGACAGCTCGTCCAGCGTGCCCGGCGCCGTCAGCGCCATCTGCGACAGGGTGGCGTCGTTGAACACGATGTAGGCCGGCAGGTTGTGCTCGCGCGCGACCTCCGAGCGCCAGGCCTTCAGCGCGGCCAGGCGCACCTTGGCGGGCTCGTCCAGCCTGGCCTGCAGCGCGGCGGCGGCCGGGCTGGTGGACTTGCCGCCCTCGCCGCGCACGCGCTTCGTGCGGCCCGATCCGCGCGGCAGCTCGCGCGCCTCGCGCAGCAGGATGGGCACCTCGCCCTTGAGCACGGCGCGCGCACTGTCGGTCAGCACCAGCGTGTTGTACTCGCCCTCGGAGCGCAGGTGGCCCAGCGACAGTAGCTGGCGGATCACGCCGCGCCACTGCTGCTCCGACCATTTCGCGCCGATGCCGAAGGTCGACAGCTCGCCGTGGCCGTGCTGAGTGGTCTTGTCGGTGACCTTGCCGCGCAGCACGTCGATCAGGTGGCCCGCGCCGAAGCTCAGGCCCGAGTGCTGGCGGAAGCGGTAGACGGTGGACAGCGCCATGCGCGCGGCCTCGGTCGCGTCCCACGTGGCCGGCGGATGCAGGCAGTTGTCGCAGTTGCCGCAGGCCGTGCTCTGTTCGCCGAAATAGGCGAGCAGCCGCACGCGCCGGCAGTCGTGCGCCTCGGCCAGCGACAGCAGCGCGTCGAGCTTGCCACGCTGCAGCTTCTTGAATTCCTCGTTGGCCGGGCTCTCGTCGATCATGCGGCGCTGGTTGACGACGTCGGCCAGGCCGTAGGCCATCCAGGCGTCGGCGGCCTCGCCGTCGCGGCCCGCGCGGCCCGTCTCCTGGTAGTAGCCCTCGATGTTCTTGGGCAGGTCGAGGTGGGCGACGAAGCGCACGTCGGGCTTGTCGATGCCCATGCCGAAGGCGATGGTGGCGCACATGACCAGGCTGTCCTCGCGCAGGAAGCGATCCTGGTGGCGGCGGCGCACGTCGGCGTCCAGGCCGGCGTGGTACGGCAGCGCGGCGATGCCTTCGGACGTCAGCCAGGCGGCGGTCTCCTCGACCTTCTTGCGGCTCTGGCAGTAGACGATGCCGGCGTCGTCCTCGTGCTCGTCGCGCAGGAAGCGCAGCAGCTGCTTTCTCGCCTCGTCCTTCTCGACGATGGTGTAGCGGATGTTGGGGCGGTCGAAGCTCGAGATGAACTCGCGCGCGTTCGCGAGCGCGAGGCGCTCGCGCATGTCGGTGCGGGTGTGGTCGTCGGCGGTGGCGGTGAGCGCCACGCGCGGCACGTCGGGGAAGCGTTCGTGCAGCTGCGCGAGCTGCAGGTAGTCCTCGCGGAAGTCGTGGCCCCACTGGCTGACGCAATGCGCCTCGTCGATGGCCACCAGGCTCAGCAGGCCGCGCTCGTCCAGCGAGGTGAGCATGGCCATGAAGCGCGGGTTGGTGACGCGCTCGGGCGCCGCGTACAGCAGCACCAGGCGGCCGCTCATCATCTCGCGCTCGACGCGCTGCGCCTCCTCGCCGGTGAGCGACGAGTTGAGGAAGGCCGCGTGCACGCCGAGCTCCTCGAGCGCGCCGACCTGGTCGTGCATCAGCGCGATCAGCGGGCTGATGACCAGCGTGACGCCCAGCCCAGCGCGATGGCGCGCGATGGCCGGCACCTGGTAGCACAGGCTCTTGCCGCCGCCGGTGGGCATCAGCACCAGGGCGTCGTCGCCGGCGGTCACCGTCTCGACGATGCGCTGCTGCTCGCCGCGGAACGCGCTGTAACCGAACACTTGTTGCAGGATGCCGTGCAGGTCGGCGCCGCTCGCGCCGCGGCGACGCGCCGGATCCGCGGCGACGCGCACGCCCTCGTCGGCCGCCGCCTTCGCGGGACGCGTGGCGGGCAGGGAATCGAAGTCGTAGTCGTCGTAGTCGAAATCAGACACGTAAAAGCGCCGGTGCGGGCTGCGCGGCGCGCTGGTGCGGAGCGCGCTGAAAAGCCGGGAAACAAGGCTTGCAATGGTACAGGGCGCGCGTGAAGCCGGCCGGCGCCGAAGGCCGGGTTGCGGGTGGATTTCGCGCCTGGAAGAGGCGGCGGGCGGTCAGACGAGCTGCAGGTCGCGCGGCTTTCCACCTGGGAACACGCGCTGCAGCTGCTCGGCGTCGAGGCCGTACATGCGCTGGAACAGCCCGCCGAACACCGCGCGGTACTCGTTGAGCACCGGCCAGTCGCGGCCCTGGTTCAGCGCCGCCGGACCCGTCAGCGCCACCTGCTCGCCGCGCACGCCGCCCCGCACGCCGCCGCCCAGCACCCAGTAGGCGGTGCCGTGTCCGTGGTCGGTGCCGCGGTTGCCGTTCTCCCTAAACGTGCGGCCGAACTCGCTGATCACGACGACGACCGTGTCGCGCCACGCCGGCCCCATCTCGCGGGCGAAGGTGTCCAGGCCGCGGCCGAGGTCGGTGACGCGGCCCGCCAGCGCGCCGGTGGCGCCGCCCTGGCCGACGTGGGTGTCCCAGCCGCCGACGTCGACGAAGCCGATGCGCACCTCGTCGCGCATCAGGCGCGCGATGCGCGTGGCCTCGAGCTCGAAGCCCTTGGGCGAGACGGCGTTGCGGCTGGCCTGCTGCATCTCGGCGGCCATCTCCATGGCGACCTGGCGCTGCGTGTCCAGGCCCTCGTCGACGCCGCGCTCCAGCGTCGTGCCGGCGTACATTTTCTGCAGCAGCGCGGCCTGGCGCGCGTCGGTGGCGGGCTTGCCGGTGCGGCCGAGGTTGGTGTTGAGCACCACGCGGCGGCCCTGCAGTACCGTGGGCAGGCGGTCGGTGAAGGCCATCACGCGCCGGTCGGCATCGAGCCGCGCGCCCAGTTCCTGCGCCAGGCGATTCAGGAAACCCTGGGTGGTATCCGGCCGCGGCGCGCCCGGGTCGAGGTGCTCGCCCGGCAAGGGCAGGCCCAGCTCGACGCGATCCTGCGTCTCGAAGTGGCTGCGCGACAGGTCGTCGATGCCGGCGAACGGGACGAACGCGACCTCCCCGGCCTGGATGCGCGGATACAGCGTGGACTGCAGCGCCGGCGTCAACGCCCAGTCGGCGTCGAACGCGAGCGCCGCGTCGGTGCCCGCGCCGGGCCGCGCGATCGCGATGTGCGGCCGCGACTCGGCGTAGAACGAGGTCTGCGGGATCAGCACGTTGCAGGCGTCGTAGGCCCCGCGCAGGAACACGACCAGCAGCCGGCTGTCGACCGCAGCCCCCGCGGGCGCCGCCCACGTGCGCGCCGCGTCGAGCACGAGTCCGCCGGCCAGCGCGGCGTGGAGGAAGTGGCGTCGTTGCATGCGGGTCTCCTTCAGTTGCGCATGAACTCGGGCGACACGATGGCCAGCCAGGCCCAGTCGCCCGGATGCGCCTGCAGCGTCTCGAACAAGGCCTGGCGCGTGGCCTCGGACTCGCGCGGCGCCTGCGTGCGCAGCCAGGCGGCGCTCTCGACGCGCGCCCGGGGCAGCGGGCTCGGCGCGGCCAGGCCGTCGACGCGGAACAGCCCGCCGTTGCCATTGCCGTTGCCGCCGACCAGGCTCTTGGCGAGGTCGAAGCGCGCCGTCATCTGGCCCGGGCTGGCCCAGGCGGCCTCGACCATCGGGAAGCCGTCCGGCGTCTCGCGCCCGAACGGCGGCTCGCCGAGCGCCCGCAGCGCGCCCAGCAGCGGGCCGGCGTTGACGACGACGTCGCCGTCGTACGCGAGGCGCGTGGCCGACAGCACGTACTCCCACGGATCCTTGAAATGCTGGCCCAGCGACGCGTCGTACTCGGGCGAGGTCAGCAGCGTCCTGGTCACCTGCGCGATGTCGCCGTCGGTGGCCAGCCAGCGCTGCGCCATGCGCTCGACCAGCGCCGGCGGCGGCGCGTCGCCGACGAAGTACTGCGCGAGCTGCGCGCTCACGTGGCGCGCGGTGGCGGGATTGCGCGCGAGGCGGTCGAGGATCTGGCGGATCTCGGGCAGGCCGGCCGGCGTGATCGCCTGGCCCAGCACGAGCTTGGGCTTCTGGTCGTGCCGGTTCGGGTTGAATTCCAGCGCGCCGGCGTGCACGTACTGCGCCTGCAGCTGCGGCCGGACCTTGGCGTCGTCCTTGTCGACGCGCACGCCCAGGCCGGTGAGCACGCGCGCCATCTCCTGCACGTCGGCCTGGGTGTAGCCGCCGTCCACGCCCAGCGTGTGCAGCTCCATCAGCTCGCGGGCGTAGTTCTCGTTGATCTGTCCGGCGGCGTTGCGCTCGTTGTCGAGGTAGCGCAGCATCGCCGGGTGCGTGGCGGAGGCTTCCAGCAGGTCGCGGAACTTGCCCAGTGCACGGGCGCGCAGCGTCGCTTCGTAGTCGCCCGTGAACAGGCGCAGGTCGGCCTTGTTCTGCGAGATGCTGAAGTGGTTCAGCCAGAACCACGCCAGGCGTTCCTGCACCTGGTTGGGCGAGTTCACGGCCAGCAGCAGCCAGCGCTGCGCGGCCTCGTCGGCCTGCGTGTTCAGGCCCTTCTGGTAGGCCTGCTGCGCGGCCTTCTTCTGCTCGTCGTCGGCGATGGCGTCGGCCGACTTCCTGACGGCGGCCTCCTCGCGCAGCCGCGCGACCAGCGGCTCGCGCGTGATCTCCATCTGCGCGATGCGATCGGCGACGGCCGCGGGCGGCGTCCACGGCTTCGGATGCACCTGCTCGTCGACCCAGCGTGCCCAGCCGGCGCGGCCCACCTGCTGCAGCAGCGTCGCATCGACGCCGAAGCTGGCGCGGTCCGCGCGCCGGGCGTCGAGCGTGCTGACGCGCATGGCGTCGGCCTCCTGGTGCTCGTCGGGCAGCGCGATCACCGGCGCGGGGCCGAGCGCAGGCGGAGGCGGCGCGGACGGCGTGCCGCAGCCCGCGAGCACGGCCGCCGCGAGCGCGCAGGCGGCCGCGCGCGCGAACGCGGAGGTGCGTGCTCGCACGCGCGGGGCGGGACAAGGGGTTGTCATGCGAAGGCCGGGTTTCCTCTTCGTCAACGGCCGACGCGCCGCCGCGGTTGATCGAGGGCGGGGTCGTGGCAGGGTAAAGCTGTGTATCGCAGAATCGCTTGCACGACCCTGAACCCGACCGCGAACCTGAAACGGGAATGCCATGTCCGCCAAAGCCGAGGAACTCCGCGCCAAGCTCATCCGCAACTTCGACGAGGTGCCGCTCACGCGCGACGCCCGCGAGCCGCTGTACGACGGCGTCGGCGCGCGCCTGGCGCGCGGCACCGCCGCGCTGAAGCTGGGCGCCAGCATCGACATCCTGCAGCCCGGCAAGCGCGGCTGCCCCTACCACCTGCACCACGCGCAGGAGGAGATGTTCATCGTGCTCGAGGGCCACGGCACGATGCGCATCGCCGGCGAGATGCTGGCCGTCAAGGCCGGCGACATCGTCTTCGTCCCGCCCGGGCCGGACTATCCGCACCAGATGATCAACACCTCGGACGCGCCGCTGAAGTACCTGTCGATCTCGACCAAGGACACGCCCGAGGTCGTCGAGTACCCCGATTCCAACAAGGTGCTGGCCAGCGCCCGCGTGGCGGGCAGCGACTTCGGCTTCGCGCGCATGAACCGGCTCGACACCGACCTCGACTACTGGGACGGCGAGCCCTGAGCCCGCACAGGGCGTTTCCGCGGGAAATCACCGGATCCGCGCCCGGCGGCGAAAGGGCCGCCCCGGCATAATCGAGGCTCACCTTCCGCGACCGATCGTGCGCGCCCCGACGGCGCCGCCGCCCGGCCGCGGATCCATCCAAGCCGCCACCCGGCGGCCGGCCACGGGGGAGCCGTCCCCCACCCTTTCCTGGAGCACGCACATGGCGTCAGTCAACAAAGTCATCCTCATCGGCAACTGCGGGCGCGACCCGGAAGTTCGCTACACGCCCAGCGGCACCGCCATCTGCAACATCTCGGTGGCCACGTCCAGCCGGCGCAAGGACAAGGCCAGCGGCGAGAGCATCGAGGACACGCAGTGGCATCGCGTCACGTTCTATGACCGCCTGGCCGAGATCGCCGGCGAGTACCTGAAGAAGGGCAAGCCCGTCTACATCGAGGGCCGCCTGAAGTACGGCAAGTACACCGACAAGGACGGCATCGAGCGCAACACCGTCGACATCGTCGCCGAGCAGATGCAGATGCTCGGGGGCCGCGACGCCGGCGGCGAGGAGAGTGGCGGCGGCAGCGGCGGCCGCTACCTGGCCCCGCGCGACGGCGTGGACGGCAACGAGGATCGCAACATGTCGCGCCCGGCCGCGCGCCCCGCCCCGGCCCCGCGTCCGGCGCCCAAGGCGTCGACGGGGTTCGACGACATGGACGACGACATTCCGTTCTGAGTCGTCTTTCGACGCGGATCGCACCAGGGCCTCGGCGTCAGCCGCAGGCCCTTTTTCGTGGGCGGGGCGGCCTTTCATGCCGCGCCCGCCGCCGGCCGGCTCAGCGCTTGTTCGAGCGGTCGACCCCGAAGCGGAACACGAGCGCGGCGTCGACCACCGGCGCATCCAGCCCGCCGCTGCCGCGCACGGACTTGATCTTGCCGCCGGCCACGCGCAGCGACAGCGAGTCGGTGATGGCG
>Ga0318546_10001195_pt1 | contig 10854 bp, 16 predicted proteins | sample GRESIP169b2f19_FD_203514 | JGI IMG/M metagenome (GOLD analysis project Ga0318546, IMG submission 203514) | Tropical soil microbial communities from Luquillo Experimental Forest, Puerto Rico - GRE.SIPMG.169b2f19 | ecosystem: Environmental > Terrestrial > Soil > Tropical forest > Bulk soil...
GGACTCCCTCCACGCATCCCGGGGGGACGCACGATTGCAGGCCCAACAGATGATCCACTTTGCGAAGACCCGCTTGATGAGACACCTACTGAACGCCCCGTTGATTGCAGTTGGAACGTCGATGGCGGTTGCGGTTGGAACGTTCCGCTTGAGGAACAACCTCTCACGCAGGCAGCACGAGCGCGTTGGTCAGCAATTTTACGACAGCCGCATGCGTCCTGTGCATGCACCTCAATGATCGACATTAGCAAGAAGAACTGCGCAGTTGCGACGACAACAGTCGAACGGGACACGCTTAGCACCCCTTTCGATAGTTACAGAAAGATTACTGCCCGAGATAATTTGAAACAATCAAAGATGGTTTCGAACGTCAGGTTTTTGCAATGAGGGTTAACGCAACAAGCTACTACGCCCGAGCAAGCCGTATTGCGAGGCCATCCCGGCTAGATACAGGCAAGGCTGCGCGGCCAGATCACACGGACAAAATGGGGCTCAGCGGAGAGGTCCACCCGCCCGGGCTCACGGATGCGCCGCGTATTAGCCTATGTTATTATAGACGTTACATGTTGGACAACTGTCATGAACGCCATGTGGCGGTTCTTGCGTGACAAGCGCAATCAGCAGGTCCTGGGCTGGCTCGGAGGCGGGCTGGTCGTTGCGGCAACGGGACTTTGGGCCGCTTTTGTCTATTTCTTTACTCCTGGGAAATCTCCAGAACCGCAAGAGCCGACGCCTCCCAGCGTCCAAGCAAACTGTGGCGGCATTGCCATTGGCCGCGATATGACTGGCTCGACCATCACGGGAGGTACTATCACCAATTCGGATTGCGCGCCGAAAACGAAGTGAGGCGCTATGAAGCCGCATCCGTGCTTCGTTGCAGCAGCGTTGGGCATGTATTTCTTCACTTTATACCGCCCATGCCCAACAAATCAAAGCCGAGACAGGTGGGGTCGCAATCGGTCGCGACGTCATTCAATCAACTGTCGTCATCGGCATCCCACAAGAGAAAGTGGACGAGCTTGTTCGCGATGCGAAGCGCTCTCTTGAGGAGCTGACTACTCAACAACGGGAGAACATCGCTCTACTCAAGGAAAAACTAGACCTCAACGAGCGTCAGGTGCGCGCCTCGCTGGCTATTCTTGGCGAAAACGACATTCCCCCGGAGCGATTGGCGGCCAAGCTCGTTGAAATCGCTGAGCGCTTTAAAGTCCTTCAGGAAACGGCATCAGCTCAGTCCGGCGACGACCCCAAAATCGTTGCCCTGAAAACTGACGCGCAGGGGGCCATCGAAGTAGGCGAACTGGCCAAGGCGGATGCCATTTTCGCGGATGTAGAGACGGAGCAGAGGCGTGCTCTCGACCGCCTCGCTCTCAACGCGGCCGAAACGTCAGCCCGCCGCGGTGAGATTTCGCTCGCTCGATTGCGTTATGCCGAAGCCGCCAAGCATTTTGCCAAGGCCGCTGGCGTGTTTCCTTCGAACAGCGCTTACGAGGACAAGCGGATTAGCTACCTCCAACAAGAGGCGACCGCCCTCTTCCAGCAGGGAGCCGAATTTGGTGACAACGGCGCCTTGCTCGCGTCCATTGAGCGATACAAGCGGTTAGTCGCTTTGGCACCTCGCGAGCGCGTGCCGCTCGAGTGGGCCCGCATTCAGGACGGACTGGGCATTGCGCTTACTATTTTAGGCAGGCGCGAGAGCGGGACGGCAATCCTCGGAGAGGCCGTTGCCACCTTCCGCGAGGCGTTGAAGGAAAGGACCCGCGAGCGGGTGCCGCTCGATTGGGCGACGACCCAGACTAATCTGGGCGCTGCCCTATTCCGGCTCGGCGAGCGCGAAAGCGCGACGGCGAAGCTCGAAGAGGCAGTCGCCGCCTATCGGCAGGCACTGAAGGAGCGGACCCCTGAGCACGCGCCGCTGGAATGGGCCATGACCCAACGTAATCTAGGCAACGCGCTATTCCGCCTTGGAGAGCGTGAGAGTGGGACGGCGAAGTTCGAAGAGGCAATTGCTGCCTATCGGGCTGCCCTGAAGGAATGGACACGTGAACTTGCCCCGCTCCAATGGGCTCTGACGAATAACGATCTTGGCGTTGCGCTATTCAGTCTCGGGTGGCGTGAGAACGATAGAGCGAAGTTCGAAGACGCGGTTATGGTCTATCGCGAGGCGCTGAAGGAGCAAACCCGGGAGCGAGTACCGCTCGCCTGGGCTCAGACGCAGAACAATCTGGGGCTCGCCCTCTGGCACCTTGGGGAGCGCGAGGGTAGAACGGCAAGGCTGGAAGAGGCAGTCGTTGCTTATCGCGAGGCGCTAAAGGAGCGGACCCGCGAGCGCGCGCCACTCGACTGGGCCCAGACCCAGAGCAATCTGGGCAATGCTCTTTCTAGTCTTGGAGAGCACGAGAATGGGACGGTGAAGCTCGAAGAGGCAGTTGCTGCCTATCGCGATGCATTGAAGGAATGGACCCGCGAGCGAGTGCCACTCGACTGGGCACAGACCCAGAGCAATTTGGGAGCTGCCCTCTGGCGGCTCGGGGAGCGCGAGAGCGGCACGGCAAAGCTGGAAGAGGCGATCGCCGCCTATCGTGAGGCGTTAAAGGAAAGAACGCGCGGGCGCACTCCGCGCGAGTGGGCCGTGACCCAGAACAATCTGGGCATTGCACTCTTCAGGCTCGGAGAGCGCGAGGGCGGAACCAGGAAACTGGAAGAGGCCATCGCTGCTTATCGCGAAGCACTGAAGGAACACACCCCCGAGCGGTACCCGCTCGACTGGGCGGGGACTCTTGGCAACGAGGGCCTCGCCTTGATGCTGCTCTCCGAGCGGCGGCGGGATGCCCCTATGGCGGTGGTTGCACTCAGCCAGATCACTAAGGCGGTCGAAACAATGCGAAGCGGCGGCGATGCGCCAAGTGCGGCGTTTTACGAACAACAAGTCCCCAGGGCACGCGCCATTGTCGAGCGTCTGCGCGGACAGTGAGAACCCACCATGAGCGGCATCTGTCCTTCGTCTCAGCACTGGGCATGTGCTTAGCTTGGTCGTCGTTTGTCGAACGATGACCACGGCCGCCTCTACCGACATAGGGGGCAGTTTGCGGGCAATAGCCGATTTGGCCCGTGAACCGGGCGGCGGCTTGATCGTGCCGCCTGACAATTTTTCCTATGTTCACCGCGCGCTGATTTTCGCGTTGGCGGCTCGCCACCGCGTCCCCGCGGTCTACCCACTCCGCTTCATGGCGCGCGAAGGGGGCTTGGTATCCTACGGGGTGGAACTCGGCGAGACGTTTCCGCGCGCGGCCGAGTACATCGATCGCATCCTGCAGGGCGAAGGCCATGGAGAAGCGGCTCGACGCCACGCTCGCCGCGGTGCAGACCGTGCAGCCTGCGCTTACGAAATTCTACAATTCCCTGAGCGACGAACAGAAGGCCCACCTCAATTCGCTCCGTTCGGTGTCCCGGCCGACGGGGTGACGGAGGACGCCAGTCAGCGGGCTCAAGCCTAGTGGTCGGGCTAGCCGCCATTAACCGAGTAACGGCCGCCCTCGATTGTCGGCATCGCGCCTGCTGCGCGCCGCCGCGAGCGGCCACGCGGCCGCCGCGCCGCCGAGCAGCGTGATGAGGTCGCGCCGTCTCAATTGGTCGAATTGCATTCGGTCCCCGCCAGCCAGGGCTGGATTGGAGGATATCGAATTGGCAGCGATCAGTCAGGAGGTAACGGAACGATTCTACAACCTGTAAGCTGTCGGCGAGGCCGGCGCATGTCCCAGATGGGTGAGCACTTCCATTCGTGCCAATAGCTGCCATGCCGCAAATGGAAGTGAAGTGCTTCTTCAGCGGCCCTTTTATTAGCCCTTGTAGCCGCTCGCGCCCTTGCGAGGCCGGAGTCGGCAGCGTTACCGGCAAGGCAGTCCACTCTGTGTGAACTACCTCACACTTAGAAACCGGTGCCGATGGCAGTTTAGGAGTCGAGGCGCGATTGATACCGCGAGGTGAAACATGCAAATGCAGCACATCCGCTACTTTCTGGCGCTTTGCGAGGAGCGTAGCTTCACCCGCGCGGCCAAACGCTGCGGCGTTTCCCAACCCTCGCTGACCAATGCCATCATGGCGTTGGAGCAGGAACTTGGCGGCGTGCTTTTTCAACGCAAGCCCCTCGTCGCGCTCACCGTGCTCGGCCACGCCGTCCACCCTTATTTCGACCGGATCGCCGAGAATGCCGCCCATGCGCGCGAGGCCGCGCAGGCGATGGCCGACGTGCGGAGGTCAGTGTCTATGCCATTACCGCCGTCTGGCCTCAGTTGCACATGACCCGCCGTGGACGTTGACGGCGGGATCCGTCATGTAATCGGAGCTGCGGCTAGCGAGATCGGCGACCGCATCGACTGCATCCAACGGTAACTCCAGTCAAGTCGCTCGACTCGAACCGATGGCGGGTTTCGGCAGCAGCAGCGGTACAGGCAAGAGCTTGAACGCTGCACCTCTCAGTGCTGACACATCACAGCCGTCGTTGCTGACGACACCGGAGCACGTATGAGGGCGGATCGACGTTAGGCAGCGGCTATGGCGATCCTAAAGGTTCGCCATCTTCTGAGATTAACTTCAACAGATGTAACCTCGATCACGCATGGCCGGCCCACCGTCCTCGATAATATCACTCATCGAGGCCGGCGCGGACCGAAAGCCGTGCACGTCGAAGTCTGGCACGGTTCACGTATCCAAGCGTCAGGCAGCAGCTTTGTTCTTGATTGCGCCAATGATCGCCGTGAGTATGGCGCCGCCAGCGCCTCCGGCGATCACCTGTGAGATGATCCCTTCGACGCTCAGATTGCCCGACTGCGCTGCGGCCGTGATCGCCGGCACCAATAGGCTAACGATCTGGCCAAGCACTCCGCCGCCGATCAAACCGGAAATAATGTTACCGATCATTCCAAGATCAAAGGTCGGCGATGACTTTCCTACGCCGACGCCACCAAGCGCCCCTGCAACGAGGTTGATCAAAATCTGTTCCATGTGGATCTCCCAGCCTTTCGACTAGCCTCAAGGCTATCCCGCAATGACCTGGCTGTCGAGTTAGCACTCTCTCGGAATCGCGATCCATCTGCGTCGCGAAGAAATCAAGCTTCAGGTTGCACTCATAACCCCACTCCTCCACGTCAGGGGCTACGCGGCTTCGGAAACCAGGGCGGCCGTGGAGAGGGCACGCCCGCTGATCCAAGAAGCTGAAGAGCGCGGAGAAGCTCCTGAAGATCCCCTGTTGCTGTTCTCGGTTCTCTACGGCTTTTGGGCGCGAACCTTGTAGCGTTCAACGGCGACGTGATGCGTGAGCTTGCGGTCCAATTCCTGGCGCTCGCAAATAAGCAAACGGCCACAGGGCCCCTCATGATGGCGCATCGCCTCATGGGTTTGTCCTTGCTACATACAGGGGAGATCGCAGACGGGCGAGCGCATCTCGATCGAGCTATCACGCTCTACGATCCTGCCGAGCATCGTCCTTTGGCGACGCGTTTTGGCCAAGACATCGGCGCGGCAACCTTGTCCTGGAAGTCGTTGGCTTTTTGGCTGCTCGGCTATCCCCAGGCCGCACTCACAGACAGCGAGCACGCGCTCAAGGTTGCGCGCGAGATCGGCCACTCCGCGACGTTGATGTACGTGCTGAATTTCAGCGCATGGACCCATATCCTCTCCGGGAATTATGCGGCAGCAAACGCGCTTGTCGATGCATTTAGCGGGTTGAAAGATCAAACTGGGTCGTTGTTCTGGGGGGCATGGGGGATGACGCAACGAGGTTGCTTATTGGCCCTGACCGGTAAAGTCTCGGACGCGGTTCAAACGATTACCTGCGGCCTCTCCGCAATGCGACATTGCAAAGTGGGCCGTCGCCGCCCACAGAGGTCTTTGTCATTGGCCGAGCCCGCTAGTCCCCTTATGGCCTTCTCCGATCATGTCGCCGTCCTTGTCGAACGCGCGTCCGCCGGCACCGAGTTGAGGAACAACGCCTTGGGGCCATTCTCAGGATGCATGCGTACCAGCGGATGGATAACCGGCGGCGGTAGATTGCGGCGACTTTCCTCGCTGATCTTGCCGAGCGAGCGAGGGCTGTGGGTGGTTGAACAACGCGGTTTAGAAATTTCTTTGCGATTAATTTTTGGACAAGCCGAATAAGAATTATTTTTTGGACAGCCGGATAAGGCGTTGCACTCCAGAGTTCCGCGTGCGTCTTATGCCTCATGCACTCTGACCGCGTAATCGCCGATGCTATCAAGGCGGCGCAGCGTTTGCTGTGGCATAGGTACGATCTTCCTGATGCCATGAAGGTTGTGCGCTTACGGAAATTTGTCCGTTCCCCCACCGTACAATCTGCGTTGCAGCTAAGCAGCGACACGCTTGTCGCTTTCACGCTGCGGGCTGTCGAGCTTGTGATTGCGGATGAGTCGCGGACTGATCGTGAGACGATAAGACGGCTCTGGGGCATCCTGAATAATCCGCACCTAATCCAAGCCGTGGGGCCACTGAACTCCCCACTTGGACCGTCCTGGCTCTCAGGATAGGCTGTCGAACTCATCAGACATAATGCCCTCCGACATCTCAGAGCCGTCCCTGTTGGTCGCGTACACCAGGTTCAAAGGTGTCGGCAAACTCCAACAGACGTGCTGCTATTGGAAGTAGCGAGCGTTGCCATCTGTTTGGTCAATGGCGTAAGCGCCCAGACCCGTCACGGGCCCGCGACGGACCGGGGACTTGTCATCTCCACCGTGAGTGCGGGTATCCGACTTCATTTCGCGAGCGATGCTCCCAGCGGACCTGGGGCTAGCGCTCGGATACCCGCTGACTGATCCCTGCTCATTCGATATCCTGCAGGGATCGAATGCAATTCGATCAATTGAAACGGCGCGCGTTCATCACGTTGCTCGGCGCCGCGGCAGCCATGTGGCCGCTTGCGGCGCGCGCGCAGCAACCGCTCCCGGTGATAGGGTTCCTACACCAAGGGTCTCCAGAGCCGTTGTCGCTAATGAATGCCTTTTGGAAGGGTTTGAGCGAGGCCGGCATCATCGACATCCAAGACGTGACGATCGAAGACCGCGCGGCGGATGGTCATTACGATCGATTGCCGGCTCTGGCGGTCGAGCTGGCAGAACATCGGGCACGGTTATCGCCGCTAACGGCGCTTTCAGCGCCGCGACTCTCGCAGAACCTTCGCAGCAGAAGGGTCGTAGATGGCCTCAATGTACCAGGCTCGATCCCAGTGCTGCCTTGCGTCCACAAACAGCACACAGCTTCGATTGCTTTGATGCTGCAAGCCCGTCCCGCAGCCACTCCAGCGCATGCCTGAGAAGCATCTCGCGCGCCAAGGGGTCTTCGGTTTTCTCTGCGGCTTGGAGACAGTCCTTGGCGTGGTGCTCGCAAAACTCGACTTGTGATGACATCGGGCCAACCTCGTGTGGACACCTAATGCCAGCCAGAAACGCAGTGGCGCAGCCCCGGCTGGCTGTCGGTGTTGCCAATGTCCATTCGTCGCGCGGAGTGCGGAGTACGTTCAAAGCCGCGCCATTAGACTTCGTCGAGCGGGTGGGCGCGTAGACTGAGCACACGGCGCGCTCGCCCGGACCACCCAAGATGCGTCCCGACGTCATTTCTCGCTCGCCTTGGATGGCTTGCCCAGTTCAGCGAGACGCTGGCGATAGCGCCGAGCGCGCTCGGCTCCGCTCATCGCCTGGCCGCCAAGCGGAGGACGCCCTTTTCGCCGCGCGCCTATTACAAGCTTGGCACCTGGTTCTTGGGGCGCCGTTATTCGCGGTGGCCGCGACCACATGAATTTGGGATTCATGATCTCTATACCTGGCCAACCAGATGCTACGCCCTCGAGCCTTGCCATTTGGTTAGCCATTCGGGCCGAATGGGGAGCCGACCTCGCACAGAGGAGAGCTCGCATCGCCGCTGATGACGAGCGCTGGAACCCATGCACTCTTCGTAGTCCAAGGAGGAAAAGGGCACACGTCGTTTGCGGCGGCCAGCGATTGCCGAACAATCGTAGGAATGCCGTGGATGTGGACATTGGCCTTCGGGCATCATGAGGAAAAAATCAGGCGGCTCTGTTCATCCATTCTCTGGACCAAGCTTGCCGTCTTTCAGCAATGCTAGCCGAAGGTCCCAGCTAATGGCATTCAGGTCAGCTTCTTCGAGGATAAGCTTGCGGACTTTCTGCCAGTGGCTTCGCGCCTCGCGTTCTTTGCCGATTGCCGCCATATAATCCCAGGCGTCCTGAACTGTACGCAGGGTACCCGCGCGGTCCTTAGTTGCGATGGGGGCGGCCAGCTTACCTCTGAAATACCTCTTGCCAGTGGCACCTATCGCCATTTCTTCCTGCCCCAATTTTCCTCAGCCTCGCGTTTCACGCTCGGCGCGGCAAGGGGTCCGAGTTTTTTGATGCAGTGCACGCCTTCGACCCGCTCAACAACTGCTATAGTATCGCGTGATCTTGGCCTTGGGGTAAGCTCCCCATGAGACGGCGCGAGTTGATCAGGTTGCTCGGCGGCACATTGGCTGCCCAGGCGCTCCCGGCGAATGCGCAAGAGCCTGTTCGCGTGCGCACCATCGGGGCGCTGATGGGCTTCGCAAGCGATGCGGAGGCCAAGGCTCGCATCGAGGCCTTCGAACAAGGTCTCGAAATCGAGGGCTGGTCCCTCGGCCAAAACCTGCGCATCGAGTACCGCTATGCCGAAGGCGACTCCGCGCGCATGCAACGCTAATAGCGCTGAAATGGCGGATCTAGCCGCTCCTCTATGGCGCATGTACTCGCGCATGTAGTTTGCGGGTTGTTAGGTCGCGTACTCATTACGCGCAGCGCTGCTGGTCGCTGAGTTCATCCAAGAAAGTGCAGGTTGGTCCAAAAAACAGCGATTGACGGGGTTGTTATGTGAAAGAGATGCTCGTAACGGCCGCGGTGGGTTCGTAACGCGGGGTTGGCGGCGACGGCGTCACGGGAATCGAAGCAAGTCGGGACCGACATCAGTGCGTCCTGAGCAGTTAGCGTGTGGGCGTGCGGCAGCAGTTAGCTCGTGCAGCAGCAGTTAGCTAAAGAGACGAAACTGATAGCGGCACTAAAGCAGCATTATGAGCGCTATCACGCAGACGACTTGGCGGCACTGAAGGAGCTTTATGAGTACCATGCCGAAAACTGTGTTAAGGCGGCCGAGCTAACGGAAGATACCCAACAGCGTGAGGAATATCTCAAGCTGGCGCGCGAGTGGACCGAAGCGGCCACTACGCTCCAAGCATTGACGGATAGAATGATGGCAAGACGATCCAACCAAGCCAAACCAGCCGATGACGCGCCTTCGCTTACGTCTCGACCAAGAAGACGAAGGGCCACTCGCAATCCACGCAAGGGGCGCAAACGCTCGACCTGCTGAGGTCGCAGGAGACCTATGAGGACTGGAGAAGCTTCGCAAGGCGCGGGCCCGTCAGTGATAATTGAGGGCGATTTTCGTCTTCCCAAGCTTTCGCTGCTGGCCTTCCCGGGCTGATCTTAGCGAGCGGTGGCCTTCTCGGCTGGTGGCGACGGCGGCAGAACAAGAAAGGGAATGTCAGTGGATACAATTGAAGACATTGCGGTCCTTGGGGCGTTGCTCGTTTTTGGCAGCCTGTCTCTAGCTGTGATTGTTCTGATCTACTGACTGGCTATTCCTCTTAGGTTGGCCAGCCGTGCTTGAGGCCCGCCGACTACGAATGGTTCATTGGAGCAAAGAAGCATCTAGTCTTAGGTTTGCTTTCCCATACTGGTCCAGACCAAGGATCAACCACTTTTGCTATTGGATAATAGAAACAATGGTGGAAGCGGTCATCAGGTGATGGTGACGCCATGTCGGCGGGAATAACTTCATCACTCGCTGGTAGATAGTAATTACCATCCGGCAGGACTACAGCCTCCACCGGTCTACAATCCTGTCCTCCACAACACAGATGTCCATCCCGATCACGGAGATTGCTGTAGATGTCGTGCGCTAGAGCGTTAGTCGAAAGGCAAAGTAGGGCAATTGCTGCCGCCAACTCTTTCATTTCTGCCCCCGGTGCTGTCTAGGCTTTTCTTACATGGCGCGGGCAGGCCCCTTCGCAGGTCGGACCTGCCCGCTTCGGCAGCTACAGGACGATGCTTCCATAGCCACCGCGCAAGCAGCGTGCCACGCTCCGGCCTCCGTAGCTGTGACCGCCGTCACGGATTTACTTCTCGAGTACCCCATCATTTTTTGGACAAACCAGCGAAGTGTGACGTAGCTGCTTCCTTGCTCCGATGAACTCTTCGTAGTCCCGGTCGCTGCACAGGGGAGTGAAAGAAAGCCCCGGGCGTGCCGGGGCTCTAGGTGGGGTGAACGCAGTGATCTGGAGGAAAAATGAGCTAACCCCCCAGACGCTCCGATGTTATCCCAAGGCACCAATCGCGCAAAGCGGGGATCGCATAACGCCCCGACCCGCCGGTGTGTGGCGACGGGCCGGGACTTGCCACAACGCACCGGCGGACGGCGCGTCATGACCGACACGACTTCTACCAAAAAACAGATCGGCTCGCCGCCGGTTCGGTGCCTGCCGGACAGGGAACGAAAGAAAGCCCCGGATGTACCGGGACTTCCAGTCTGACCGTTGCGAACGAGCCCTTATACCGCGAACACGAACGTATAATCGGCAAACTCAACGAGAGGCTCGCTATTGTGAGTACCGGTCGCAATGGACTTTTCCAAGTTCCAGTCCCACCTTACCAATTTGGACAAACTCGAGTTCTGAACACCCACGCGCCCATTTGTCCCATTGCTGTTTCCTACCCAAATCGCGTGCGCATGCCTCCGCGCCAGCCAACACGATCTGGCC
>Ga0318546_10001211_pt1 | contig 10818 bp, 10 predicted proteins | sample GRESIP169b2f19_FD_203514 | JGI IMG/M metagenome (GOLD analysis project Ga0318546, IMG submission 203514) | Tropical soil microbial communities from Luquillo Experimental Forest, Puerto Rico - GRE.SIPMG.169b2f19 | ecosystem: Environmental > Terrestrial > Soil > Tropical forest > Bulk soil...
CCCACGCCATCATCGCTTGCCCGCTGGTCCCCCGCCCAGCCGGCCACCATTACCGTGCCCAGCCACCGCTCCCCTGCTCAGCCAGCTGTCCCTGCCCGGCCACCGCTGCATCGCTCCGGGTCACCCCGGTGCCGGGCGGCGGCGGAAGAATGACCCCATGGGCACCATGCGGCGGATCTGGTTCGCCCTTGCGGCTATGGCCGGCATCCTGGTGGCCGGTACGATCGGCTACCTGATCCTGGGTTTCAGCCCGCTGGACGCGGTCTACCAGACCGTCACCACCGTCACCACGGTCGGGTTCCGTGAGGTCCAGCCGCTCGGCCCGGCCGGGAAGATCTTCACCATCGTGCTGATCATCATCGGGGTCGGCACCGCCCTGTACGCCTTCGGGGTCATCCTGGAAGCGCTGGTGGAGGGTCACTTGCGCGGTCATCTGGAGGGACGCCGGATGGAACGCCAGATCGCCCGGATGGCCGGGCACACCATCGTCTGCGGCTGGGGCCGGGTGGGCCGGGCGGTGGGCGGCTACCTGGCCGGCCTCGGCGCGCAGGTGGTCGTGGTGGACAGCAGCCAGGAGCGGCTGGCCACCGTCCCGGCCGGGATCCGGACCCTGCACGGCGACGTCACCAGCGACGAAGTGCTGCACACGGCCGGGGTGATGCGGGCGGCCGCGCTGGTCGCAGCGATCGGCACCGACCCTGAGAACGTGTATGTGACCCTGTCCGCCCGCGCCCTGCGGCCCGATCTGATCATCGTGGCCCGGGCCCGGACCGAGGCGTCCGAGCCGAAACTGCTGCGGGCGGGAGCGACCCGGGTGGTCAACCCGCAGCGGATCGGCGGCCAGCGGATGGCGGCGGCCGCGCAGCAGCCGAACGTGGTCGAGTTCCTGGACGTGGTGATGCACGACGGGAGCCTGGAGTTCCGGCTGGAGGAAGTGCCGGTTGGCGCCGGCTCCCGGCTGGCCGGTCGCACCCTGCAGGAGGCCGGGCCGGGTGACTCGCGCGGGGCGCTGGTCCTGGCGCTGCGCAACCTGGACGGGACGTTCATGACCAACCCGTCCGGGCAGACCCCGATCGACGCGGGTGCCATCCTGATCGCGATCGGCACCGAGCCACAGCTCGCCGAACTCCGCAGTGCGGCTGGCGAGCCGCGCCGCTGACGCCGGGCACGGCCGGCCGCACGGTAGTAAGGTGCCGCGAGCGAGGAGAGGACACGACCATGACAGCAACGGGGTCAGCGCTGGCCGGCCGGCTTGGCCGGGGCATAGTGCTGGGGGCCGAGGGTTACGTATTCGAACTGGAGCGCCGGGGCTACATCAAGGCAGGCCCGTATGTGCCCGAAGTGGTGCTGGACTTCCCCGATGCGGTCATCGAGCTGCACCGGGAGTTCCTGCGCGCAGGCGCCGACGTGATGGTGGCGCTCACTTATTACGCCCACCGGGAGAAGCTGCGCCAGCTGGGCCGTGAGTCCGACCTGGAGGCGATGAACCGGCAGGCCGTGCGGCTGGCCCAGCAGGTCGCGGCCGAAGGCGGCGCGCTGGTGGCCGGCAACGTGTGCAACACCTGGGCCTACGACCCGCAGGACCCAGCCACCGTGGATGTGGTACGCGCCATGTACACCGAGCAGCTTGGCTGGGCTGCCGACGAGGGCATCGACTTCGTCATCGCCGAGACCAACGACTACCTCGGCGAGGCGCTGATCGCGCTGGAGGTCAGCCTGGAGCTTGGCCTGCCGGCCATGGTGACGCTGGCAAGCACCCAGCCGGCGACCACCTTTGACGGCTACGACTACGTGGAGGCGTGCAAGGTCCTGGCCGGTCACGGCGCCACCGTCGTCGGGCTGAACTGCGACCGCGGGCCCGCCACCATGCTGCCGCTGATCGCCAGGATCAGGGATCAGGTCGACTGCGCCGTGGCCGCGCAGCCGGTCCCGTACCGGACCGCCGAGGCCTCCCCGACCATGGAATCACTGCGCACTGACGGCATCGACCGGGTCTTCCCGCTGGCGCTCGAGCCGTTCAGCTGCACCAGGTTCGAGATGGCGGACTTCGCGGTGGCTGCCCGCGATCTCGGGGTGAACTACCTGGGCATCTGCTGCGGGGCCGGTCCGCACCATGTCCGGGCCATGGCCGAGGCGCTCGGCCGCACGGTGCCGGCCAGCAACTACTCACCCGCCATGGATCTGCATCCGATCCTGGGAACCACGGCGATCAGCCAGGATCCCGGCGTGCTTACTGCCTGGAACGTGACCAGCTAGCGGAGCACCCCGCCCGTCACTGGCCGGACCCAGCGGCCTGGGCGAACCGGCCCATCCGGACCGCAGTAACCAGCGGCTCAAGGTCAGCTGGCAGGTGCTCGCCGAGACCGGTGAAGCTGGCGAATTCACGCACGAGCCGGAACGCCCGCCCGGTCCCCTGCCCCAGCCGGGAGGGCTGCCGCAGGTCGATCGCCTGGGCCGCGACGAGGAGTTCCAGCGCAACGACCCGGGCGGCCAGGTCCGCCATCTCGGCGAGGCGCCTCGCCGAGAGCGGGGCCATGGTGGTGCGGTCCTCGATCCCGTCAGCTTTGCTCGAACTCACCAGCTCGAAGGAGACCGGGTGGGCGAGCGTGCGTGCTTCCGCCGCGATCGCCTGGGCCGCGACCGCGACCTCGGCAAGTGCATCCTCACCCGTGTCCGGCGCGGCTGCCAGGCCGGCCGGGAGGCCGGAGACCGGGCTCTGCAGGAGCTTGACCGTCCGTTCGGCGGCCGACGTCACCACGGGCGCAAGGGCGATCCGGGCCAGGTCGAGCGCGGCGGCGACCGCAACCACGTCGAGGTTGCCGACCGACACGATGCGGCGTTCGGCGAGGCTGACGGCGGGATTGCCCTGTGCGGAGTTGAGTTCGGTCTCGATCGTGGTCCGGGCGTAGGCGAGGGCGTCCCTGGCGGCACCGAGGATCTGCGGGATGCTCCGGAAGGTGAGCGGATCCTGCAGGTTCCGGGCGTTACCCGGCTCGAACAGGGAGCTGCCTGCCAGCAGCGCCTGCAGGCGCCCGATCGTCGTCACGATGCCCGGGTGCGGCCGAATCTCGCCGACCACCGGATGGAGCGGGCTGGGATTGGCAGCGAACGCCTCCAGGGCGAGCGCGGCGGCCACGTCGGCCTCCCCGAGCAGCTGTTCGGTGGCGAGTTCCGCCAGCGCGGCCCAGCCGGTGGCGAAGGCATTGTTGTTGATGAGCGCAAGCCCCTCGTTGTCCTCGAGGACGAAGCCGGTCTCGCGGAGGAGGCCTTCTGCCAGGTCGGCCATGAGACCGAGATCAGCCTGGCCGACCGAACCCAGGCTGCGGACGCTCGGCACCAGATCCCGGTTGAGCGCGTGAACCATGATGTCGGCGAGCTCGGGGCGGACACCGGCTGCGCCCTTGGCAAATCCGTTCACCAGGCAGAGCACCGCGGCTCTGACCACCGTGCGAGGTGCGGGCGGTCCCTGGGCGATGAGGTGACCCCGGATCAGGTACCGGCTGAAGCCGCGGCGGGCCGTGGCGTCGAGCCCGACGCTCTTCCGCTCCGCGACCGCGGTGGTGAGACCGTAGACGGCGGCACCGGACCGCAGCGCCTCGCCGACCACCTCCCGGGCTGCAGCCATCCGGTCCCGCGCGGCCGGGTCGAGGGCAACCTCATCCCGCCCTTCGGCGACGGCGGCAACGGAATCGATAGTGAGCGACGCGCCGTCAACCACCACCATCAGCGCGACTCCCCACGGGGGCCCGTGCCCCAGTCATGACCTGCCGGGGGCAGGCAAAGCGGACTGGCACGTCACCCAGGTCGGCGCGGGCCGATCAGAGTATAGGGGGGCGGGCGGTGGAACCGCGCTTGCGGAGGTGCGGCGGCTGGACGGTGCGGCGGCGGTAAGGCTTGCGTTCGATGGCAGCCAGAATCAGCCGGACGGCGGCGCGGACGATACCGTCGATGTTCCAGTCCATCGTGGTCAGCGCCGGTGTCAGCAGCCCCGACATCGGGTGGTCATCGTATCCGCAGACCGACACATCGTCCGGGATGCGCAGGCCGATTTCGCGGGCCGCCGCGTAGGCGCCATAGGCGATGGAGTCGGCGAAACAGAACAGGGCGGTAGGCCGGTCCGTCTTCGACAGCACGCCGTGCGCCACCTCGGTTGCTGCCGTGAGCGCGAGCGGTGAGCTGATGATGCTCACGTCGAGGCCGAGCCGTTCGGCTTCGGCGATGACGTAGATGTCGGCCGGGCGATCCGGCGTGCTTGGCTGGGTCGGGGTGAGGACACCGATCCGGCGGTGGCCGAGCTTGTGCAAATGCTCCAGCGCGAGGGTGACGCCAGCGCGATTGTCGAACACCACCTCACCGGCAGCCTGCCCGCCGTGCAATGCGTCGCCGATCGACACGATCGGCAGGCTCCCCGCCAGTTCCGACCATCTCTCGTCCGACGGGTCCAGTGGATGCACGATCAGGCCGTCCACCCGCTGGTCGCGGAGCTGGTCTGCCAGCAGCAGCTGCCGTTCGGGATCCCCGGCGGCGTCCACCAGCAGCGCATAGTGGTCGCGGGCCAGCAGCGCACTTCCCATGCCGACGCCGAGGAGCTGCTGCCACAGATCCTCCAGCGAACCGAAGAGCAGCCCCACCGTGCCCGTCCGGCCACTGGCCAGCGCGCGAGCGATACGGTCGACGTTGTAGCCCAGTTCGGCCGCCGCGCGGCGGACCCGCTGCTGCGTTTCCTCGGAGGTCTGAACGCCGCGCAGCGCGTACGAAACGGCGGCAGCGGACAGCCCGGTCGCCTCTGCCACGTCGCGGATTGTCGCGCGCTTATTCTGCTGCGGCACCGTTTCCAGCCTCGGGATCGCCGGCCTTGCCAGCCTAGTTGCCGCGGCCGCCGTGCCAGCCCGCCACGCCGTGACAAGCCTAACGGCAGCTCCGCCGCGGTCCGCAGCCAAGGTGCGAATCCTCTTGACGCGCGGCCACTGAAGCGGTTCACTGAACCGCATAAGTGAACCGCTTCAGTGAACCGGATCAGTCCGTGCCCGGCAACCGTCCAGCGCACGGCGGAGGAGGCCATGCACGTCGACATCCACCAGCACCTCTGGCCAGCCGAGCTGGTCGAGGAGTTGCGGCGGCGATCACAGCCACCGCGGCTAGCTGGCTGGACGCTGCTCACCTCAGGCGAGCCGCCATTCGAGGTGAATCCGGCAGATCACGACGCCCGGCGGCGGGCAGCGCAAGCGGCAGGCGACGGCGTTGACATCGCGGTCATCGGCCCGTCCAGCCCGCTCGGCATCGAATACCTGCCGCCGGCGGACGCGGAGCCACTGCTTGACGCCTACCATCACGGGGTCAGCGAGCTGGGAGCCCCCTTCGCTGGCTGGGCCACCGCCTGCCTGACGGCGATCGACGCGCCCGGCCTCGCCAAGCAGCTTGACCGGGGGTTTATCGGGCTCCAGCTGCCCGCGACAGCCGTCATCGGCGAGGCCGGCTACCGCTGGTGCGGCCCGCTGCTCGACGTGCTCGCCGACCGCGACCTCCCGCTCTTCATCCATCCCGGGCCCGCGGCGGCCGGGGAGGCGCGCGGCCCAGGATGGTGGGCCCCCCTTGTCCCCTACGTCCAGCAACTGCATGCGGCCTGGTTCGCGTTCCGCGCCTATGGCCGCCCCGCCTACCCCCGGCTGCGGATCTGCTTCACCGCGCTGGCTGGTCTCGGGCCGCTGCATGGCGAGCGGCTGGCCGCCCGGGGCGGGACCGGACCGCTGGCGCGGGGGGTGGTCGATCCGGACATGTTTGTCGAAACGTCGAGCTACGGAAACCGCGCGGTCGACTCGGTACTGCGTGTTCTCGGCGTTGACGAGCTCGTTTTTGGCTCCGACCGGCCGTACGCACGGCCGCACCCCGATCTCGGCCTCGGTGACGCCGCCCAGCACGCGATCCGGGTGACAAACCCGGCGCGCCTGCTGCACGGTGACCAGCTGCCCACCGGGGGCCGGACCGGCCGTCCCGCAGCTAGGAGAGGAGGACCGCAATGACCATTCTCACGCTCCCCGCCCGTTATCTCGTCCAGCGCGAACTGGCTGAACTTGTCGAGAACCTGGCTGGCCGGCCGGGCCTGTGGAGCGAACAGGTGACGTACTCCGGCGGGCGGCGGCACTTCGTATCGATCCAGCGTGACGAGTACGTCGATGTCTGGCTTATCTGCTGGTCGCCAGGGAACGACACCGGCTGGCATGACCACGATGTCTCGTCCGGGGCGGTGCACGTGGTGCGGGGGGCGCTCATGGAATCCAACCCCCGGATCGGCGGCGTGCACGTGCAGAAGGTCGTCGCCGAAGGCTGCTCGTTCTCCTTCGGCCCTGATCACATTCACCGGCTGACCGGTGAGGCTGAGCAGACCATCTCCCTGCATGCCTACTCGCCCCCGCTGTGGCGGCTCGGCCAGTACACCATTGATGACGGCGGCGTGCTGCGCCGCGTATCGGTCTGCTACGCCGACGAACTCCGCCCGCTTGACTCACTGCCTCCGGTCCAGGTCGGGTAGCCGCCGTCAGCGTTGACCGGGCCGGCGGCCACTGGCGGCCATCGCTGGCGGGTCAGTGCGCTGCCGCCCGCGGGCCATGGCAGGCACCGGTCAGGATGGCCCGGATGTCGTCCCCAGTGGGTGGGCGCGGCGTGTTCGCGAGGACGTCGTCGTCGAGCGCGTCCGCGGCAATGAGATCGAAATCTGCCGCGGTGATCCCGAATCCGGGCAGCTGCTGCGTGATCCCGGCCCGGGCCGCCAGCGCGGTGACCGCGTCGACCGCAGCGGCCGCGTTCCACCCGGCGCTGCGAGCGGTGTCCCCGGCGCCAGCCGCGAACGCCACCGCGGCGAGGCGGTCCTCACAGGCACCGATATTGAAGCGGAGCACCCCGGGCAGCACCATCGTCAGGGCCACCCCGTGTGCGATGTCGAAGCGTCCCCCGAGCGCGTGACCGATGGCGTGGCACAGGCCCAGCCCGGTGCTGGCCATCGCCACGCCGGCCAGATGCGAGGCGAGCAGCATCTGGGATCTGGCCTCCAGGTTGCTGCCATCAGCGACGGCCCGGGGCAGGTGGGCCGAGATCATCCGGATCGCCTGCAGGGCAATCCCCTCCGACCACGGGTTGGCCCGCCTGGACATGCACGACTCCAGGGCGTGGACCAGGGCGTCCATTCCGGTCGCAGCGGTGCCGCCGGGCGGGAGCGAGGCGGTGAGTTCCGGGTCGAGAATCGCGGCGACCGGCAGCGAGGTGGCACCGCCGACATAGAACTTGCGCCTGGTCACCGGATCGGTGATGACCCCGAACGGGTTGGTCTCCGTTCCGGTGCCCGCCGTGGTGGGCACCGCCACCAGCGGCAGGGCGGGTTCGGCGAACGTCCGCCGGTAGTCGAGGTCCCGGCCACGCTCGGGGTTGACCGCGGCCAGCGCGATCCCCTTGGCCGCATCGATGGATGAGCCGCCGCCGCCCGGCGGTGGTGGGGTTGGCCTGCACGCCGCTGAATACCGTCACCGTGATGCCGCTGGCTGCCAGCAGGCTGGCCACGCTGGCCACGATGGCTGTGCTGGCAAGGCCCTGATCGGTGACGATGACCGCGGCCTGGCAGCCGGTGCCGTGCACGATCCCGGCGACGGCGTCGATCGCGCCCGCCCCGAAATGCGCGGCCGGCAGCGGGCTCAGGACCATCCTGGTGCCGGCGACGGGAGGAGGCATGTCTACTCCTGCGGTGCGGGCAGGCGGATCGGGGTCTTGGTCAGGTCCTCGAGCAGCTTCATGGGGAGCATCTGCCCGCCCTCGTCGCCGTACTGCGCGCGCGCCCGCCGGTAGATTTGCTCGACCAGGGCGCTGACCTCGGCCGGCACGCCGGTCTGCCGCGCCAGATCGACCGCGAGCCCCAGATCCTTGCAGGCAAGCGCAAGCACAAAGGAATCGTCGAAGTCGCCGCTCTCCAGCACACTCAGCACGTCGTGCTCGAGGAAATGGCTGGCCGCGGCGCTGGCGAGCAGTGACTGGCGCAGCACCGCCGGCTCGACGCCGGCCCGCACCCCGATGGTCAGCACCTCGGCGGTGATGGTGAGGTGGGCGAACCAGAGGAGGTTGATCATCAGTTTGACGGTGTACCCGGCGCCGGGTGGCCCGACATGCAGGATTCGCTCCGGGTCCCCCATCGCCGCAAGCAGTGGCCGCACCCGCTGATAGTCGTCAGCGGCGCCGCCGACGAAGATTTGCAGCATGCCGTCCCTGGCGCCGGTTACCCCGCCGGAGACCGGCGCATCCACCACCGCTACCCCGCGGGATCGGGCGAGGCTCCGCACGTTGTCCGCCACCGCCGGGACGCTGGTGGACATGTCGATCCAGGTCGCGCCTGCGGGGAGGCCGGCGAGCAGGCCGTTCGGCCCGGGCAGGATCTCCGCCACCTGGCTGGGCCCGGGCAGCATGGTGATGACGGCGTCGCGATCGGTGCCCGCCTGGTGGGGCGATCCCGCCCAGGAGGCACCGGCGGCCAGCAGGCCGGCGGCGGCGTCCGGGCGCACGTCGTGAACCAGCAGATCATGCCCGGCGGCCAGGATGTTGCTGCCCATCGGGGCACCCATCCGGCCAAGGCCAATGAAGCCGACTTTCATGATCACTCCTGCGGGTGGCGCGGTCTGATCCCGGCGGCGGGGACGGGCCGCCCGTCGCTGCCCATCAGCACTGTGCCCAGCGGGTGACGGCGGATTCATCAATGTCCGCCCCGAGCCCGGGCCGGGCTGGCACGGCGAGGCACCCCTGCGGGTCAATGCGCAGCGGGTGGGCCAGGAAGAAATCTCGCCGTTGCTCGGTCCAGCCGGGCGGGTCATACGGGAACTCAACATAGGGGCCGCCGCCGACCCCGGCCACCACGTGCAGATTGGCCAGCAGGCCAAGCCCGTTCGTCCAGGTGTGCGGGGTGAACCAGCGGTGCCGGAGGTGCGCCAGCTCGGCTATCGTCCGGGTGCGGAGCAGCCCGACCGACAGCACCACGTCGGGCTGGATCACGTCCAGCGCGTCGGCGCCGAGTGCGGACATCAGCTCGTCCGGGGTGCGGGCCATCTCACCGCCAGCGACGCGGATCCCGGTCTGCTCCCTGAGCATGCGCATGCCAGCCAGGTCGCCCCGGGGGAGCGGCTCTTCCAGCCACAGCACACCGAGTTCGCGCAACTCCATGGCCAGCCGCCGGACGGCGGCGATGTCCAGGGCGGGGGAGATGTCACCGGCCATCCGCCAGCCCTGGTTAAGGTCCACCATGATCTCGATGCCGTCCCCGGCCGCGGCGCGTGCGGCCCGGACGGCGGCCAGCCCGGCGGCGGCGTCTGCCCGGTCGATCCGGATCTTCACCGCGCGGAAGCCGGCCGCCTGCGCCGCGAGCACGGACTCGGCCCGCTCGCCGGGGCTGGTGGCCGCACCGAACGAGGCGTACGCGGGCAGGCTCCGGCACGCCCCGCCGAACAGCGCAGACACCGGCTGGCCGCAGGCCTTGCCATGGATGTCCCACAGGGCCGCCTCCAGTGGCCAGTAGCGGCCCGCGTGGAAGCCGATCGTCTCGATCGTCTGGACGTGGCTGGCGATCTCGCCGGGGTCGCGCCCGAGGAACAGGTCAGCGAACGGCTCGAAGCCGTCCATGGTGTCACCGGAGCCGAACCCGGTGATGCCCTCGTCAGTCTCAACCCGGACCAGGGTGGCGTCGAAATGGCGCCGCGGCACCGGGTCCCAGGCGGCGGGAAACGGCGGGTCGAGCGGCAGCCGCATCCGGTCCAGCCGGATAGCGGTGATCTTCACTGCTCAGCGCCGGCAGGCGGGGTGTAGAAGGGGTTGGCCGGGCGGGCCCGGGCGGCGAGCACGTCGGCCACCCGGGGTGTGCCAGCGGCCCCCGCCCGCAGCGCCTCCCGGGTCGCGGCCCGGTTGTTCGCATAGACCTTGTCGGCATCCCGGGCGGCGGGATTGACCCATACCGCGGCGATGAGCACGTTCTGGTCGGCGTCAGCCGCGCTGAGGATCCCCTCGCTGACGGCATCGGCGACCCCGCCGGCCACCCCGGCCTGCGCCGCCCCCCAGGTGAGGTTCGCGTGCTCGTCCCCGGCGATGGGAGCCTTGTTGACGAACAGCGTCATCGGCTTGACCGGGAGCCCGGGTACCACCACCGCGACGAACGGTGTATGCCCGGCGCTCGGGGTGGCCAGCGCCGTCGCCCAGGCAGCCCCCACCGGCCCGGAGCGCTCACCGAAGACGGTGTTCACATGCGCGGCCTCCGCGCCCTCACCGATGTAACTCTCGCCGATGAGCATCTGTGCCTCCCGGTGCGGGTACCCGCGAATCATGCCGCACCAGGACGATATCCGGGCCGGCCGGCCGTGGTCAGGCCGGCCACCTGCGGGACATTCTGTGTTCGGACCGTGATCACCCGATGTATTGCAGCAGCAGCAACCAGAAACTACGCTGCCCGGCAACCGGAGATTCCGGCTAGCGCGGCTAGCGCCGTCGTCAGGGGGATGACGCATGGCGACGTATGTGGCGAAGCGCATAGGGCTCGCGCTGGTCACGCTCTTTCTCATCAGCCTGATCGTGTTCTTCGCCGGGCAGGTACTGCCCGGCGATCCCGGCCGGGCGATCCTCGGCCCCTTCGCCGCCCAGAGCGCCGTGCATACCCTGGACCACCAGCTCGGCGCGGACCAGCCGCTGCTGACCCAGTACTGGAACTGGCTCACCGGGGTGCTGCACGGCAACTTCGGCGAGTCCTCCCAGTTCCGGTCGCCGGTCGGGCCGTTCATCCGCGCGGCCCTCATCAACTCGCTC
>Ga0318546_10001213_pt1 | contig 10816 bp, 10 predicted proteins | sample GRESIP169b2f19_FD_203514 | JGI IMG/M metagenome (GOLD analysis project Ga0318546, IMG submission 203514) | Tropical soil microbial communities from Luquillo Experimental Forest, Puerto Rico - GRE.SIPMG.169b2f19 | ecosystem: Environmental > Terrestrial > Soil > Tropical forest > Bulk soil...
GGCCGAGACCGCGGCCCCGCGCGCCGCGCGGCGCGCGGGGCCGCGGTCTCGGCCGCCGAGCAACTAGATCTCAGTCCGGTGCTCGGCGAGCCGATCCGCAAGCTGTCGCGCGGCTACCGGCAGCGCGTCGCAATAGCGCAAGCGTTGATCAATGACCCGCCGGTACTGATTCTCGACGAGCCGACAAATGCGCTCGACGCCTATCAGGTGATCGCGGTGCGCGCATTAATACGCTCCCTCTCCGGGCGGCGCACCGTGCTGGTCGCCTCGCACGTGCTGACGGAAATCGAGCGCGTCGCGAGTCGAATCATGATTCTGGTCGACGGCCGGCTGCTGACAACTGACGCAATGCGTGAAGCCGGCGCCGCGCTACGGTTCCGCCTGCGCATCGCTGGCCCCGAACCGGCGGTCCTCGCCACACTGCGACGGGTCCCAGGGGTAATCGACGCCGCGCCAGCTGATGCTGCCGAAAGCTATTTAGTGGGGGTTACGCCGGGGCGGGTGATGGCTGCCGCTCTTGCACAAGCAATCGTAGAACAGGGTTTCGCGCTGTCGGAATTGGCGGAAGTGAAGCCCGGCCTCGAGAGCGTATTCCTCGATCTGACCCGGCGGGCCTCGGCAATGGCGGCGAACGCCGCATGAGGACCTTCGTCGCGTTGCTCCTCAAAGAGGAAAAGGCGATCTTCACGTCGCCGATCGCCTATGTCGTGCTGTCAGTGTTCCTCGTCATTATGGGCTACACCTTCACTCTGACGTTGTTCGTCAGCCATGCGCCGACGCTCGTGCATCTATTCTTTCAGATCTACGTATTGTTCCTGTTGACTGTGCCGATCATTACGATGCGTCTCCTGGCTGAGGAGCGTCGCCTGCGCACGATCGAGATGCTGCTCACCGCTCCAGTCTCGGAGCCTGCCGTCATATTCGCAAAATATCTGGCGAGCCTCAGTCTCGTGGTGCTGATGCTGGTCTTGTCGGGAGCCTACGCTATCACGCTGGGTATCCTCGGTCAGCCCGACTGGGGGCCGATCTGGAGCGGCTACCTCGGCCTGTTGCTGCTCGCCGCCGCTCTGGTGGCCGTCGGGCTGATGGCCTCGAGCTTCGTCGACAATCAGGTCATCGCCGCTTTGCTGTCGCTAAGCCTTTTTCTGCTGCTGTGGATCATCGACCATTTCGGCTGGATGCTGCCGGATCCGTTTGACGCGCTGGTCGTCAATCTCTCGCTGCTGGTGCATTTTACGCCCTTTGCGACCGGCTCGATCTTTCTCTCCGACGCCGGCTTTTTCATCAGTGTCGCGCTGCTCGGGCTTTTCCTGAGCGTGCGCGGGCTAGCAAGGCGCTGACAAGGGAGCGTTATGTTTCCGCGCTCATTCCGTCTTGTCTTGGAAGCCGTGCTGTTCCTTGTCGCGCTCGGCCTCGGCGCGGCGGTTGCGTTTGGTCCAATCGACGATACCGCCGCCGACCAGCTCCATTTCGGCGCGTGGTGCGCCGCGCTGTTGCTGATATTCTCCCTGGCGCTGCGCCTGCCGCTTCATTTGCGCCCCGGGCTCGCGCGCGTCGCCAATCCCGCCATTGTCGCCGCTGCCCTGGCGCTCGCAGTGCTAGCGAACATGGCGCTCTATCGCCACGACGCGCATTTCGACGCCACCGTCAGCGGCCGCTTCACACCGCCGCCGCAGCTGCAGAAGATCGCCGACAGTCTGCAGCACGATGTCGTGCTGACTTATTTTTACAACAACAGGGATGACGACGCCTACGCAGCAAAGCAAGCGCTCGCGGTCGTGGCGCGTCTGCACCCGCATCTCAGAGTGCATGCGCTCGACCTCGACACCGAACTCGTTGCGGCGCGCGATTACGGCGTGAAGATATACAATACCGTCGTTGTCGAGGCGGAGGGCCGGCGCACGCAGGTCGAAAACACGGTGGATCTGCGCCAGATGGCCTATGCGATCGAGCGCGTGCTGCAGCGCCGCACGCAGACCGTCTGCTTCGTCATCGGGCATGGCGAGCATTATGCGCCGGGTCACGTGCATTACTCTCACGTGGAGACCATGGGCGGCGACCGGCCAGGCCGTTCCGACGTAATCGATGCGCCTCCGGACGGACTGGACCGGCTCAAGCTCGCGCTTGAGACGATCGGCTACAATGATCGCGCGATCGAACCCGCGACATTGCCAGCAATCCCCGAGGATTGCGCGGTTGTTGCCGATCTCGGGGCGACCAGTGCATATGCGCCCACGGAAGTCCAGGCGCTGAGGGATTACCTAGCGCTCGGTGGTCGTGTATTGCTGGCATACAATCCTCGGTTCTCGGTCGCACCCGAACTCGCTGGGTTGCTGGCCAGCGTAGGACTCGGCGTCGAGAACGGCGTCGTCGTCGATCCGTTGAACCACTACGGCACCGACCAGGAAGAGGCGGCGGTGCCGTATTACCCGCCGCACCCGATCACCGAGCAGGTGGCGCTTACCGTTTTTCCCGGGTCGCGGCCGATCCGGCTGCGCGGGCCGATTGCGGGCCTCACCGCAGCTGAATTGGTCGCGACGAGCAACGACAGTTACGTGCGCCCGCTCGATGCGAGCGCTCAAACCGCCGCCACACCGGGCCCGCGGCTGCTGGCAGCAGCGGTTCAAGGAACCTGGCCGGCCCCGGGCGGCCCCCCTTTCCGCCTCGTCTTGGTCGGCAATTCCAGCTTTGCCGCCAATGCCTTCTTCCCCTATGCATCGAACGGCGATCTGGCGGTATCGATGATCCGCTGGCTCGCCGACGATACCACCACCCCGCTGCTCAAACCTGAAACCTACAGCCTGCCGGAAATGCGGCTGACGCACCGGCAGATGCAAATCACCTTTTTATTGGTCGAAGTTTTGCTGCCGTTGAGCGTCATGGCGTTCGGCGTAGTCGTCTGGTGGCGCCGGCGGTGAGCCGCGCATTCGCGAACAGTCTCGGCATTTTGGCCGCCGGCACGATGGCCGTCCTGATCGGCGTCATCGCAGTCACTGGCCGCTGGCCGGTCGACGCCCCGCGCACCCGCCTGGAGCCGGGCGGCATCCTTTCGATCCCGCCCGAGCGGATCGCGCTTGCCGAATTTTCGAACGGCGGGCAGCAGGATCTGTTTTGTCGCGACACGCGGGAGGGATGGCTCGCCAACGGCGCCCCAACTGGGCCTGCAGTGACCAACCACATCGACACTGCCCTTCGGCTGCTGACAAACTCCGCACCGAGGCGCGTGCTTTCGGCGAGTGAATACGGCCCGCATCGACTCGCAGAATATGGCCTCGATCCGCCCCGTTTCGTACTTGCTCTCAGCGAGCCCGACGGCCATGTCACGCGCTTGGGCTTCGGCGAAGCGACACCGGCGCAGAATGCGCAATACGTCCGCATCATCGGCCGGCCTGAGGTCTATCTGCTGCCACGCGATGTCGGCGAAGAATGGCGGCTGGCGCGCGACATAGCTGAGCGAACCGCCGCTGATTTGTTGCTGCCGGTCTCGATTGAAGAAGTGTGGGCGGTCGAGATCATCAGCGGCGGCGCGCTTTACCGTTTCGAGCGCGACCCGGCCGGGCTTTGGTTCCATCATACCGGTCAGCACGTGCACACTCCCGGTGGTTTCGTGCATTACGCCGACCCCGCGCTGGTACCGCTGATCGAGGCCGAGCTCGGAGCGCTCGACCGCTCGCCGGTTCGGCGCATCGTTGCCCGCCGTCCAGATACGGCGGCGCTCACTGGCTCCGGCCTCGAGCATCCCACAGCTATCCTATTGCTTTACAGTCGCGATTCCGCCGGGCCGGTGGCGCGCATCGAATTGGGGAGCACTGCAACGGATGGCTCCGATCGCTACGTCCGGATCCAGCAGAACGATGTCTTGGCGACTGTTCCCGGTGACGTGCTGCGGAATATCGCGAAACTGGTGCAGCTGGCCGGCACCCCATCATGATCGCGGCGCTTCTGGTAGTATTGACCTCGCTGCTCGGCGGCGCAGTTGTCGCGCAGGCGCACCAGATCAACCTGACCAATGCCCGCCTCTCGCTCGACTCGGACCGCACAGTTGAAGTCGAGGTCGCGATGCGGGGCAGCGATGTCGATCGCGTCGCCAGAACGCGCGTGTTCGACGATGCGAGCGGCCTCGTCGAACCGGGCGCGCTCGCCACATCCGCGGCACCGATCGTCGCCTATATCGAAACGCACACGGCTGTGCTCGGGGAGAATAGCCGCCCGTGCCGACCGAGCGCCGGCGATGTCGCGCCGGACGGCGATGGTGTCGTGGTGCGCGTTCCCTGGTCATGCGCCGGGGTCGCGGATCCGCTGCGCTATCGCTCGACGGTGCTCACCGATGTGTCGCCCGACGCCCGCCAGGTGGTGCTGATCGGCGACGGCGCCGACGCCGCGCAGGATCTGCTGGATGCAAACCGCACGGAAACCTCGATTACCGCCGCACCGCCGCCCAGCCTGCTGCAAGTGATCGGGCGTTATACCGAGGCGGGGATCGAACACATCTTCCTCGGCTATGACCACATCGCGTTCCTCGCCGCGGTCGTGCTGTGGGCACGGCGGCTCTGGCCGGTCATCAAGGTCGTGACGGCTTTCACGGTCGCGCACTCGATCACGCTGTCGCTCGCGGCACTCGACGTTGTGCGCATTCCGAGCAGCATCATCGAGCCGGCGATCGCCGCCTCGATCGTATATGTCGCAGCCGAAAATTTCTTGTCGCGCAATGTCGACAAGCGCTGGCGCGACACGTTCTGCTTCGGCCTCATTCATGGCTTCGGATTTGCCAGTGCGCTCCAGGAGTTCGGCCTGCCGCGGGATGCGCTGGTGCCCGCGCTCGCCTCGTTCAATCTTGGCGTCGAGATCGGCCAGATCGCGATCGTTTCCCTCGTCGTTCCGGCCTTGCTGGGAATGGATCGGGTGCTGACGCCAAGCCGCCGCGACCCTGCCCGCCCCGCTTTTGCCGTCTACGCCCTCTCGGTGGTGATCATCGGCCTCGGCAGCTATTGGTTTCTCGACCGCACCGTATTCTCGGCGTGAGCGGAACGCCGCGGTTGACCCGGCCGACGGCGCCTCTTACCACTTGGCCGCATGACGATTTTTCATCTGCTGCGGCATGGCGAGCCGACGGTCTTCGGTCGGATCAACGGGCGCCTGCCCGGCGTTGGGTTGTCCGCGAAGGGCCGCACCGAAATCGCCGCGGTGGCGGGTCGTCTTGCCGCAGAAAAGATCGATGCAATCTATTCGAGCCCGTTGCAGCGCACCCGCGAGAGCGCCGAGATCCTCGCCGACCGGCTCGGCCTGCCGATCCAGTATCGCGAGGACGTGATCGAGCTCGATTTCGGCGAGTGGACCGGGTTGACGGCCGATCAGATCCGGCAGGACGAGCGTTGGCAGATGTGGAGCAACTGCCGCAGCATCGCGGCCATCCCGGGCGGCGAGAGTTGGCGCCAAGTCCAAGATCGGGTCGTCGGCGCGCTTTTCGATCTGCAGCGGCGCCATCCGTCCGGTAGCGTAGTGCTTGTCAGCCACGGCGACGTGATCCGCGCCGGGCTGCTCTTCGCGCTCGGCATGCCGCTCGATTTTTACTCTCGGATCGAAGTTGCGCTTGCCTCGCTCAGTACGATCAGGCTCGACGATTCAGGCATTCGCGTGGTCGCCCTTAACGAGTGGCCGCGGTTGCCCTGAGGCTGTTGATTGCCGCCTCGGCGGCGGCGACGCCGCTCATATAGGCACCGTGCGCGGTCGAGAAGAAATTGGGCGACGTAGCCTCGCCGGCGAAAAACAGCCGATCGTCGACCGGCGCGGCGAGCTGAGCGCGGTCATCGGCATGACCGGGCTGCGCGTAGGAATAGGAGCCGCGCGCCCACGGGTCCTGCAGCCACGCGGTCGAGGCGAGCGGCGAGATGTGTCGGGCGGTGTCGCTGCCGAAGAGGCGCGCGAGTTCTTCGGCGGCAAAGGCGAACATCCCCGCCTCCCCTTCCTGCTCGAGCGCCGCGGCCCAACGGCCGCCGAAAAAGCAGTAGATCGCCGGCCGGTCCAATGGCCGCACCTGGTAGCTCATTGTCTCGCGCGAGGTCGTCGAACCGACCAGGAATGTGTCGGGCTCGATGCCGGGAAGGGACCCCGACAGCGAGATGAACAGCTTGTCATCGACGCCGAGCGGTAATCCCTCAGCTGCGGCAAGCTTTTGGGGCAGCGGCGGGTCGAAACGCAGCGCCTCCGCGGCAAGGATCGAGGTCGGCACGGTGATGACCGCCCGCGCCGTGGTCACGGTGCCGCGCGCGGTTTTGAGCCGGATCGCGCGCCCGCTATGGTCGATGCATGACACCGGTGCCTCGAGTGCTACCGGAAGCCCTTCGGCGAGCACTTCCAAAAGACGGCCGTAGCCCTCACGCAGCCGCCAATTGGTGCCGCTGTCCTCGTAACGGACATTGTCCTTGATGGAGACGCGGTCGAGTTCGGCGCCGTTCCCCCAGGTGCTTGTCGCGTCGAGCAGCTGGTTCCAGCGGCCGCCCGGCACCAGCAGGCTCGCCAGCGAGCGGTCGGCCGGCTCCGCCGCCGCTGTCCTGCGCGCCCGGTATTGTGCCTTGCGAGTGGCGATCCAGTCCGCCTCGGCCTCGATCGTCTCGCCGCTGCGGCGCAGACGGCTGACCCATTCCGGCGGCCGGCAATGGATCGAAAAGCCGAGCTGCTGGGCGAGCGGCGACAACGGATTGCGATCGGCCGAATGCAGCCACTCGGCGCCGCGGTCGAGCGCAAACCCGGCGGGCGTGATCGTATGAACGCGCCCGCCGACCCGGCCGCGCCCCTCGAGCACCAGCAACGAGACAAACCCCGCTTCGATAAGACGGCGCGCCGCGCCGATTCCGGCGGCGCCGGCACCGACCACCGCGATGTCAACCTCCGATTGAAATCCCACCTGTGCCCTCGTTGCGCAGCACCAGGGCCGAGTTGCCGTCAGCGGATCGAGGCGGCGAGACGCCTCTGAGAGCCCGCAGCGATTTCGCTGACCAGCTTGCTGGTGATTGCGTCGGCAAAAGACTGAAAATCTTCGACAACGCGGAGAAAGGCGCCGGGGCCGCCGATGACGTTCTGGCGATACCACTCGGGCAGTCCCCCCGGTGGCTGGGTATGAAAAGCATAGCCGGGATTGGGCTTGTCGTTGATGATCGCGAGGCCGTTGATCGTGACCCCTTGCGCCACCGCCTGATCGCGCGCGTCGGTGACGGGCCGGCCGGAATTGTTGGTGCCGTCGCCCGAAATGTCGATGATGCGGCGGCTGGCGCGCAGCGCCGCAGCGGCAAAACGCTCCATCGCGAAGTCGATGACGCCGCTGATCGAGGTTCGCCCGATGAACGACCGCGGCGCGGCAAGGATCGCCGCTGCGAAACCGCCGGCATCCTCCTCGTCGTGTATCACCGTCCAGTCGGCAACGACGTTCTGCTCCCCGGCCCCGGACCATTCGACAAAGCAGATCGCGATCGTGCCGGTGGCGCCGCCACGGATCACCGCGAGCACGCGCGGATCGGTAACCGCCGCCGAGTAGCCCTTGCGCTGAAGCGCAAACTCGGTCTCGTCGATGCTGCGCGAAACGTCGGCAGCAAGGACGAGCAGCAGATCGGTCGCCTGCGCCCGCACCTGGCCGGGGAGGACCAGCAGAGCTAAGCTTGTTACAACCGCGCCGATAAATCTCATGGGGGATTCCTCGCCATTGACGGCAAGGATAGGCTCGCCCGCGTCGCAGCGAAAGGGCGGCGAGCGTCGGCGCCGCCACCTGCGGGCCCGGCAAGACCCGCCAGCTTCGCTGCTCTTTGCTGTTCTTCCAGCAAATTATCAGCGGGCGGCGCGTTCTCTTTCGCAGAAACTCTCGATTTCGGGCACTACCGCACCGATATAGAACAGCGGCCAGCCCCGCTGTTTTTCGCTGTTCTTCGCTGTTATCGGCTGCCGCTCGCATCCACCAATGGTTCCGTGATTCATACTGGCGAGTTTCGCATCATAATGCAGAACTTCCCCCAAGAGAATTTCGCCGATGGGTTTGGCGCACCCCATATTCTTCCGGTGGAGAGCAACGAGATGCGTATTGCCCAGACCCGGCTGTCGATCACGACCGCCCCGCGCGAGATCAGAGAGATCACCGCCGAAGTGGCGCACTGGGCCGAGCGCCAAGGCATCGCGACCGGGTTGCTGAGCCTCTACATCCCGCACACTTCCGCCTCGTTGTTGATCCAGGAGAATGCATCGCCCGACGTCCGGCGCGATCTCGACGCCTTTCTGCGGCGGATCGTCCCCGAAGACGTCACCCTCTACCGGCATAATGACGAGGGGCCGGACGATATGCCGGCCCACATCAAGAGCGCATTGACGCAGACTCAGCTGACCATTCCCATTACCGACGGGCGGGTGCAACTCGGCACCTGGCAAGGGATCTTTCTGCTCGAACATCGCGCCTCCCCGCACGACCGCGCACTCGTGCTGACCCTTATCGGTGAGGAGGCGCACCCTTGAGGCTGGCCCGGGCCGGGGGCCGCGGCAGGCGTGAACGCGCGGCGGCTTCGTAAAAAAGCCGCCGCTTTTTTTTGGAGACCTACTCCGCCGCGGCGCGGGCGGGCGCCTTGCCGAGGACGGCGGCAGCAGCGTCGGCGATGATTGTGCCCTCGAAGAAGTCCGGGTTCTGCGTACCCCAGAGCCGCACAACGTTGGCGAAGGTAAAGTCGCGGAAATCCTCGGTAGTAATCAGCCCGTCTTCGACCAGCTCATGGGCCTCGGGTAAGACCATGCGCATGTCGGGCACATCGAAATGGCCGACATCGGAACTGAAGATCGCGTTGATGCGGGCGCCGAACGGGTTAACCTTGCTGAAGGCGACGGCGTTCATCCGGTCGTCGGCTTCGCAGCCGAAATAGAACGGCCGCGCATAGAGGTCCACCCAGTCCTCTTTGCGGGCGATCTGGCAGGCGGCGTAGTCGTCGTGCACCGGGACCCCGCCGTCGAGCTCGTCGTCCTGCGGGTTGGGCCAGCCGTCGCGCCGCTTGAGTTCGGCGGCAATGTCGGCATAGCCGTATTTGTCGACGAGCTGAGCCAACAGCGGCCGGTCGAGCTTCTGGGGGTCCATGTATTCGAGGCCGGCCTTTCCGCGCCGTTCCCAATGCTCGATCAGATCGGCAAAGAGCTGGCAGCCCCAACCGACGCCGCCTTCGAGAAAGCCGAAGTTGAGGTCGGGGAAACGGCGCGTGACGCCGCCGAGGAACAAGGACTTGGCAACGGCATGGCCGGCGGCGGCGAAATGGCCGATATGGTTGTAAGTGAAATTGCTCGCCGTGTTGCGCAGCCCTAAACCGCGGCCGCCGGTGTGAAAGGTCGGCGCGATTTTCAGCTCCCGGCATTTCTGCCAGACCGGGTCGTAGTCGTGATCGCTATCGAGACCGAGCTGGTCGTAATGCGCGGCAAAGCGGGCAATCTCTGGATCGACGCCCTTGCCCGCGGGAAGCGGCCGGCGGATGCCGCTGCCAAACATGCCGACCTTGGAGCCGAGCTGCTTGGTGACGAATTCGAGCTCTTCGATCGCCTCTTCTGGGGTGTGCATCGGGATCACCGCCGCCGGCGTCAGGCGATCACTGAGGTCACGGAAATAGTCCGCGGTGACGATGTTGAAGCCCCGGATCACCGCACGCCGTGTCTCGTCGTCTTCGATGCGCGCGATGCCCAACCCGGCGGTCGGGTAAATGATGCCGAAATCAATCCCCAGCTCTTCGAGGCGGTCGTACAGCATGCGCGGCATCATCGCCGTGGCGCGGTCGCGAGTGTTGGTGGACTGGCGCCCCCAATAGCCTTCCATAGCAATGCCGCGGCGGCGCCGTTCGGCGACCGAAAGCGACAGCGCGTCGGGGATGCGGCGGATATGCCTAGCCAACCCGTCGGCCGCCTTGTCGCCAGCAGCCTTGCGGACCTGCTCGACGAAGACCGGCCCGTATTCGATCCAGTGGCCGTCGCCATCGATGACCGGATGGGTAAGCTGGGAGCGAACCTTCTCCGGATGCCACTCTTTACGCGCGCTCATGCTCTCTCCTCCGCCGAAGTGGTCGGGCATTCTGCGACCATCCTAGAGCAAGTGCCAGCGACGATTATCCTGCGAAGATGAGCCATGCGCCGGGCGCAACCAATATTTTCACCACGGAGGCATCGAGGGAACGGAGAATGATCGAAAGGTCATGCGTGTCCTCAGTGTTTCGGTAGTGACGATAATCTGGCGCGAAGGGAGAGAGCCATGCAGGCGGATTATGTGATCGTCGGCGCTGGCTCGGCGGGCTGCGCGCTCGCCCACCGGCTGAGCGAAGACCCCGGCACGCAGGTCGTGCTGCTCGAGGCCGGCGGGCGCGACCGGAACCCGCTCATCCATATTCCGGCCGGCTACATAAAATTGATGGATCACCCGCGCCTGACCTGGGGCTTCACAGCAGAGCCCGATCCCGGCACCAATGGGCGCGCCATTCTCTACCCGCGCGGCCGGGTCTTGGGCGGCTCCAGCTCGATCAACGGGATGATCTATGTCCGCGGTCAGCCGGAAGATTTCGATCACTGGGCGCAGCTCGGCAACCGCGGCTGGTCCTGGGACGATGTGTTGCCCTTTTTCAAGAAGGCGGAAGATTGGGAGGGTGGAGCCGATAAATTTCACGGCGAAGGCGGCCCGCTTCTGACCTCGCGAACCGGCGACAAGCCGCTCCTCTGTCACAAGATGATCGAGGCCGGCATAGAGATCGGCCTTGAATACCATGAGGATGTGAACCATTTGCCGCCCGGCGCTGGAGACAACATTGGCTGGGTCCAGCAG
>Ga0318546_10001234_pt1 | contig 10752 bp, 8 predicted proteins | sample GRESIP169b2f19_FD_203514 | JGI IMG/M metagenome (GOLD analysis project Ga0318546, IMG submission 203514) | Tropical soil microbial communities from Luquillo Experimental Forest, Puerto Rico - GRE.SIPMG.169b2f19 | ecosystem: Environmental > Terrestrial > Soil > Tropical forest > Bulk soil...
CGATACGACCATGTAGGCGCAGGTCGCGAGTATCTTGCCGTAGATGAGCTGTTGACGCGGCACGGGCACCGTGAGCAGCGGCTCGAGCGAGCCGCGCTCGCGCTCGCCCGCCGTGGCATCGATGGCGAGGTACATGCCGCCCATCAGCATGGTGAAAAGGACCAGGTAGCTGAGCGTGCCGAGAATCAGAACCGAGCGGCTGGCCGGTGTCGACACGTCGATATCCTGCACGGCGATCGGAGCGAGCAGCAGCGGATCGAGGCCGCGCGCAGCGAGGCGCAACCGGCCGAGCAGCGCCGAGTACTGTTGTATGAGCGCACGCAGGCGCGCGCTGTCGCTCGCGGTTTTGAGGTCCGAGGCATCGCCGTACAGCTGCAGCGGCGCCGGCAGTCCCGCCGCCAGGCGCGCGGCAAAGTCGGCATCCACCTCCAGCACCTGCTGCTCATGGCCGGCGCGCACCGCGGCACGTGCCGCCTCCGCCTCGTAGCCGACGGTCGCGACGGTCACGCCGTGCTCGCGCAGGAAGGCGAGCAGGTTCGGGGCGCGCTCGCCGTGCGCGACGGCGAGAGCGAGCGGCTGGTCGGCCTCACCCACGCCACGCTCGAGGCGCAAGTTGAGTCCGCCGGCGAGGAGCAGGGGACCCAGGAGCGGACCCAGGATGAGCGCCGAGATCAGCGTGCGGCGCTCGCGCAGGTTTTCGCGAAACTCCTTGGCGAAGACGGTGAGGATGGCGCGCACGGTGCTTCAGCGATCCGTGGCGCCGATGAGGCGCACGAAGGCCTCCTCGAGGCTCGCCGCGCCGGTGCGCGCACGGATCTGCTCCGGCGTGCCGTGCTCGAGCACGACGCCGTGCGCGATCACCACCACCTCATCGCAGAGCGCGCTCACCTCCTGCATCACGTGGCTCGAGAAGAGCACGCAGTGCCCGGCATTGCGCAGCTGCAACAGCAGTCGCCGCAGGGCGCGCACGGCCATGACATCGAGACCGTTGGTCGGCTCATCGAGCACGAGGTTCCGCGGCGAGTGCACGAGTGCGCGCGCGAGCGCCGTGCGCACCCGCTCGCCCTGTGAGAAGCCGCGGGCGCGGCGGTCGGCGAACTCCTCCATCTCGAGCAGCTCAACCAGCTCCGCCGCACGCGCGCGGCGCGCGGCACGCTTGAGGCCCTGCAGCGCCCCGAAGTAGAGGATGTTCTCGCGCGCGGTGAGGTTCGGGTAGATCCCGGCCCCGTGCGGCAGCACCCCGAGCCGGGCACGCGCGGCGAGCGGCTCGCGCACCGCGCTGTAGCCGTCGATGAGCGCATCGCCACGGTCGGGAGCGAGCACCGTGTAGAGCATCCGCAGCGTCGTCGACTTGCCGGCGCCGTTCGGGCCGAGGAGCCCCGTGATGCGCCCGTCGGCGGCGTGCAGGCTCACCTCGCGCACCGCCGTCACGCGACCAAAACGCTTCTCGAGCTGCCGCGCCTCGATCACGGCGGCGGGCCATTGAGCGAGGTGAAGAACGGCAGCGGCCGCGCGCTGCGCACGCAGCTCACATCCAGCGCTTCCACGGCGGCGCGCGCCACGAACTGCGCCATGACGCGATCGACGCAGGGTGCGGTGAGCTGCCCGTGTCCGAAGCCCTCGAGCACCACCTCGAGGTGATGGCTGAAAGCGCCTGCGGCTTCGTGCGCGTAGGCCGGTGGGGTCGCCGGATCATCGCTCCCTGAAAGCAGCAGTGCCGGCACCTCGCTCGCAAGCGGGGCATGCAGGTCCTCATCCACCGGTCCGCGTGGCCACACCCGGCATACGGCCTCGAGCCCAGCGAGCTGACGCGTACCGAGGTAGGTCGCTGCGAGCGCCGCCCGGTCGATGCCGCGGGCGGCGAAGAACGGCACGTCCTCGGCACACGCCACGCTGTTGTGCATGCCGGTCGCGATGCTCTGGGCGTAGGCGCGCTCGGCCATCAGGTACTGCGACGCGAGCGGCGCATAGTCATCGTGCGCCGCCGCAGCATGCAGCACGAGCGGCAGGAGCGCCGCGTACTCGCTCGTGTAGCTCAGCAGGCGCAGCACGCTCGCCAGATGGTCGGCGCCGAACTCGAAGGAGATGTCGTCGCCGGTCAGCGGGTCGTGCACGCTGATCGGCACCGTGCTCAAGCGCAGTGACGCGCGCAGCGCGTGGTAGTCCGCCAGCGGATCGCCGAAGCGGCTGTGACAGGCGGCATCGTGCGCGCAGCGCTGCAGGATGTTCTCGAGCGCGCTCTCCGCATCCCGCGCGGTGTCGAGGCCCATGGGCCGCCCGACCGGCACCACGCCATCGAGGATCACGCTGCGGGTGCGGGCCGGAAAATGCCGCAGATACTGCTGCGCAACGCGCGTTCCATAGGAGGCGCCATAGAGATTGATGCGAGCGTAGCCGAGCGCGGCGCGGACCTGCTCGAGATCCTGCACGGCGAGGCTCGTGGTGTAGTACGCCACATCCGCGCGCGGCGCGAGCGTGGCGAGACAGTCGCGCGTGCTCGCGGTGATCTGCGCCTCGCTCGCCTGCCCGATGAGATCTTCGGTTTGCGGACACTCGAGCGCGTTCGAGCCGCCGGTGCCACGCTGATCGATGAGCACGATATCGCGCTCGCGCAGGATGCGGGCAAAGGCGGGCGCCACCGCGGCATAGAAGGAGCCAGCCGCGGCGCCCGGGCCGCCCGCCAGCACGAACAGCGGGTCGGGAAGCTTGCGGCGGCTGATCGCTGCGACGCGCGCGATGTGCAGGTCGATCTGCCGGCCGTCGGGCTTCTGCGGGTTCTCGGGGACCCGCAGCGCGCCGCACTCCGCCGCCAGTACGGATAGGCGCAACGGATGCTCGAGCTCGCACGGGGCGAGCACGAGCGGCGGTGCCGCCACCGCCCTACACGCGGTGCCGACCGCCAGGAGAATGCCGAGCGCGATGGCCCTACGCGCGGGCGGCATGCGCGAGTTGCGATCGAAGAGCTAGAGCCATCGGGAGGCCAAGGATAAGGCAAAATACGTGTTCGCTATGAAGCATCCGAAGCCAACAGCCGCCTGTGAGGTCATCGTCATCGGCGGCGGCCACGCCGGCACCGAGGCGGCGCTCGCCGCCGCCCGCATGGGCGCGCGGACACTGCTGCTCACGCAGAGCATCGAGACGCTCGGGCAGATGAGCTGCAACCCGGCCATCGGCGGCATCGGCAAGGGACACCTGGTGCGCGAGATCGACGCGCTCGGGGGCGCGATGGCGCGCGCCGCCGACGAAGCCGGGATCCAGTTCCGCACCTTGAACGCGAGCAAGGGGCCGGCGGTTCGGGCGACGCGGGCGCAGGCGGATCGGCAGCTGTACCGCCAGGCGATCCGCAGCCGCCTCGAGAACCAGCCGAATCTCAGGATCTTCCAGCAGGAGGTCGCGGACCTCCTGGTCACGGGCGGACGCGTGCACGGTGTAGTCACCGTCACGGGGATCGCTTTCGAGGCGCCTGCCGTGGTGCTGACCGTCGGCACCTTCCTCGGCGGCCGCATCCATGTCGGGCTCGACAACTACTCGGGCGGACGCGCCGGGGATGCCCCCTCCAATCGCCTCGCGGCACGGCTGCGGGAGCTGCAGCTCCGCGTAGCGCGGCTCAAGACCGGTACGCCGCCCCGGATCGATGGGAGGACGGTGGACTGGTCCGTCCTGACAGCCCAACCGGGGGATACCCCGACACCCGTGTTTTCATTCCTCGGGCGATCCAGTGACCATCCCAGGCAGGTTAACTGTTTCATTACGAGTACAAACGAGCGCACGCACGAGATCATTCGTGCCGCGACCGACCGGTCGCCGATGTTCACGGGCGCGATCGAGGGGATCGGTCCCCGTTACTGCCCGTCGGTCGAGGACAAGGTGGTGCGTTTCGCCGACAAGCGCTCACACCAGATCTTCGTCGAGCCCGAAGGGCTCACGACCCACGAGATCTATCCCAACGGCATCTCGACGAGTCTTCCCTTCGATGTGCAGTGCGAGTTTGTGCACACCGTCCGTGGGTTCGAGCGGGCGCACCTCACCCGCCCGGGCTACGCGATCGAGTACGACTACTTCGACCCCCGCGACCTTTCGAGCTCGCTCGAGACGCGGGTGCTCGAGGGCCTGTACTTCGCCGGCCAGATCAACGGCACCACCGGCTACGAGGAGGCGGCCGCCCAGGGGCTCATCGCGGGCATCAACGCCGCGCTCCGCCTGCGCGGGCACGAGCCCTGGACACCGAAGCGAAGCGAGGCTTACCTCGGGGTGCTGATCGATGACCTCGTGACGCGCGGGACGCGCGAGCCGTATCGCATGTTCACGAGCCGCGCCGAGCACCGGCTGCTGCTGCGCGAGGACAACGCGGACCTGCGGCTCACCCCCCTCGGGCGGGAGCTCGGGCTCATCGAGGATGAGCGCTGGGAGCTGTTCCTCGCCAAGCAGAGGGCATGCACCGCGGAAATTGCCCGACTCGAGCAGCTGCGGCTGCACCCGTCAGAGGTGCCCGCCGAGTGGGCCGAGCGCGTGCTGCAGGGACCGCTCGCGCGCGATGTCAGCGCCTTCGAGCTGCTGCGACGCCCGGAGGTGACCTACGACGCGCTGCTCGAGATCGCCGGCCCACCCACCTGGCCGGCGGCCGCCGCCTCGCTCGATGACCGGCTGCCGGCACAGGTCCGCACGCAGGTCGAGGTTCGCGCCCGCTACGCCGGTTACATCGAGCGGGCACACGAGGAGATCGCACGCGCGCGACGCAACGAGGAGACGGTGCTACCGCCCGATCTCGACTATGCGCGCCTCACCGGACTCTCTCACGAGGTGCGCCAGCGTCTCAGCGAGGTTCGCCCCGCCACGCTCGGGCAGGCGGCCCGGGTGCCGGGCGTCACCCCGGCAGCGGTCTCGATCCTGCTGGTGCACCTGAAGAAGCGCGCGCTCGCCTCACCACCGAAGGTCGCATGATCCCCTTCACGCAGCAGCTCGGGCACGCCTGGGAAAAGAACGATTCGCTGGTGTGCGTCGGGCTCGATCCCGAGATCGAGCGCTTCCCCGGCCACATCCGCGCACAAGCCTCGCCGATCTTCCATTTCAACCGCGCGATCATCGACGCCACCGCGGACCTCGTCTGTGCCTATAAGCCACAGTTCGCGCACTACGCGGCGTACGAGGCCGAGGATCAGCTCGAGCGCACCATCGAGTACATCCACCGGGCTCACCCCGGCGTGCCGGTGATCCTCGACGCCAAGCGCGGCGACATCGGCAACACCGCCGAGCGCTACGCCATCGAGGCGTTCGAGCGCTATGGCGCCGATGCCGTCACCGTGAATCCCTACCTGGGCGGCGACTCGCTCGAGCCGTTTCTGCGGCACGCCGAACGCGGCGTCCTCGTCCTGTGCCGCACCTCCAACCCCGGGGCATCCGACCTGCAGGACCTGCCGGTCGGCGGCCGTCCCCTCTACCAGGTGGTGGCAGAGCTCGCTGCAAGTCGCTGGAATTCCCGTGGCAACTGCCTGCTGGTGGTGGGCGCGACCTATCCGCGTGAGCTCGCCGCGGTCCGCGCGCTGGTCGGCGACATGCCGCTCCTCGTACCGGGGGTCGGCGCACAGGGAGGCGATGTCCGGCAGGTGGTCGCCAATGGCCGCACGTGCTCGGGCAGCGGGCTCATCATCAGCTCGTCGCGCGCCATCCTCTACGCCTCCGCGGGTGAGGATTTCGCGGCGGCCGCCCGCGGTGCCACCGCGCGGCTGCGCGAAGAGATCAACGCGAGCCGCGCCCGCGCCTCATGAGCGGGCGACGCGCCGCTCCGCTCCTCACCTTCACCGTTCTCGCCGCCACGGGCGCCGTGGCGCTGCTGCTCGTGAGCTGCTCGCGCGCACCCGAGGGGCAGGAGCGTTCGACGGGCGCTGCCATCCTGGTGCGCGGCGGCGGTCCCGAGCCCGATTCGCTCGACCCGCAGAAGGCCCGCGGCTTCGAGGCACAGAGCATCCTCCGCGACCTGTGCGAGGGTCTGACGACGCTCGACAAGAAAGCGGGTGTCGCTCCCGGGGTCGCCCGCGCCTGGAGCGCGAGCCTCGACGGTCTCACCTATACGTTCGACCTGCGCCACGAGGCGCGCTGGTCGAACGGCGACCCGGTGGTCGCCGCCGACTTCGTGGCCGCCCTGCGGCGCCTGGTCGACCCCGCCACGGGCTCCGCTTACGCGCAGTACATCGACGTCATTGCCAATGCGAGTGACATCGTCGCCGGCCGCAAGAGCGTCGATACCCTCGGCGTGGCGGCGCCCGATGACTCGACAGTCATCATCACGCTGGCGACCCCGGCGCCCTACCTGCCCACGTTGCTGTCGCACCCGAGCACCTGCCCGGTGCACCGGCCGACCCTCGCACAACACCCCGAAGCCATCGCGCGCCCCGGCACGATGGTGGGCAACGGTGCCTTCCTGCTCAAGGAATGGGTGCCGGGCGCCTACATTCTTGCGCTGCGCAACCCTCACTACTGGAACGACGCCGCAACGCGCCTCGCCGGGGTGCGGTATCTCCTGATCTCGGACGAGAACGCCGAGCTCGCGCGCTATCGCGGCGGGGAGCTGCAGGTCACTTTCGTCGTGCCGCGCGGCCAGTTCGACTGGATCCGCGCCAACCTCGCCGATCAGCTGCACGTCTCTCCGCAGCTTAGCACCTACTACTACGGCTTCAATCTGCGCCGGGCGCCTTTCAAGGACCAGCCGAAGCTGCGTCGCGCACTGTCGCTCGTCATCGATCGCGAGAAGCTGACACGGCTGGTGCTGCGCGTCGGCGAGCTGCCCGCCTACGGCTGGGTCCCGCCCGGCATGGACAACTACACCTCGCAGTCCTTCGACTATGCCGAGCTGCCAATGGACACGCGCATCGCCGAGGCGCAGCGGCTGTACCGCGAGTGCGGCTATTCACGCGAGAAGCCGCTCGCTTTCGAGCTGCGCTACAACGCCGGCGAGGTGCACACCAAGCTCGCGGTCGCGATCGCCTCGATGTGGAAGCAGGCGCTCGGCATCGAGGTCCGCCTCACCCAGGTGGAGTTCAAGTCGCTCCTGCAGGACATCGATCGCGGCGATGTGGAGATGTTCCGCTCGAGCTGGGTGGGCGATTACAACGACGCCTACACCTTCGCGCAGGTTCTCAAGAGCGACTTCGGGGTGAACCTGGCGCACTACGACAGCCCGCGTTATGACGCGCTGCTGCACAGCGCGGCCCGACAGCAGGATCCGCTGCTGCGCGGCGCGCTGCTGGAAGAAGCCGAGCGGGTGATGCTCGCCGATCATCCGCTCCTGCCGCTGTACTTCTATGTCAACAAGCACCTGGTGAAGCCCGAAGTGAGCGGCTGGTACGACAACGTGATGAACGTCGTCTACAGCCGCGATCTCGCCCTCGCGTCACCGCAGCGCTGATGCCGCGTTCGCGCCGGCGGCGGCTCAGCGCGGCGCGCTCTGCGCCAGGCCGCGCTCGACCGCCCGGGCGAAGCGCTGGATGATCTCCTCGAGCTCGGCGTCGGTCGCGATGAAGGGCGGCGCGAGGAGAATGGTGTCGCCCTCGATGCCATCGACGTTGCCGCCCGTGGCGTAACAGATGAGGCCGTCCTCGAAGGCGCACTGACCGATGGTCTCGGCGAGCGCGCGCTCGGCGGCAAAGGGGGCACGCGTCGCGCGGTCGGCCACGAGCTCGACGCCGACGAGAAAGCCGCGGCCGCGCACATCGCCGACCGCGTCATAGCGCGCGAGTGCCGCGCGCAGCGCGCCCTGGAATTCCGCGCCGGCGGTGCGTACCCGCTCGAGGAGCCCGTCGCGCTCGATGAGGGTCTGCACCGCGACCCCGGCGGCGCACGCCGCGGTATGCGCGCTGAAGGTGTGACCGGTGAGCGGGCCGCCGTCGGCGGCCTCGAGCACGGAGGCGATCGCGTGCGAGTAAACAGTGGCCCCGAGGGGCAGATAGCCCCCGGCAAGGCCCTTCGCGACCGCCATGATGTCCGGCACGACGCCATCCTGCTGGAGCGCACGCCACGTACCGGTGCGACCCGAGCCGCACATCACCTCATCGGCGATCAGCAGCACGCCGTGGCGGCTGCAGATCTCGCGCAGCCGGCCGCGCCCACCACGGGCTCGAGGATGAAGGCCGCGACGCGCTCCGGGCCGACGCGGAGGATCTCGGCTTCGAGCTCCGCCGCGGCGTGCGCGGCGAGCGCTTCGGGCGCGACGCCTGCGGGCGGCCGATACATCGATACCTGTGACACGAAGGAGGCCTCGACCAGCGCTCCCTCGAAAGGGGCGCGGCGGTCGAGGAAATCGGAAACACCGAGCGCCCCGAGGGTGTTGCCGTGCCAGGAGCGGCGGCGCGCGATGAAGCGACGCCTTCCTTGCTCGCCCCGGGCACTGTGATATTGCAACGCTACTTTGAGCGCCGACTCGACCGCCTCGGAGCCGCCCGAGACGAACACCATGGCATCGAGCCGGCTCGCTGAGTCAGACGTGCCGGCTGCGACTTCCTCACCGCGGCAGGCGCGCACGATGTGCTCGCGCAGCTGCTCGAGCGGATCACTCGTGAAGGTGTAGCGGTAGCCGTGCGCGATGCGCTCGAGCTGCCGCACGATGGCCGCCGTGACCTCCGGATGCGCGTGACCGAGGCAATAGACGGCCGGTCCGCCGGACGCATCGAGGTAGCGCTTGCCGGCGGTGTCGTAGACGTAGATGCCGGAGCCGTGTGAGACCTTGGGAAGACCGCGGCCGCCCGTCCAGCTCCTCGCCCGGGAAGGGCCGCGTCGCGCCTGTGTCATATCGTCCGACCTGACCGTCACCGCCGCTATAGTAGAGGCTCGAGGCTCCGGAGTGAGGGGGAGATGAGCAGCGAGGTCATCGTCACCTGCGCGGTCACCGGCGCCGGCGATACCGTGGCGCGCAGCGATCGGGTACCGGTTACCCCCGCGGCGATCGCCGCCGCGTGCCTCGAGGCGGCGCGCTCCGGAGCGGCCATCGCCCATGTGCACGTACGGGATCCTGCGACCGGGCAGGGCTCGCGCGAGGTCGCGCTCTACCGCGAGGTGGTCGAGCGCGTGCGCGATGCCGGCAGCGATGTGATCCTCAACCTCACCACCGGGATGGGCGGAGACTACGTGCCGGATGACACCGATCCGGCGCGCGCCGGAGCCGGCACCGATCTGGTAGCGCCGCTCGTGCGGCTCGCGCACATCGAGGCACTGCGACCACCGCTCTGCAGCCTCGACTGCGGCACCATGAACTTCGGCACGAGCGTCTTCATGAATACACCGGCACACCTCGAGCAGATGGCGGCGCGCATCCGCGACCTCGGCGTGAAACCCGAGCTCGAAGTGTTCGATCTCGGCCACATCCGCCTGGCGAGGGACCTGATCACGCGCGGACTGATCGAGCCGCCGCCGCTCTTCCAACTGTGTCTCGGCATCCCCTGGGGCGCGCCCGCCGATCCACGTACGCTCATCGCCATGCGCGACGCGTTGCCGCCCGAGGCGCTCTGGAGTGCCTTCGGCATCGGCCGCGAGCAGTTCCCGATGGTCGCGCAGGCGGTGCTGCTCGGGGGCAACGTGCGCGTCGGCCTCGAGGACAACCTGTATCTGGCACGCGGGCAGCTCGCCACCAACGGCGAGCTCGTGAGCCGGGCGGTCGAGCTCATCGGACGGCTCGGCCGCAGCGTCGCGACCCCGGCGCGGGCCCGTGAGATGCTCCAGCTGCGCTGAAGCACCTCACGAAACTCCCCGCTGACACCCCGCTAAAAGCACCCCACGAAATTCCGCTTGCCGAAGTCGACGAGCATTCACCTGTCATCAAGACGCGAAATTTCGTGGGGACCCCGCTAACGGATCGCGTGCGATATCTCGCAGGCGCCCGTGTCGTTCGACCAGGTGCTCTGCATCGCGAACTTCCCGGTCGGCAGGCTTACATTCGCGGCGTGCCCCGGACCTGTGGCGATCCACGAGCAGGTATCTCCCACCTCTTCACCCGAGGCGGGGTTGCTCCAGCCGCCGGCCGGAAGCTGGTCGGTGAGCGTCTCGGCATATTCGTGTCCGGCCACGATGGAGAACGCGTCGAGCGCGCCCTGCGCATTGTGGTTGACGAACTTCACGCCGCAGCTGCGCCCCGCGTCACTCACGTACGGCAGGTTGGCGTAGGCGATATCCCCGAACGGCGACTGGGTGTAGAAGTGCCAGCCGCAGAAGCCCTCGCCACTCGTGTTGAAGCCATCGGGGTGGGTGCCCGAAGGTGACACGATGAAATACTGCACGTAGCGGTTCGACGCCGGGGTGGTGTTGCCGAAGTGCTGCGCGGCGGTCACCGCCTCCTGTGCCAGCTGCGCGGGGGTCGCGCTGTCGGGTGCCGGAGCGGTGGTGTCGAACCAAACGCCCGCCAGCGCTCCCTGGCTTGGGTAGCCCACATGCGGCGTCGAGCCCGGGTCGCAGCGCTTGGCGCCCTTCGCCACGGTCGGGCCATCACAGTACTGCGTCATGGTGCCGGACCACTTCTCGCCCCCGGTGCCGATTCCGGTGAAGAGTGCCTGCAGGAACGTCGTGACACTGTTGGGGTCCCCACCCCCGCCCTGGGCCCACTGGCTGCCATAGAAAACCAGATAGACCCGGGGCACACCGCTCGTGACGCCGACGCCGTCAACCCCGCCGCCGTAGGCCAGCGTATCGCTCAACGGCGCCATGTAGGGATGCGTGGACTCCCACTGGCTCATCTGGTCACTGCACTCACGCGTCGCCACGTAGCCAACG
>Ga0318546_10001246_pt1 | contig 10717 bp, 9 predicted proteins | sample GRESIP169b2f19_FD_203514 | JGI IMG/M metagenome (GOLD analysis project Ga0318546, IMG submission 203514) | Tropical soil microbial communities from Luquillo Experimental Forest, Puerto Rico - GRE.SIPMG.169b2f19 | ecosystem: Environmental > Terrestrial > Soil > Tropical forest > Bulk soil...
CCGATGGTGAGCAAACGGATCGCCGGCGAGTTGCACGAGATCGCGGAGATGGGGGTGCAGCTCGCGGTGGTCATCGGCGGCGGCAACATCTTCCGCGGCGCAGGGCTCGCGCGCTCGGGAATGGACCGCGTTGCCGCCGACCACATGGGCATGCTCGCCACGGTGATGAATGCCCTCGCCATGCAGGATGCGCTCGAGAGCCTCGGCATGCACGTGCGCGTCATGTCCGCTATCCGCATCAACGAGGTGTGCGAGGACTACATACGCCGCCGTGCCGTGCGCCATCTCGAGAAAGGGCGTGTGACGATCTTCGCCGCCGGGACCGGCAATCCCTTCTTCACCACCGATACGGCCGCGGCGCTGCGGGCCATCGAGATCAACGCGGACGTGCTGTTGAAGGCGACCAAGGTGAATGGCGTGTTTTCGGACGATCCGCTGCGCAACCCCCAGGCGACCCGCTATGCGCGGCTCACCTTCGACAAGGTGCTCGCCGACCGTCTGAATGTCATGGATGCGACTGCTATCGTGATGTGCCGCGACAACCGCTTGCCTTTGCGCGTGTTCAATCTCAACAATCCGGGCGACCTCACCCGCATCGTACGCGGCGAGGACGTGGGCACGGCGGTGACCTTCGACTGAGGCGCGCTCTTCAGGGGTAGCGAGGAGGACGACCATGCTGGAAGACATCAAGAAAGAGGCCATTTCGCGCATGGCGAAGTGCGTAGCGAATTTCCAGGCGGATCTGAAGAAGCTGCGCACCGGCCGTGCGCACCCAAGCCTCATCGAGCACCTGAAAGTGGACTACTACGGCTCGGAGGTTCCACTGCAGCAGGTGGCGAGCATCACCGTGGAGGAGGGACGTACCCTGGTCATTTCCCCGTGGGAGAAGACCGTGGTGCAGGCGATCGAGAAGGCCATCTTCAAGTCCGACCTCGGACTCACCCCCATGACGGCCGGCACCGTCATCCGTATCCCCATGCCGCCGCTCACCGAGGAACGCCGCCGCGAGATCACCAAGGTACTGCGGCACGACGCGGAGAACGCGCGCGTTGCGGTGCGCAATGTCCGTCGCGATGTCATGAACGACATCAAGGAAATGCTCAAGGAGAAGCTCGTGTCGCAGGACGATGAGCGGCGCGGCGAGGTCGAGGTGCAGAAGCTCACCGACCGGCACATTGCCGAGATCGATGCGCTGCTCGCGTCCAAGGAGAAGGAGGTCATGCACGTCTGATGAGTGCGCACGCCTCGTTGCCACGACACATCGCCATCATCATGGATGGCAACGGCCGCTGGGCAGCGGCGCGCGGACTTGCGCGCTCGGCCGGGCACAAGGCGGGACTGACACCGGTGCGCATGTGCATCGAGCAATGCTCACAACGCGGTGTCGAGGCGCTCACGCTGTTCGCCTTCTCGAGCGAGAACTGGCGACGGCCGGCACAGGAAGTCGGCAGCCTCATGGGTCTGTTTGTCGAGGCGCTCGACCGCGAGATCGATGAGCTGCACGAGAAATCCGTGCGCGTGCGCTTCATCGGCGAGCGCCGCAACCTCGGGGTACGCCTGCAGGCGCGCATCTCCACCGCCGAAGCCCGTACCGCCGCCAACCCGGGGCTGAAGCTCCAGGTGGCGATGAGCTACGGCGGCCGCTGGGACATCGTCCAGGCGGCGCAGAAAGCAGCGCGCGACTGCGCCAGCGGCCGCATGCGCCCCGAGGACATCACCGAGGAGAATTTCGCTGCCCAGCTCTCGCTCGCCGGGCTGCCGCAGACGGATCTGCTCATCCGCACGGGCGGGGAGCAGCGCATCAGCAATTTTCTGCTGTGGGATCTGGCTTATGCGGAGCTGCATTTCAGCCCGCGCCTGTGGCCGGAGTTCGCCTTGGCCGATCTCGAGGAGGCACTGGCCTACTTCGCTGGCCGCGAGCGGCGCTTCGGTCAGGTCGTGGCGCCGCGCAGCGCCGCCAAGGCCTGAAACCCCCGTGAGCGACAGCTTGCGCAAGCGCGTGCTGACCTCAGTTGTGCTGGGGGCCACACTGCTCTCCATCCTGCTATGGCTGCCCGACTGGGTGACCGTGGCGGTGATGACGGCGCTGGTGCTCTTTGGGGCCTGGGAGTGGTCCGCATTCCTGCGGCTGGTGGCTCCCGGTCCCCGGCTCGGCTATGTGGCGCTGGTCGGTATGCTGTTGTGGCTTGTGTGGCGTTTCTCTACTACGCCCGAGCGGCGCGATCTGATTCTCGTGCTGGCGGTGCTGTGGTGGCTGGCGGCACTGGCGTGGATAGTGTTCGCACCGAGGCGGGTGTCGCCCTGGGCGGCAGCAGCAGCGGGAGTAATGGCACTGGTACCGTCCTGGTTCGCGCTGGTGCGGTTGCGGCTCACGTTCCCGCACGGGGCGCAGTGGGTGCTGTTCGCGCTCATGCTGGTATGGGTTGCGGACATCGGCGCATTCTTCTTCGGGCGCCAGTTTGGGCGCGTCCGTCTGGCGCCGGTTGTCTCGCCGAATAAGACCTGGGAGGGACTGTTGGGAGGGATCTCCGTGAGCGCGCTGGTCGCAGTTGCCGGCGGCCAGTGGTTCCATGTGCCGCTGGCGGCCTTTCTGCCGTTGTGCCTGGCGGCCGTGGCGTTCTCGGTGGTCGGCGATCTCACCGAGAGCCTGCTCAAGCGCTTCGCCGGCATGAAGGACAGCGGCAGCATTTTCCCGGGCCATGGCGGAGTCATGGATCGCATCGACAGTCTCACCGGCGCAGCCCCGGTGCTGCTATTGGGGCTCTCATTGCTCGGAGTCATTCCATGATCGGGGTTGCGGTACTGGGCTCTACCGGATCAGTCGGTGAGAGCACTCTCGATGTGCTCGCCCGCCATCCCGAACGGTTTCGCCTCGTCGCCATCGCAGCCAACACCAACGCGGCGAAGCTCGCTCGCCAGATCCGCACCTGGCGCCCGGCCTACGCGGCGCTCGCCGATGAGCACGCGGCGAGCGAGCTGCGCGCGCTGCTCGATGGTGCCGCGCGCGAGACCCGCGTGTTGAGCGGTCCTGCGGCACTCGAGGAGCTGGCGCTTTTGCCCGAGGTGCACTGCGTCATGGCCGCCATCGTCGGCGCGGCCGGGTTGCGCTCGACGCTCGCAGCAGCACGTGCCGGCAAACGGCTGTTGCTCGCCAACAAGGAGTCGCTGGTGATGGCGGGCCCGCTGCTGATCGCGGCCGTGAATGCTTCCGGCGCGACACTGCTGCCGATCGACAGCGAGCACAACGCCATCTTCCAGTGTTTGCCACCGGGTGCGGTAAGCGGGGAGGCGCCGCCCGGGCTGCGGCGCGTGCTGCTCACCGCTTCGGGCGGGCCGTTTCGCGACACCCCGGCGGAAGCACTCAGCGAGGTGACACCCGAGGCTGCCTGTGCGCATCCCAACTGGGTCATGGGGCGCAAGATCTCGGTTGATTCGGCGACGCTCATGAACAAAGGCCTCGAGCTCATTGAGGCGTGCCTGCTGTTCGGTCTCACTCCCGCACAGGTGCAGATCCTCGTGCACCCGCAGAGCATCGTGCACTCCATGGTCGAATACGCCGACGGCTCGGTGCTCGCGCAGCTCGGGGCGCCAGACATGCGCACGCCCATCGCGTATGCTCTCGGCTGGCCCGAGCGCATCGACTCCGGTGTAGAATTCCTCGACCTGCTCAAGGCGGGGCGGCTGGATTTTCGCCCTCCCGACACCGACAAATTCCGTTGTCTCGCACTCGCGCAGGCCGCGGCACGCGCGGGTGGACTGACGCCGGTGGTGCTGAACGCCGCCAACGAGGTCGCCGTCGAGGCCTTCCTCGAGCGCCGATTGAACTTTCCCGCTATTGCCGCGGTCATTGAAGCCGTGATGGAGCGGGCCAGCGGGGGGGCGATCGGCGGGCTGGAGGATGTGCTGGCGGCCGATGCGGACAGCAGAATGCGCGCGCGTGAGCGGATCGTTCGGCTGACAGTTTCTGCCGGGGCAAGAGGCGCTCACGCATGAATTTCGTCTGGTATCTGCTCTGGTTCGTGGTCGCCGTGGGCCTGCTGGTCACGGTGCACGAGTTCGGCCATTTCTGGGTCGCGCGGCGCCTGGGGTTCAAGGTGTTGCGCTTCTCCATCGGTTTCGGCCGGCCACTGCTCACACGCATCGCCGGCGCCGACCGCGTGGAGTATGTCGTGGCCGCAGTACCGCTCGGCGGCTACGTGAAACTGCTCGATGAGCGCGAAGGGCCGGTCGCACCCGAGGATCTGCCGCGCTCCTTTACCCACCGGCCGCCATGGCAGCGCATCCTGGTGCTGCTCGCGGGCCCTGCCTGCAACATCGTTTTCGCGGTGCTGGTGCTGTGGGGGATGTTGTGGGTCAATGGCATCACCGAGGTGCGGCCGAGGGTGGGCGATGTGACCACCGGCTCGATCGCCGCGCGCGCAGGCCTGAAATCGGGCGACGAGATCCGTGCCATCAACGGCGCGGGAGTGAGCGGGCAGCGCGATGTGGTGTTCGGCCTGCTCGATGCCATGAGCGCCCGCGGCCAGGTGCTGCTCACCGTGCGCGGCAGCGGCGGTGAGACGCGCGAGGCGAACCTGAGCGTGAGCGATCCGGCCGAGCGGCGCCACCTTACCGAGCCGGCGGAGCTGTTCCGCGGCCTCGGCTTCCAGTTCTGGACACCGCCGATTCCGCCGCTGCTCGGACCGGTCACGCCCGACGGTCCTGCCGCGCGTGCGGGGCTCGCTGCCGGCGATCGCATCGTGGCGATCGACGGCGTGGCGGTCAACGATTTCCGGCAGATCGTCGACTACATCAGCGCTCATCCGGGCAAGCGCGTCAGCATCGACTACCGCCGCGGCGGGGTGACGCACAGCGCGCAGGTGGAGGTGGCCAGCGAGGAGGCCGGGGGTAAGCGCATCGGCCGCATCCGTGTGGCGCAGCCCGCCGGCATCAGCTACCCACCTGACATGCTGCTGCACACCGAGCTCGGCGCCGGCGCGGCGCTCGCGCGCGCCGGCGGTGAAGCCTGGAACATGACGCTGCTGCAGGCGCGGCTGTTCTGGCGCATGGTGCTCGGGCGCGTGTCGCTGAAGAATCTCAGCGGACCGCTGTCGATTGCCGAGTTTGCCGGCGACTCCGCCGAAGCAGGTGTCGCCTCGTTCATGAGTTTTCTGGTTCTCATTTCCCTGTCGCTCGGATTTCTCAATCTGCTGCCGATCCCCATCCTCGATGGCGGACAGATCCTGTTCCAGCTGGTGGAGTGGCTGAAGGGGAGTCCGCTCTCGGAGCGGGCGCAGGCTCTCGGGCAGCAGGTGGGCATCGCCCTGCTCATCGTCCTGATGGGTGTCGCGCTGTACAACGATATTGCGCGCCAGTTCGGTTGAGCGTGTCTTTCCGCGGGGCGGCGTCTGCAGGCCAACCGGTCTGCGGTTCCCGAGTAATGCAACACATGAGATGAGACGCGCCGCGGGCGCTGGTTGAAAGGTACACGGTGGTCAGAACATGAAGGGGCGCGCAGCCGCGAGTCCGGATCGCGCTGGCGTCACAGGGGGGCGAGGGAGAGTTACCGCGATCGACCGTGGCGCGGCGCCAGCGCCTGTCCGCCGGGGCAGGGCGCTGGTGCTGCTCGCGGGTCTGGTGCTTGCGGTGCGCTGCGCACTTGCGCTCGCGCAGACGACCGTTGTGCCCGAGCAGACGACCGTTGTGCCCGAGCAGACGACCGTTGTGCCCGAGCAGACGACCGTTGTGCCCGAGCAGACGACCACCTTGCCGGCGCAGACCACCACCGTGCCCGCGGACTTCACCGTCGGCGACATCAAGGTCGAAGGGCTGCAGCGCGTCTCCGAAGGCACCGTCTACAACTACCTGCCGGTGAACATCGGCGACCATCTCACCCCGCAGCGCGTGCGCGAGGCGATCCGCGCGCTCTATGCCACCGGCTTCTTCCGCGACGTGCAGCTGCGGCGCGATGGCAGCACGCTCATCGTGGTGGTGCTCGAGCGTCCTTCCATCGAGAGCTTCGAGATCACCGGCAACAAGGACATCAAGACCGAGGACCTGCAGAAATCGTTGCGTGGGGTCGGACTCGCGACCGGCAAGACCTTCGACCGCTCGGTGCTCGAGGACGTGACGCAATATCTGACCGATCAGTACTTCGCGCGCGGCAAGTATGGCGTGAGGATCAACTCCACGGTCGAGGAGGAGGCGGGCAACCGCGTCAAGATCAAGATCGACATCAAGGAAGGCTCACGCGCCAGGATCCGCCAGATCAACATCGTTGGTAACACCAAGTTTCCGCAGAAGGCGATCCTCGACACACTCGAGCTGAAAACGCCCAACTGGCTCTCCTGGTACAAACAGGATGACCGCTACTCGCGCGAGTCGCTGCAGGGCGACCTGGAGAAGATCCGCAACTACTACATGGATCGCGGCTACGCCAACTTCAACCTCGCCTCGACGCAGGTGGCGATCACCCCCGAGAAAGAGGACATATTCATCACCGTCAACATCGACGAGGGCCAGGTCTACAAGGTGGCGGACATCAAGCTCGCCGGCACCTTCGTGGTGCCGAAGCGGGAACTCGAGGCGCTGCTGCTGATTCACCCGGGAGACACCTTCAACCGCAAGCTCATCACCACCAGCCAGGAGCTGATGCAGAACCGCATGGGTCGGGATGGCTATGCGTTCTCCAAGGTCGAGCCGGTACCCACCGCCGACAACGCCAACCACACGGTGTCACTCACCTACTTCGTCGACCCGGGCAACCGCGTGTACGTGCGCAACATCACCTTCTCGGGCGCCAACCGCATCAACGACGAGGTGCTGCGCCGCGAGCTGCGTCAGCTCGAAGGCGGCTGGCTCTCCAACACCTCGCTCGAGCGCTCCAAGCAGCGCATCCAGCGCTTGCCCTATGTGAAGAGCGTGGAGTTCGAGACCACCCCGGTCGCAGGCGCCCCGGACCTGGAGGATGTGAACTTCAAGATCGAGGAGGGCCCGGCCTCGCAGCTCTCCGGCGGCATCGGCTGGTCGGAGACCTACAAATTCATGCTGAATGCCAGCTATGCCGACGCCGACTTCCTCGGCACCGGGCAACGCATCGCCATCAACCTGAACGGCGGTGCCTTCAGCAAGGTGTACAGCATCCAGCACACTAATCCGTACACCAGTATCGACAACGTACAGCGCACCATCTCGCTCACCTACAGCGATGTGACGCAATTCGTGTCCTCGTCCTCGACCTTCTCCTCGCAGACCCTCAGCATCGGACCCACCTGGGCGTACCCCATCAGCGAATTCCAGTACGTGCGCATGGGTGTCGCCTTCAACAGCTCGCACCTGCTCACCAATTCACTGAGCAGCGCCGAGCAGGCCCAGCAGTGGGTGCAGCAGAACGGCCATTCCTTCAGCCGCCTGGCGCACGATGACACGACCAACAACGAGTACGTGTTCTACGGCACCGACTTCACCACCACCGAAGCCTTGATCGGCTGGGACTGGGACACACGCAACCGCACGCTGTTCGCCGACCACGGCATGCGCCAGTCGGTTTCCCTGGCGGTCACCTTGCCCTTCAGCACGGTGCGGTACTGGATCGGCAACTACCAGTTCGTCAAATACGTACCCCTGACTCACGGGTTCTTCTTCTCGTTCTTCGAGGGCTTCGACTACGGTGCACCGCTCGGCACTACCACCGCCATCCCGCCCTACCGGCAGTTCTTCGGCGGTGGACCCGAGAACGTGCGCGCCTTCCGCGAGAGCCGCCTGGGCCCCAAGGACCAGTTCGGCAACCCGTACGGCGGAAATCTGCGCATCACCAGCCAGAACGAGCTGATCTTTCCCATGCCCTCGAAATACGCGCAGACCGCCCGTGTGAGCGCCTTTTTCGACGTCGGTGGGGTCTACGAGACCGGCAGCAAGATCAAGTTCTACGGGCCCGACAATATCAGCCCGGTCGATTACCGCTTCACCGGCTGGCCGAGCCTGAAGCGTTCGGTTGGCCTTGCCGTACAGTGGTTGGCGCCCCTGGGCCTTTTCCGTTTCAGCTTCGGAATACCGCTCAACGCCAAGCACGGCAATGGCATCACCACCTGGGGGGATGAGACCGAGGGGTTCCAGTTCTCGGTCGGCAATGCCTTCTGATGGTTTTGTGAGAGCATCGCGCTGCTGCGCGTTCTACGCGATACTAGGCGTTTGGGCCGGATCGCCACTGGGTCCGCAACGAAGTGTCTTTATACGAGGGTAGGTAGTGTCTGTGAATCTTGCGATCAAGAGCAGAGTGGGGGTGTGGATCGTGGCAGCGGGTGCGGCGCTTGCGGCGCTGCCGGCCGCGGCGGCCGAACCGAAGATCGGTGTGGTCGATTTTCAGCGGCTCGCCATCGAGTCCCCGCAGGGGAAGGCGGTGATGGAGTCGATGCGCGCAGAGTTCGCCCCGCGCGAGCGGACCCTGCAGGCGCAGGGCCAGGCGGTGAAGGCCAAGGAGGAGAAGCTGCAGAAAGATGGCGCTACCATGAGCGAGGACCAGCGCGCGCGCGCCGAGAAGGAGCTGCGTGACGGGGCACGCGATTTTGAGCGTGCCCGCGGCGAGCTGCAGGACGATGAGACTGCACGGCGCAACGAGGAGCTGTCGCGTCTGCAGCGCACCATCGTCGAGGAGGTGCGCACCTACGGCAAGGCGCAGGGCTTCGACCTGATCCTCGCGCAGGAAGGGGTGATCTACAACGCTTCCGCCTCCGACATCACGCCCGCGGTTCTCTCCGCACTGCAGGCGCGTGGCGGCAGCGCAGCGGCGGCTCCTAAGCCTGCGGCGCCCCCCGCCAAACCGCCGACGAAATAGGCGCTCATCCGCCGTGGCCGCGTGCGGTAAGGCCGCCTGACCATGTCGGTGTCGATCGGGGAGCTCGCGGTGCGCTTCGGCTGCGAGCTGCGAGGGGATCCCGACACGCGTGTCGAGCGGGTCGCGACGCTCGCGAGTGCCGATGAGCGCTCGCTCGCGTTCCTCGCAAACCCGCGCTACCGCTCCCAGCTCGCCGCGACGCGTGCCGCTGCGGTGGTGACGAGTGCGCGCGATGCCTCAGCAAGTCCCGCAGCCCTGCTGCTGTGTGCGAACCCGTACGCCACCTACGCGCGCATCGCGGCGCTGCTGCATCCGCCGCCGCCGCTCGCGCCCGGGGTGCACCCGACCGCGCTGATCGCAGCGGACACCGATATCGACCCGAGCGCCGAGGTGGGGCCCTTTACGACCATCGCGGAGCGGGTGACCATCGGCGCACGCGCCGTGATCGGCCCGCACTGCCATCTCGCCCCCGGGGTAACGGTCGCCGCGGACGCGCGGCTCGTGGCGCGCGTCACCCTCGGGGCGGGGGTGCAGATCGGTGCGCGCAGCGTGCTGCAACCTGGCGTGGTGATTGGCGCGGACGGCTTCGGCTTCGCCCCCGAGAAGGGCACCTGGCTCAAGGTGCCGCAGGTAGGCAGCGTGCGCGTCGGTGCGGACGTGGAAGTCGGAGCCAACACCACCATCGACCGCGGCGCCATCGAGGACACGGTCATCGAGGACGGGGTGAAGCTCGACAACCTCATCATGATCGCCCACAACGTGCGTATTGGTGCGCACACGGCCATCGCCGCCTGCACCGGCGTCTCGGGCAGCACCACCATCGGCAAGCGCTGCATGATCGGCGGCATGACGGGCTTCGCCGGTCACATCACCATTGCCGACGACGTGGTCCTTACCGGTCACTCGCAGGTCAGCCGCTCGATCAAGAGCGCCGGCGTATACTCCAGCACCCTCCCCATCGAGGAGGTCCACATTTGGCGGCGCCTGGTCGCGCGCTTCAAGCGCAGCGGGCTGCTCGAGCAGCGGCTGCGCAGCCTGGAGCACGCCGCGGGAGTGCAAGCCACGCCATCGGAGGCGCCCGAAGAGGATCATGACTGAAGCGGTCCAACTCGACATGCAGGCGATCCTCGAGCGTCTGCCGCACCGCTACCCTTTCCTGCTCGTGGACCGAGTACTGGAGTGCCGCCCGGGCGAGAGCATCCGGGCGCTGAAGAACGTCACCTACAACGAGCCGTTCTTCCCCGGACACTTTCCGGGAAGGCCGGTGATGCCCGGTGTCATGATCATCGAGGCGCTGGCGCAGACAGCCGGCATCCTGTGCTTCGTCACCGCCAACGTATTCCCCGATCACAACACGCTCTTCTACTTCGTCGGCATCGACAAGGCACGCTTCCGCCGCCCGGTCGTGCCCGGCGACCAGCTGCTGCTCACGGCACAGCTCGAGCGCTCGCTGCGCGGCATCTGGCGTTTTGCCACCGTGGCGCTGGTCGGCTCTCAGGAGGTGGCGCACGCGGACATGATGGTCGCTCCCAAGTGATCGACGCACGCGCCATCGTCTCGCCCGATGCGCAGCTCGCGCCCGATGCAACGGTCGGACCGTTCAGCGTCATCGGGCCGCAGGTGCGGATCGGTGCACGAACGGTGATCGGACCACACGCGGTCATCAACGGTCCGACGACCATCGGCGCGGACAACCGCATCTTCCAGTTCGCCTCCATCGGCGATGCGCCGCAGGACAAGAAGTACCGCGGCGAGCCGACGCAGCTGCTCATCGGCGACCGTAACGTTTTTCGCGAGAGCTGTACCATCAACCGCGGCACGACTCACGACAAGGGCGTCACGCGCATCGGCGACGACAACCTGTTCATGGCCTACTCGCACGTCGCTCATGACTGCGTGATCGGC
>Ga0318546_10001248_pt1 | contig 10714 bp, 8 predicted proteins | sample GRESIP169b2f19_FD_203514 | JGI IMG/M metagenome (GOLD analysis project Ga0318546, IMG submission 203514) | Tropical soil microbial communities from Luquillo Experimental Forest, Puerto Rico - GRE.SIPMG.169b2f19 | ecosystem: Environmental > Terrestrial > Soil > Tropical forest > Bulk soil...
CCCTTAACATGAAGACCATTTCCGGCTGCCAAGCCTGAACGGCGGCTGTCGATTTGGTAAAGCGACCTTCGCCCGGATGGGCGGCAAGGAGGAAGATGCGCCGTTTTCGGCCGTTCACTGGACCGAGATCGAGCGGCAAGGTTCGACCCCCTGGAACACTAACAACGCGGTACCAACACATCACTTGATCACGAGAACGGCGCAGGGGGCGTGATCGACGAGACGGTCGGTGGTGCTGCCAATGAGCCGGTTGTAAATAGCCGAATGCCCCATGAAGCCGACGACCAAAAGATCGAAGGTGCCGGCCCTCAGAAACTCAACGATGCTCGGAACCGGATGCCCGGCCAGCAGATGGGTTTCGAGCGACACTCCCTTCTGACCGGCCAGCTCTTTGGCGCGCTTGATGACGGCCGTGAAGCGGAGGCCAGCTTCCTGTTTTTCCTCTTCGATCTCGTCGATCGTCGCGGCAAAGCGCGGGATCTCCTCAATGCAGATCATGTGCAATTCGCCGCCGCACTTGAGCGCCAGATCGATCGCGGCGGAAAGGGCCGCCTGCGCGCCGGGCGATCCGTCATTCGCAACAAGGATTTTCCGAAACATTGCGCTTCTCCTTCAGGCCAACCGGCTTGCCGGCCGTGCCTCGCGCGCGACGAGCCAGCAGAAGATCGGCAAGGGGCGGCGCGAGCTCGAAATCGTGCGGCCGCGGAAACAGCAACCGCGCGGCGAGCAGGACCGTCATCGACAAGAGCGTCGGAACCAGCAACCAGGCGAAGCCGGTCCGGTAGTCGTTGCCGGCGAACAAGATGCCGCTGACGATGAGCGGCCCGAGAACGGCGCCAAGCTGATCGAGCGCCTGATGCAGCCCGAAGCCCCAGCCGAGCCCGGTCTGGCTCGCGGCGTGCGACAACATCGCATCGCGCACCGGCGAGCGGATGCCGCGGCCGGTCCGCTCAAGGACGATCAGCACGACCGCGATCTGCCAGGCGCCGGCGAGCGCCAAGAGTGGCACGGCGAACAGGTTCAGCACGTAGCCGACGATCGTGACGGCCCAGTAGCTGCCGGTTCGGTCGCCGAGATAGCCGGAGAGGAGGCGGGCGCCATAGCCCATCAACTCGCCGAAACCGGAAACGATGCCGATCGTCGTCGCCGTGACGCCAAGCAGGCCCAGATACGGCCCGACGATGCTGCGCGCGCCCTCATAGGTCATGTCGCCGAACAGGCTGACGATGCCAAGAAAGACGATGAAGATGATGGCGGCGCGGCGCGGCAGCGTCTCGCCATTCCGGATTTCGCGTGCATTGCTTTGCGTCATAGTCATCTTCATTGGCCCGATTGGGCCTGCCCTTCCAGTGGACGGAATTGGGGCTGAAACCAGCGCTCGGCGATCAAGGTCGGCACGACGGCGCTGAGGATCACGGCGGTCACGAGGATCGTGTACTGGTTCTGATCGATGATGTGGTTGGTCAGTCCGAACAGGGCCGAGATACTGCCGAAGGTCAGCCCGGTGCACATCAGGAGGGTCGTGTACATCCCCTCGCGCGGATCGAAACGGAAGACTTTCGTCAGCGGCAGTATGCCGATGAATTTGGTCAGCATTTTCATGCCGAGGTACGCGCCGATCATCCCCATCGCCGTCAGAACTGTTCGTACTTCGACGAGCGAGCCTGCTTTCAGGAAGTAGAACGGGGTCATCGAGGCGAAGGCAATCGCACGCATCCTGTGCGCCAACACGTGATATCTAACGAAGGTCGGCGCCAGAACCATGCCGATCAAATAGGCCGGTAACACCGCCTCGCTTTTGGCGATTGCCGCAAGCCCGCCGACCCCGAGCAGAAAGAAAAAGACGAGCTTGATCTCGGGCTCGCTGACCCGGGTGCCGATCTTCTCGAAGAACCACGGTACGAGGCGCGGCAGGATGATCAGCACAGCGACGGTGATGGCCGCGAACAATAAGAGCCACCAATTGTAGTTGGCGAAAACCAACCCCAGCGCCAGCACGGTGCCGAGATCGTTCACAAAACAAGCACCGAGAATGACCTTGCCGATCTCGGTCTTGTTAAACCCGGTCTCGATCATCACAGCATAGACCACCGCGACCGAAGTGGTGGACAGCGAAATGCCGGCGATCTGCGCCTGCGGCCACGGCCAGGCGTAGACGAAATGAGCAAAGAACATGACGCCGAGATAAGGCGCGAAAAACCCCATCCCGCCGATGCACATTGTCGACCAGAAATTGCGCTTGATGACGGCCCGGTCGATCTCGACCCCGGCGAGAAACGTGAGCAGGATAGCGCCGAACCCGGCAAGCCAATTGATCCAGTCGTTGAGCTGCAGATGGATGAGATTGCCGGCCACGGCGCCGACCACGATCTCGGTCAACGCCACCGAGACTGTCAGCCAGACCGACAGCACCGACGCCACCAACGCGAGCCCGATCCACAGCGCGGCGATCAGCCAGACATGTTCCACGACTCACCTCTCTCTCCGCCTGTCGGCCGGGACAGGTGTTACGGATGGCGCGAAGGGGTGAGCCGGGTTTCGGCCCGCCTCGCGGCGGGCCGCAATGCTCCCGCCGCACTCAACGCGCGGAGTAGGAGCTATCAGCCTTACGGCGGTTTCGGGGAGACTCCATCCCCATCAGACTGGTGTCGAGCGGCATACAGCAGCGAGCTGGGAGCCGTCAATGGGGCCAAAATGGACGACCCCTTCCCCATCCAATTGAGCCGATCCCGGCGGGTATCGCGAACGGCAGGTGTGGGGACGAGCCTGTGTGAAAACGCTCAAGAGCCAACAAGGCGGAAAATTATTTTCTCTATTGCCCTTTTTCCGATCGCGGCTACAGCGCGATTCCTCTCTAGACTGATGAAATCGAGAAGGACTTTCTACGCGAAGACGCGTTCCCGCGTCCAGGGCCGAGCGACCGCTGTCGCTTCAGGTAGGGGACCTTCGCCCGTACGCTGGGCAACGGACGGGCATTGTCAACTTAGCGGACTCAGCGCGCCTTTTTCCGGCCCCGCTCAGTTAGAGCGGGCAACACAATAGGTGGGCAAAGGACCTTCCGACCCGAGCCGCTGCGCCACCGACACAACGAGGATACCACGGGCGGCTAAGTTGACAACGCCGCTCAGAGCTATTGCGCTTGTTGACATTGGCTGCCGGGAATGGCCGCTCCGCGTCCTCGAAATCGGAAATTCAAACTGAGGCACCACCCAACACGCCGTGGCATTTCCTTCCGCGGAATGGTGGAATAAGAAGGCGATAAAGCGTCAAGGCGGGAGTCATGCAGGTCTCATATTTCGAAACCGGACATTATCGGCCGCCGCGGCTGCTGCCGGCAGGCTGGCCGCTGCCGCCGGCGGAGTATGACAGCAGCGCCGGCGCCGATGCCTATCGAGGCATGGTCGAGCGGCTGCGACTGGTCGAACGGCTCGGTTTCGACTGGATCAGTGTCGCCGAGCACCATTATTCGCACCGCCGCGTAACGCCCGCTCCCGCCATCGTCGCGGCACATCTGGCGGCGCATTCGACGCGCATCAAGATCGCGGTACTGGGCCCCATTGTCTCGCATATCAATCCAGTGCGGATCGCCGAGGAGATGGTGCTGCTCGACAATCTGCTACCCGGCCGACTTGTCGTCGGACTCTTACGCGGCACAACGGGCGAATATCTCAGCTACGGCCTCAACCCTACAGAGGCGCGTGAGCGCACGACTGAGGCGATGGAGCTGATCCTCAAGGCGTGGACAGAGCCGCAGCCGTTCGGCTGGCAGGGTCGCTATTTCCAGTTTCGCGGCGTCGCCGTGTGGCCACGCCCCGCCACCGATCCGCACCCGCCAACCTATGTCCTGGGCACCAGCCGGGAATCCTGCGAGTTCGCGGCGCGCCACCGGCTCGGCCTCGGGCTGTCTTATGCGCCGTTCCCGGCCATCGCTCGGGCAGCAAGCTACTACCGCGAGGCGTGTGAGCGCGAGGGCTGGCAGCCGGGCCCCGAGCAGCTCATCTACCGTGCAAATGTGCTGCTCGCCGAAAGCGACGCGATGGCCGACGCGACGCTGCAGAAGATGGCGGACCAGTCGCCGCTGCCGCTGCCCGCAGCAATCGGCGCGGAACTGACCCGCCTCGACTCGCGCAATATCGCCGGTGAGGCGCGCACGCCCAATGTCGGCGGCCGGCTTCCGACGACATTCATCGGCTGCCCTGCCACCGTCGTCGATCAGGTCACGCGCTGCCGCGAAGAGGCCGGTATCGGCGTGCTCGACCTATTTTTCCAGACAGCTGACACCACGTCGGAGGCGGTGATCGACAAATTGACGATGTTCGGTGAAGAGGTCTTGCCTCGCATCCGCGAGGTCTGATCGTCGCGCCGCCGACGGTTAATCCACCGCCTCAAGCTGGAACGTCCTGCGTGCTGTTCAAGGCTTCAGAAATATCCCCAGTTTCAATGGTGGCTCGTTGAGCCACATCGCACAGCTCCTTCTCGGCTCGAGCAATACCGGCAACATGCAAGTGCGCTGATCGTCAAGCAAACGTGGGCACGGTATTCACTATGTGGCGGCTGCACGACCAGTCAGTTCAGGTGCCAGGCGTCAGACTCTATCCAGTCGAGAAGATGTCGGATCGTGGCTAGTTTGTAGGCTGATTCACGCACCTCCGGAATCACGGTCGTGACCTGGCGATCCGGATCGAGAATTCCCTCGCTGACCAGAATCCCTGTAAGCAGCCCGAGCACTGACTTCGAAACCGACATGAGAATATGCGGGGTCTCTGCCGTCATCCCGTCGGCATATCGCTCAACGATGATGCGTCCGCGATGGAGGATGACCAAGCTGTCCGTGCTTGCGGCCATGAGGAAATCGTCGAGCGAGAGAACGCGGCCCTTCGCTGTGCCTACCGATTATGCCATCCGAACGTAGTGCCGATGGAGACCGCCGAGCCAAGTGACTGATGCGATACGCCCGACTGTCTGCGCAGGTCGATGGAGCGGCGTATACTTGTCGAGTGCAATGTGCGTGCGCACCCCGTTGTAGTAGGTGGCGTAATTCGCCAACAGATGGCGGAGGTGCCTTTCCCCCAACACCACGACATGGTCGAGGCACTCGCGTCGGATCGAGCCAATCAGCCGTTCAACATGACCGTTGTGCCATGGTGAGCGTGGCGTGACCGGCCGGTCGCGAATGCCCATGGCTCGCAGCCGCCGGGTGACCGCGGCGCCATACGAGGTGTCGCGGTCACGGATGAGGTAGCGCGGCGCCTTATCCCATGGGAATGCTTCGGTGATCTGCTGGGCGATCCACTCGGCTGTTGGATTTGCTGTCACATTGGTCCAGACGAGTCGTCGCCGCTCCAGACGCAGGATGACCAGCCCGTAGAGCAGCTTGAACCCGACCGTCGGAACGACGAACAGATCGACGCCGGCGATGTGGGCGGTGTGATTATGCAGGAAAACCTGCCAGCCCGGGGAGCGAGGACCACGACGCCGTGAGATGTACTTGGCGACAGTCGACTGGGCGATATCGATACCAAGTTTCAGCAGCTCGCCATGAATGCGTGGCGCGCCCCACAGCGGGTTGTCATGGCTGATTTTCTGGATCAAATCGCGGATGTCGGCCGGGACCGCGGATGATGTGGATGCGTGCCTTCCACTCGCCATTCCGCCCTTCGAGCACAGCGGCGACGTAACCTTTAATGGGACGGCGCTCGCCGCTAGCACGCGATAGAAAAGTCGCACTCCAATGGCCGACGAACCAGCCCGAGTTGCCCGACACGTGTGCCGCATCGATCGTTTCGGCGAAGCCCTTTAAGTCGTTTGCGTTGAACTCTTCAGTGAAGCGCTTCTCGATCGCGGCCCGGCCCGATGCGATGCCCGCGGGTGAGATATCAATGGCGTCGTCCCAATACCGTGCAGCAAGACGAGGGCGGACCTTGCGGGGCCGAGGTCGCAGCCGTCAAGACGGGGTCGGGTTCTACGCGCGGTGGACGCGGAGGCTTGCTTTTCGCAGCTGTATCGCCCTCGCGCCAATGGCGTTACCGACGCATTTGCTGCCTCACCGATAACGGAATGACGAGGAACGAAGCGGCGCCGGGCTCAGGCCGATGGTCCCGACGCCGCGCCGCATCAACCGCTCGGCGGAGTCGCATGCCCATGATGCCGTAAGCGCTCGGTGAGGAGCGCCTGCCGCTAAACGCCGATTGGCGCGATGATCGGCGGATGGCGGAGCAAACAGAACAAGTGTCCACTAACAGCTTAGCGGACACTAAGCGGCCGAGGCGTCGGCAAGGGATGGAGGGCGCATGGTATCTGCCACCGCAGGTTGGCACGACCAGGAACCGAAAGTTTGCAGACCCCTTGCTGGAGGGAGATGGATTCGAAATTCCGGTTCCTGGATTTAGGTCGAGCAATTTTTTACACCGCTCCGGAGCTTAGAGCCGCAAAGGCCCGGGAGCCGCAGCCGGGTTTTGACGACCGACAACGGCAAGTTTACCGTGCGCCGAGCCAGGCTGGCCCCGGCAATGATATCCACGCCGGGTCACCGAGCCTCCAGAAGGCGCCAAACGCTTCACAGCAACCCCCGAAGCGGTCTCCCCCGGGAGATTCTCACACAGCCGCGACCCATAGCGCGTTGCACCACCTCTGCCGTGAAAATCGGCTGAAGCTTACTCCGAGCGAAAGGTCGGCGGCATGATCTCGGCGGCACTGCGCCCGGCCCAATCGAGGCGAGGCACCTTCTCGATCGCGCGGCGCTGTGCCATTGCGAGCCGGGCACTCGCATCGGCATAGTCGAAGGCGAGCGCCTTGCCGTCGCGGACGACTTGCTGCCCGCCGACAAAAACATGCCGCACCGCGCGCTCGCCGGCGGCATAGACCATGCTGCGGACCGGATCATAAAGCGGCTGCATCGCCGGATGCGCGATATCGACCATCACGAAGTCGGCCTTGGCGCCGGGCGTGATCCGCCCCAGATCGTCGCGGCCCAGCGCACGGGCGCCGCCGATTGTGGCGGCGGTGAAGATGTCCGCCGCGGTCACGGCATGTGTATTGCCCGCGGCTATGCGCGCCAGGACCGCCGCAGTGCGCAGCTCCTCGACGAAATTGTGCGGAAAGGTGTCTGTGCCGATGCCGAGATTGATCCCCGCGGCGCGATATCGGCCGAAATCCTCCAGCAATATGCCGCGTCGCGAAAACACGGTCGGGCAGTGGGCCACGGTAGTGCCGGTGTCGGCAAGATCGGCAAGATCGTTTCGGGTGGGCCAGTGCAGCCAGGAATGATGGTCGAGAAAAATCGCATGGCCGATGATTGCGTTGTCGCCGAGCACGCCGATCTGGCGCAGCCAGCCGATCGGCGTCCTGCCGTGCCGCCGCATGATCTCTTGAAACTCGACCACACTCTGCGCGGCATGAATCTGCAACGGCAGCCGGCGCTCGCGGGCAGCCGTCGCACTGTCGCGCAATAGCTCCTCGGTGCAGGTGTCGACTTGGGCGGGATAGAGCGCGCCATCGAGCCGTCCCGATGGATGCTGGCGCGCCCGGTCGATCAGTCTGAGCGCCCGGTCGAGCCCGTCCCGTCCGGCCTTCTCGTCCCAGGCATAACGCACCTCATGGCCATTCGGCGTGGACCAGCGGCCGGAGCGAAACATCGGCATCGCGTAGACGCGCAACCCGCTGGTGCCCAGAATGTCGAGCCAATCCTCGCGCGCGGCGGACAGGTCGCATAGCGTGGTGACGCCGCTTTGCATCAGTTCGCACAGTGCGACCTCGGTCGCGGCCCTCCGGCCTTCGGCATCGCCATCGAACAACGGCAGGTATTCGTAGAGCGAGCTCATATACAGCTGATGGCTGCCGACCTCGTCGGTCAGGCCCTTCAGCATCGGCTCTGAGGACGGGTGCGAGTGGATATCGACAAAGCCCGGCAGGATCGCAAAGCCGCGCCCGTCGATCTCGATCACATCGCCATGATCGGCCGGCCCGGCCGGGCCGATTGCGGCAATCGTGTCCCCCTCGATCGCTAGATCGACATCGCGACGATAGCGATGGGATTGCGCCGGCTCATCCCATCCGACGAGCCGAGCGGCGTTGTGAATGACTTTCCGAGACCGGGCTGGTTCGAGAGGATCAGGCATGGCATCGCATCGAAGCAGAGTCCGCTGTGCAGCGCAAATCCCGCGCCCTCGCGGCACCCCATCAAACGGCATCTTCGCGCTGAAGGACGGACTCGCGCGCGGCGGGCGGGTATGATCTACACATGATTGTGCGGCTTCGCCGTTGAGTACCGCCAGCGCTTTCGCGGCTTTCAGGATGCGGGAAGCTGCCGCCTCGCATCTTGTGTGGCGACGACCGCTGCTCCCAGTCTCAGTCACTCTTGATCGCGCGTAACGCGGTGGTGTCCTGACGTGCGCCAGCCAGCACGTAATGTGTGTCGGTACCGGCGATCACGAACCGCGCTCCAAGCGCGATCAGTTCGCCTTGCAGCACAGTGTTGTGGCGAATACCGCCGACTCCCAGCACCTTGTTATGCATCCGGCAGGCAACGGCCACCCGTTCATAAGCGGCGCGTAGCCGCGGATGGTCAACCTGTCCGGGAATGCCGAGATCGGTCGTCAAGTCACCCGATCCGATCAATAGAACATCGATCCCATCGACCGCGGCAATAGCTTCGCAATTCTCGATGCCTTCCACGGTTTCGAGCATGACGATGACACCCGTCTCCGCATTGAGCTTTGAGTTCAACTCGGATAGCGGTACCGCGCGGTAACCGAGCACCGGCCCCAGTCCCATCACCGAGCGCTTTCCCATTGGTGGAAAGCGGCACGCGCTAACGATCGCTTCGGCTTGAGCGCTGGTATTGACATCTGGAAGGATGACACCTTGGGCACCACCGTCGAGCACCCGGCTCATCCACTGCGCCTCATGGTTCGGCACCCTGACCAGCGGGGTGATCCCGATGCCGAGCGCAGCGGTGCAGATCGTCGCCGTCGTCTCGATCGAATAAGGCGCGTGCTGCATATCGACGTAGATCGCGTCATAGCCGCCGGCCTTCGCGACCATCGCGATATCGACGGAGCGCGCGAGGCGCAGGTTCATGCACAGCACCAGTTCGCCGGCAGCCAATTTCTCCTTCATCGATTTTTCGGGCATGTGTTCCTCCTCCTGTGATGTGTTAGGTGCGTCAGCATCGCGCGATCGCGTGACGAGACGCGGGTTTATGGCGCATGCACCGCTCGACATGCTCAAATCCGTTCGGCGCTTCGGTGATACCTTCTTGGGGGCGGAAGAAGAGGAGTCGGGGTGGGGTTGCAGAGTCGACCCGACACATTTCGGATGTAATCGTCTTGGTACGCTTGAGTTCAATGCTCTACACACCTCGATTTATATCGGGACTGCAACCGCTACGATTGCTTACCGTGCCAGCTCTTGACACTGGCACAAGCGCGTATGACACTCTTTCTGTTCTGACCGAGCTACAGGTGTCACCCGACAGCCGGCCCCCACAACCGATGCGAGGCAATGCGCGCGCCTTCGGCGGCTGCGGCGAGCTTCACCCAGACGACTTCTTCCGCCACGTATTCGCGACCAGCGAACGTGCCGAAACCGCAATCAGTTCCGGCGATCACCCGCTCCCGGTCACCGACCACAGACACAGCCTCCTCGATCCGTCGAGCGACAAGTTCCGGATGCTCGACAAAATTCGTGGTGGAGTCGAGAACGCCGGGCATGAGCAGCATGTGTGCCGGCAGCGGGTTAGTACGCAGTGCGTCGTATTCGTGCTGATGCCTGGGATTGGCGAACTCGATCGAAAGTGCCCCGACATTGGCACGGTACAGCGCGGGCAAGATGGCCGTCATCGCGATGTCATGGACATGCGGTCCGTCACTGTTGCCCCAGCAAACATGGAGCCGGACGCGCTCGCGGGGAATGCCCTCGATCCCCAAATTGATAGCCACGATATGCAGTTCAAGCTGCCGGAGGAATTCGGCTTCCCCAAGATGCGAGAAAAACCGATTTCGCTCCATCGCCAGATCCGGGGCGTCGATCTGGAGGACCATGTCAGCGTTGTGGATCGCGCGATACTCGTTGGACAGCGCTTTCGCGAGAGCCGTCAGATAGCCTTCGTGACTGTCGTAGTGCTGATTGAGCATCGTCGTCGCGACGATGCCCGGTGACGGCGCCGTCATGAAACATTCGCTGAAGCGGCCGCCCATTCGCTTGAGCCGTGCGGCGTCTTCGTTGATCGGGGCGCTGTCGACATACTGGACATCAGACAGCGCTGCTGGCGCGCTCGCCACCCGCGCAGAGTGCGGAAAACGCAGTTCCGTCTGCCGAGCATAGCTTGGAAAGTCGATTTGATCCCGTGACGGCGGACGCCTGGACTCGCCACCAAAGCCGCAGAGGCAGCGGGGAACATAGGTCTGAAAACCGACGCGCGACTGTTCCCCGTCATTGCCCACGTCAACGCCGGCTTCGACCTGTTTCTCGATCACATGCGCGGTTGCAATCTCCACCTGACGAGCCAACTCGGAGACATCGATCGTCTCGCCGGCCTCCTGGCGAATCAGCAGTTCGGACAATGTTGGTGGTCGCGGCAGACTGCCAACATGAGTGACCAGTATGCGGTCGGTGCTCATCAACATGGGCGTTTCCTGCTTCGTTGGATAGCAGAACATCATGCAGCAACCGGTTGCCCACGAGCAAACGGGACGCGCGTGACACATGCTGGAAC
>Ga0318546_10001252_pt1 | contig 10710 bp, 10 predicted proteins | sample GRESIP169b2f19_FD_203514 | JGI IMG/M metagenome (GOLD analysis project Ga0318546, IMG submission 203514) | Tropical soil microbial communities from Luquillo Experimental Forest, Puerto Rico - GRE.SIPMG.169b2f19 | ecosystem: Environmental > Terrestrial > Soil > Tropical forest > Bulk soil...
GGCACGAAGCCGAGGCCCGCGCAGACCCCGCCTCACCGGTCCGGTAACCCCGCGCCAGCAACGGAGCAAGGCCATGACCAGCCACGCACAGGCCCCCGGATGGGAGCACCAGGCCCTGGATTCCATCAAGAGCGCGCTCGGCGATTCTGACCCGAAGCTCGCCGCCCTGCTGGCCATGTTCGGCCGGCTGGCATCCAGCGAAGAGATGCCAGGACACGAGAAGATACGGTCAGCTCTGCGACACCCGCCGCACCGCCGGCGCCGGGCAAGAACCCCGCACCCACGCCTCGGTCCGCAGCAAGCCGCCGTCCTGATCTGGCTTCTCACCTCCGTCGCACTGATCACCGTCGCGGCGATCCTCAGCCACGGCGGCCCACCCTCCTGCCCCCAAACATGGGGAATCTGCGGTGGCTAGTGGTCGCGCCCGTTAATTCGTCGGGGTCATGCGGCTAGCGGGCGCGGCCCGAAGTGAATAGGGAGCCGTCAAGCTGCCCGGTACTGCCTAGATCTGGTAGCTGGCGTGCCCGCTCGTGCCGCGGTGAATGAGCCCCTTGATGATGGTTCCGGGGTGCACGGACAGCTGGGTTCCAGCGTGCAGGATCCGGAATTTGCTGACGTCGATTGCCACGGTGACGGCCAAAGCGCGAATACCCGCCTGATGGGCAGGAAGATACGACCTGGGCTGCGGTCGCGCGTTGCGCCGATCCGGTTGATCTCCGGAGGGGAGGTATGCATTTCCCCGGGCGGTGTCACGGCTATGCCCGCCGCCGGGCCGGCTCGCAGGCGGTGTTCAACCAGCCCTTAGCGTGCTCGGGCTAGGCTCGCGGCCATGGGGTCTGTCATCTGTGACCTCCCGGCCGCCGATATTGACCGGCTGGAAGGACTGTGGCGGGAACTACTGGCACACCATCTAGCCGCTGCCCCGCACCTGGCGGCGCTCGGCCCCACACGCGATCCCGCGGATTCCTGGCGCGTGCGCCGCGCCCAGTACCTGCAATGGCTGGCCGTCCGCCAGGCCGCTGTGCTGGTCGCACAGGACGGTGGCCGCCTCGTCGGCTACGCCATGATCCGGGTCGTTGACGCCGGCGGGTCGTGGCAGTGGGGTGATGAAGTCGGCGTCCTGGAGACGCTTGTGGTCGCCGGCAGCGCCCGTGGCTCCGGCACCGGCCGGGCACTGCTGGACGCCGCCCGCGAGCGTCTGGCCGAGTGGGGCGCCCAGGTCATGACCATTTCCGTGATCGCCGGCAACGAAGTAGCGCTGCGCTTTTACCGTCGCCACGGAGCCAGCGACTTTCTGCACACGCTCATCATGCCGGTCAGGCCGCCGCCATCGTGAAAACAGAAGCCGCGCTACCTCACGCCCGCCTCCCCTGCCATAGCCGCACAAACATTCGGCGATCGGCTATCGCACCGCCGCCATACATAAGCCACGGTCAGTGATCGACGCTGGACAGGGACGGGGCGCGAATACCCGCCGATATGGGTGGCAATCCGGTCGTCGGCGTGGCCGCCGGTGCAGCCCCGGAACGAGGTGATACGTGTGCGGCCACGGGTGTAGCCGGCATGGCTGACCGATGCCCGATGTCCGGGCCGGATCAGGCCGCTGGTCCCGGCCCCCCGGACAGGGGCTCTCGCAGCATCGCCCACAACGGCGGTGATGATCCTGCCTGGATAACCCCGACGACCCTGAATCCGTGACGCTCGTACAGGGCCCGGTTGCGCGGGTTCGTTGCTTCCAGGTAGGCGGGGAGTCCGTCACGGTCACAGGCCGCGAGCCCATGCCGGAGGAGGGCGGAGCCCAGGCCCCGGCCCTGCGCGACCGGGTCGACTCCGATCATCGGCAGATACCACAACTCGCCCGCCGGGTGGAATTGAGCCATCTGCTCGCCCACGGCGGAGAAGTCGCCGGGGATCTGACCGCCGTAGCTCTCGGCGATCAACTCCCCGAACGCTGCCTCATCGGATCCGGCGCCAGGGGGCAGCCACAAGGCGACCGCGGCGAAGTTCTCCAGTACGTGCGCCGTGCCGCAATCGAACGCCCGCCCGGCATAGCCCTCGGCGATCCTTGGCCAGTAGGTGGCGAACTGGTAGGGGTCCGGCCAGGCCCACCGCGTGAACTGATCGCCAGCGAACGCAAGGGTGAGCGCGGCGACCCCGCGCCACCGGTCCGCCGGCTCGATGACCTCAACTGATGCCGACGTCACTGGGACCGCCTCCTTTCCCGATTCGCTAGTTCCGGCACACCGCCCGCGAGCAGTCCAGCACAGCCTGGCGCCGATGGCCAGTACCCATACCGGTACAGCCCGAGCGGCACTTCCGTTCAGTCCCAGGGTGCCCCTGGGGGACGTCGTGCAGACACGAAAATGGGGGGACGTGCAGGGCCGGGCATGCCCCGAACCAGATGATCTGCGTGCAGGTACCATCACGCCCCTACCGTCCGTATCCCACTCCGATTCGGCGATATACGGGTGATCCTTGCTAGTTTTTTCGGTCTGATTTTCGGAGATGATCATCCGTATATCACTCGATCCGTCGCTCCATGCTGACCTGCCAAAGCAGAGCTGAGAATGCCGCGAGCCGGCCAGCAGCAGGAGAATGGTCATGTCAGCCCACGAACGACGGGGCCGGCTCACGCATCGCCGCTGGCCGCGGACCGCTGGCGGCTGGCAGGTAACATGCCCGGCACGTCGAGCGATTAGTCAATTGAAGTCCACCTCCAGCGGGGCTCGGCCCTCCCCCCCGGCCGGGCCCCGCTATTCATGCCTCCCAGGCCCGGCACGGGGCGGCTGCGTCTGAGGTGCTCCGCACCTGTCCGGCCGGGCGTAGCTGCGCTGCCCATGCGGTCATCCCAGCCTCATAAGGTCGCTAGACGAAGTGCCGCGGCTTGCCGCCGCTCTGGCCGCCGACTACGGGGACGATCGCGATGGCAGTCTTCGGGCTGTGAGTGCCGCCATGCCCGCCGCCGCGTCACCGAAAATTGCTGCCTGAACCGGACAGCAGCCCCGTCAGTGCGTCCGGGCCAGTCTTGCGGACCGCAGGTCAGAAGCGTGCGACTCGCAACCTCCCGCCGGACTGGGCAGGTCCGCGTGAACGTTGCGGCCTAGCTTTCGTCGTTCAGCCGAGACCTCGTGTCGCTGCCGGGTCGGGCGTGTTTGGGGATGATATTGCTGGCATAAGCTCCGATTACCCTGGGCTTGTGAGGCGAGCAGTGATCCTCCTGACCACGGCATTCATCGGTGTCGGCCTCACAGCATGCTCCAGCGCCCCGGCCCGCCCGGAACATTCCGCGCCCAGCCAGGTGTCCTCGCTGCTCTCGCTGAGCTGTTCCGACTCCGCCGGCCAGCAGGAACAAGACCATGAGACAGTGATCGGGGGAGTCGAAGGCCTGGTCCTCCCCGGATCAGACGATCCCGCCGGCCTATATCCGATCAGCAGAGCCAGCGGCGGCACGCGCTACTTCATCTACAAGGCATTCCTCGCCGTCTCCGCGTCCGCAGCACCCTTCGCTACGGTCTCCATCACTCATCCCGCCAGCGCCCGGCTCGTGTACGGCTCACCGTCGCGCATCGGCGCGCTGTTCAGTGCCCGCTCAGGCCAGGACCTCCTCGCGGCTTCGCGGAGCAAGGTACGGTTGCCCGTGTGCGGGCTGCGCTTCACCGGCTTCACCGGCGGCGTCATCGTCACGGGACCGGCCTGCGTCACCTTCGAGGTCTCCTCGCCATCCACGCGTGCAGCGACTGTCGCCGTCCCCATCGGTCCGGCCACGTGCTAACCCGCGCCCGGGGCAGAGCAGCCCGATCCGGAAGCCAGCACCGTCACCGAGCAGAGCCCAGTGACCGCCGACACCGGTGAATACACACCACAGAGCGTGGTCAACCAGCGGTGGCAACTGCGCGAATACCCGCCCGATCGCCGCCGTCGGCTCCGCGAATGGTTGCTGACGACGCGCAGATCCGGCCATTCTGTGCAGGTTGTGCTACGTGCGAAGCCCACTAGCCCGTCCTTGCGGCGGCGGCCAGGCTGGGGCGTTGGTGCCACCCGGATCCTGTCTGCCTGGATGTCGGGATCTGGTGGCCGGGGCGGTTCTCGGCGGTGCCGCCACCGGGCCCTGGGCAGCCGGCTGAGTCCTGCTGCCTGGCAGCAGAGGCTGGTCACCCGGGCCGGCCGGCCTGGTCCGCATGGCCGCACCAGGGTCGGCCTAGCTCGACGGCCGTCGCTGGGGATGGTCGCGGGCCGACTGTACCCATGCGGTGAATGTCTGGATGCCGTCGATCAGCTGCTCGAAGCGGATGGAGTGGAACAGGTCGAAGGAGTGCTCGGCGGCGGGCAGCTGGGCGTAGACGACCGGGCTGGCCGAGACCTTGCGCAGCGTGTCCGCGAAGCTCGCGGCCGAGGAGGCGGGCAGCAGCGGGTCGCTGGCGCCGTGCGCGACGAGGAACGGGGGCGAGTCGGCGCGGGCATATGCGCGCGGTGATGACGGCCGTGGCCCGGCGGTCTCGCGGTCGCCGTAATAGCCATACAGGCAGACGGCGGCGCTGACCGAGGTGTCGGCCTGCTCGAAGCCGGGCTGGAACGCCGGGTCGCCGGCCGTGAGGGCGGCCATTGCCGCCAGATGCGCGCCCGCGGAGCTTCCCGCCACGATCAGTACTGACGGGTCAGCGCCGTAGGCGGCGCCGTGCTGGCGCACCCAGGCGATCACCTTCTTGGCGTCGGTCAGCGAGTGCGGGAACTGGCCGGCCCTGCCCAGCCGGTAGCTAGCGCTGATGCAGACCCAGCCCTGGCTGGCCAGGCGGTGCAGCAGGGGCAGGGCGTCGCGGCTCTTGGCGCCGATCCGGAAGCCGCCGCCGTGGAAGTGGATCAGCACCGGGGCGCCAGCCGGGGCGGAGCGGTGGCGGTACAGGTCGAGCCGGTTATGCCGCCCGGCGTCGCCGTAGCGGATGTTCGCGATCCGCTGCACGTGCCGGGGCCATAGCGGCAGCGGCGCGAAGACGATCCGGGCCAGCGCACGCCAGCCCGGCAGCCGGCCGGAGGCCAGCCGGGCCGTCGCCGGCCGCGAGCCGGTGCCCAGTTCGCGGTCGAGCGCGTGCGCGACCGCCGGGCCGGCCGTCAGCGCCCGCCGGGCGATGACCGCCAGGGCGCCAGCGGTCAGCACGGCAAGGCCGAGGACCGCCAGCCCGCCCGGCGAGCCGAGCCTGCCCTGGACGGCCGCCACCACGGTTGCGGCCAGCAGCCAGCCGATGCCCACAACCGGGAGCTCGTTGACGAACCAGCCGAGCAGGTGGCCGGCGGCCGAGGCCACCGCCGGGCGGCGCGGCGGCATCAATGCCGCCAGCGTCTCCACCGCGATAACCACCACGAACCAGTAGCCGGCCGTCAGCGCGCCCAGCGTCTGCACCGCGATCAGCGCCACCACCGGCAGGTAGCCGGCCGGGATCTTGTACCTCACGTCGTCTCCCCTCGGCCAGAGCCCGGCGGGCCGAAGCTGGCAGCGTGGTCGAACAGGTCGGCCAGCTCGCGCGCCCAGGCGGCCAGGTCAAGGCCGGGCTCGCCGGCCAGCCGGTAGCCAACCGCGTCGATCGCCGCCCTGATGGCCTGGGCCATCACGTCCGGGTCAAACCGGCGCAGCTGCCCGCTGGCCTGGCCTTCGCGCAGGTAGCCCGCCAGCTGCTCAAGGCCGCGCGCGTGCAGCGGGGCGTACGCGGCCGCCTGGCCGTCGCTGTGGCGCGGCAGCGCGTTCAGCACCTCCGCCACCGCGGTTATCTGCGCCCGGTGGCCGGCCATGAACGCCAGGTTGGACTCGATGTAGGCCCGCAGCCGGGCCCGCCCGGGCGCCGCGGCCTCGATCACGGGCACCATGAACGCCTGCCCGGCCGCGACGACCTCGGCCACGAGCTCGCCCACGAGCTCGCCCTTGGAGTCGAAATAGTAGGAGATCAGCCCGGTGCTGGACAGCCCCGCATGCTCGGCGATCCGGGCGTAGGACGCGCGCGCATAGCCCACCTCGGCGATCGTCTCGATCGCCGCCTGCACGATCTGCGCGCGCCGGGCCGACTCGGTGAACGTCCGCGGCGCAGTGCCGTCCGCCGCGTGTTTTGCTTGCATGAGCTAAATATAGCATAATCAAGCAAGAACGCCTCTGGCGGCGGCACCGGCGGGTGATCCTCGGGTCGACTCGAGCTGACCGATCCGGGCAAGCAGCGCCCGCCCGGCCTCGAGGTTCCCCGGCCCGGCCAGCTCGCCGCCTCGGGACAGGCCGGGCAACCGATCACCCTGGATCGGTGCGGTTCGCTTATGACCAGGCCGTTCACCCAGCGTCACCGACACGGCGGCCGGGCAGGTGTCCAATCTGTCTGACCCAGGGCCCGTCCGGGTGGCGACGCGAGACGACGACCAGGGCACCGGCCAACCCAGCGGAGCACAGACGCGCATAACCGGATGATCGGCATAAAATCACCGCGCCCAGCCACCGTCACGGCAGTCGCAAATATTCGGCAGGGCGTTTTGCGGAACGGGTATTTGGTTACAGTCGTGGATTGCGCCGGTAATCACCTTTGATGCGGATCGGCCGTATGCGTGGCCGGGCCCTTTGAGGTCACCCGGCGAGGGGCGTCGATCGGGCGTTCCATGTTCAGTCAGCGTGTCTGCGGCGGCGGTAGGATCACCGTCCATGAACAGGCCACCGGTGGATCTGGATGTCGCACAGCTGCGGGCGATCGCCGCCAGCGACCGGCCGTTGGCACCGCACGAATGCGCGGATCGGGCCCGGCTGGCCGCCGGGCTGATCGAGCCGGACCGGCTCGACCGTTCCGGACCCGGTGAGGCAGTGCTGCTGTGGCACGATGAGCATTCCGAAGCGTGGCTGAATCTGTGGTGGCAGCCCCGCGATACCGGTTACCACGACCACACCGGCTCGTGTGTCGGCGTGCACGTGATCGAAGGACGCGCCTGGAACGAGCCGCTGACCATCGGCGAGCCGCCCCAGGCGCGCGAGTACGGCCCGGGCGAGACGTTCTGGTTCCCCGGCCAGGGCATCCACCGCATGGACCACCAGGCCGGAGCCATCACCATCCACGTGTACTCGCCGCCGATCCAGGCCATCGGCCACTACGACCTCAGCGACGGCCAGCTGCGCCGGACCCCGATTCCGCCCGACCAGCCGTCTCCGCCCAGCGACGCACTGTACGAGGCGCTGCACCAACCCGGCCGCCCCGACCGAGCCAGCCACGGGCTGGCGGGGAGCTTACGCTGCTGCCGCGGGCATGACAAAGCACACACTGCCCGACGCTGCGTTGATGGCCCCGGACTGGAACGACGTGTTCAAAGATCCGACGTTCTGGCGCCATCGCTGATCGTCTAGCTGGTCATCGGAAATGCGCCGGGATCAGGTGCGCGACCGATGTGACCGGGTTCGGGGCTGCTCGGCCACCTGTTCAAGCTGGCCAGGGCCAGCGGGGTCTCCGCAGTGGTCCACCACGCGGCGGTGCCGCTCATCGACGGCACCCGGGCCGCGGCGCGGGCCGGGCACGTACCCGGCGGGAGCCGGCGAAACCTCGACTGGGTGCGCCCGCACGCTGACGCGGGGACGGTGGGCGAGGACGACCTGCTCCTGCTCGCGGATGCGCAAACGTCCGGCGGACTGCTGGTGGCCGGGGAGCTGCCCGGAGCGCCGGTGATCGGGGAACTGGTCCGGCGCCACGACAGCGCGCTCATCGTCCGGTAACCCGCAACCGCGCACCATCGCGGCTGGGCACCGGGCACACCCGCGGCAGGCAGGCCCGCTACCACCACGGTTCAGGGCGTTCCCGTCGGCGCAGGGCAACGAGGCTGCGGGATGATCGGTGCCCGCCGATCTGAGGGCAGGGGACCAGGTCGTGAGTCCGAGCCCGGCCATGCCGGGCCAGCGCCGGCCTGCGGCGCAGAGGCGGAGCGTCGTCCCGGAGGCGTGGCGCCGCGCGGCCATGGCCACGCGCGGCCCGGCCGGCGGCGGGATGCCCGGCCCGAGGAGGCCGGCACGGTCAACGGCAGCAGATCCTCACTGCCCGCGACCTGATGGGGACGCGGGCGTCGCGGGCCCTGTGCTGCCCGGCCCGCAGGAACCGGTAGGCCTGGATGGCACTCATCTGACCTATAAGGGCCGGGCTAGGCGGCCAGGATCGCGCGGCACGGCCAAGTCTGGTCTTCATGGCTTACGCGAAGCCTGGCGACCGCGGGTTGCCGGACCGGACATGTCTCCGCCGGCCACTGTGAGGGCCGGCGGAGGCGGTGCAGGGCGGAGTTAGTGATTGGGTCGATGCGTGGGCTAGGAGAAGAAGACCCCGTTGCGCTCCTTCCAGACCTCAGAGGTGAGGCTGGTCTGGCCGGATTCGTCGGCGGTGAAGGTGGAGTTTCCTGTCGTGACGGTCCAGCCCTCATCGGCCCCTTGGCATGAGGATCTGCAGGTCGTAGGGTTGGGAGTTGCCTTGACAGGGAGGGGGAGCGAGATGGGTGACTACGGAGTGTCGGTGACCTGGGGTGACCCGAAGCCGGGCCGGGAAGCCAGGGCCTTGGAGCTGTTCATCGAGAGTGTCGCGCTCAACGATACGGCCGTTGCAGATGGCCGGATCGAACGGTGGGACACGATCTTCTTCGAGCCGACGGGCAGCCCCCCGGCGGGCGCGTCTCGCTTTTATGGCACCCAGGAGCAGATCGAGGCGTTTATCGCCGCGGAGGACACGCAGAACATCATCCAGCGGGCCGGCCTGCTGCTCGAGAACTTCGGCTTCCGGCGGTTTGTGACCGGTGACGCGCTGGCCGAGATCGTGGGTGCATACGGCCAGCTGGTCAGCACGCTCTGACCACACCCCCCTCCGGTATCACTGACGCTGCCGGGCCCGGCCGGGCGGTCCTGGCCGAACGCGGCTGCCGGCACCCGGATGGAACGCTCGCCAGGCCACCGGGCCAGATCGTGCCGACGCCCGCCGATACCGGCCGGGCTATGAGAGTCAGCCGCAGCAGCACACCAAAACAGTCATCCCCCCGCACATCACAGCATGAACTGACATGTGACGGTGGCGCGGCGGACTCCTAGCCTCCGGTCAGCGCAACCACCGGACCGCCGGGAGCCCGGTCATTTACTGTGGCGGCATGCCGCCCGAGCCGGGCGGGCGCGGTTACTGGACCTTGTAGCGCAGGTGGACCGCTCCCTCGCCCTGGATGGTCTCGACGCAGCGCAGATCGACCTGGCCGGTGCCGAACAGGCGGACGCCGCGGCCGAGCAGCACCGGTGTGACGTGCAGCACGACCTCGTCGACCAGTTCGGCGGCCAGGGCCTGCTGGGCGATGCTGACCCCGCCGGCCAGCAGCACGTCCGTGCCGTCCGCGGCCGCGCGGGCCTGCTCGACGGCGGCCTTGATGCCGTCAGTCACGAACGTGTAGCTGGTGCCGCCGCTCTTGTCGATCCGCTCCTGACCGCGATGGGTCACGACGAACACCGGTGCATGGAACGGTGGGTTCTCGCCCCAGTTCTCGAAGCCGTAGTCGAACATCGTCCGCCCGACGATCTGCGGACCGAACCGGGCGAAGTTGTCGCCCCAGACGCGGGAGTCCACCGAATCCTCGCCGCCCTCTTGACCCTGCTGCTCGCGCCAGCTGCGCAACGGGAACACCCAGCCCAGGACCGCGGCGAAGACCGCCATGCCGTCCTTGTCGGACTCGAAGCTCTGCCAGTCCCGGCCGGTGGGCTGGGGGCCCGCTATGCCATCCAGCGACATCGACATGCCCACGACCACCTTGGTCATCTCCGTACCTCCTTCTCGCCAGCGGCCGCCCTCGTTTGCGTCCGTCTGGCCCTGGGTCGGAGCGCGCCACCGGTTCTCTACATCGGCGGCAAAGCAGGTCGTAGAGCGCCAGGATCTGCGGCCAGTCGGTAGCGTCCATGGCCGGCGCCTCGTCGTGGACAGCCGTGATTGCGACCTGCACCTGATAGGGACCGACGTCGCCCAGCGGAAGCACGGAGCTCACCAATGCCACCGCCTCGGTGATGCGCGCCTGATCCACTTGCCGCGGTCCTACTGATCCAGGGCGACCGGGCAGGCTCTGACGCGCGCATAACTGAATGGTCTGCACGCAGACGATCGAACGAACCACACCATCGGCACCGGCAAACTTCGGCGTCACGTCCGGAGCGACGCCGATGTCAATATCACGTTACGTATTCGGGCGAGTTCACGGCAGTCGAGAAATATCCGCCGTTAGGTACTGCAGATCCGTGGCCGGGCTGGCGGGCCGGGTCGCACCGGAACGGATGTTCTGCGCGGCGAGTCTTCGAGGGTCATGGCTGCTGTCTGCGGCGCCCGCGAGTGCCGATGGTCGGCTATGGACGGCCGCTGTTGATGGGGGTGGGGGCAGGAGGTTCGCGGCAGTTCCGCGATGACTGGGAGCTGCCGCGCCGGTGACACCGCGCGGGATCACTGGACCTGTTGGCCTCGTCTCGCGGTGCACGCAGGAAGACGAGGCCAACAGTCAGCACCGAGCGGGAGTACCCTCCAGCAGCATTACCGCCGGTTCGGCATCGTTACTGCGAGGGCAGGCTCTCAAGGACCAGGGGATTCTCGGCCGCAATGAGATCGCCGAGCGCCACCTTGTCAAGCGGAAGCTCCCAGAAGAACGTGAGAACCCAGTTGTTGTAGATCTTGGTTCCGCTTGGCAGGCGGATCTCCTCTACTTCCCGGC
>Ga0318546_10001253_pt1 | contig 10704 bp, 9 predicted proteins | sample GRESIP169b2f19_FD_203514 | JGI IMG/M metagenome (GOLD analysis project Ga0318546, IMG submission 203514) | Tropical soil microbial communities from Luquillo Experimental Forest, Puerto Rico - GRE.SIPMG.169b2f19 | ecosystem: Environmental > Terrestrial > Soil > Tropical forest > Bulk soil...
CTCGAGGGCAAGGTGGCGCCGTGCGGCATCTCGGGCAAGAAGATGACGTCGTCGGGCAATTGCCATTTCGCCACCTTGCCCTCGAGAAACCCGATGACTGCGGCCGGTGCAAGCTCGCGTCCGGGCTTCGCCACGACGACGAGCAAGGGCCGCTCGTCCCATTTTGGGTGCGGCAGGCCGATCACCGCGGCCTCGGCGACGTCGGGGTGGCCCATCGCCGCGTTTTCGAGATCGATCGAGCTGATCCATTCGCCGCCGGACTTAATCACGTCCTTGCTGCGATCGACGATCTGCATGCAGCCTTCGGCATCGATGGTCGCCACATCGCCGGTGCGGAACCAGCCCTCGGAGTCGAGCGCAGTCCGGCTGGCGGCTTCGTCCTGGTAATAGGCCCCGATGACCCAAGGTCCGCGCACCATCAGCTCGCCGCTCGCGATCCCGTCCTCGGGGAGGCGCTTGCCCTCCGGGTCGACGATCTTGAACTCGACGCCATAGAGCGGCCTGCCCTGGCGTGCGCGGACCGCGTATTCGGCCTCCGGGCCCTCGGCCAGTTGTTTGGGCTTCGGGATCGAGAGGCTGCCGACCGGGCTCATCTCGGTCATGCCCCAGCCGTGGATCAAAGTCACGCCGTAGCGCTCGGCGAAGGTGCGGATCATCGAGATGGGCACCGCCGAGCCACCGCAGGTGACGCGTTTGACGCTGTCGATGCGCTTGCCCGTCGCCTCGAGGTGTTGCAGGAGGCCGAGCCAGACCGTCGGCACACCAAGGGCGCAGGTTACGCCTTCTGCCTGGAAGAGCTCCTGCAGGCTGGCACCATCGAGCCGGGGGCCGGGGAAGACGAGCTTCGCGCCGGCCATCGCGGCGGCGTAGGGGATGCCCCAGGCATTGACGTGGAACATCGGCACGATCGGACAGAGCACATCGTGCACCCCGATTCCGACATTATTCGACGCGCACAGCGCAAAGGCGTGAAGGACCGTCGAGCGATGGCCGTAGAGGGCACCCTTGGGATTGCCCGTCGTGCCAGAGGTGTAGCAGAGTGCCGCGGCGGTGTTCTCGTCGAACTCCGGCCACTCGAGCTCGGACGTCTCGGCGGCAACGATGTCCTCGTAGCAAAGCACATCGGGGAGGCTCGTCACCGGCATGTGCTCCCGGTCGGTCATCACGACGTAATGCCGGAGGGCGGGCCAGGAGGCAGCCATCTTCTCGGCCAGCGGCACAAAAGTAAGGTCGAGAAGCAGCACCTTGTCCTGGGCGTGGTTCACGATATAGGCGAGCTGCTCGGCGAAGAGGCGCGGATTGATGGTATGGCATACCGCACCGATGCCGGAGATCGCGTAGTAGGCCTCGAAGTGGCGGTGGTTGTTCCACCCGAGCGTCGCGACCCGATCGCCGAGCCCGACACCCAAACGCATCAGCGCCTTGGCGAGTTGCTTCGTGCGCACCTCGGCGTCGGCATAGGTATAGCGGTGGAGCGGTCCCTCTGTTGTGCGCGAGACGATCTCGCTCTCGGCATAAAAGCGGGCCGCGTATCGGATCAGCGACTGAATCAGCAGCGGCCGATCCATCATCAGACCGCGCATCGAATGCCTCCCTTCGGTCGCTTATTTCTCCCTCAACGGGTATAGCGCAACGCTGATGGCAAAGCGATACGAGAAGGCGGGCGGAAGTGACCCAATTACTCCCTACTGACGGGTACCCACCGCACTCGGCGGATCTCGCGATCGCCGGTCGCCGCCTAAGATCGGTGCGCGGCCGGTCATGGGGGCCGGATGCTACGTGTCATTCATGTAATTGTCGGTACCGACAGACTTCAGACGCACCCGCGAGGAGCACGCCATGCCGATAGACACTGAGCGCCAGCACCGCGTAATAGGGCGCGTAAAGGCAGGCGGCGCAGCGATTCCTTTAAGGGTGACCGCCATGCTCTCCCGCATCCCTGGTGGCCTCCTGTTAGCCAAATTCCACTCCCTGATCGACTGATTTAATTCCCTGTTCGGCTGTCTCGGGATTTGCCTTCTGGTTTGCCGTAAAATCAACCACTTGGCTACGCAGGTTCTGCTCACAAGCGGCACAAAGCTAGCTTCTTCCCAGTATATTCCCGTCGATCTGGGAAACCGCCGGATCATGATCGCGCGGCGCGCAGGATGCGCTCGGCGGCATCGGCAAAGACCTGAGCGCCAAGCACAATGTCCTCTTCCTTGCTGTCCTCCGACCAGTGATGGCTGATCCCGCCGAGGCTCGGGATGAACATCATCCCGGCCGGCATTCGATACGACAGCACCGCGGCATCGTGGCCCGCGGCACTCGGCAGCCGCATATACATGCCCGGCGCATGCCGTTCAGCCGCCACCTCGATCTCTCTCTGAAAGCCGGGGTCCATTGGCCGGGGCTCGCTGCGCGCCATTGGCTCGACCTCGACACGGCACGGACCCGCTCGATCGGCCTCGCCGACCAGCTCGTGCAATGTCTTTTCAAAAAGGGTGAGGCGCTCGGGATCGGAATCGCGGAACTGGACTTGCATCTCGGCGCGGCCCGGGATAACCGACGGCGCGTTCGGCTCGATCACCATGCGGCCGATCGTCCACACGGTGAGTGGGCCGGCGATCCCCGGGAAGCGGTCGTGAATGCGGCTCGCCACCCGCACCATTGCGACCCCGGCGTCCTTGCGCCGCACCATGCGTGTCGTGCCGGCGTGGTTTTGCTCGCCCGTCACCAAGACGCGGTAGTTCCAGATGCCGACAATCGTCTCGACTACGCCGATGCGCAACCCGGTGCTGTCGAGCGTGTCGCCCTGCTCGATGTGCGCTTCGAGATAGCCGATATAATGTCCGGGTTCGACCCGCTCGCGCGGCCGACCGGCAAAGCCGGCGCGCTCAAGCGCCTCGCGCAGCGGAATGCCGTCGTCGCGTCCCCGGACCCGATCGATTTGCTCTTCGGAGAGCGTGCCGGTGAACGAGTGACTGCCGAGGAAACTCTGGTAATGGCCCTCCTCGTCGGCCCAGGCGGCGACCTCGATACCAAGCCCCGCGCAGCCCGGGTCCGCAGCAAAGGCGCGGGCCAACTCGACCCCGTATATCACCCCGAGCGAGCCGTCGAGCCAGCCGCCATAGGGCTGGGTCTCGCTGTGCGAGCCGACCAGCAGCCGGCGATGCGCGGATCGGTTGCGGCCGATTACATTGCCGATGCCGTCGATCGCCGGTTCGAGCCCGGCTTCGCCCAGCTTCTCGGCCAACCAATGACGCGACTCGACATCGACCGGCGAATAGGTCGGCCGATGGACGCCGGTCTTGTAGCGGCCAAAATCGGCGAGCCGCTTGAGGTCGGAAACGACGCGCTGTCCATCAATCATCGGCATGGTACCGGCTCCTCTCTTCAGGCTTGTCCCGCGAACAACCGCACGTCTCAACTAATCGGATCGCGCAAAAACATTCTACAGCGGATCTACTGCGGGAAATCGCCTTTCAGTTGAAAGAGCCAGGATCAGCGCGGCCGTGCCGGTCATTGCTTTATACAATCTATGATGCGAATTAGACATTTTTATGGTGATTGCGTAATTCTCTAGAGGATATACCAAATCTGCTGATCGAGCAGTTCGAAAGGCCACGCTTTGTCGACATCCCGCGAGCCTCACGCCTCGGCAGCAAACAATCGCAACGGCTCCGGCAGACCCTTCAACGGATGGCTGCCGCGGTCGTGAAACCGCAGCCCCGAGCCGGCGACGAGGTCGCGGACGGTGTTGAAGACCAGCACCTCGCCCGTACCGGCCAATCCGGCAACGCGCGCCGCGATGTGAACAGCGATGCCGCCGATGTCGTCCCGCTGGATCTCGATCTCGTCCGTATGGAGGCCGCCGCGCACGTCCAGGCCGAGCGGGCGCACCCTCTCGACGATGGCGGAGGCACAGCGCACGGCGGCGCGGGTCCGCTCCGGGTAGGTGGCGGCAAACAGCATGCTCATCGCCCCGCCTTCGGAGATGCCGAATAGCGCAGCACTCTCGCAGTCAGCCGCGTCCATCACGGCGCGTACGTCGTCCATCCGTGATTCGAGGTCGGGCAGGCCGCTTACCCGGTCGGAGAGGCCTGTGCCGCGCTCATCGAAGAGGATCAGTCGCGAAAATGCCGAGAGGCGGGAGAAGTAGTTGGCCCAGCCAGCGTGCTCCAGACTAGATCGAGGTTCGAAACGAAACCGGGTACGAACACCAAGTCGAACGGGCGCTGCCGGTCGCCTGGTAGGTAATGTGCAAGTCGCCGCTCTTCGCATAACGCGTTTCCGGAAAATCCATCACGAATCCTCCCCGATGCGCCCGATCTCAGACTAGCTTAGGATCGCGACCGCAACAAATCGGTACCCGAATGGCTGTCCCCACCTCCCCCCGCGTGGCGATCCTCGGCTTTTCGATCGAGTGCAACAAGTTCGCGCCTCCCGCGACCAAGGAACATTTTCTCGCCCGCACCTATCTCGAAGGCGGAGCGATCATCGATGATGCGCGGTCGACGACGCCCTGCATGATCCCTGAAACGCCGGGGTTTGTCTCGGCGATGGACGCGTCCGGCGCCTGGATACCTGTCGGCATCGTCCTGGCGATGACCGAGCCCAACGGACCGGTCGAGCACACCTTCTTTGTCGAGTTGCTCGGCACGATTGAGCGCCGTCTCAAAGCGGCCTTGCTGGTCGATGCCGTTTACATCTGCTCGCACGGTGCGGCGCTGACGACCGCGGAGGACGACCCCGACGGTGTCTTGTTCGCCAAGGTACGGGAGATCGTCGGGGCCGATATTCCGATCGCGGCGACCCTGGATCTGCACGCCAATGTTTCCGAGCGCATGGTCAACTCGGTCGACGCCTTCATCGGCTACCGGACGAACCCGCATCTCGACATGCGCGAGCGCGGTGCCGAGGCGGCTGCCGCGATCCGCGAGATGCTCGACGGCGTCAAGCCGCAGCGCGCCTTTATCCGCCTGCCGATCGTGCCGCCGACTGTGACCCTGCTGACCGCCGCCGGCCCTTATGCCGAGATGATCGCGCTCGGTCAGCGGCGCATGGGTCCGGAGATCATGAACGTCTCGGCGATGGGCGGTTTTGCCTTTGCCGATGCTCCTGAATGCGGGCTCAGCGTCGTGGTTACCGCACGCCGTGACAAGCGCGCGGCAGAGACGCTCGCCCGCGAGATCGCCGAGTTGGGCTGGGCCAACCGGGCGCGGTTTTATCCGCAGCTGACCGCACTCGACGAAGCTGTCAGGAAGGCGCTTCTGGTGGGCCGCGATTGGTCGCTGCCGCCCCTCGCCTTTGCCGATGTCGCCGACAACCCTGGCGGTGGCGGGCGCGGCAATACCACGTTTTTGCTGCGCGCATTTTGCGAGGCCGGGGTCGAGGGCGCGCTGCTCGGCGTCTTCTACGATCCCGACCTCGCCGCCGAGGCGCACCGGCAGGGTGTCGGCTCGCGGTTCGAAGCACAGTTCAATCTCGCGGAAACCACCGACTTCTCCGAGCGCTATACCGCGCCGGCCACGGTCGTGGCGCTGACCGGCGGCGCCTGCGTCGGGCGGCGCGGCATCTACGCCGGCCTGCGGCTCGAGCTCGGACCCTGCGCCGCCCTCCGGGTCGGCGGCATCATGGTCGTCGTCATCTCGCACCGCGTGCAATGCGCCGACCCGGTGTTTTTCGAGATGATGGGGCTCGACATCGGCCGCGCCCGCTCGGTCGTCGTCAAGTCGCGCGGCCATTTCCGCGGCGGCTTCGACGAATTCTTCAGCCCCGAGCAGATCGTCGAGGTCGATTTGCCGGGTCTGACCTCGCCGATGTTGAACCGCTTCACCTGGACCCGCCTACCCCGCCCGGTGATCCCCCTCGATGAGGTTGTGGACTGGCAGCCGCCCTCCGGCGATACTGCATACGCTTAATGGGAGAGCGCGATGAAACTAGCACGTTATCTGGGCGCGGTCGGGTTAAGCACGGTTCTTGCGCTGCCAGCGATGGCCCAGACGACTTCGCCGTCAAAATCGCCGAGCCCCCCAGCGGTCGCCGCACCGAGTGCGCCAGGCAAGGCAACCGCCAAATCCACGCCTGCGGGCGAATTGGTGGACATCAACTCGGCGTCCGCCGAAGAACTCGATAAGCTCCCCGGTGTCGGGCCGGCGCGCGCCAAGGCGATCATCGAGCATCGGCCGTATGGCGGGAAGGACGATCTCTTGAACCGGAAGATCATTCCTTCCAACGTCTACGCGCAGATCAAGGACAAGATCATCGCGCGGCAAAAGTAGTGGTCGAATTTTCAGACCGCGCTCACGCCGCATCGTGGAAGATGATACCCAGCGTACAGCGCTGCCCGGAGCGCAGCCGGCTGACCCCATGGCGCATCGTTACCCGGTAGGCGCCGCGGGTTCCTTCGACTGGCCGATGATGGACCGGGAAAATGACCGCCTCGCCCTGCCGCAACAGCACGACCTCGCCGCGTGACTGGGCACGCGGTCGCTGCTCAACCAACAGAAATTCGCCGCCGGTGAAGTCGACCTCGGGTGCGCTGAGCAGTACGGTGAGCTGCAACGGAAAGACCAGCGGGCCATAGAGATCCTGGTGAAGGCAGTTGTAGTCGCCTGCCTCGTATTTCAGCAGCAGCGGCGTCGGCCGCTGCTGCCCTGCGTCATGGCATTCTCTAAGAAAGGCGGCAAGCGTGGCCGGGAACCGCCCCGCCTCGTGCAGCCGCTCGCGCCAGCGATTGGCGATCGGCACCAGCTTGGGGTAGATCGCCTGGCGCAGCGCCGCAACGACACCGGGCAGCGGGTAGCGCAAATACTTGTACTCACCCCGGCCAAAGGCGTGGCGCTGCATGACGACACGGCCGCGGAACGCCTCCTCCCGGTCGTAGAGTGCGGCGACGCTTCGGCACTGCTCGCTTGTCAGCAGTCCCGCGGTCGTCGCGTATCCCCGTTCGTCGAGCGACGCTGCTATTTGCCGCCAGTCGACCTGGGCGACGCGATCCGCCGCCGCGGCTTCAGGCTGCCGCCTCATCCGGAGCCACGGCTGCGCGTTCGCGCTCGAGCAATGCCCGCTTGCGTTCCAGGCCCCAGCGATAACCCCCGAGATCGCCGTCGCGGCGGATCACCCGGTGGCACGGCACGATCAGTGCCAGCTTGTTCGCGGCACAGGCTTGGGCGACGGCGCGCACCGCGTTTGGTTGGCCGAGCGTCGCTGCGATCTCGGAATAACTCGCAGTCTTACCCAACGGGATCTTCTGCAATGCGCGCCACACCCGCGCCTGAAACGCGGTGCCGCGGATATCGAGCGGCAAGTCGAGATTTTGCTCGGGTGCAGTGATAAAGCGCACGATCCTATCGGCCCATTCCTTAAGTCCGGCCTCCTCGGCGATCAGCTCCGCCAGCGGAAAGCGCTGCCGCAACGCCGCCGCGAGACCGTCGCGGTCGTCACCGAGTGCCGTCATGCAGATGCCGCGCTTGGTCGCTGCGACCAGCGCCCAGCCGAGCGGTGTCGCGACGGTCACGAAGCGGATTGTCTCGCCGCTGCCGCCGCGGCGCCGTGTCCCAGGGGTCATGCCGAGCCCGCCCGGCGCCATTTCATAGGCACGCGAACTCGACCCGAACCCTGCCGCATAGATCGACGCGGTGATCGGCTGCCCTAAATCGAGCTTCTCGCCGAGACGTCCTAGCCGGTGGCTGCGCGCATAATCGCGCGGGGTGACCCCGGTGATCTGCTTGAATACCCGGTGGAAGTGAAAGCGGCTGATCGCCGCCGCATCGGCGAGTTCCCTAAGGCTAGGGATGTTTTCGCTGGTCCGCAGCAATGCGCACGCCTTCTCGATCGCCGCGACGTGACGCGAGGCCGCCGACTCGTCTGTCGGACGGCAGCGCTTGCACGCGCGAAACCCCGCGGCTTCGGCCGCCGCCGTCGTCTCGAAGAACATCGTGTTGGTGCGCAACGGGCGCCGCGAGGCACAGCCAGGCCGGCAATAGACGCCGGTCGTGCGCACCCCATAGAAGAAGTTCCCGTCCGCGGCGGCATCGCGGCTTTCCACCGCGCTCCAGCACGCCTCTACATCCAACATTTCTACCTCCTCCACTTAATCGGTGAGCCCAAGATGGAGGACGGAGGGACGCTGCTCTATCCGATGCTTGCTTTCTAATTCGGGGTGGCGGCGTAGCGCTTCGGAAGCATCGCATGGATGCCCTTGTTGCCGTCGACCAGCTGGGTGACGTGCATGTCGACAGCGAGGCTGCAGAACATGTAGGCGTCCTCGGGCGAGAGACCGAGGCGTTCCCCGATCAGCCCGATCATCTGCCGCAATGCGGTCTTCGCTGCATCGTCGAGATCCTCGTTGAAGCCCATCGTGATGTAGTGCGAGGGGGTCTCGGCGCGCGGCAGGTCAAACTTCAGGTCCTTGCGGAGGACCAACCGAAAGGTGCCGCTGAGAGCTGTTTCGAGCGCGGTCACGCAGACCTCGCCATCGCCTTGCACACCGTGGCCGTCGCCGGCCGAGAACAATGCCCCCGGCGCCCACACCGGCAGGTACAAGGTCGTGCCTGCGACCAATTCCTTCAGATCCATATTGCCGCCGAACTCGCGCGGCACGATCGAGGTCACCGCACCATAGACCGGCGGTGGCGCCACTCCCATCACCCCGAAGAAAGGGGCGAGATCGATTTCGGCACCCCACGGCACCGTCGCGATGCCGCGCTGGCGGTCGATCGCGGTGTGCCAGGTTTTGCGGATCGGGAAATCCTCGGGAAGGGTCCCCGAGAGCGGCCGGATCCGGGTATAGCCCCAATTCTGCCGGGGATCGATCGACAGGATCTGGATTTCGAGAACGTCGCCCGGCTCCGCCCCTTCGACCGCGATCGGCCCTGTCAGGATGTGCGCACCGAGCCGGGGCTCCAACGCCTTGTGGATCGCCAGATGCTCGGAAAGAATGTCGAAACGCACGTCTTCTGGTAGCACATCGGGGCCGCCGGAGACGCTGTCGATCGTCACCGTATCGCCCGACGCGACCGACAACACGGGCTTCAGCCCGGCATCGAAAAACCCCCAGTGACAGGTCTCAGGCCCGGCCCGCACTACATGATGCTGCGACATCGACATACTCCCGCGTTGCAAGCGGGCCGATCCTAACGCGAGCGGCGCGCCAACTCCTAGAGATCGGTTTCAGCCGTCTGGCCGGGGGCGAGAGGAATCCGGCTCCATCCCGACCAAGCACCTGAAACCGGATTGTTCGGGTTTCGATCGTGCCGCCAGCAGATGCTCTCGGCGTTCGGTGCCTCGATCTTCTGGGTGTGGCCCTTGGTCATGACGAATTGCTTGGTCGCGACATACTCCTTGCCGCGATTGTCGCAATCAGCGCTGTTCGTGATCACGGCCTCGACATTGACCCGGTCCCAGGTCGGGTTATCGAGGATCAAGGTCGCCGTTGTGCTCGAACCCGAAGAGCAGGCCGTCAACACGAGCGCTGCGGAAAGCCAGGCCGGATATAAGTTCACCGTTCTTCCCTTGTCGCAGTCGCAAAGACGTTTAGAAAGCCCACCCTCCCTGTGCAAGCGGAATCCCGGTCGGCGCGGGATGTTCTTGACAGTATAGCAGGTCGTGGAACAATCCGGCTTAACCATGGCGGCGCAGCGGTTGCACTCTTTGCGGCGCCGCGCCTAAGTCGAGGGAGGAAGTCGATGGCCCTTTTATTGAGCAAATCCGAGCTGGCGCGCACCGAGCCCGCGGACCACGCCGCATTCCAGTCTCCGGTGCCGACCCAGATCGTCTCGAACGGCGAGTTCAATCCGCTGCCGCAGACCGCGCAGCAGCGCCGCGTTGAAGAACGCATAAAACAGCTCGCCGATACAATTGCACCGAAGCTCGGCCTCGACCGTCGCCAATTCCTGCGAACCGGTTGCGGCATGGCGGCCGCCTTCTTGGCAATGAACGACGTTTTTGGTCCGCTGTTCGCGGTCGATCGTGCCGAGGCGGCCGAGCCGGGCGCGGCAGCAGAGCGTGCCAACGCTCTCGCCGGCCAATTCATCTTCGACGACCAGGTGCATTTCGTGCGCGACGATTTCCAGGGAGAAAAATTGCTCGATCTCGCGAAATATGCGTCGGCTCATTGGAACCCCGACATGCTGAAGGATGATGGGATGACCCTGGCGAGGTACAAGTTCGACAATTTTGTAAAGGAGGTTTACGTCGACAGCGATACTAAGATCGCCTTGTTGAGCGGTGCCCCGTTCGACGATCCCAGTTGGTGGTTCCTCAGCAACGACCAGATGGCGCAAGCCCGCAAGACGGTCAACAGCCTTGCGGGATCGCGGCGGTTGCTCGCGCATTCGCTGATCACGCCGAAGCAGTCGGGTTGGATGGAGGAGGTCGATCGTTGCATCGCGGAAGTCAAGCCCGAAAGCTGGAAGGGATATACTATCGGTGACCCGCTAAACCCGCAGTCGACCAAGTATCCGTGGCGCCTCGACGACGAAAAGGTGATGTACCCCTTCTATGAGAAGGCGGTGAAGGCAGGCATCAACACGATCTGTATCCACAAGGGGCTGTTGCCGAGGGATTACGAGAAATCCGCGGCCAACGCCTGGCGGTACGCCACTGTCGAGGATCTGCCGAAGGCGGCAAAAGACTGGCCCCAGATAAATTTCGTGATGTACCATGCGGCATTGCGGCAGTTTCTTGAGTCGCCGGACGACGATCTCGGCGAATTCGAAC
>Ga0318546_10001255_pt1 | contig 10701 bp, 8 predicted proteins | sample GRESIP169b2f19_FD_203514 | JGI IMG/M metagenome (GOLD analysis project Ga0318546, IMG submission 203514) | Tropical soil microbial communities from Luquillo Experimental Forest, Puerto Rico - GRE.SIPMG.169b2f19 | ecosystem: Environmental > Terrestrial > Soil > Tropical forest > Bulk soil...
GAACCCAGCACTCGTGCCGGGCTCGAGAGCAGGCGCTGGCGCCCGGTCCGCCTCGGGGATCAGGAGCTGGTGGCCCGCGGCCAGCAGGAGCCCTGGATCGTGCTCGACCCCCGCTCGAAACGGGTGACCGGATTCGGCGGCTGCAACCGCTTCACCGGCGGATACGAGGCGGGGGAGGGGACGCTGCGCTTCGCGACGATCGCTGCGACCAAGGTCTACTGCGCCTCGATCGACACCGAAACGCGATTCCTGCAGGTCCTGGGAGCAACCCGGGGCTACCGCGTGAGCGGCCGTACCCTCGAGTTGCTGGACGAGGCGGGCCATCGCCTCGCCCAGCTCGAGGAGCGCAACTTGTGATCGAGGACCCTGGGGCGGCCCGCTAGTTGCTCGCGGACTGACCCTCGGTGGCCGGACGCAGGCGGATCTCGATGCGGCGGTTCTTGGCACGCCCCGCCGGCGTGTCGTTGGGCTCGCGCGGGCGGCTGTCGGCGACCGAAACCGCCGCCATGCGAGCTTTGTCGATGCCGGCCTTCTCGAACAGCCGCACGATCGTCGCGGCGCGCGCGCCGCCCAGCTCCCAGTTGGTCGGGTAACGGCCCGCGAGCTGACCGCCAATCTTCTGGTTGTCGGTGTGCCCCGACACCAGGACCTGGAACGGCGAGGCCTTGAGGTCCTCGGCGACCTTGAGCAGCAGGTCTTTGCCGGCCTTGTCGAGATCGGCCGATCCGGACTTGAACAGGATGTCCTGCGCGAGATTGACGCTGATGCCGTCACGCATCTGCTGCACCTCGACCTTGCCGCTGCTCACCTCGCTCTGCAGGTGGCCGACCAGCCCTTCGTAGGTTGCCTTGACCTGCGCCGTCTCCTTCTGCTGCTGGTCGATCTGGGACTGGAGCTGCTGCTGCCCGGCCTCCAATTCCTTGGCGTGACCCTCGAGCGTCGCCTTGTCGGACTCGAGCTGCGCCATGCTCTGGTGAACCGACGTGAGACTGTCGGTGAGCTGCTTGTTCTGAGCCGAGAGCTGGTCGGCCTTCTTGGTCACGTCGAGGTACTTCGACTTGGACACCCCGCACCCCGCGACCAGGACCGACAGCAGCAGGATCCCCAACGCCCAGACCGGGACGCCTGCCCGACGCGCTTTCGTGTTCATGTGATCCTCCTCCGGATCTGTCGACGCCCGAAACACTGGAAGCCCGCGCCTTCGTCGAATCGCGCGGCGACGCCAATTCGAGATGACCACCAGACACACCGTAATGGCGATTAGGGTTACCCAACCACGGGCGCCCGTCAAGCGCTCAACTGGTGTCGGATGCGACGCTCTCCCGCAGTTTGCGCTGCGCCTCCTGGGCCTCGACCGTGAGCTTGTAGGCGACGTAGTACTTGTAGATGTTTCGCACGTAGGTCGTGGTCTCGATCCCGATCTTGTCGGCCACCACCAGCTCGACGTTGTTGAACCAGCGGTTGGGGTCCAGGCCCCGTTTCCCGGCGAGCTTGCGCATGCGTGAGATGTTGCCCGGGCCCGCGTTGTAGCTCGCGAACGCGAACAATGGCCGCTCCCCGGGCGGGAACTGGGCGTCGGGGAAGTAGTTGGTCATGAGCTGATCCATGTACTTCGCCCCGGCGCGGATGTTGGGCTCGAGCACCTTGATGTCGCCCACCCTGAGCTCGGCGCCGGTCGCGGGCATGATCTGCATCACGCCGATCGCGCCCATTTGGCTGCGCGCGGTCTGGTCGAGCCTCGACTCCTGGTAGCCCTGGGCGGTGAGCATCAGCGGATCGAACCCGTACTTCGCGCCGTACTTGCGGAACAGCGCCACCGTCTTCTCGAAGCGCCGCATCGCCGCGCCGTGGTTGTTGTTCGAAATCTGCTTGATGTGCTTCTCGTAGGCCGCCAGCCGTTTCTCGATGACGTTCTGCCGCTTGAGGAACTTCTTGTCGAAGGCTTCGATCTCGGCCTTGAGCCTGGGGCTCCCCGGGCGAATCGCCCAGCCGGTGTAGCCCTCGTCGCGCAGGACGATGTCGTTCCGCACCTTGAGCCGGGGCAGCACCTTGGCCCACAGCTCGACCTTCCACGAGTCGACCACGCTGAGATCGACGACTCCCGCATTCACCATCTCCAGCACGTCCTCGTCCTCGAGAGCGTCGGGGAGGCGCGCGATCTTGACCGGTGGGCGCCCCTCGCTTCGGAGCCTGGCGTTGAGCTCGACCAGGCTCTCGTAGTAGCTCGAGGAGGGGCGAACGTCGATGGTCTTTCCCGCGAGATCGTCGGGCCCCGCGATCGCGGGCGCGTCGGGGCCAGTGACCAGGACCTCGCGCACCGGCTTGCGGTCGGTGTGCGTCACGAAGTCGGCGACCTTCGACCGCTCGGGCGTCGCGGTCAGATTGCCGGCCGCGACGTCGCCCAGGCCGTCGGCCAGATGCTGGAGCAGCAGGTCGCGCGTGGTGGGAACGAGCAGGATCGACACCGGGCGCCGGCCCAGCTTCCTCGCGTACTTGGTGTTGAGGTAGTGCTCGAAGTCGCGCGCGGTCTCGGCGGTCACGCCGCGCTCCCGGCCCTTGTCGACGAAGTAGAGGGTGCGACTGTACGGCACCAGGAAGCGGATGAAGCGGCGCTCCAGCATCCCGTCGAGGTCGCCTTTCCATGGCGTTCGCTCGACGTGGAGCAGGCGCTCGGAGTCGAACGTGTCGACGGTATCGAGGGCGGCCGCCCCGGGAGCGGCCGAGGCTTTGGTCTGGCTGGCCGGCGCCGCCGGCTTGGTGGTCGCAGGTCTGGCGGCCCGCGGTGGGCCCGCCAGCGGTGAGGCACCGACCAGCGCCACCAGGGCGATCAGGGATCGGAATGATCGGGTCTGCATGGTTCGGCCCGCGTGAGCGGGCCGGGGCGACCGCGCGCCCGGGATCAGGGGCTCAGGACGGCGGCACCCCCGACCGGGCGACCGCGTTCACTTCCCCGTCATCTTGTCTGCGGCGACCGGCATGTTGGCCCCGATCTGGACATCGACCATCGCCATGATCAGGTGCTCGACCTGGATCAGATTGACGGCGCTGACCGGCCCTACCACCTTCTCGAACTGCGGGTAGTACTTCTTGAGCAGGGCCGCGCGCTGCGATTGCAGATCGAGCGCCTGCTTCACCAGCGCCTTCGCCTTGTCGCCCGTCAGGTGGTCGTAGTTGGCCGCGTAGTCCTTGATCATCGCAAGCCGCTTGTCGGTGAGCTGGTCGAGCTCGGCCTGGTACTTGCGATACAGGGGCCAGAACGCATCGGCCGTGGCGCCCTCGACGTTGACCGTCTCCTTCACGATCTCGACCTTCTGGGTCTTGAGGTCGGAGCGCAGCATCTCGATCTCGGACTCGAGGCTGGCGGCACGCGCCGGAACCGGAAGCGAAGCGACCGCACCGGCGAGCATGACCGCCGCGAAACCGCGGAACCCGGACTTGATCATGATTTCACTCCTTGTGAATGGCGTGACGCTCGAGGCCGTGTCCGCCCAACCACTACCTCCCCTTGCCCCGCTTCGGGATGACCTTGTGCTTCTCCATATCGTAGGACAGGGTTTCGATCAGCGGCTGAATCTCGTTCTGGGGAGAATCGCCGCTGATCAACGTGGTCTCGGTGATGCCCGACCACACCAGCTTGTCGCCCGCCAGGTCGTAGAGATTGGTCTCCACCCGGTACACCTCGTTGTTGGCCACGTAGCCGGGATCGGACATGTAGGTGTAGCCCATGGAATAGTAGCCGTACCAGCCGCCGTAGTACGCGGTCGGGGCGGCGACGGTGGTGTAGCTGGGCGGGTAATAGGTCTGGTAGTTCTCCTTGTCGACCAGCCGCGTCACCAGCACCGCGTTGGCGCCGATCTGCTTGAGCGCCACGATCGCCGAGTCCTTGTCCAGCTTGCCCTGATCGAACGTGTAGCTCGGTACGGGCGTGATCCCGCGCGACTGGAGCTCGGCCGCGAAACTGTCCTCGTAGATGCGCCGCGTCGCCGCCTGGGGGGTCGCTCCCACGATCACGATCTTCTTGTAGCTGTGGCTCTGAGCGGTCGGGTCGGCCCAGGAGTGGATGAGCTGGGTATTCGGTGCGCACGACGCCAGCGCCAGCGGGGCGGCGACGAGGCAGAAGCGCGCGAGGATGCGGAGCATCATGGATCGATCCTCTCTTCCTGGGCAAGCCGGGTGGACGTCTTGCGCGGACCTGGCCCGGTTCCAGAAAGCGCGCCGATGGAACGCTGCGCATCGTAGCGCGCCGGCGGCAGGGGGGCAAGACACTCACCGCTGCCGCCACGTCGCCATCGCCTGCGCGCGCAGCTGCTGCAAGGGCCGATCGCCCGGCAGACGCTCGAGCGCCGCGTCGATGACCGCCAGCGCCTCCCGCGTGCGCCCGGCGTCGTGGAGCGCCACGGCGTAGACGTACGCGAAGCGCATGTCATCGGGTGAGAGCTGGGCGGCACGCCGCAGCGACCGGAGCGCTTCCGTCATCCGCCGTTCGCGCACCTGGAGCAGCCCCAGACTGTAGTGAAGTGATCCGACGCGAGGCTGGCGCGCCAGCCCGGCGCGCAGCACCTGCTCGCCCTCGGGATCGTGACCGGCCTGACGCAGCAGATCGGCGAGATTGGCGTACGCCGGCACCCAATCGGGGTCCAGCTCGATCGCGGATCGATACAGCTGCTCGGCCCGTGCCGTGTCCCCGCGCGCCGCGTCGAAGTTGCCGAGGTTGACGAGCGGGCCGGGCTGATCGGCGTTGAGGGTCTGCACCGCGACGTATTCGGCCGCGGCGCGCTCGAATGCAGCCCGCTCGGCGGGGGAGAGGGCGCCGGCGGGCAATCCGGCCAGCGCATCGGCCGCGAGGATGCGCAGCGCGCGCACCGAATCGGCCAGCAGCGGGGCGACCAGGGACCGGCGGTCCGCGGGTGTCGCCGGCTCCAGCGCTTCGAGCGCACCCATCCGCACCAGCGGGTCGGCGTCCCGCAGGGCGTCCGTCAGCGCACCGATCGAGGCCGGGCTCAGCCATCGCGCCAGGTCCGCGGCCGCGGTGGCACGCGCGATCGCCGGCTGATCGGTGTCGCGCAGCAGCGCCACCAGTCGCGCCTCGGCGTCCACGGCGCCGGTGCGCGCGGCGTGCAGCGCCGCGGCGAAGCCCTGGTAGCCGGCCGGGTCGGCGCCGATCCACGACCGCACCCGCGCGGCCGCCCAGGCGGCCGACCGGCCGGCGTGGCAGCCGCTGCAGGCATTGGGGGTTCCGAGCGTGACCGAGAGATCGGGCTGCGGGATACGCAGGCTGTGGTCGCGGCGCTCGTCGACCACCATGTAGGTGCGGGGCGGCATGTGGCACGCGATGCAGCTCGCGCCCTTCGATCCGGCGGCATGGAAGTGGTGGCCCGGAGTGTCGTAGCGACGGGCCTCGTGGCACCGCAGGCACACGCCGTTCCCCGGCGACCGCACCCCGCCACCGTGGGGGTCGTGGCAGTCACTGCACGTCACGCCGGCGTGAGCCATGCGGCTCTGCGCGAACGAGCCGACCTCGTAGTCCTCGGCCTCGATCTGGCCGTCGTCGTGGTAGAGGCCGGCGGCCAGCAGCGCGGGAACGTGGGTGTCGAGGAGCGGCCGCCCGAAGCGGTAGTCCTCGGAGATCACGCCGCGGCGCGAATGACAGCGGGCGCACAACTGGATCTCGGTGTCGGTGCGCCGCGGCGCGCTGCGCACCGGCCGCCCCGATCGCGGATCGACCGACCAGCGAACGTCGCGGCGCTCGTCGAGGGCAATCGCGAGGCGGCGCGATGCGCCGCCCCGCGCCGCGCCACCGGCGGCGCGGCGCGCCCAGGCGAGGTGCGCCGAGCCCGGACCATGACAGGCCTCGCAGCCCACATCGATCTCGGACCACGTGGTGCGATAGCTGCGCGTCGCCGCGTCGTAGTTCTTGCGCAGGTCGGTGGAATGGCATTCGGCGCACTGCAGGTTCCAGTTCTGCGACCAGCGGGTCCAATGCAGCCCGTCGTCGTGGGTCACGTGCTCGCCGGGATAGAGATGGAACCACCGCTGCCCGCCGCGCTCCTTCGGCCGGCTGTCCCAGGCGATGCCGAGCGCCTGCAGGCGCCCGCCCGGCAGCGCGATCAAGACCTGCTGCAGGGGGAAGACCCCGAAGGTGTAGCGGACCTCGTAGTCGTGCAGCGTGCCGTCCGGGCCGTCGGTGCGCACCATGAAGCGATCCCGGTCGCGGAAGAATGTCGACACGACGCCCGCGTATTCGAGGTGTGTGCCTCCGAAGTCGCCGAGCACCGTCGCCGCGGTCGCCGGTTGCATCGACCGGGCGTGGTGCGAGCCCTGCCACAGCCGCCGCTCCTCGGCATGGCAGGGCGAGCATGCCGCGCTGCCGACGAAGGTCGCGGCCGCGACGTCGTTCGCCGCCTCGGACCCGCGGCGCGGCCGCGCCATCCACCACACGATCACGCCGGCGACGGCCGCCAGCGCCACCGCGGCGATGATCGCCCGGAGGCGCGTCATGGGCGGGTGCCCGGCACGGCCGCGATTCGGTTGCGCGACGGCGGCGGCCGATGCGAAGCTGCGCGCCCGGACGTCCGATTCAAGGTCCGCTTCCCCGGGGAGGTTGCATGGTGAAGCTGCTGCTCAAGCTGCGATGGCTGTCGGTGGTCATCGCGCTGTTCTCGGCCATCAACGCGATCGCCTTCATCGTCATCGGACTGATGCGCGGATACGCGGGCTATCGCCTGCTGGTCCAGGGCATGTCGTGGACCGGTGCGGAAGCCCCCGCGGAGACCCCCGGGGTGCAGCTCGGCCGATCGGTCGACGCCTTCCTGATGGCGATGGTGTTCTTCGTGTTCTCGGTCGGGGTGACCACACTGTTCGCGGCCCGCGCTGGAGGCCACGAGCTGGATTCGATTCCGGAGTGGATGCGGGTCCGCGACCTCTCCCATCTCAAGTTCCTGATCTGGGAGGCCATCCTCGCGGCGCTGGTGGTGGCGAGCGTCGAGGGGCTGGTGGTCCCCTCGACCGCGGTCACCTGGACCGCGCTCATCCTCCCGATCGCGGTGCTGATCCTCGCCGCCGGCCTGCTGCTGGCACGCCGGGCGCACTAACCGCTCGCCGACCCGCGGGCGGGCGGAGGGTTCCACGTCCGGCGCGTCGCGGCTCCGGTGATCAGGGGCGATCGCCGGGCGCGAGGTTCCACTTCGCCCTGGGAACAACGACCGGCGCGCCGGGCTGGGCCACGTAGCGCGGCGACATGATCTGAATGCCGCGCTCGTTGAACCCGTCCTGAATGTTCTGGTGCAGCAGGCTCAAGGTCTCGAGGCGATGGGCCCCGGGCTCCAGCCTCACCACCAGCTGGTAGGTGACCGCGTAGTCGATGAGATCGGCCTGGAATACGGCCGGCGCCGGTTCCTTGCCAACCCCGGCGGTGCGCCCGGCGGCCGCGATCAACAGCTCGGACACCACCCGCCACGGCGCGTCGTAGCCGATGCTCACCGAGGTCGTCAGCACGCTGCCGGCCGGCTCCATGAGGCGCGAAAAGTCCCTCACCGTGGTCCCCACCACGACCGCGTTGGGGATGGTGAACTCCTCCTTGCGCGGCCCGGTGAGCTTCACCGACAGCGCGCCGATCTCGGCCACCCTGCCCTCGTAACCGGCGATCTCGACATAATCGCCCAACCGCATCGAGCGCGAATAGACCAGCACCAGGCCGCTCATCAGATGACTGGCGATGCCGGTCGAGCCGAGCGTCACCAGCAGGCCGAGGAAGACGCTCAAGCCCTTGAACGCGACCGAGTCGGAGCCCGGAATCATCGGGTAGGCGACCGCGATCGCGAACAGCCAGATGCCCGCGATCGTGAGCCGCCGGGTGGCCCCGGCGGTCTCGCGATGCATGGCGGGGATGCGTATCGTTCCGCGCTCGATGCCGTCGAAGATGTCCCCGACGACCCGGGTGGCGACGCGCGCGAGCAGGATCACGACCGACACCACCAGCAGCCCGGGCAGCGCGCGCAGGACCGCCAGCTGAAGCGCCTGCAGCACATTGAGGATCGTCGACCGCGCCGCGGTCCCGAAGCCCTGGGTCTCTGGGAAGCGGTTGAGGACGAACACCACCCACAGCACCACCAGCGCCAGATCGCCGACCCCGGTGAGGGCCAGCAGGGTCCAGGACACCGCGGTCATGGCCAGGGCGGAGAAGTCGACGTCGCCGACCTTGAGGCCGCGACGACCCTGTGAGGTGACAGCGATCCAGGCCATGGCGCGCGCGCGCACCCACCTCAGCAGCCACAGCAGTCCCAGCACCAGCAGCAGCCCGACCAGCGACAGGATCACGCCCCGCGCATAGCTCGAGGGCGCCAGCTCCCGGTAGCGCGTCGCGAGCGCCCGGGCGAGGCGCTGGCGGGCAACCTCCGCGACCTGCGCGTTGGTCTGCCCGCTGGCGGCCTCGACGTCATCGTCGAAGACCGCGAAGGCGAACTCGTCGCCGACCAGCAGCAGCGTTCCCCGTTCGGTCGGCTCGCTCCAGACCCGGGCCAGCATCTTGGGACGCGACAGCGCCCCGAGCCGCGCGAGCGCGTTGCGGGCGCGCTGCGCGGGATCGCTGCCGCTCACGCCGGTGCGAAACGTGGTGATCGTGTCGCCGGCGAAGATCAGCGCCGAGGGAGCCGCCGGACCGGTCGTCGCGCCCGCCACCGACGGGATCCCCTCGTTGCGATCCTCATGGCGCCCGATCGCGGGGGCACCCGGCCGCGGCGCGGCCTGCGAAACGGTGGGGAGCGGCGGCGCGAGGGTGGCGGTCAGGAGGATCAGCGGCACGACAACGACCGCCACGGATCGAGCACGCGAGCGCGGGGTCACTGACATTCGTCACCTCCTTCGCCGGGGCCCGGGATTGTAGTATGCGGGGTGCCTGGAGCAAACTGCCCGGCGGCGCGCTCATCGTCCGGCGCCCGGGATCGCGCCGGACCGTGGTCGACGAGGGGATCAACCATGATGAATCGAGTCGTCATCACGATTCAGGTCATCGCGGCCGTGGGCCTGGCCCCGGTGACGGCCGTCGCGGCCGCGACCGACAGCACCGCGACTCAGCCGTCGAAAACCATCGAGGGATTCATCGCCGCGGCGCACGCGTCGGCAAAGAGCCGGGACTCGCTCGCCACGATCACCCGCGGAGCGCACGGGACCTCGCGCGAGTACCTCGAGGAGATGATCTGGCAGCACGACCTCGACCTGCACCAGGCCGTGCTCGGGGCGGCGGAGTGGATCGACGACGAGAAGGACAAGGGTCACGACGTGACCCGGGCGCGGCAGGCCGTGGGTCAGGCGCTGCGGGAGGAATGGCCGGGCCACCTCGCGGAAATGCGGCGCCACCAGCAGACGCTGCTCGCCCTGCGGGCCGCGGCGGACACGGCGTCGGGCGCGGCGCGGCTGACGACCGAGTCGGATCTGACCGTCGAGTCCGGCCGGCTGCTCGAGCTGTACGAGATGCTGGTCGATGGCGTCCTGGCGTTCGAGCATGCCGGCGTCGACGCCTCGGTGCAGCGCAAGTTCCTGGTCAAAGAGCTTCCCGCCATGTCCACGGGTCTCGAGACCAGGCTCGAAGTGGCGAGCCGGGACCGCGCCAGCGCCAGCGCCCACCTGGCCAGCGACCCGAAGAACCCGGCACTCCGGGAGGCGCTGGCCACCGCCGAAGAGCGGCTGAAGCGGGTGACCCAATCGCTGACGGTCGCGATCGGCCTCATGGACCGCCTCGGACTCGACAGCTCGAGTCAGCGCGTCACGCTGGTTTCGAGCACCGGTCGCATCACCCTCGATGTGTTCCGGTGGAAGGTGCTGCTCGGACTGCTCAAGATGCTGTGGGGCCAGCTGATCGATCTGCTGGCAGTCAGAATCCCGCACTGGCTGTTCCAGGGCTTGCTGATCGCGGCGACGTTCTTCGGGTTCCGCGCCGCCTCGAACCTGGTGCGACGGGGCGTGCGGCACGCGGTCCGCCGCTCCAGCATGTCGGAGCTGATGCGCAGCACCGTGGTCGGGCTGTCCGCCCGGGCGGTCATGGTGGTGGGATTCCTCGTCATCCTGACCCAGCTCGGCCTGCGCGTCGCGCCGCTGCTCGCCGGCCTCGGCATCGCCGGCGTCGCGGTGGGGTTCGCGCTGCAGAACTCGCTCGCCAACCTCGCGGCGGGCGGCATGATCCTCAGCACCCGGCCGTTCGACCTCGGCGACGAGATCCAGGTCGCCGGCGTGGAGGGCATCGTCAAGCGGATGAGCCTGGTGGCCACCACCATCCTCACCTTTGACAATCAGACCGTCGTCGTTCCGAACAACATGATCTGGACCGGGGTCATCCGCAACCGGACCACGCAGCCGGTGCGGCGCGTCGAGCTGGTCTTCGGCATCGATTACGGCGACGATGTCGAAAAGGCGGAGCGGGTGCTGCGTGAGCTGGTCCAGGAGCAGACCAAGGTGCTCTCCGAGCCGGCCCCGATCATCAAGCTCAATCAGCTCGCCGACTCCTCGGTCAAGTTCGTGGTCCGGGTCTGGGCCGCACGCGAGAACTGTGACGACGTCTACTGGGACCTGACCCGCGCCGTGAAGCTGCGTTTCGACCGGGAGGGAATCACGATCCCGTTCCCGCAGCAGGAGGTCCATCTCAGCGCCGGCGAAGCGGAGCGCGCCGCCCCGGCGCTCGGCCCGGGGCGTCCGCGCCAGGAGTGATCG
>Ga0318546_10001258_pt1 | contig 10695 bp, 12 predicted proteins | sample GRESIP169b2f19_FD_203514 | JGI IMG/M metagenome (GOLD analysis project Ga0318546, IMG submission 203514) | Tropical soil microbial communities from Luquillo Experimental Forest, Puerto Rico - GRE.SIPMG.169b2f19 | ecosystem: Environmental > Terrestrial > Soil > Tropical forest > Bulk soil...
CCTCAGTAACTTCTCTGTTGCCTGCCCAGCCCAATCGGCCTGCATCGCGGCCGGAGGGTTCGAAAACGACGGCCCCGGCGCAAAAACCCTGATCGAGCAGTGGCGGGGAGGGCCGACGTCCACGGCCCGAGCCATACCGGCTGCCTTCGCGCCCCGTGCCTATCACGACATCGCTGCCTGCATCCGCGCAGCCACAGGCGGAGGAGCCGCGATCGGCGCGCGGACAGCACGCCTCGAACTTAAGATCAACCCCCCGATACCGCAACGAACCCAACCCATGTCCGAAGTCGAACGGATCACCTCCCGCTGCAGCGGGACCTGACCGAGCAAGAGTCCCCCCGGCTGCCCTGACCGTGCTGGACCTCGTGGGATCCGTGCGCCGGCGGCGGGTCTTTTGGCCCTGGAAGGGCCTCGCGGGGAGAGTCAGCATGGGGCCGTCATGTTGTTGGCCGGAATCCTGCGCTTCGGCAGGGTCCGATGACGGAGGGAACACAGATGCAGCGCTGGGAGTACGCCGTGGCGGATTTCACCAAGCTCGGGCGGGCCGTTCCGGAACTGGACAAGCTGGGTGGTGATGGCTGGGAAGCGGTGGGCCTGGTCTCAACGTGGGGCGCGGGGTGGCGGTTTGTCCATCCCGTGGTACTGCTGAAGCGCCCGCGTCCTCAGTCTGCGCACGAGGGCACCCGGGCCCGGGCCGCCGGGTGAATCGCCGGGACTATTCGCCACGGGGAAGGTGACCTCGGTCCCTGCCCGCTATGCCGCACCAGGCCTACCGTCGTGGCAGGTTACAGATCCGACGGAGGCCACCATGGCACGCACACACCCGGTGCGACGCCCGTCAGCAGGCGCGCGGCGGGCCGGCTACGGCCTCGCCATCGTGTTCAGCACGGCGCTACTGGTCATCTTCAACGGCTCGCCCGGCTGGCAGGCGATACCGTCCCTCACCGGCGACACCACCCAGGTGCTGGGGCTGGTCAACCTCTGCCTGGCGGCAACGATCGCCGCCAACCTCGTGTACCTGGCCTACGATCCGCCGTGGCTGAAAACGGCCGGCGACCTGGCAACCACCGGGATCGGGCTCGCCGCCGCCATCCGGATCTGGCAGGTCTTTCCCTTCGACCTGTCCGGTGGCTGGTCGGCCGCGGTGCGGGCGGTGCTGGTTGTGGCCATCGCAGGCTCCTGCGTCGCGCTGGTGGTCCAGATCGTTGCGCTGACCCGCTGGCTCACCGGCCATAGCCCGCACGGCGGCGCTGCGGCAGCACCGCTGCCGCCATCGCGCAAACGATAGGGACACCGATGGCCAGAAGCTACCGGCAGAACGCCGCTGCTGGGCGCTAGTGGCCTGGGCGGTGTCAGACTCTAGTGGTGGCGGTTGAACGTCCGCGCCGGGCGGAGGTGCGGTCCTTTCCCTCCAACCGGCGGCTGGTCACTGCGGCCATGCGCGCTGGCCGGCGCAAGATGCCGATGTACGGGCTGGTCGATGTGGATATCACCACGGCGAACCGGCTGCTGGCCGGGCACGATCCGCCCGAGTCGCTGACCGCCTTCGTGGTGGCCAGCGTGGCCCGCGCCGCCGCCGCCCACCCGGCGGTGCATGCGTACCGGAACTGGCGCGGGCAGCTGGTGACCCACCGGCACGTTGATGTGGGCACGATGGTGGAGATCACCACGCCGCAAGGGCCGTTCGCCCTTCCCCATCTGCTGCGCGACGCGGACATCCGCGCGGTGCCCGACCTGACCGCCGAGCTGCGCCGGGTCAAGCGCGACCCGTCGGCCAGCGGCAGCGGCCGGTGGCTGGAGCGAGCCGGGCCGGCCGCGACCCGGATCCCGGGGGTGATCCCGGCCATGTATGCGGTGATGGCCAGATCGGTCGCCGCCCGGCAGCGCATCGGTACCGTCGCGGTGACGGCCGTGGGCATGTTCGCCGACGGCGGCGGCTTCGGCATCACGCCGTTGTCCTTGTACTCCCTGGAGGTCATTGTCGGCGGGATGAGCCAGCGCCCGCGCGTCATCGACGGCCAGGTCACGGTCCGCGACGTCCTGGACCTGACGGTGGCCATCGACCACAACATGGTAGACGGCGCGCCCGCCGCCCGCTTCGCCGCCGAGTTCCGGGAACTGCTGGAAAGTGCCGCGGTGCTGTCACCGTCCAGCGTTCCCTGACCAGGCCGGGGTGATCAACAGGCGGTGGCGTGTCAGCGCGCGGACGACTTGCTGCGCGGCTCCGGCGCGCTCTGGTGCGCCTCGCCAGCGTCCAGGCTAGGCGGACCCGCCAGGGGGGCCATGTGCCGTCGCGCCTGGGCCGCTCGTTCGATGTTGCGTTTGAGCACGGCCAGCATGCGTGCTTGCATCGGCCAGACAACGGGAGGATAGAGCCAATAGTTGGTGAAGCGTTCCAGCCATCGAGGGCGGAAGGTCTGGTATCCGCTGATGACCAGGCGGGTGCGCTCATCAGGCAGCTCGTTCAGCAGGAAGCCCCAGAGCCCCTCGGTGTAGGCCGATGGCCGTGGCTGGGCCGGGTCGAGCTGGCGGCCGCGCAGGTCTCTCAGCCCGCGCAGCCCCAGGAACCGGTTCGGTTCCAGCGCGGCCACCTCCCACGCGTCCACCGGGCCTTTCCGTGTCCAGTACCTCACGTAATCGCCCAGGGCGAGGTCCTGCCACTCCGGGTGGACTTTGGTGGCACTGGGCCGGCCGCCGTTGTCGAGGCGGTCCCAGGAGTACCAGCCCCCACGGTCACCGCCCATCTGGACCAGCCACGGCCAGACCTCACCCGGCGGCGCGCCGACCGTGACGGCCATCGTCGCCGCCCGCTGCCCGTCGGGGACCAGCCCGGCGCCGGGATACGCCCCGGAGACTTCCTCATCGGTGGCGCCCCAGCGCATGAGCCGAGGACGCACCCAGGCGGCGTAGCCGACTTCGGCTGCTGCCATCCCGGCCGCGACCATGATCGCGGTCTTGCGTCTGTCCGTCATGGAACAACAGTCGGAGGCTCTGCGCGGCTTCGGCAAGGGACCAACGTCACCTGCTGTGTGGCCAGGCGACGGAAGGCTGACCAGTCGTCTCGGGGGGGCCGGATTACCGGAGCAGCGCCGGGAATCGCCGGGGAAGCGGCGGGACGATGCGCCCGGCTGCGGGCTGCCCGGCGGTGGCGCGCGCCGGTGAGATGATGGCCGCCTGCAGACGGCGGACGACGTCAAGGTGATCGCCGGTCCAAATCATTCGGACCGCGGTGGCGCTGGCTGTGCCGTCGTCACCGAGCAGGTCGCGGCGTACGGCCCGGACCAGGCGGCCGTCGGCGGCCTTGTCGTGGGCGACCGGCTGGGGTAGCTCACCGCCGGTGATGAGGGTGGTCGCGAGAGCGCCGTACCAGCCGGTGACGCGTTCCGCCGTGCCGAGAATCTCGTGGCGTGCGGCGGCCACGTCGCCGCCCGCTTGGCCGTCGTCGGCTCGCCAGAGGTCCAGTACCGCGTCGGCCTCCAGCCGCAGTCCGGCGACCCCGGTGACCAGCCCGGCCACATCGGCAAGTGGGAACCGTTTCGCGCCGCGCTCGGCCAGGTAGGTGCGGAACGCGTCATCGAGCCGGCGCGATGCCGCCGCGGCCCGGGCAGCGTCGTTGGCCAGGGCGGGGGGTGCGGGCATGCCGGGGTCGCCGCGTGACATCCCGTACCGCACCGTGCTGGCGAAGTAGCCCGCGCCGTCGGCGTACGCTTGCGCAATCGCCTGGCGGAGCGCGGGTGCCGCGCCCCGCGGCCAGAACAGGACGCCCACCACCAGGCTCACGCCAACCCCGATGGCAATGTCTTCGATCCGCACCAGGCCGACGCGCCATCCGGCCGGCTGGATGATGTTGAACAAGATCACCAGGGTGAGCGTGAACGCCGCCTGCCCTCCCGCGAACGAGATGACCGCCGGAGCGACCCCGGCGAGAAATACCGCCAGTGGCAGCAGGAACCACAGCACCGTGGTGTTCGTGCCGATCCCCACGAGCAGCGCCGCGCCGACGATGAAACCGGCTACCGTGCCGAGCATGGCGCGAACGGCGTCCTGCCCGGTGTTCAGCGCATTCGAGCGGAGCACCGACAGCGCGCCGAGGACCACCCAGAACGAGTGCTGGACCCCGGTCAGTCTCGCGGCGAGCACGGCCAGCCCCAGCCCGGCCGCACCGCGCAAGCTGTTGTGCAACCAGACCGAGTGCGGCTCGAGGTAGGACGTGACCCGTTCCCGCGCCGCAGACAGGGTCCCCGGCACACCCTCGGGCTGCCGGCCAAGCCACCGCTCGCGCCAACTCCGTCGCTCGGCGGCCGCGGTCAACTCGGCGCTGCGCGCGATGAGCGAGACCGCGTAGCTCAGTTCCTCCGCACGGAAGGCGGGGTCAAGCGAGGTGATGAACTCGCCGGCCGGGTCACCTGCCGACGGCGCAGGCCCGGCCGGCGGGCCGCCCGCGGCCGGGTCGCTCGCTGGCCGCAGGGACCGCACCGGCAGGTCGGCCGTGACGCGCTTCTGCAGTTTCGCGTGCGCGGCAGCCAGCTCGGTCAGCGTGGCGTCGAGCTCATCGCTGCTCCCGCCCCTGGAGTCGAGGAGGTCCGCGGCACGGTCGAGCACCGCGGCCGCGGATTCCTTGACCCTGAGCGCTGTGCGGTTGACGCCGTCGCGGTGGAGCCCAGGCTGAATGACAATGCTGTTCAGCCAGATCAGCTCGTCTACCAGGCGCACGGTCGTCCTCGCGGGAGTGCTCAACCCAGTGGGGCGGTAGGGCGTGGCCAGGAAGGCACTGCGCAGTGCCTCGACCGCCTGGTCCGCCTGAGCAGCCGCCTGATCGCGATCCCGCGCAAACTGCTCGTCCATGCCGCTGAGCAGGTACGCGACGCCCGCGCGCAACCGGGCGGCCAGCGCCCGACAGGCGCCGGCCGCGGCACCACGAAGCCGGTCGCGCGCGGGCGCGGGCCACAGCAGCGCCGTCGCAACCAGCGCGACGCCTCCGGCCAACCCCCAGCCGGCCAGCCGGTCGGGCACGGCCGACGCCGGAGCGGCCAGCGACACCGGCAAGATGAACGCAAGCAGCAGCGCGGTGGTCGCCCCGGCCAGCACCGAGCTGACGACACCAGCAAAGATCACGCCGAACCCCACCACCGCCATCGCCGCGGCCGCCAGCCACGCGGTCTGGGAGGCCAGCGTGGCCAGGCAGACGAACACCCCGCCGGTCACCGCGAGCGCCGCCTGCGCCTGGAGCCGCTCAGCCATCGGGCCGCTGAAATCGACCAGGAGCAGCATCGCGAAAGACCCGAAGGCCGCGAACGTGGCCACCTGCGGGTTGCCGATGACCTTGTCGCCCAGAGCGAACATGGCCGGCATGATGATTGCTGTGCGGGTGGCACGGCGCAGTGCGGCGAAACCACGATCGCGCTGGCCGAACCACCGCAGGGGGCGCAAGTGCGCCAGCCGCATAGCCGGCATATGGCAGGGCCCGCCCTCCACTCCTAGGCGATACCATCCTTGGCCACCGGTACGCCCAGAGCAACAGCGGGGAACCGCCAGGGGTCGATCGCCACCCGCGCCCCGCCGGCCGCCAGCGCCGTGGCGACGGCCTTGCCGATGCCGGTCGCGGCGCCGGTCACCAGGGCGGTCTTGCCGGCCAGGGGCTGGGACGTACCCTTTTGGACGCTTATTCGAACCAGTAGTCCAGATGCACCTGGGCGCCCTCGCCCAAGTCGGCGCGGAACCCGCCTTCGCCGCGCAGCCCGGCCAGCCCGCCGGTGCCCGACCCGGGGACCACGAACCAGTCGCCGCTGACAATGCCGTCGGCGACGGTGCCGGCGTCTTGGAGCAGGAATGTTCCCCGGCGGCCGCCCACGGTGCCGGTGACCCGCTCTATGCCGACGAAGATGGCCGACCCGTCGGCCCGCGCGGCCTGCAGGAACTCCACCACGCCGTCGCCGGAGATGTCGCCGGAGAAGCTCTCCTCGACATGGATCCTGGTCAGCACCGGCCCGTCGGCCGGCTCGAAGTAGGCGGCGGGCTCGTACTTGTGCACCGTGATGACCGCGTCCGCGCGGGTCCTGTTTCCGGTCATGTTCACCTCACTGCCTCCCTGTTGCTGTGGTTGGCCCCGCAGCCGCGAAGGGATGTCCGCGGCGCGGGCACGGGCGTCGTCCCCAGGGGCACCGGTCGAAGGCGGGGTGAAGGCCGCCAGAGGGCCCCGCTATGGCTTCGGCTTGGCGGTAGTCGGTGTGGCATCGGCCGCCTGTCCTCCCTCGGCGCCGCATTAGCTCCGTACCGCTGGCGGGCGGGAACGGCCTGATCGCGCCGTCCGGGAGCATGAATGAGGTCCCCGTGGAGGCGAGCCTTTCGCATCAGCCCGGAATGGTGGCTGGAGAATGGGTCCTGGTCAGCCACGTGCAGACCATCCAGGCCGACCGCGGCTGGCCGGGGATAGTTCGAATACGGGGTGACGGTCTGCTTCGGCGATGAATTCTGCTACCGGTGAGTTCTTGCTGGCATGGAAGTAGGCACGGGTGGCCGGGGCGATGTCGACGTGCCGCTGGAGGATAGGTCCTGCCTCGGCAGGGGCAGTTCCCGGATGGTGTAGGTCTGGCTGTGACGCCGGCGGCGGAGGGTGACCTGTCCGGCGGCACGGGCGTTCAGTACCCACGACACAGCACCGTAGGGGCGACCAGCCACTGCCGGTGGTCCTGTGTGACCAGGACCACCGGGTTGTGCGCAGCCGGCCGGTCTTGCGGCCGCGCGTGGTCAGCAGGTGGGCGGGTCCGATACCGGTCCGGGCGAGCGCACGGAAGATCGCATCGCCGATGCGGTCGCTGCCGCGGCGGTGAAACTTTGGTACCGGCCGGGCACCGCCATGCGCCGGTGAAGGCGCCGGCTGGGTGGGTTGCGCACGGTCTGCGGGCCGGTTCTGGCCGGTGTCCGCGGAACGGCCTTGTGGTGGGGTGGGCAAGGCATACTCCTTATTTCGCGTCCTGGGTCTCAACCCCGCGCAGGAGCGCTGCCACCGGAGCCTGCCGCAGCATGCCAGCCGGGACAGGTGGGCGTGTCGCGGCCGCTGCTGACAGCCCCGTCGGTCGGCGGAGCAGCGGTGAGCGTGCTTTCTGGGAAGGTCTGGGTGGGGTGTATCTCGTATGTGAACAGGCCAGCCTTCACGGCGGGGTCGTGCCGCATTATCTGGTCGGCCCCGTCGGGATCGGCATCGAAGATGCTGATCCCGGTTGTGCCGCTGCCATCGCCGATGGGGCAGACGATCGGCATCAGGCCGGCCAGGTACAGGGCGTAATTGCGCTTGCCGTGCCCCCAGATCAGATCCGCTACCCGGCTCTCGCGTGCCGGGCCAGGAGGCTGAAAGGCCGGCGTGGCCTTGAGGATGCAGACGGTGTAGGGACGAGTACGCTGCAGTGCGTCGCGCAGCATCTCGTCGGTCACCGCTGGCAGGGCGGCGTCGCTGGTGTAAGCCGCCGGGGTTGCTTCGCGGCGCTGCCCCGCCGCTGTTGAGCGCTCCGGGCCGGTGGAACCGGCCGCTCGTTCGGGTGGTGCGGGCAACAGGCCCAGTTGTTGCCAGAGGGTGAACCGGTCCGGTATCCACCATGACTCCACGATCTGGCCGCCGTCGTGCCGGTCGATCCTGATCTCCTCGAAGGAGACACTGCTTCCCGTTCCCTGGACGGTGCCGGTAGGCAGCTCCAGCGGGCCGGAATGCGTGCCGCTGCCGGTCCACCGGCTGACCACCCGGTCGTCATGCCCGAACTGGTCGTTGAGGACGGCGCGCAGGTCGGGAATCGCCGTCCGCAGCAGGGCAGCCTGGCGCTTGATCCCCTCGGTGCCTGGGACGGGCGCTGATCCGGGCCCGTGGTTCACGACGCCGGCCGCCATCAGGTCATCGGCCATGGCGTAGTTGCCGTTGCCGAAGACTTCCTCATACAGCCGCCGGGATCGTTTCTTGTTGGCCTCCACCACGTCGTTCATTGGTCACTTCCAGCTGGCCTGGTATCGGCGCCATGGCCGGTGCGGCCCGTGCCGGCGCAGGGCGGAGGGACATCCGGTGGCGGCTGTGTCGCCGACGGCTGTTGCCCGGCCGGGTGAGCGCCGCTGGTAACCGCCCTGGCCAGGCTGGCCAGGATCGTTGCCCAACCTCGGGAGTAGGCGCCAGAGGCGTAGCCGCCGGGCAGCGCGCAGTCTTCTGCCAGCTGTTCGTCGGTGAGTGCCTCCCAGCAGCGGTGCTCCACCGTCACCCGGGTCAGGGCCGGGCCGAGCGCGGCGAAGGTGAACTCCACCTCGGTCCGGGCGGGTGTGCCGGTCCAGGTCATGGCGAACCGTTCGGGGGGCTGCCACGTGACCAGCGTGCCCCAGTCAACGTCGGTGCCGTCGTCCCAGGTCTCGTAGACCCGGCCGCCCTGGCGTTGCTCCACGGTGATTTCGCGCACCCGGTCCTTGCCGGCCGAGAAGGGCTGCGCCGGCCACCACGCGCCGATGGTGGTGACGAAGGTGGTGAATGTGTGCTGCGCGCTGGCGCGGACCAGGGTTGACTGGCGGACCGGCGGCCGCCGCAACACGGTGACCACGGGTCGCTCGGCCCGCTCGTTTGCCATGGTCATCTGTCCTCCTCATGTCGGTCCCGGTGGCCGTTCGCCGCACCGCTACGGTGCGGGTAGGCGCGGAACCGCCGCAGTACCAGTGCCCACAAGCCGGCCAGCCTTGTCCGCTGCGCCTCGAGCAGATCCTCGCCGGAACGGCTTGCGGCGGGTGCGGAGCTCAGCTGCCCGTTGCCAGCGGGACTGTCATCCGGCGCGGGCGGCTTGGTCATCGCCGGCGACCCCTCGGTCTTGTTCGGCGATCCGGCGTGCTGCATCCAGCGCGCCGGACCACATGTCATCCAGGAACTCCCGCAGCCCGGCCAGCCCCTGGGCCCGCGCCCGATACAGCCGCCGGGTACCGTCGCGGCGCTCCGACAGCAGGCCCGCGTTCTTCAGCACGGTCAGGTGCTGGCTGATCGCGGTCCTGGTGATGTCGAACGCCGCGGCGATCTCTCCGGCGGATAGCTCGTCGTGGGCGACCAGCTGCAGGATCTTCCGGCGCCGCGGTTCGGCGATGGCCCGCAGCGCCTCGTCGGTCTCCCGCTCCTCAGTGGAGGCCGGATCCAGCTGCTGCCGGTTCATCTGGCCGCCTTAGCTCCACAGCCCGACCTGGTTGCCGTCCGGGTCGGTGAAGATGGCGAAGCGGCCGTAGTCGCCGGGCAGGTCGGTGGGCGGGACCAGCCGCTTGCCGCCCAGCTGCTCGGCGCGGTCGAGGTAGGCGTCCAGGTCATCGACTCGCATGTAGATCTTCACGCCCTTCTCACCCGCCTCCGACGGTCCGATGCCCCCTCCGATGGCGGTTTCGCCGGCGCCGGTGTCGACCAGGCCGTACCCGCCCATCGCCGGGTCGGCGGCCACCTGCCAGCCGAACAGCTCGCGATAGAACTTCTGCGCCCGCTCATGATCGGGGCTGACCACCTCGAAGAACGCCACTGGCTGACCCATGATTCTCTCCCTCTCGTAACTCCGTCAAGAACCACTAACGTTAGCTAACGCAAACGTTAGTGTCAACTGACTGATTTCGCGCCTTTCATCACCGGGTCGGCTCACTGCCGGGCTCTGCCTGACAATCGCCACTGAGCGTGGCGGTGGCCCAGCTGACCTCCTCGGACTTGCTGGAGTGCTAGGACTCGGTCATTCAGTGCCTCCCTATTGGCGCTCGCCGCCCGCCACTGGGTCTGCTTCCTGAAGCCTGTGCAGGGTCTTGGCCAGGTCGTCGCAGAAGACCTTCCGCCCGCTGAGCCGCAGCACCGCGGCGAGGAGTCGCCCCTTGATGGTGCGGCCGCGCCGGTCCACTGCAAGTTCCACGCGGGTACCGCCGCCCGGCCGGGGCGTGGTGGCGTAGTCCCAGCTGCTTCCGGGTGCGAACGCGTTGGACGCGGTGACGGTCAAGCTCACCCAGTGCGGGTCAGCCCAGTCGTAGCGGGCACGCTCCCAGATGCCGCCTGCGAAGCGGGATCCCTCGGTCACATCGGCCCAGGTAGGCCTGCGGCCGTGAACCTGGTACAGGCCCGGATCGAGGTTCGGCCACACCGTCGGCCGGTGTGCGCTGAAGTCGGTCAGTGCGGCCCGAACCCGCTGCTCGGACAGCGGTGTATCAATGCCGCACCGGATCGTGGTCATGCTGGTCACTCCTTCGCTGAGTTGCCGTGTGCTTCAGTAGCCGGATGCCCGGGCCGCTGGTTACCGGTGGCGGCCGCCGTCCGGGGGCACTCTTGTTGCCGCGGCGTGCTGGTCATGGCCGCATGCCGGTGTCCGTCCAGCGCTGGAAGACCTCGACCTGGCCGGCTGGCCAGGCACCGTCGCAGGGCATGGACCCATCGCGCAGCCGGAGGAGTATGCCGGCGGCGTGCGCGCGCACCTCCTGGGCCGACCATAGGTCGAAGGCGAATCTCATGGATTGGCGGTCGCGCTCTCGGAATAGCGGCTTGATGTGGGCGGTGAAGGTCACCGTCTCATCCGGGCCTGGCAGCGTCGGTCGCTGCCCGTTCTGGTCAGCGGGCGCGGCCGCCGGGGCGGGCTCGGGCGGCCCGGCCGGCCCCCAGTCCCAGGCAGGCGGCGCTGGTTCCGGCTGCTGGGCCGTTGCGGGCTGCTGGCCCGGCGCGGTGGCCCGGGA
>Ga0318546_10001262_pt1 | contig 10681 bp, 5 predicted proteins | sample GRESIP169b2f19_FD_203514 | JGI IMG/M metagenome (GOLD analysis project Ga0318546, IMG submission 203514) | Tropical soil microbial communities from Luquillo Experimental Forest, Puerto Rico - GRE.SIPMG.169b2f19 | ecosystem: Environmental > Terrestrial > Soil > Tropical forest > Bulk soil...
TCTCGGCGCGGCTGATCCGGCTCGCTCGGGCCGGCAATCGGGTGCTGCGCCTCAAGGGCGGCGACCCATGCGTCTTCGGCCGCGGCGGTGAGGAGGCATTGGCGCTGGCCGCCGCCGGCGTCTCGTTCCGCATCGTGCCGGGAATCACGGCAGGCGTCGGCGGCCTCGCCTATGCCGGGATCCCGCTCACCCATCGCGATACCAACTCCGCCGTCACTTTTCTCACGGGTCACGACAGCGACGGGGCGGTGCCTGGCGGGCTCGATTGGCGCGCGATCGCCGCCGGCGCCCCGGTTCTGGTGCTGTACATGGCCGCGCGGCATCTGCCGAGCATCGCCGAGCGGCTGATGTCGGGCGGCCGCCGGTCCGAGGAGCCCGTCGCCGTTATCAGCAAGGCGACGACCGAAGCACAACGCGTCGTGGTGTCGACACTGGGTCAGGTCGCGACCGCTGCAGCCGGGATCGAGGCTCCCTCGATCGTCGTCGTCGGCGAAGTCGTCCGGTTCCACGCGGCGCTCGATTGGGTCGGAGCGCTCGGCGCCCGAAGGGTCGATCCCGCCGCCGGTTGAGCCACACACGACCCGGTCGTGACACTCCTCGGCATCGAGGTCGATAGATGAAGAATACCGTTGGCTGAACTGGTGATTGCCGCGGCTACTCGAACAGATCGCTGTGACGAGACAGACCAGGTCGTTTGTATGCGGTGGCGCGCTCAATCCTCCGCATCAGGTCGGCACCGCAGTCGCAGGACGCCATCAGCGCTCGGGCAAGGCGCCGCACGGCCGGTCCTCACTCAACGAGGTTAAAAAAAGTTGCAAAGTGTGAACTAGGTCACACCGGTTCAGACCTCGCGGGGGGTATTTTCCCCACATGTACGTGACGCAGCCGGAGGCGAGCGATGGATTTGGCGATTCCACTCAGCTGGCGACAGAAATTCACACAGACGACGCCGTCGACGGCTGCCGATCCTGACAGTGAAATTCCTTCGTTCGAACATATGATCGAGGATGCCGAGTTGCTCCCCTCCTATGGTGCGACCGTCGGCGCGACCTTGAACGATGCCGACGTCAAGATCTTAAACGACGAGATTCAGAAAGCCGCCGCCGATAAATCCGGAAGTCACAACTATACTGATTCTCTGTTAGCCTACAGCCGCGTTGCCAAACGACTTCTGCCGGTTACGGCTTACACGCTTCGCGAATGTTTCGTCAGTTCGAAACGAATAATGCGGTCTTACGCGCGGTGGGGTGCCGTATTCGTTATATTAATTGTATCGGCTTCGCTCGTTACATTCGTCTCTTCTACGATATCCGATTCTTCTACGATATCCGATTCCATGAAAAGCGAGATCGACCTGGCGAACAGCAAGATCATAACATTGCGCGCGCATTTCGGGCCCCCGCCTGGAGCAGAATCTTCCGCTGGACAATCGTCGACCGTGCCAAATTCCGGACAGTTGAATTACAGCGAGCAGGACAGACTGATCGATCTCCAACAGCTGGCGATTTCAACCCGATCGATTTATGGCCGCGCCCAACAATTGCGTTATTTGATTATTCCTGCGCTTCCTGATCCGTTTGTAGGAAAGTTAAAAGAAGAAAAGCACGCCGCGTTTGAACTCGATATAACACAACCGAATGATGAACTTAATTTCCAACATATTGTCAAGACCTACCAGGAAGTGAGAGGGTACGCTCAAAGCCTGCGTGATGCCGTCGCGTTCTGGTATGGCGGTATTGCGGCAAGTATTCTTCCGGTTTTCTATGCTCTGTTGGGGGCGTCGGCCTGGTCGTTGCGCCGGATGCAGATCGGGTTACGCGACAGAACGTTCACCAACTTCGGCGGAAATTCGGCACAGATGCTGGTGGCGGCGATTGCGGGAACGGTAATCAGCCTGTTCAGTGGGCTGTTCAGCTCCTCCGGGGTGTCCTTATCCCCGCTCGCATGGGCGTTTCTCGCCGGATACAGCAGCGATTCGTTGTTTCAAGTATTGGACGGCATCCTGCGCATACGTTCTCGCAGCGAGCCCAATCCGCCAGCCGTTCCCGCCCAGGTCGGAGGAGCTTGAGCCTCAACTGGTCCCTGGACCTTCCGTGATATGCGGTTTGCGGTCCCTGTTCGGCCGATTTAATTCCCTGTTCGATCGCTTAGGGAACTCCGCTTCGACTTCGCAATTTATCAATGGCTTAGGGGCGGCGATCCGGTCTCCAATAGTGCGAAACCGCGTTTTTGCCAGTTTCTTCCCGTGCACCAGGGAAACGCAGGTCAACCGGCGCGCAGGTATTGAACCGCCTCGTCGCGACGGAAGAGGTAGAGGAGGACGCGCAACGCGTGGCCGCGCTCGCTTTCGAGGTGCGGGTCGCGCTCGAGCACCAGCCGGGCGTCGTCATGGGAGATGGCAATCAGCTCCTCATGGGCCGCGAGATCGGCGAGGCGCAGGCTCGGTAACCCGCTTTGCCGCGTCCCGAGCACCTCGCCGGCGCCGCGCAGCCGCAGATCCTCCTCGGCGATGCGAAACCCATCCTCGGTCTCGCGCAGGATCTCGAGGCGCCGCTTGGCGACCGCGCCGAGCGGCGACTGGTAGAGCAGCAAGCACGTGGAGGGCTTGTCGCCGCGGCCGATGCGGCCGCGCAGCTGGTGCAGTTGGGCGAGGCCGAACCGCTCGGCGTGCTCGATGACCATGATCGTCGCATCGGGCACATCGACGCCGACCTCGATCACCGTCGTCGCGACCAGCAGGTCCATCTCGCCGCCGGCAAAAGCGGCCATCGCGTAGTCCTTGTCGTGCGCCTTCATGCGACCGTGCACCAGGCCGACGCGGCCCGGCGACAGCGGTGCCAGCGCTCGGTGGCGTTCCTCGACGGCCGCGAGGTCGGTGGTTTCCGATTCCTCGACCATCGGGCAGATCCAATAGACCTTGGCCTTTTGCCCAAGCGCCCGGCCGACCGCTGCGACGACGTCGTCGAGCCGCTCCAACGCCACGGTTCGTGTGTCGACCGGCCGCCTGCCGGGCGGCTTCTCGGTCAGCCGCGACACATCGAGGTCGCCATAGGCGGTCATCATCAGGGTGCGCGGGATCGGGGTCGCGCTCATCAACAGGGTGTCGGCGTCATGGCCTTTTGCGGAGAGCGCCAGGCGCTGCTCGACGCCAAAGCGGTGCTGCTCGTCGATAACCACGAAGGCAAGGTCGCGAAATTCGACGTCAGGCTGCAACAGCGCGTGGGTCCCGACGACGACCGGGGTCAGCCCCGAGGCGAGGCTCGCCAGCATCGAGGCGCGCGCCCGGCCCTTTTCGCGGCCGGTCAAGAGGCCGATCTCGACGTGCGCCGCCGCAGCGTGGCGCTGCAGGGTCGCGTGATGCTGGCGGGCGAGGATCTCGGTCGGTGCCATCAGCGCGGCCTGACCGCCGTTTTCGACCACGCTCAGCATCGCCAGCAATGCCACCACGGTCTTGCCGCTGCCGACGTCACCTTGCAGCAGGCGCATCATGCGCCGTGGCTGCGCCATGTCGGCGGCGATCTCGGCGATCGCTAGACGTTGCGCGCCGGTCAGCGCAAAGCCGAGCCCCACTTCGACTTGGCCCGTCAGCGCTCCCGACCCGACGATCGCCCGGCCATTCTGGCGACGACGGCGCGCGCGGACCAATGCCACCGCGAGCTGGCTGGCGAACACCTCGTCATAGGCCAGGCGCTCGCGCGCCGGGTCCGTCGGCGAGAGATCGGACTCGGCGGCCGGGGAATGAACACGGCGGACGGAATCGGCCCATGACGGCCAGACCCGGCGCTCGGCGAGCGCGGGGTCGATCCACTCGGGCAGGTCGGGGGCTCGGTCGAGTGCGGTCGCCACTGCCCGCTGCACGACCCGCGGCGCGAGCCCGGCGGTCAGCGGGTAGACCGGCTCGATCGGCTTCAGCCGGTCGAGCTCGTCGGGCCGCAACACGAGGTCAGGGTGGGCGATCTGGGGTGCACCGCTATAGAACTCGACGCGACCGCTGACCACGCGCTCGGCGCCGACCGGCAAGAGGCGCGCGAGGTAGTCGCCCTTGACGTTGAAATAGGTCAGGGTCAATCGCCCGGTCGGGTTAGCGCAAATTACCCGATAGGGCCGAGGGCCGCGGCCGGGCTGGTGCACCTCGACGCGCACCGCGATGGTCACGATCTGGTCGGGCTGCAACTCCTTGATCGGCGGCGAAGCCCGGCGGTCGACGATGCCGCTCGGCAAATGCCACAAGAGGTCGACGACGAGCGGGCCGGCGAGGCGTTCGAACAGCTTGGCGAGCTGCGCACCGATGCCGGAGAGCGCTGTCACCGGCGCGAACAGCAGATCGAGGATGGCAGGACGCACACGGGATCTCTATATCCCCGCAGGGGCAACGCCAAGAGCACCTGTGACCTCGTCATCGGACACCCGCCGCAAGCGGCTCTCGTTCCGTTCCTGGCATCGCGGGACGCGGGAGAGTGACCTCATTCTCGGCGGCTTTGCCGATGCCCATCTCGCCGGCTTCGACGATGACCAGCTCGACCTCTACGAGGCATTGCTCGAATGCGCAGACGCCGATCTGTTCGACTGGATCACCGGCCGCGCCAACCCGCCGCCCGAGCATGACCACGACGTGACCCGCCTCCTCCTTTCGTTTACAAACACGCCGCCCGTGACGTGACCGTCCTCCACCGATCTGCCCCCACTCTAACCCTCCCCTGCAAACGGGAGAGGGTTAGGGTGGGGGCGCCACTCGCTGCGTGACGGCGCTCGGCGATCTCGCGCGCTCGCTAGCCGAGCGGCCCCGCGCGGTCACCTTGTTCGGAGCGCCGGAAGGATACGACGTCGCTGCGATCGGCGACATCGTCGCAGAGGGCCATGTCCTCCCCTGGCTGCATGTCTGCCGCGACGACGGCAGGATGGCTCGCTTTGCCGCCGCACTCGCCTTCTTCCATCCCGAGCTTGACGCGCTCACCTTTCCGGCCTGGGACTGCCTGCCTTACGACCGGGTATCGCCGAACAGCGAGATCGTCAGCCAGCGCATCGACACCCTGACGCGGCTGGCGACGGGCGGAGGTGACACGCCGCTGGTCGTGCTGACCACGGTCAATGCGCTGATCCAGCGCGTGCCGCCGCGCAGCCTCTTCGACGGCCGCGTCCTGAGCCTCCGCCCGGGCGGGCGAATCGGGCTCGACCGGCTGCAGAGCTTCTTTCGCAACAACGGCTACATCCGCACCGACACGGTGCGCGAACCCGGCGAATTCGCCGTCCGCGGCGGCATCGTCGATCTCTATCCGGCAGGGGCGGCCGAGCCGTTGCGCCTCGACTTCTTCGGCGACACGCTCGAGAGCATTCGCAGCTTCGATCCTCTGACCCAGCGTTCGACCGGCAAGCTCGATCAGGCCGCACTCCGGCCGGTCAGCGAGGTATTGCTCGACGATGCCGCGATACGGCGCTTCCGATCGCGCTACCGCGAGCAGTTCGGCGCCACCGGCACCGACGACCCGCTCTATGAATCGGTCAGCGCCGGCCGGCGCTATGTCGGTATGGAGCACTGGCTGCCGCTCTATTACGAACAGCTGGAGACTCTGTTCAACTACCTGCCCGGCGCCGGGGTTTCGTTCGACCACCAGGCGGATGAAGTCCGCGACCATCGTCTCGAGGCGATCGCCGATTTCTACGCGGCGCGCCACAACGTCACCGGGGCCGCGCGCGCAGGCGCTCCGATCTATCGCCCGATCCGACCCGCTCAGCTCTACCTCGACAATCTCGAATGGGAAGCCGGGTTGCGCGGGCGGTCAGTCGTCCGGCTTTCGTCCTTCGCCTCACCGGAGGGCGATGGCGATAAGTTCGACGCCGGCGCCCGCCCGGCGCGAAATTTCGCCGCCGAACGCGCCGATCCGAACGTCGTGCTGTTCGAGGCAGTGCGCGACTATCTCGAAACCGAGCGCAAATCCGGGCGGAAGACGGCCGTCGCCGCCTTCAGCGAGGGTTCCGCCGAGCGGCTCCTCAGCGTGCTGCGCGAGCGCGGCGTCTCCGACCTGAGGCGCATCGCCGACGGTGATGCCCTCGCAAAGTTGCCCCTCACGGCGGTCGGGCTTGCGGTATTGCCGGTCGAGCAGGGTTTCGTGAGCGACGAATTCGTGCTGCTCGGCGAGCAGGACATCCTCGGCGACCGGTTGGCGCGGATCCCGCGGCGCCGACGCAATCTCGACCAGTTCATCACCGAGGTAAACAACCTGTCGCCGGGTGACCTCGTCGTGCATACCGATCACGGCATCGGCCGCTACGAGGCGCTGGAGACGATCGACGTCGCCGGCGCGCCGCATGATTGCCTGCGCGTGCTCTATGCCGGCGACGACAAATTGTTCGTTCCGGTCGAGAACATCGAAGTGCTGTCGCGCTTTGGCTCCGAGGATGCCGGGGTGCAGCTCGACCGGCTCGGCGGTGTTGCCTGGCAGTCGCGCAAGGCGCGGGTCAAGAAGCGCATCCGCGACATCGCTGGTGAGCTGATCCGCGTCGCCGCCGAGCGCCAGCTACGGCCCGGTGATGTCGTGACGCCGCCCGAGGGGATCTACGAGGAGTTTGCCGCTCGTTTTCCGTATCCCGAGACCGAGGACCAGTTGACCGCGATCGCCGACACGCTCACCGACATGGCCTTGGGCAAGCCGATGGATCGGCTGATCTGCGGCGATGTCGGTTTTGGCAAGACCGAGGTGGCATTGCGCGCCGCCTTTATCGCGGCGATGGCCGGCTCGCAGGTCGCGGTGATCGTACCGACGACCTTATTGGCGCGGCAGCATTACAGGAGCTTCACCGAGCGCTTTGCCGGGCTGCCGTTGCGCATCGCACAGCTGTCGCGGCTGGTCGCCGCCAAGGACGCACGCGCTGTCAAAAAGGAACTCGCCGAAGGCCTGCTCGACATCGTCATCGGGACGCACGCGCTGCTCGCCAAGGACGTCCACTTCGCCCATCTCGGACTGCTCGTCGTCGACGAGGAGCAGCATTTTGGTGTGGCACAGAAGGAGAAACTGAAACAGCTCAAAGCCGACGTGCACGTCCTGACGATGACTGCGACGCCGATCCCGCGCACCCTGCAACTGGCGCTCTCCGGGGTGCGCGAGATGAGCATCATCGCCTCGCCGCCGATCGACCGCTTGGCGGTGCGCACTTTTGTGATGCCGTACGATCCGGTGACGATCCGCGAGGCGATCATGCGCGAGCGCGACCGCGGCGGGCAGATCTTCTACGTCGTGCCGCGAATCGCCGATCTCGACGAGGTGCGCGAGCGGCTGCGCGAGATCGCGCCCGAGATCAAATACGCGGTGGCACACGGCCGCATGGCGCCGTCCGAGCTGGAGGCGGCGATGACCGCCTTCGACGACCGCGCTTACGATCTCTTGCTCTCCACCAACATCATCGAGAGCGGGCTCGACATCCCGTCGGCCAACACCTTGATTGTGCACCGCTCGGACATGTTCGGGCTGGCTCAACTCTATCAGCTGCGCGGCCGCATCGGACGGGCCAAGATCCGCGCCTACGCCTATCTGACCCTGCCGGAGAAGAAGAAGCTGACGGCGACCGCGCAGCGCCGGCTCGAAGTGATGCAGACATTGGACAATCTGGGTGCCGGGTTTCAGTTGGCGAGCCACGACCTCGACATCCGCGGCGCCGGCAATTTGTTGGGCGACGAGCAATCGGGCCACATCCGGGAAGTCGGCATCGAGCTCTACCAACACATGCTCGAGGAGGCGGTCGCCGCCGCGCGGACCGAGGGCGGCGATGAGGCGGCACTCGAGGAGTGGAGCCCGCAAATCACGATCGGCACGCCGGTGCTGATCCCCGAGAGTTATGTCGCCGATCTCGGCGTGCGGCTCGGGCTCTACCGGCGCATCGCCGCCCTCGCCGACCGACGTGAGATCGACGGCTTTGCCGCTGAGCTGATCGACCGCTTCGGCCCCTTGCCGCCCGAGGTCGAGAATTTGCTCGAGATCATCGCGATCAAACGCGCCTGCCGCGAAGCCGGGGTCGAGCGCGTCGAAGCTGGGCCCAAGGGGGCGGTGATCGCATTGCGCGGCAATCGCTTCGCGAACCCGGCCGGTCTCGTAGAGCTGATACAGCGCCACGCCGGGACCTTGAGGCTCCGCCCCGACCAGAAGATCGTCTATCTGCGCAACTGGGAAGACGAGAAGACCCGCCTCGCCGGCGTCGCCCGACTGCTGCAGGCGCTGGTCAAGATCGCCGGTGCCGCCAAACCCGAGGCCGATGTCGCCCTGCCGCAGCCGACTCCTGAGATAGTTAAAACGAGGGTGGCACGGAGAGCGTAATACGGCTCGTCTCGGCCGCCATGGTGATGTTCGGCTCGGAGTCCCAGCCGCTATGACGTGATCGGCCGGTCGCGGCTCGTCGAGCGTTGCCTGCCTGACACGGGGGCACTCCGGCGATTTCCCCCGACCCCTGTAAACCGGCCAAAACAGGGCGAATCACCGATTCGGTGCCGCGATTTTAACCCTGTCATCCTCGATAACGCCATGAAGATCAAATACTTACTCGTCAACAGCTGACGCGGACGAACAGGGGCATTTTTCGCCGATCACGGGGCCGAATCGGACTATCAGGGGGCTAGCAGGGAGGGTACCGGGTCTCGATTCATCGGTTTCAAACGTGCTTGTTTCAAATACGAGTATTATTAAATTGATGATAATTGCCGACTCCGATATATGGAGACGAAATTCTGCTTCGGCAAGCCGGCAATGACAACAGACTTCACGTCGAACCGAGCAAGATTCCTATCGGAATACCGCAACGACGGTCGCCGATGCCTTGCGGCAATCGGAGCTCGATTGCGCAGCCGCTTCAAGAAAGGCCAGTCCCGGCAACCCGCGCGATCGGTCCAAAAAGAACCTGCCGGCGCTTCGGGTCGGCGCGCTCAACTAGCCCGTGTTCGTCACGCGATTGCCGCGCTGTTTCGGCGTGGCAGTGAGGATAGGCAGACCCAAGGCAGCCAGCCGGTTTGCGCCATGCTGGGTGGTCGATTTCTCACCGGAAAGATCGCTCGCACGAAGCGCGCAACCGACGTCCTCCCCGGATCCCACCGGAACCCCGGGATCAGATCCTGTCGCGTCCACCGAAAAACAGGGCTTCCTCGATGGTCTCGGCCACCTCAGCGAGCCCTGTTTCTGCCCCGACCGCGCGGTGGTGGTGTGTCCGTCCGCGGAACCATCGCCAAACGCTCCAGCAAATGTTGGTGCCCCTAGCCGAAGAGGAGGCAAAGGGGGCCTGGGTTTCAATCCGGCCCTCCCTCGCGGCCGCCTCGCACATTAGGGGCGCCCAGGAATCCGCTCGTTCGCGATTTTGGCCGGCAGCCGCCTCGCTGAGCAGTCCTCGCGCGCCACCTCTGCGTAGCTCAGATCTTTCTGGTGCCGCCGGATCGTGTTTCTCCGCCGTAAAGCCGTAAAGCTCAGCCAATCGCCCGGCACCTTCGGCTGCAGCCTCACTGACGGCCTGCTGGGCACAGGGCTCGGCGAGCAGGAGTACCGGCCGGAGGGGTGCACGATCAAGATCCCACGAAGCTCGCGGGCGCCAAGCGGGACGCGCGGTCTCCAGACTTCGCAACAGGCCGAGAAGGGCAAGAAGGGCGAGGAGATGGTCCGGCTCCAGCCCGTCCAAACGGTGGCCACGCAGAGCCTCGCTCCTCTTCCAAACTCCTGATCGGCATATCGCTTTTCGGCGGCCTCCGAGGCCCGATGGTCAGCCAAGCGCACGAATGCCTCAAGCAGGGCCAGGCCCGATATCCCATAGCGCCGCTTCAGCTGCTCGAACATTTGAACATTTGGACCCAATCGTAGCCTCCGAACCCGAAGGCTGTGGATCAAATGTGATGCGGTGGACGACCCGTGACGGCATCGATGTGCCAAGCTCGGGCCGTTGAGTGCAACGAGCTAAGGGAGCCGTCCACCATAGAGATTACCGTAGTCGGTTTGGACATCGCCAAGCGTGTCTTCCAGCTGCACGGCGTCGATGCAGCTGGCAAGACAGTGTTGCGGCGGAAGCTACAGCGGGCGGAAGTGCTGGCGTTCTTCAAGGCTTATGTCAAACGCGGCAAAACCGACGCGGCCGACGCCGCGGCGATCTGCGAGGCTGTGACCCGACCGACGATGCGCTTTGTGCCCATCAAGACCGCTGAACAGCAAGCCGTATTGATGTTGCACCGAACGCGCGACTTGTTGGTACGGCAGAGGACGATGCTGGTGAACGCCCTACGTGGGCACATGGCCGAGTTGGGCGTCATCGCGCCTCAGGGCATCGCACGCGTGGCGGACCTGGTAGCCGTGCTGCTAGGAGAGAATACGACGAACGTGCCGGCGCTGGCCCGCCAGGCGCTTCGCGGGTTGGCCGCGGAACTTGAGGCACTGGACAGGGGAGTGAAAGAGATCGAGGTAGCGATCGTGGCTTGGCACAAAGACAACGAGGCCAGCCGCCGGCTCGCCACTATTCCCGGTGTCGGGCCGATCACGGCATCGGCGATCGTCGCCACTATTACCGACCCTTTTCAGTTCCACTCCGCTCGGCATCTTGCGGCCTGGATCGGGCCGGTGCCCAGACAGCACAGCAGCGGCGGCAAACAGCGCCAAGGGGGGATTTCCAAACAGGGCGATCGCTACCTGCGCCGATTACTCGTGCTGGGTGCTGACCGCGGTGA
>Ga0318546_10001265_pt1 | contig 10677 bp, 9 predicted proteins | sample GRESIP169b2f19_FD_203514 | JGI IMG/M metagenome (GOLD analysis project Ga0318546, IMG submission 203514) | Tropical soil microbial communities from Luquillo Experimental Forest, Puerto Rico - GRE.SIPMG.169b2f19 | ecosystem: Environmental > Terrestrial > Soil > Tropical forest > Bulk soil...
CAGTTTGTCCAGACCCGTCCCGCCTTGATGGCCCGGCCCATCCGGTAGGCCCGCGAGCCATCGCGGGTCCAGACGCCGGCGCCGAGGCCGTACAGGGTGTCGTTGGCGATCGACACGGCGTCGGCCTCGTCGGTGAACGTGGTTACCGCCAGGACCGGCCCGAAGATCTCCTCCTGGAAGACCCGCATCTTGTTGTGCCCCTTGAGCACGGTCGGCTCGAAGAAGTAGCCGTCGGCGAACTCGCCGCCGATGTCCGCGCGGTGCCCACCGATCAGGACCTCCGCGCCCTCGTTCTTGCCGATCTCGACGTAGGAGGTGATCTTCGCGAGCTGCTGCGCGGAGTTCTGCGGGCCCATCATGGTCTCGGTGTCCAGCGGGTTACCCTGCTTGATCTGGCCGATGCGGTCCAGGCACCGCGCCATGAACTCGTCGTAGATGTCCTCCTGGATCAGCGCCCGGGACGGGCAGGTGCAGACCTCGCCCTTGTTGAACGCGTACAGCACCAGGCCCTCGACGGCCTTGTCCACGAACTCGTCCTGGCCGGCCAGCACGTCGGCGAAGAAGATGTTCGGCGACTTGCCGCCCAGCTCCAGCGTCACCGGGATGATGTTCTGGGCCGCGTACTGCATGATCAGGCGCCCGGTCACCGTCTCGCCGGTGAAGGCCACCTTCGCGATCCGCGGGTTGGCCGCCAGCGCCTTGCCGATCTCCGCGCCCGGGCCGGTCACGACGTTGACCACGCCCGGCGGGAGGACGCCCTCCAGCACTTCCATCAGCTTGAGGATCGACCAGGGTGTCGGCGAGGCCGGCTTGAGCACCGAGCAGTTCCCCGCGGCCAGCGCCGGTGCCAGTTTCCACGCCGCCATCAGCAGCGGGAAGTTGAACGGGATGATCTGCCCGACGACGCCCAGCGGCTCCTTGAAGTGGTAGGCGATCAGGTCCTTGTCGATCTCGGAGATCTCGCTCTCCTCGGACCGGATGGCCGCGGCGAAATAACGGAAATGATCGGCCGCCAGCGGGATGTCCGCCGCCAGCGTCTCCCGCACTGGCTTGCCGTTCTCCCAGCTCTCGGTGACCGCGAGCATCTCCCGGTGCTCGTCGATGGCATCCGCGATCTTGTTCAGCACGGCAGCGCGCTGCGCACCGGGCTTCTCGCCCCACTCATCCTTGGCCGCATGGGCCGCGTCCAGGGCCAGCTCCACGTCCTCGGGGGTGGACTCAGCCACCTCGCAGATCGGCTTCGCGGTAGCCGGGCTCAGGTTGACCCGGTATTTGCCCGCTACCGGCGGCAGCCACTTTCCGCCGATGAAGTTCTCATACCTGGGCTGCACGCTGACAAGACTTCCTGTTTGCCCTGGTGAGGTGTACTTCATGACCTTCTCCTTTCGCATGGCTGGCGGTCGCGAGAAGGAGCCTCAGTTCGGCACTTCTCGTGCCGCCCTACTTCCAGCCCATCCGCGGTGAACCCAGGTCCCAAGGGCCGAAAGTCCCGGACGCGCTGGCCTTGGCCCTCGCGCCGCGTCACGGTCACCAGCCAGGCAGGCACCCGCACCGTCACATCCGAACTGATCAGCGCCATCCGGCAAGTCGAAGGTGTTATCGACGTCTACCCTGGTCTGGTAAGCGGATCGCACTTGGTCACAGGTGCAGGTGTGCTTCCTGGTGGGTAATGTCCTCCAGTTGTGCGGTGGCACTGCCCAGGAGCATGTGAGCGACGTCGGACAGGGCGCGCGCCACCGCGATCTTCTCGCCGATCTCCAGGACGTTGGGGTCGCTGGGGTTGCGGCGCGCCGTGCCATGGCCTAGCAGGTGAGCGTTATCGCCCAGGTCCAGGCGCGCCTCAGCGCGCGTCTGGCCGTCGTGTTCCTGGACGGTCAGCGCAACCGACCAGTGTTCTGGTGCGCTCATGATTAAGCACCTCCGCTGCCTTTGCCATGCCGTTTGCTGGTGTGCGGCGCCATCTGCGCCCTGATCGTCGCCAGTTCCGCCTCTACCGCCGCGTCCCTGGACAGCGCATCCAACTGTTCCTGAAGCTGGTAGGCACCCAAAGACGGCGGCATCACCGGCCCGCCGGACTTGAACTGTGCGCTGAGCGCTGCCGCCCGGGCCTGGAGCGCGGCCGTCTGATCCTCGGCGCGGCGAGCCGCCTCCACCACGTCAGCCACGGTGGCGAGGGAATCGGCCGGCGCCCCGGCGGCGGCCGCCTCCACGCCGGTGTAGGCCGCCTTCAGCGCTTCTTTGCGGCAACGGAAGACCTCGAACCTGGCCTCCAGCCGCCGGGTCTCCTCGGCCAGGCGCTCCTCTTCGACCCGCAACGCGGCCTGCTCGGCCGCCAAGTCATCGGCGTGAGCATTCATCTCCGCACGGTGGGCCAGCGCATCCCGGCCGAGGTCCTCCTGCCCGGCGGCTACCGCCTGCTCCGCGTGGACGCGCAGCCGGTCAGCAGCGCGGCGCAACCCGTCTTCCTGCGCCCGCGCGCGGTTGCGGCCGGCCGCCACGTCGGCAACCGCAGCGCGCATCCGGCGCAAAAACTCTTGCTGCTGGGTGTAGGAGTAGTCGAGCATCTCCCGGGGATCCTCGGCCCGGTCCAGCAGCGCGTTGACCTTCACCTGGTACAACTCAGCGATCCGGCGCGCGATGCCCATCGCATGCCTCCTTCCGCTGGCTGCCCACCGTCCACGATCGCCCTGGGCGGGAACAGTCGGCAGAGTCTTTGGTCCCACCGCGGGGCATTTCCATCCGGTGCGCCCACCGGCGCGGGACAGGCCGCCGAGGCGGCCCGGCTCGACGGTCCTCATGAAGTCCCCAGGCGCACGATGGGCCGGGCCCCGGCGGGGAATCATGTCCGGGTGTCAGCGGCTGCCTGCCGCGATCCCGCGGTCTTCGGGGGCGCTCGGCCCGTGCCTCGCGGCTGTTGCAGGTGCCAGCCTCCGCAGGCCCGCACGGGCCCGAGGACAATCCCACGCTGTGCCCTCTCGCTTGTCACCAGGGTCATTCGTCCTCGGCAGGGCCCAGACACGCGTACCCGGCATGAACTCAGCGGGCACCGGCCAGTCGCCGGAACAGCGGCCGTGCTGGCGCCAGCGCTGGATTGCTGCGATCAGCGAACATCCGGGCCGTGACGGGATGGGAAGCGTTCGATGCGGGTGTCGGACGATGGGAAGAACAGGCTCTCATGCCCGTCTTGCCAACGGATAACGAATGGCGGCGTGCCGTCCGTACCATGGATCTCGATGATCGTCCCCTGCCGATCCTCGTCGGCAACGTGACGCCCCCTGACCACGACTTCATCTCCCACCTTTGCGTGCATGCCTCTCCTCCTTTCATGGCGAACTGCCACAAGGTCATCGTTGTACCCGTGGTCACAGCGCGGATAGGGACCAAGGTCCGCATGGTAGGCGCCGCGTGCCGTGGCCACACGCTCCGCGACCTGAGTCGGTCTCGCCGGCGGGTGCCTGGTTAGCGGTCGGCGAGGAATTTGATAGCGCTGGCCATGGTCGCCAGGTGTGGGTAGTCGTCTTCTTCGATGCGCCGGCCGGCTCGTTCACTGAGTGCCTCGATGAAGTTGAGGAAGTCCAGCGAGTCGAGTTCCAGGCTGTCCCGCAGGTCAGCGTCGGGGCCGAGTGAGCCTAGGTCTGCGTCCGGGGCAACCTGGACCAGGGACTCTTCGATGGCGTGCCGTGCCTGTTCTGGTGTCACAGTTCCTCCGGTCGTTGCAGCAGGTCGGACAGGGCCGCCAGGTAGCGGGCGCCGGTGTATCCGTCACTTGACCGATGGTCGGCGGACAGGGTCGTGACGACAACCGGCCGCGCGCCGATCAGGCCATGCGAGGCGACTGGCTTCTCGGTGAGCTTGCCGATCCCGACGAGGGCCACCTGCGGGGGGTAGATCACTCCGAACACGGCTTCCACGCCCTGGTCACCGAGGTTTGTCACGGTGATGGTGGCCTCGGTCAGCTCGGCGCGGCGCAGCCGCCCGGCCCGGGCCCTGGTGACCAGGTCCCGCAGTCGTGCCATCAGCTCTCCCGGCGGCAGGTCGGAGGCGTCGTGGATGGCGGGGGTGAGCAGGCCGCCACCGCGCAGCGAGATGGGCACGCCCAGGTGGACGGCGGCTGCCGGGACGAAGTGGTCGCCCTCCCAGTAGCCGTTAAGGTCTGGCACCTGGCGTGCGGCGACCGCCGCCGCCTTGAGGAGCAATGCTGCTGGCACGAGCCGCTCGGAGACGGCCAGTTCGCGGTTCCGCTGGTGCAGCCAGCTCATGGCGGCGGTCATGTCGACGGTGTTGCTCAGGTAGTAGTGCGGTATCTCGCGTTTGGACCGCGCCATCAGCTGGGCTATCGCCTGCCGCATCGTTCGCGCCCGCTTCGCGGCTGGAGTAGCCGCAACAACCGGTTCACGCTCGGCAGCTCCCGGCGGCTGCCGGGGGGTCGCCTGCGGTGTTGCCGCAGCCTTCCGCACATCGGCTTCGCGTACAGCGCCTCCCGGTCCGGTGCCGGTGACATCGGACATGCTGACCCCGAGTTGCGCCGCCACGCGGCGCGCCCGTGGCGATATCCGCTGCCGTGCGGCCTGTGGTGAGGCCTTCCGCTGCGGTGCTCGTGGCCGCATGGCCTTTGGCTGGCGGGCCGCTGCTGCCCGTTCTACGTCGGCGCGGGTGACCGTGCCTGCCCGGCCGGTGCCTGGCACGACCGTGAGGTCGACGCCTAGGTCGTGCGCGAGATGCCGGACCAGCGGCGAACTGGCGCTGGCTGGATCCGGCTCGATGGTGCCCGGCTGGCGTGACGGTCGGTTGCGCGCCGATGGAGCCCGCCTCGGCGCCTTGTGCGGCGGGAGTTGCGCGCATGGCTGTGCCGTGGGTGTCGCGGCGGCGGTTTCCGCCACGGGCTCGGTGATCAGTGCGAGCACCGTCCCGACCGGGACAGTTTCCCCTGGTTCGACGACCAGCCGTTCGACAGTCCCGGTGTGGAATGACTCGACTTCGATCGCTGACTTGGCCGTGTCGATGACAGCGATAATGTCGCCCTTGTGAACCTGGGCGCCGGGCTTGACCAGCCACTCCAAGACGGTGCCTTCGTCCATGTCGGCACCCAGCGCGGGCATCAGGAACTCGGCCACCTTAGGCCACCGCCCGCTGCGCGGCGGCGACGATCCCGGTGACCTGCGGCAGCGCCGCCTCCTCCAGGTGCGCCGGGTAGGGCATCGGGACCTCGGCGCTGCAGACCCGTTCCACCGGCGCGTCCAGCTCGTAGAACGCCTGCTCCGTGATTCGCGCGCTGACTTCGGCGGACAGGCTGCCCGAGCGCCAGCCCTCGTCCACGATTACCGCCCGGTGGGTCCTGCTGACCGAGGCCAGGAAGGTCGCGTCATCCAGCGGGCGGAGCGTACGCAGGTCGATGACCTCAGCGTCGATGCCGTCGGAGGCCAGTTCCCCGGCTGCGGTAAGTGCCTTGCCGAGCGTGCCGCCGTAGGTGATCAGCGTGACGTCGGCGCCGGGCCTGCGGATCGCTGCTGTCGTGATATCGACCGACCCGGCGTCGGCGGCAAGGGTGCCCTGCATGTTGTAGAGCGAGCCGTGCTCGAAGATCAGCACTGGGTCCGGGTCTTGCAGCGCGGGCCAGAGCATCCCGCGGGCATCTTCCAGCGTGGCGGGGGCGAGCACTTTAATGCCGGGGATGTGGGTGTACCAGCCTTCCAGGCTGTGTGAGTGCTGGGCGGCGACTTGACGGCCCGCCCCGGTGGTCATCCGGATGAGCAGCGGTACGTTGCACTGGCCGCCGGACATGTGCAGCAAGGTCGCGGCGTTATTCATGATCTGGTCCAGCGCGAGCAGGCTGAAGTTGACCGTCATGATCTCGACGATCGGCCGCATGCCGGCCATTGCGGCGCCGATGCCGGCGCCGACGAACGCGGACTCCGACAGCGGGGTGTCCCTGATCCGCTCCGGCCCGAACTCCTCGAGCAGCCCGAGGCTGACTCCGAAGCAGCCGCCGTACCGGCCCACGTCCTCGCCCATCAGGAAGACGCGGTCGTCACGCTGGAGCGCCTCGTGGATGGCGGCGCGCATGGCTTCGCGGTAACTGGTCTTGACCGGCTCGCCTGCCGGCGCTGTCTCGGCGGTACCGGCCGGTGTGGCCGACTTGCTGGCTCGCTTGGTCCGGCGCTTGCCGGGTGTCACGCGCGTGCTCATGATGGCTCCGGGGTGTAGACGAACCTGGTGAGGCCGGCGACGGGCTCGGCCGGTGCGGCCCGGGCCGCGGTGATCGACTCCTCGATCTGCGTGGCCAGCTTCTCCTCGATCGAGGCGAGTTCGTCGCCGGAGAGCTCCCCGGCCTCCCGCAGCTGGGCGGTGAAGACGTCGATCGGGTCGCGTTCCCGCCACTGCGCCACTTCGGTCTTGTCCCGGTACCGGTCCGGGTCGTACATCGAGTGGGCGCGGAACCGGTAGGTGCGCAGTTCCAGGAAGTGCGGGCCGCCGCCGGCCCGTACTGCTTCGGCCGCGCGGCGGGCCGCGTGCTCTACGCTGAGCACGTCCATCCCGTCCACCGGCCATGCTGTTATCCCGTAGCTGGCGGCGCGGAGCGCCAGGTCGGTTTGCGCGTGCTCGCGGTCCAGCGCGGTGCCCATGGCGTAGCGGTTGTTCTCGCAGCAGAACAGCACCGGCAGGTCCCACAGCGCGGCCAGGTTCAGGCACTCGTGGAACTCGCCTTCGGCGACGGCGCCGTCACCGAAGAAACACGCCGTGATTCGCTGGTCGCCGCGCATCTGGTCGGCCAGGGCCAGCCCGATGGACAGCGGCAGCCCGCCGCCGACGATGGCGTTGCCGCCGTAGAACCGGCGCCTGGCGTCGAACAGGTGCATAGAACCGCCCCGGCCCTTGCTGCACCCGGTGGTCTTGCCGTACATCTCCGCCATCACCGCGTCCACCGGGATCCCGCGCACCAGGGCGTGGCCATGCTCCCGGTAGGTGGAGACAATGTTGTCCTCGGGCGTAAGGGCTTGGTTCACGCCGACCGCGACGGCCTCCTCCCCGATGTATAGGTGGACGAACCCGCGGATCTCTCCGGCGCTGTACAGTTCGACGCACTTCTCCTCGAACCGCCGGATCAGCAACATCTCAGCCAACAGCTCGCTACGGTGCGCCGCGGCCGCTGGCGCCTGTGGCGCGAAGCCACCATGTCCGGTCATGGCGCTCCCTCCAGGGTGGACACATCACCAGTTGCCAGGCCGAGTTCCCGGGCCTTCAGCAAGCGGCGCATGACCTTCCCGCTGCGGGTCAGCGGCAGGCGCTGGTCGAATTCGATCTCCTTGGGGGCGAGGCCGCCGAGCCTGCGCCTGCCGAACGCGATCAGCTCACGGCGCAAGTCTTCGCTGGGTTCCCGGCCCGGCTTCAAAGCCACGAACGCCTTGACGATCTCGCCCGCGACCGGGTCCGGTTTGCCGATCACCCCGGCCTCGGCGACCGCCGGGTGCTCCATTAGCAGGCTTTCCACCTCGAACGGGCCGATCAGGTGGCCCGCGGACTTGATCACGTCGTCGGCGCGGGCGACGAACCAGTAGTAACCATCGGCATCGCGGCGGGCCACGTCGCCGGTGAGATACCAGCCGCCAGCGAACGCTTTGGCGTACCGCTCCTGGTCGTGCAGGTAGCCGCGGAACATCGACGGCCAGCCGGGCCGCAACGCCAGCTCGCCTTCGATCCCCGGCTGGGTGATCTCACGCACCGTGCCGCTGGTTACCTCCGCCCGGCCGTCCTCGCCGCGTTCCAGCAGTGCCGCCGTGACGCCGGGCAGCGGGCGGCCCATCGAACCCGGCCGGATGTCCATCGACGCGAAATTGCTGATCATGATCGCCCCGGTTTCCGTCTGCCACCAGTTGTCATGCACCGGCAGCCCGAGCACCTCCTGGCCCCATGCGACGGCTTCGGGGTTGAGCGGCTCGCCGACGCTGGCGATGAACCGCAGCGCGGACAGGTCGTGAGCCGATGCCAGTTCCGGCCCGTACCGCATCAGCATCCGGATCGCGGTAGGCGCGGTGTACCAGACGCTGACCTTGTTCTCGGCGAGCAGCCGGTACCAGCGCCGGGCGTCAAACTCCGCCGTGTCGCTAAGCAAGGTCACGCCGTGGGTGAGCGGCGCGATGATCCCGTAGGAGGTCCCGGTGACCCAGCCGGGATCGGCGGTGCACCAGAACACATCACCCGGGCGCAGGTCCAGCGCGAACGCCGCGGTGGCGTGGTGAGCGATCACCGCGCCGTGCACGTGAATGGCGCCCTTGGGCTTGCCGGTGGTGCCGCTGGTGAAGTGCAGCAGCGCCATATCCTCCGGATCGGTCGGCGGGATCTCGAAATCATCCGCAGCGGCCGCCAGTGCCCCTGCCAATCCGATCGTTTTGTCATCCGGCGGCTCACCGACGATCAGCACATGCTCCAGCGCCGGCAGCCTGTCACGGATCGGCGCGATCTTCCGCTGATACAGCTCAGGGCTGGTCACCAGCACCTTCGCATCGCCGATGCGCATCCGCTCGCGAATCGGCTCCGGCCCGAAAGCAGGGAACAGCGGGGAGAAGACACTGGCATTCTTCAACGTTCCCAGCGCCGCCACATAAAGCTCGGGAAGCCGCGGCAGCAGGGAGAAGACCCGCTCGCCCCGCCCTACGCCCAACGATCTGAGCACGTTAGCGAAACGGCTGGTCCGGCGGGCCAGGCCGGCGTAGGTGATGTCTGTGACGGTGTCGTCTTTGGCCACGCAGCGCAGCGCCACCGCATCCCGGCGCTCGCCAGCGGCATGCCGGTCCACCGCCTCGTAGGCGATGTTCAGGCCGCACCCCCCGGGCAAGCCGTCCAGCTCAGCGCGCGCCCGATCCCAGGAGAACTCCCGGACCGCCAGGTCGTAGTCAGCCAGGTTGAAACCCGCGCCACGTCGGGGCTGCTTGTGGATCGGTTCCCATTCCACCGCGACCTCCTGCGATCCGGCCTGATGCCGGTCTATAAAGCGCAGGCAACGGCTGGTAGAGACGAAGGTCCCGAACGCAAGTCCTACGAGCCCGCCCGGCACCGGCGAGCACGCCGGGCTCAGCTGACATCGGTGCCGCGGACCACGACCACCGGGCAGAACGCGCCGGTGACGCAGTGGATGCTCACCGAGCCGATCAGCATGCCGGTGAACGCGCCGTGGCCGTGGCTGCCCACCACCAGCAGGTCGGCGTCCTTGGAGGCCTCGATCAGCACCTGCGCGGGGTGCCCGTACCCGAGCCTCGCCTCGGCCGCCGGGCCCGGCTGGCCGGAATAGGCCTTGGCGATTCCCTCGTCGAGGATGGCCAGCTGCTGCGCCTCGGTTTCCTTGTGGATGGGATCTGGGGCGACGCCCACCGGGGCCTGGCCGGCCGCGGCGGGGTAGTGCCAGGCCAGCACCGCCTGCACGCGGGCGCCGGTGGCTGTGGCGTACCGCGCCGCCCAGCTCAGCGCCCGCAACGACTCGGCCGAGCCGTCGACGCCCACCACGACAAGCTCCTGTCCGTTGGTTCCGCTGGTCATCGCCCCTCCGCCCTTCCTGCTCCTGACGCGTATCCCGGCCGCTGGCCTGGATCGCACGCCGCGGCTGCCCCTCGGCAGGTATCGAACCCGGCTGGCCTGGCCCGTGTACAGGGTCAATGGTCCCCTGCCCGGCACTCTCGCTGTTACAGACGGCCCTTCGGATGATCATTTGGGGACTTCCGTCCCTGTCGGCCGCCGTGTGCCGGGCCGAGCCTGGAGGTGAACGAGTGAGTTCACGGTACCGGGGTGTCAATGGCGACTCCCCGGAAGGGAGGTCTCCCATGTCCACTATCACCACCCCCCGCGGGCAGCCGGTGCCGCGAGGGGACATGTCGCCACGTAGTCAGCAGAAGGCGCGTGCGCTGGGCCTGACCTCGGCGACCGGCCTGGTCATCGGCAGCATCATCGGCACCGGGATCTTCGCGATGCCGGCCGTGCTGGCCGGTGCGGGCACCAGTTCGCTGTTGACCCTCGGGGTCATCGCGGTGGGCGCGACACTGCTCGCTGTCATGTTCGGGCAGCTGGCGAAGCGGGTGCCGAACTCCGACGGCGGGCTGTACGCCTACGCCCGGCACGAGTTCGGTGACTTCGCCGGCTACCTGACCGGCTGGTGCTACTGGATCCAGTGCTGGGCGGGCAACGCCGCCATCGTCTCGGCCTGGGTCTTCTACGTGGATGCCTTGTTTGGCATCAAGCCCTCAGGCATCGGGAACTGGGGCATTGCCCTGATCGGCCTGTGGGTGCCGGCCGCGGTGAACCTGGCCGGGGTGAAGCAGATGGCCTGGTTCCAGAACCTGACCGTGATCCTGAAGTTTCTGCCACTGCTCTTCGTAGGGGTTGTGGGCTGGTTCTTTGTGTCCGGCGGCAACTTCGGCGCGTTCAACGCCTCGGGCGGCAGCCTGTACAGCGCGATCGGCATCGCCGCCGGAGTGGCGCTGTTCTCGTTCATCGGCGTGGAGGTCGCGGCGATCACCGCCAAGCGCGTCCGTGACCCGGAGAAGAACGTCGGCCGCGCATCGGTGCTGGGCACGCTCGCCAGCGCCGTGCTGTACATCGCGGTGTCGGCCGCGATCATGGGCCTGGTGCCGCACCACGCGCTGGTCGGCGACACCGCGCCGTTCGTCACCGCGTTCGGCACGATCTTCA
>Ga0318546_10001266_pt1 | contig 10676 bp, 11 predicted proteins | sample GRESIP169b2f19_FD_203514 | JGI IMG/M metagenome (GOLD analysis project Ga0318546, IMG submission 203514) | Tropical soil microbial communities from Luquillo Experimental Forest, Puerto Rico - GRE.SIPMG.169b2f19 | ecosystem: Environmental > Terrestrial > Soil > Tropical forest > Bulk soil...
TTCGTCAGCTGGGGGCGCTACGACGCTGAGCACCACGCGCTGGTGCAGCGGGTGGGCGACCTGGAGGCCGACGCGCGGACGCTGCGCGGCATGGAGCGGATGGGCGAGACGCTAGCGGCGCGGATCACCGTGCTGGAGCAGGACGCGCACCACGACCAGGCGGCCGAGCGCACCAGAAGGGACCGGCTATGGGTGCTGGCGCTGACGCTGGTGTCGGGGGTGGTGTTCCCGATACTGGTGACCGCGATGATCACCTACCTGCACCTAAAGTCCTACCACTGATCCCGTGGTGGGGCTGGTTCGGATCCGGGGTGCTGTTCGGCTGCCTGGTCGCCGCGCTGGTCCTGCAGACGCTGGCGCTGTTCCGGCTGAACGACCGGACCCAGGACCTGCGCACCGACGTCTGCCACATCGCCGCCGTGGCGCACATCACGATCGTCCACTGCGCGAGTGAGCCGTGATGGCGCCGACCACCGCCGACCTGATGGCCGAGATTGTGGCGCTGCGCGGCGAGGTCGCCGAGCTGCGTGCCACGCCGCCAGTGAAGGCGCGGGTGCGGGTCCAGAAGGTGCCCGGCCGGGTGCGGGTCGCGGTGACCGCGCTGGAATCCGACCCGATGGTGCAATACCGGGTGCACCGCTGGGGCGCTATTTACTGGCTGGCCAATTTTCCGGTGTTCATCTACCTGTTCTTCTGGCAGCGGTCCTTCTGGGACACCGCCGGGGTATTCGTGATCCTGATGTATTCGCTGTACGCTAATTTGGCCACTGATTATGGCGCGATGTCGGCCGCGCTGGCCGCGCAGGGAAAGCCTATGCTGCCGGAACTCCCGCTCGAAGAAGACTAGCCGGCGCCCTGGCTGGTGCTGTTTCCGACAGCCATTTCGCTCTCCTATGCGATTCGCTTGGGAACAGCCACCTGGCAAGTGATGCCCGGGGAGCCGGTGGCTGAGCCCCACTTCGCCCGCAGCGCCAGTATCTGGTTAGCGGTGGTGTCCTTGCTGAGCAGCGTGCTCGCCGAGCAGTCGCAGAAGCAGGGCGCGGTGCCTGGGCTGGCGTTGGCTGTCAGCGTGCACCACACCATGGTCCGCCACGTGCCGCTGGATCCGGTGGTCGCGCAGATCGCCCACACCCTGGCCAGGAACCGGCCGGTGCCGCCCGCAGGGGCGACGTTGCCCGACGAAATCAGCTGGTTAGAGTCGTCGGTGCCACCGAACGCGACGCCCACCGTCAGGGACTGCGCGGTGCTGCCCTGGGTGAAGTTGCCGTTGCACTCCAGCTCGTAGATCGCGCCTGCCTCGGCGTCGTTCGCCGGGACTGTCATCGAGGCAAGGGTGGCGAAGCTGGAGCCGCCCACGGTGGCGCCCGGGAAGGTGGCGTTCTCCGCGCCCATCAGGCCCATGTTCAGGCCAGCAGCGTTGATGTAGTTCGGCTGGCCACCGGAGGCGAACAGGCTTACGAAACCGCTGGCGGGCACGTTCGGAATAGGCCCGTTGCCCATGGAGATGATTTCGTTCAGCAGATCCACCTGGGCACGCAGCGCGGAAATGTCCTCCTCTGCCTGCTCCAGCGTGTAGACATCCAGCCGACTGGCCATTCACCACCTCCGCAAACTGGTAATGGTCAGCTCATAGGGGCTTTCCGGAGCACAGTTCCAGGTGATCGTCCACATCCAGTTCCCGCCGCTGTCGGCGCCCAGCACCTCGGTATAGCCGAGCACGATCTGCTTGGTCGTGGACGTTGGCAGCCAGAATGGCAGGTTCGTCACCTGGACGTAATCGCCGGGCTCGACCGAGGCCACCGCGCTCATCAGCGTCGCGATATGCGTGCCAGCCAGCGCCGCGCGAGTCAAATCGACCGTAATGGTCGGATACCGCTCGTCTTGCACGGTGCCCAAATTCAGCAAATGAGCGGCGAGGGCGGCCAGCTGCGCATCGTCGTGCGCGATCACCTTCAGCGTCTTGCGGTAGCGGCCGATCATCTGGGTGCTCATGTTGCCCGAGCCATCCAGGCTGACCCGCACCCGGCTGCCCTTATGCCGGTGCGCGGTGATGTCGTTCTTGATCTTCTGGTCGTCGAATTGCGGCAGGAATGGCAGGCTGATGTCATTCTGGGAATAGTCCAGGGTCACCGCAGGGGACTGGTTGATCAGCGAGATGCGGGTCCGGTATTTCAGCCCGTAGCCGTCCTTGGCCTCCTCCAGGATGCCCTGGTCCAGGTCCTCGATTTCCTCCAGGAACTCCTTGTATTCCTTCCGGGTCTGCGGGCCCATCTGCGCGTGGACGCGCACGTTATCGACGTAGAGCAGGATGCCGCTGGCATCGACGGCGTGATTTCCGACCACGACCGCGAAATACTGGGCCTGGTACGGAGCGGAATGCGAGACCTGGAGCGTGGCGATTTCCCCGGCCACCACCACCGTGTCAGAGCTGTTGCTCTGGCTCAGGAAGGTGCCCGCGCCGTTGTACCACGCGAGGCCGATGTACAGGTTGTTGCGCAGCGTCGGGGCAAAGACCTCAGCGGCCACGCTCACCACATCACCGTCGTTGCTGGTGTTCGTCCGGGCGCCGAGCACCCACTGGCCGGACGTGCCGGTCGGGCTGCTCGCGGATGGCTGGCCCGCGCCGTTGGCGGTCACCAGCAGCGCCTGCGCGCCCTCAGGCGGCCAGGTGGTGTACAGCTGGTAGGCCGCCGCCGGAGCGGTGATCACGTTGTTGATGATGCTCAGCGAGCAGTTGGTGCCGACCCAGCTCTGGGTGCCGGTCTCGAAGCCCCAATGGTCCTGGGTCTCACGCCATTTGATTTCGTTGTCCAGCGCCTGCTCATTGGCCAGCCGGATAAACCGGTCGATGCCCATCTCCTGGTCGTGGCCATTCAGCGCCCGGTAGACGGTGCGCAGGTCGATCAGCGCGTACTGGACCGAGATGTGGCTGATCGAGGTCTTGGTGATGTCGCCGTTGTTGCCGACCGTGCACTCGGACACGTTGCCCAGGGTGGAGCTGGCCTGGGTGCCGCTCACCGTGGCCACCGTGTAGGCGCGGGGCGTGGTGGTGTCGGTCTTGATGGCGGTCAGCTTCCAGTTCACCCCGGATCCGGACGGGACCAGCTCGATGCTGACCAGCAGGGTGTTGCCGTCAGCGGAAAAGCTGGTGAAGCCCGAGTCGAACAGCAGCGCCGGGGTGGCGTTGTAGCCCTGCAGCTTGAGCCGGCCGCCGCTGCCCTTGCCATAGATGACCCTGACCTGGTCGATCGGGTTGGTGCCCGAGCCGCCCAGGTAGAACCGGATCAGCTCGCCATTGTCCTGGCCGCTGTGGGCGGGCACATTCAGGACGAACCGCATCACCGCGACCGGGGGCCCAGCTGGCGGGGTGTAGACCAGCTGCAGCTGGCCAGGGCCGCCGTTGCCGCCGATGTCCTTCCAGTTAGTGCCCAGGTTGGTGCCGCCAGAGCCGCCGCCGCCGCCCGGAGTCGCGCCCGTGGATCCAGGCTGCGCCTGGGCGGCGTTGTTCCCGGTGTTGCCGCCCCGGCCGCCAGCACCGCCGCCAGCGACTGCCGTGCCGCCCGCTCCTCCGGTGGATCCGGAGTTGGCCGAGCCGTTGTGGCCGGCCGAGGCAGTGCCACCAGAGCTGCCACCGCCCGCACCGCCAGCGCTGGTGCCACCGGTCGTCCGCGCGCCGATACCACCATTGAAGTGGGTCGTGTTGGCCGAGCCGGTGCCGCCCGCGCCGTTGCTGAAGCTGGTCGTCCGGCCGCCCTTGCCGCCATTAGCCGTGACGGTCACCGCGTCCCCGGCGAAGACCATGGCCGCGCCGTCCTGCCCTGGGCTCTCCCCGAGCCCGTAGCCGCCCACGCCGCCCTGCCCGCCAGCCGGAACGGTGAAGGTATAGCTATTGCCTGGGGTCACGGCCAGGGTCGCCTCACGGGCGAACTCAGCCGCGCCGCCTGCAATGCGCTGCGCGCCGCCGTTCTGCCCGTTGCCACCGCCCGCCCCGGATCCAGTGCACCGGCAGTCCACGGTGGTGGTCGAGGCCACCCAGGTGTAGGTGCCCGGGGTGTTGTAGACGTCGTTGCCCGAGGCGCCGAAGCTGCTGGTCAGCCCGTCCCAGGTGGAGCGGTTGATCACCGGGACCGGCGCCGAGCCGTTGAAGACGATCGCCTTCCAGGTGGGCTTGCCCTGCGTCACGGTCATCGCCGAGCCACCGGACAGGACCCCGGTGATGAGCGTGCTGGACGACAGGCCCGCGCCCATGGCCGAGGACAAAAGACCCTCTTCACAGGGCCAGTAGGCGATTGGTGCTTGCTGCCCGGTGAGCGTCCCGTAATAACGAGTGAGCGCCGAGCCCTTGCCGCCGCCCTGGTTGAGCTGGCGGAATGGCCCGCTCGCGGTGATCTGGCAGAACACGTCGATGCCGGTGACGTCGGACTGCGGCGGCCAGTCGGCGACCTTTCCCCAGAATCGGTAGCCGGTGTAGGTGTTGCCCGAGCTGGAGGTGGCGTTCTGCACCGACAGGCGCAGCTGCGTATTGCGCACCAGGTACGGGTAGTAGGCGCCGCCTGTGTAGTTCGGGCTGAACCGGCCATCGGTGTTATTGAGGGTCAGCGTGACTGTCGCGGGGCTCGGGGTGGAGTTCTCATCCACCCGGCCGCCCGTGATGGTGACGCCGTCGCGGATATAGGCAAAGGACGTGATGTCGGTCCACGTGCCGTTAAGCAGGATTTCCACCAGCACCGGCAGCGGGAACATCGGCGTGGTCACGAACGGCCCCCGAAGGCCACCTGCACGTCTCCGCCGCCTCTGGTGCGCACCGCGCGCTGCAGCCAGCTCACCATGAACCGGTCGAAGTCAGAGTGCCCGGTGCTGCGGATTTCCAGCACGATGCGACGGCCGCCCCGGCCAAGCGGGGTCACGTCTACTTGCTCCGGTCCGGCCTCACCCACACCGATCAGAGTCGGGCGCGAGAAGATGCCGCCGATGAGGCCCGAGCGGTACCAGTGCTGGGTGCGCTCGTTGTAATCCGCGCCGATCGGATTGACCCAGCGTGAGCGGATGTAGGACATCATCCAGCGCAGCTGGGTATAGGGGTTGGTGCGCCAGTCCGCGCCCGCGCTGGCCATTTTCGAGCCCGGCAGGGCTTGCGGAATCCCATAGGCTCCAGATGTCGGATTCTGGATAAGCGGATTCCAGCCCGACTCCCTCATCACGATGTCGTTGAAGGCACCCCACTGGTTGCCCCAGCCGTAAGCGGCGAGCAGCCGCTTCGCGTACATCTGGACGGGCCCGTTCGGCGCCACGCCCATGCCGCTGACCGCGCCCGTGGCCGCGTTCCGGGCCGCGCGCTGCGCCTTGTGCGCATGGTCATGGATGCCTTTCGCCAGGCCCTCCATCAGCGACTTGCCGCCCTGGTACATGGCACTGGACGGGGAAAACCAGCCCCAGATGCTCTTGAATACGTGGACAATGCCATTGGCGAAGCTCTTGAAGAAATTCACGATGGGACTGACCATCGACTTGGCACCGTTCCAGAGCATGGTCAGTATCTGCTTGCCCATGTTCCACAGCCACTGCGGCCAGTGCCTGATCTGATTCCAGATAGCATTCCACACGGTGCGGAATCCCCGGCCCACATCCGTCGCGCCACGCATGATCCGGCCGATCGTGTTATTCCAGATCATGTCCCAGATATGAGCAATATCGTGGCGAACTCCGTCGAAGATCACCGCCGTCCGGTGCCGGAAATTGTTGAAGTCGCGCTCCACGTCATGGCCGAACCGGATCACCGTGCCAATGGTGTTCTGGAAAATCTGATCCCAGACGTGAGCGATTTCGTGGCGGACACCATCAAAGATAACCGCAGTTTCGTGGGCTATCTTTTCCAGGTCTCTGCGCAACCAGCCGGGCAGCGCATCCCAGATGGCCTTCAACATGTTCCCGATGTCATGCCACAGCGTGCTACCCAGTTTCTTGGTGTCGGTCCACGCTTTCTTCCAGTGCCCCTGGATTAGGTCCAGGACGATCCGGAACTCGCCAGACATCCAGTCGAGACCGAATTTCAGAGCGCCCTTGATATACGCCCAGGTCGCCTGGAACGAAATTTTCATGCCATCCCAGATGTGGTGCCAGATCACGTCGAAACCGCTGGACCGCAGATAGCCCTTGACCTTGCCGATAAACTTCTCAATGTTGGAGGCCACTCTGGTGAGCCACGCAATGGCAAGCAGAGCGCCCTCGGCGATCTTGAACAGGAAGGTGATAAAATCCGCGAACGACTTCGGGTTCTTCGCGACCGCCTTGGCGACGGCGGTGATTCCGGTCGCGAGAGCACCGATCGCCGGGCCGATTGCCGGGCTGAGGGCCTTCAGCATCATGCCGAACGCCTTAGCAATGGCGATAATGGCATGCTGGACCGCTGGCTGGGCGAATGCCTTCGCCAGTGCGGTCCCAAAGGTCTTCAGCGGCCCGGCCATATCTTTCATGGCGGTCTTAAAGACTGGCGTCAGCACCCGCATCGTATGACCGAAGGCCTTCAGAATGGCGTCAAGAGCTGGGGCCAGCGGGCGCCCGATTTCCTTCATGCTTCTGTTGACGGTCGCGGTCAGATCCTTGAACTGCTCCTTGACCACCCTGAGCTTGGACGCGCCAGTGATGCCGAACCGGAGTAGTTCAGCACCAAGGCCGCCCACGAGCCCGGTCCCAACAGCCTGCCCAGCGAACGGCAGCGCGGCGGTGCCAAGGCCGACCGCCCCGGCAGCAGAGTAAGGATTGCTGAAGATGGCGGCCAGGCCCGTGGCGCCCGCCTGCCCAGCTGGCCCCGCCGCGCCAGCCGCACCAGCACCGGCCGCAGCTCCTGCACCGCCAAGACCCGGGATCAGGCCCTTCAGCATGCCACCCAGGCCACCCCAGGTGGAGGTGCGCGTGAAAAAGCCGACCCGCTTGTTCTGCGCATTGACCCGCCCGACCGCAGCATCGATGGCGGCCATGTCGGCCAGCGCCTTGGCGACGCCCTCCATGTCGATCCTCGGCCGGGCGATCAGCTTGTTCAGCCGCTCCATCCGCAGGCTGATCAGGCCGGTCTGGCGAGTGAACTCGCTGGTGTCCATCCGCACTTTGGCGCCGGACAGGTCGGCGACCTTGCGCTTGACCTCTTCGACCCGTTTGATCAGCAGGTCGGCCTGGGCGCGGCCGTAGTCGGTGGACAGCTGGATGTTGCCGCCGGCGTTCCTGGCGGCGTCGCGGACCTCCTTCAGCCGGGCGCGCAGGGCATCCAGGGCGGGAGCGGAGGAGTCTCGCGCGCCGACGACAATCTCGACGTCATTGCCCGGCATCGGGCTCGCCCTCCTCTCGCTTGCCGAGGGCCTCGATCTTCAGCAGCCGCAGCAGGCTAGCGTCCTCGTCCGCCAGCGCCGAGGGCAGGCAGTGAAACCGCTCGCAGAGGCCCAGCACCGTCTCGGCGTGCGCTAGCTCGCGGGGCTTGGTGACAATGGATCCATCCGGAGCGATGCCTCCAGGGCAGCTAGCCCAGAGGATGAGGTCTCGCTCAAAGGGCTATCGCCGCCCTTGCTGTTGCTGCCGCCGGTACCGGCGACCGCCTCCATCCAAGTGACAACCAGGTCCAGGATGAACGGGAACTCCTGGGTGGTCACGCCGTCGAAGGTCGCCGGGACCGGCTCGCCGTCCTCGGTTTCGAGGTTCCAGCGCACCAGGCAGGAGGCAAACGTCTCGAACATGTCCCGGGTCTCATCGGTGCCCTCGGTGAGCGTGCCCTGGGCGTCGGTGGTGACCGCCGAGGCGCTGCGCCCGATGTCCAGCATCTTCGCCACCGTCAGGCCCTTCAGCGACACCTCCAGGCCGTGGTACTCGTGGTCCTCGGCCCAGGTCAGGGTGTAGGTCTTCGGCTTCTTGCGGTAACCAGCCACGGGTCAGCTCCAGGTGGGCACGGCGCCGTTCGCGAGCTGGCCGGGCGCGCTGGTGGTCAGCTCGCCGGTCGCCGCGCGAGTGACCTGGTAGTCGGTGAAGATCACCGCGCCGTTGCCCGCCCCGGTGGCGCCCATGTTCAGGTTCTTGCCATTGGTGGTCAGCAGCACGGCGCGGTTCACCGATGTGGATGCCACTGTGGAAAAGATCAGGTGCGCCCCAGCCGGGTTGAAGACGCCGTTGACGGTGACCGAGTAGTCGGCCAGCACCAGCAGCCGCTCGTTGGCCGCCTTGTCCAGGCCGGTGACGTCCTGCACCGCACGGGGCGTGCTGATCTGGATGTCGGTGCAGTCATTGCGAATGTCGGTGGCCGCATTGCTGGCGTCCCCGACAGAGAACGTGGTCCAGGAAAGGCCCGTGCTCTTTGCCAATGGAATCAGCCCCTTTCAATGGCTGTGTTGAGCCGGTCGAGGTGCTCGGCAAAGTCCTCAACCCAGAATTGCGCCCGGGTGTGCTCGCGGACCGGGCCGGTGATGCCGCGCCAGTCGCCAGGACGCACCAGGAAGCGTTCGGCGCCCTCCTGGGGCATCCGGTGCTGGCCGAAGCAGCGCTGCCCGGCGGCGAAGGTGAACTCGGTCAGCCCGGCCTCGTTGCGGGCCTCGGTGAAGCCCCGTCCGGCCCCGGTGCGGATGTAGTGCGCCTGGGCTTGGCCGAGGTCGGTTCGCTCGTCCACGACCGTTCTCCAGCCGTGCAGGTAGGCCTCGCAGGCCGCCTGGGCGCAGCTGACCGGGTACGGCGGGCTGAGCACTTGGTAGGTCTTGTAGGCCTGCACCGGCAGCGCGGGCTGGATCCGGAACGGCGTGTGCTCGACGCGCATCAGAAAATAACTCCAGCCACGGGGTTTTTGTTGACCATGACGGCAAATTGAGCATTGCTAAATGTGCCGGTGGTGGCCACGGCCAGGTAGCGGCGCAGCGTCGAGGTGTTGGAGATGGCCACCCGTTGCGCTGCCGGGGCCGCCGTCAGCGCGGTGGTGGTCATTCCGGCCACGGCGGCGAAGGTGCTGTTGTCGGCAGAGTCCCACAGCGCGATCGTCACCGACGTGCCAGTAAAGGCGAACAGGTGCACGTACATCTGCGCGCCGAAGGCCAGCGAGGCGGCCGTATCGACCGAGTTGGCCGCCGATGCCGCCGTAGCCCCGGTGTCAGTGCGCTTGCCCGGGGTCAGCTGCAGGCCCCACTCCAGCCCGAAGCCGTTGGCCTGCAAGCTGACCGCCCCCATCAGCGAGCCATCGGTGGCGCGGGTCCAGTCGTAGTTGAGCTGCTTGGCGTTGATCGAGGCGGCCGGGCTGCCCAGGGCAGTGCCCCGGTAGTAACTGGCCATTGAGTCGGCATAGGGCAGCTGGGACAGCACGGCGTGCTCGCCCGTGGTCCCGGCCGGGCCGGTGTCGAAGAAGACGTTGAAGTCGAGGGCGCCGTCGTTCAGCAGTTCCAGGCGCGCGGTGGCGCTCTGGGTGATGTCGGTGGCGTCCTGCACCGCACCCGGGCAGCTGATCTGGCTGAGGCTGTTGACGTCACCCGAAATGTCCACGCCAGCTATGTAGAAGTTATCGCCCAATCCGCTTACTTTCGCCATTTCAGCCTGCCTGTGCGAACATGTCGTTGACTATTACGGGAAGGGTGATCACCATCACCCGGAACATCTTCTGGCTGATGGTCAGGTAGCCCGCCTGCGCGAACAGCGGATCGCGGTCCATGCCGAGCAGGTCGATCGACCGCACCGTGGCGCCCAGGTCGAAGTCGCCGCTGTAGGCGGCCATCAGGGCAGTGGCCGCCGACATCATGTTCGGGTCGATGTCGTCCTGCGGCTCGGTCAGCATCCCGCCGTAGATGCGCACGTGGAAGGTGACGTTGCCGCTGGTGACGCTCAGCCCGGAGCTGCGCACCGGGCGGATCGACTGGATCCAGACCGCGCAGGACAGGCCGTTTCCCGGCGGCGATTTCGGCTCGTGCTTGTTCACCGTGTCGAACAGGCCGAGGGTCATCGCGTGACTGGCGATCCGGTCCATCATGTCGCGGATGGCGGCATCGTCGAATGACATCAGACCACCACCCTGGTAATGTATGGGCCATGGATAGTCCGCAGGTCAGCGAGAAAGAACTTGAGCGGCGCCGCAAGATCGGCGAGGCGAATCGCGGCAGGAAGCGCCCCGACCTGGCGGAGCGCAACAAGACCGAGGCAATGCGCTCCCTGGTGCGTGTCGTCTCGGACGAAGCCCGCGAGCGTATGGCCGCCAAGCACACGATCCACGGTCATGGCCGCAAGCGCAGTGAAGGGCGCCAGGGGACGTCCACCTACTACATCTGGGGGGCGATGATCCAGCGGTGCACAAACCCCAGGAACAGGTTCTGGAAGGACTATGGCGGCCGGGGGATTACGGTGTGCGACCGCTGGCGCAAGTTCGAGAACTTCCTGGCCGACATGGGAGAACGCCCAGATGGCATGTCGCTGGACCGCATCGACAATGACGGCGACTATGAAGCGGCCAATTGCCGCTGGGCCACGTGGGATCAGCAGGCGAACAACCGGCGACCTCGTCATTAGCGGCCATTCAAACGGTCGATAAGCTGGGGCATCCGGGCCTGCGCGAACTCAGCCGCCCGGCTTTGCAACCGCCGCTTGGTAATGCGCCACAAATGATACCCTTTGAACCTGGTAGAACGGTTTCTTTCGCTAAATCCCTCCAGCCAGGGCGAATATACGGC
>Ga0318546_10001271_pt1 | contig 10655 bp, 4 predicted proteins | sample GRESIP169b2f19_FD_203514 | JGI IMG/M metagenome (GOLD analysis project Ga0318546, IMG submission 203514) | Tropical soil microbial communities from Luquillo Experimental Forest, Puerto Rico - GRE.SIPMG.169b2f19 | ecosystem: Environmental > Terrestrial > Soil > Tropical forest > Bulk soil...
GTTAATGCACCGCGCGGCTCGCGGCACGACGAACCGGCTCGTGGTGGACACCGACGTTTTCGCCCAGACCGCGGCCGTGCTCGCCACGCGGGCCAAGCCATTGGGCATCGAGATCGTTACCGCTGACTTGCGTGACGGCCTCCCGGACGGTGACTTCTTCGGCGTCATCACCCAGCTGCCCGGCGCCAGCGGCCGGGTCACCGATTGGGCAGCCTTGGTGGCACAGGCGCACGACCGGGGCGCGCTGGTCGCCATCGGCGCCGACCTGTTGGCCTTGACGCTGATCACGCCGCCCGGTGAGATTGGCGCCGACGTCGCGTTCGGCACCACCCAAAGATTGGGTGTACCAATGGGATTCGGTGGCCCGCACGCCGGGTACCTGGCGGTGCACACCAAGCACGCCCGTCAGTTGCCGGGGCGGCTGGTCGGCGTGTCACAGGATGTCGACGGTTCACCGGCCTACCGGCTGGCGCTGCAGACCCGCGAGCAGCACATCCGTCGCGACAAGGCGACCAGCAACATCTGCACCGCGCAGGTGCTGCTGGCGGTGATGGCCGCAATGTATGCGAGCTACCACGGCGCCGACGGGTTGACTGAGATCGCCCGCCGGGTGCACGCCCATGCCGAGACAATCGCCGCCGCAGTGGGCGACGCGCTGGTGCACGACAAGTACTTCGACACGGTGTTGGCCCAAGTGCCGGGGCGCGCCGGCGAAGTGGTGGCCGCGGCCAAGGAGAAGGGCATCAACCTGTGGCAGGTGGACGACGACCACGTCTCGGTGGCCTGCGATGAAGCCACCACTGACGCGCACGTGGCGGCGGTCATCGACGCGTTCGGGGTGGCGCCCACCGAACCGGCCCGAGTCGACGTCAACATGGGGGCGACCCGCACGTCGGAGTTTCTGACCCATCCCGCATTCACCCAATACCGCACCGAGACGGCGATGATGCGCTACCTGCGCGCGCTGGCGGACAAGGATATCGCCTTGGACCGCAGCATGATTCCGCTTGGCTCGTGCACGATGAAACTCAACGCGGCCGCCGAGATGGAACCGATCACCTGGCCGGAGTTCGCCCGCCAGCACCCGTTCGCCCCGGCATCCGACACGGCCGGTCTGCGCCGTCTCATCGCCGACCTGGAGAGCTGGCTGGTGCAAATCACCGGTTACGACGCCGTCTCGCTGCAGCCCAACGCCGGCTCGCAAGGCGAGTACGCCGGCCTGTTGGCGATTCACGAGTACCACGCCAGCCGGGGCGAACCGCACCGCGACATCTGCCTCATCCCGTCCAGCGCGCACGGCACCAACGCCGCGTCGGCCGCGTTGGCCGGGCTGCGGGTGGTCGTGGTGGCCTGCCGCGACAACGGCGACGTCGACCTCGACGATCTGCGGGCCAAGGTGGCCGAGCATGCGGACCGGCTGGCGGCCCTGATGGTCACCTATCCGTCCACCCACGGCGTGTACGAGCACGACATCGCCGACATCTGCGCGGCTGTGCACGACGCCGGCGGCCAGGTTTACATCGACGGTGCCAACCTCAACGCGCTGGTCGGCCTGGCCCGGCCGGGGAAGTTCGGTGGCGACGTCAGCCACCTGAACCTGCACAAGACGTTCTGCATCCCGCACGGCGGCGGCGGGCCGGGCGTCGGTCCGGTGGCGGCGCGCTCCCACCTGGCCCCGTTCCTGCCGGGTCACCCGTTCGCCCCGGAGCTGCCCCAGGGACCTCCCGTGTCGTCCGCACCCTACGGGTCGGCCTCGATCCTGCCGATCACCTGGGCCTATATCAGGATGATGGGCGCCGACGGCCTGCGGGCGGCTTCGCTCACCGCGATCGCCTCGGCCAACTACATCGCCCGCCGGCTCGACGAGTACTTCCCCGTGCTCTACACCGGCGAGAACGGCATGGTCGCCCACGAGTGCATCCTCGACTTGCGCGCGATCACCAAGTCGACCGGGGTGACCGTCGACGATGTCGCAAAACGCTTGGCGGACTATGGATTCCACGCACCGACCATGAGCTTCCCGGTGGCCGGCACGCTCATGGTGGAGCCCACCGAGAGCGAGAGCCTCATCGAAGTCGACGCCTTCTGCGAGGCCATGATCGCCATCCGCGGCGAGATCGACAAGGTAGCGGCCGGGCTGTGGTCTGGTGAAGACAATCCGTTGCGCGGCGCCCCCCACACCGCCGAGTGCCTACTGGTCACCGACTGGGATCACCCGTACACCCGGGAAGAGGCGGCCTATCCGCTGGGGAAGAACTTCCGGCCCAAGGTGTGGCCACCGGTGCGTCGCATCGACGGCGCCTACGGCGACCGCAACCTGGTGTGCTCATGCCCGCCAGTGGAGGCATTCGCTTAACGCGACGCGGTCCGCGTCGTGTCGCGCGGCGACTAGCCTAAAAACGTGTTGAGCGCCGTGGCGAGGTCGGGGGAGGCCGATGTGGCCAGGTTCTGGTAGCTACCGCCGCTGAGCTGGGCGACCGCTTCCCACGTGGCCCGGTCCGAGTCGGCACCGAAGTCGATGACGTTGATCGCGATCGGTTTGCCCGGGTCGGCCTTGCGGATGAAATCCTGCAAACCGGGGCCGTCCAGGGATTGGTCGGTGTGTGGCCCAGCAGTGATCACCAATATCGAATTCGTTTGGCCGGCATGGTAGTTGGCCTGCATCTCTTGGTAGAGCAGCCGCAGGGTGGTAAACGAGACCGCACCGCCGGCCGAGGCGTACTGCTTGTCCAGCGCGGCCGTCAACGCCGGCAGGCGGTCGGCCAGCGGCCCGCTCGTCACCTCCGAACGGCCTTCGTGGCCGTCGAAGGTCCACAGCCCCATAACGGCGGTGGGCGGCAGTGTTTTGATCTTGGCTTCGAGCGCGCCGACCACGTTGGCCAGCCGGCTTTTTCCGCCTTCCTGGGTGGGCATGGACTGGTCGAGCATGACGATCGTGGCCAGTCCGCTCGACGGGGCCGCCATCGCTTCGGCCAGTGTGGCGCGGATTGCATCGTCGCCCACCGAAAGCGTCGAGGGCAGCGCCGCGAAACTGGTGACCGGGCTGCTCGGCGGCTTGACTCCGTTGACGCGGAACCCGGCCTTGGCCAGCTTCGCGAGTTGTTCGGGCCTACGCATGAAGTGGTCGAACTCACTGGCCGCCGAGGTCTGCTCGCGCGACAGCCACGAGCCGCTGAGCTGCACCGTGGGATAGTCGGCGACCGGCGCCGGCCCAGGTGGCAGCCAGGAGCCCAGCGTGCCCTTGGCGTCCGACAGCGACTGCCCGCGCTGGAACAGCTGCTGCTCGGTCGTGACCACCGCGTGCACCGGTGCGGTCGCCACGTCGCCGGGCTTGAGCAGCACGTTCATCGCCTCTGCCAACGAGTTGTCCGCCAACTTGGGTTGCGCGCTCAGTAGCGTGCGCACTGCGCCGGTGCCCTGGGTTACCGGTGCACCCGCAGGTACCGAAGCGGCTGCGACCGCCTCCCCGGCCAGAAACGAGGCGTCACCGTTGCCGCTCATCGGCAGCGCTAGTCGTAGCGATCCCCACGTCGGCATGTTCAAGCCGGCCAACACGCTCGGGTTGGTTTGCAGGCCGGGTAGCGCCGCCCAAGTCTGGTTGGCCAGGGCCGGCACGAGCTCCGGCCGGACGCCGAGCATCACCGGTGACGTCACCAGGGAACGGGTCTCGGTGATCGTTTTCTGAGGCGCGGCCGCGGCCAGCCGCGCCGCGGAGATCGAGCTGCCCGGGATCCACAATGCCGGCTGGCCGCCCAACTCGACGGGCCACTTGCCGATGAAACCGTTGATGACGGCGTCGGAGCCGGCCGGTTTGACACTCACCACCATGCAGCGGTCACCGATCGGGCCGGCCGACGAGTTGTAGCTCTCCGCGAGCTGCTGCACGGGATCGGCGATCGAGGGGTCGGCGACGACCGCGACCGTCTCTTTGCCTCCCACGCATTGCGCGGCCGCCTGGTGCGAGCGGTGGGACAGGGCATCGCCGAAGAAGGTCCACAGGATCACGGTGCCCACCACCACGACGACGGCGACGAGGGCGACGATCACGCCGACGCTGACCCCTCGGCGCCCGGCATCGCTGCGGTGACCGCCTCGCCAGTCGCCGAGTCCCCGGTGCCCGCCGCCGAGCAGGGACGGCCGGGAGGTCGGGGGCTTCGAGCCCGCCGGGCCCGCCGCGCCCGCCGGTCGGGGCGGAAATTCCGGATACTCGTCATCGGTGTCCGCCCCGAACGTGTGTTCGGCGGCGAAGTCCTCATCCTCATCCGCATGGTCGCCTTCGTCAGCGGAGAGGTCTTGCTCGTCTGAGTCGTAGCGGTAGTCGGTGTCGCCGCCGGGGTGCGCAACGTCGGCAACGTCTTCGCCAGAGGGTTCGTCGACGGAATCCTCAGGGTCGGGCAAACTGTGCCTACCCATGATGATGCCCGCCGCCTTTCCGTCGACCGTTTGCGAACTCGGCGCAGATTCTAGTCATCGACCGCATTACCGCATGTCAAGCAGGTTTCAGCCGGCGGCGGCGCGAGCCTTGAACTCACGCCGACGCCGATGCAGGATCGGCTCGGTGTAGCCATTGGGCTGCTCACCCCCGGTCAAGATCAGATCCTGGGCGGCCAGGAAGGCAATGCTGTCGTCGAAGTTCGGCGCCATGGGCCGGTAGGCCGCATCGCCGGCGTTCTGGTGATCCACGATCGGGGCCATGCGTTCCAGGCCGGCCCGGACATCCTCTTCGGTGATCACGCCGTGGCGCAGCCAGTTGGCCAGCAGCTGGCTGGAGATCCGCAGGGTGGCGCGGTCCTCCATGAGTGCCGTGTCGTGGATGTCGGGCACCTTCGAGCAGCCGACACCCTGCTCAACCCAGCGCACCACATAGCCGAGGATGGACTGGCAGTTGTTGTCGACCTCCTCGCGGATCTCCTCGGACGCCCAGGCCAGCTCCTTGGCCAGCGGGATGGTCAGCAGCTCCTCGATGGTCGTGCGCTTCTTGCCCGCGAGCTCTTCCTGCACGGCGCTCACATCCACGTAGTGGTAGTGCATCGCGTGCAGGGTCGCCGCCGTCGGCGAGGGGACCCACGCGGTGGTGGCGCCCGCCTTCGGCTGGCCGATCTTCTGCTCGACCATGTCGGCCATCAGCTCGGTCATCGCCCACATGCCCTTGCCGATCTGCGCCTTGCCCTTGAAGCCGGCGGCCAGTCCGGTGTCGACGTTGGCGTCCTCGTAGGCCTTGATCCACGTCGTGCTCTTCATCGCACCCTTGCGGATCATCGGGCCGGCCTCCATCGAGGTGTGGATCTCGTCGCCGGTGCGGTCCAGGAAGCCGGTGTTGATGAACACCACCCGGTCGGCGGCGGCCTTGATGCACGCCTTCAAATTGACCGTCGTACGCCGCTCTTCGTCCATGATGCCGACCTTCAGCGTGGCCTGCGGGAGGCCGAGGACGTCTTCGACGCGGCTGAACAGCTCGCAGGTGAACGCGACCTCGTCGGGTCCGTGCATCTTGGGTTTGACGATGTAGATGGAACCGGTGCGGCTATTCGTCAACGGCCCGTTGGCTTTGCCGGTTTTGAGCCCGTGGATCGCCGTCAGACCGGTGAACAGCCCGTCCATGATGCCCTCGAACACCTCGTTGCCGTCCGCGTCCACGATCGCGTCGTTGGTCATCAGATGGCCGACGTTGCGGACGAACAACAGACTGCGGCCGGGCAGGGTGAGCTCACCGCCGTCGGGCGTGGTGTAGGTGCGGTCCGGGTTGAGCACCCGGGTGAAGGCCTCACCGCCCTTGGTGACCTCCTCGGCCAGGTCGCCCTTGTTCAGCCCGAGCCAGTTGCGGTAGCCGAGCACCTTGTCGTCGGCGTCGACGGCGGTCACGGAGTCTTCGAAGTCCATGATGGTGGTGACCGCCGACTCGAGGATCACGTCTTTGATACCGGCCGGGTCGGTCTTGCCGATCGGTGACTCGGGGTCGATGAGGATCTCGATGTGCAGCCCGTGGTTGACCAGCAACACCGACCAGCTGGGCGAGCCAAGCTCGCCGCTGTACCCGACGAACTTCTCCGGGCTCGCCAAGCCGGTGGAATCCCCACCGCTCGCGATCTGCAGCCGACCGTCGACGATGCTCAGGCCCGTCGCGCCCGCCCACGAACCCGACTCCAGGGGGACGGCCTGGTCGAGGAACCTGCGGGCGTAAGCGATCACCTTGTCGCCGCGAACCTTGTTGTAGCTCGATCCCTTTTCGGCCCCGTCGCTCTCCGGAATGACGTCGGTGCCGTACAGCGCGTCGTAGAGGGAACCCCAGCGAGCGTTCGCTGCGTTCAGCGCAAACCGCGCGTTGAGCACCGGCACCACCAGCTGGGGGCCGGCCGTCTTCGTGATCTCGTCGTCAACACCGGAGGTGGTGATGGTGAAATCCTCGGGTTCGGGCTGTAGATACGCGATTTCAGCGAGGAACTCGCGGTACGCCTCGGCATCGAAGGGCCCGATCACCCGTTGCCGGTGCCACCTGTCGATCTGGGCCTGCAGCTCATCGCGACGGTTCAGCAAATCCTGATTCTGCGGGGTGAGGTCGGTGACGACCTTGTCGACACCCGCCCAGAAGCTGTCCGGGTCGATGTCGGTGCCAGGCAGGGCCTCTTTGTTCACGAAGTCGTAGAGCACTCGGGCGACGCGCAAGTTCCCCACCGACGCGCGATCAGTCATCTTTCTCCTCCAAAATGGGCCAACTGGCAACGCACCGCCCTCCTCAACAGGCGTTATCGTCAGCCTACCGACCAGCAGCCCGACGATCGTTATCCGGCCGAGCCAACAAAGCAGGTCCAGGGCAGGTCCGGCCCTCTTTTGACTGGCGGCCGTTGGAGATCATACGGGTCGTGCGGCCCAACCCGGGCCAGTCGGCCTACGCGTCGCGCATAGTGCCGACCAGGTCCTCCACCAGATCTTCCATCGCCACCATCGCGACCACGCCGCCGGCGTCGTCGGTCACAAGTGCCAGGTGGCTGTTGCTGCGACGCATTCGCGACAGGGCATCCGCCAGCGGCAGCGACTTGGCAAGCCGCGGCAGCGGTCGCACCAGCGCCAGATCGATCACCGTCTTGGGGTCGTCGTTGAGCGTCAACACGTCCTTGATGTGCAGGTAGCCGATGAACTTCCCGTCGAGATCCACAACGGGAAACCGGGAGTACCCACTCTGGGCCAACGCTTGTTCGACCGCTCCGACCATCGGCCCGGAGTCGGCCGCGGCCACCGGTATCGCCTGAATATCGGCGAGCGGAACGGCCACATCGCCGACCACTCGGGTGCGAATCTGTAGCGCCCGGGTCAGCCTGGTGTGCTCCTCGGGATCCAGCAGGCCTTCGGACACCGATTCGGCGATCATCTCGCCCAGCTCGGCGGTGGACACCGTGACGTCGAGTTCGTCCTTGGGCTCGACGCCCAGCGCGCGCACCACCAGGGTGGCGCACTTGTTGTAGAACGCGATGAACGGCCGGGCGGCGCGCACATAGACCAGGTATGGCGGCACCAGCAGCATCGCGGTGCGCTCCGGGCCTGCCAGCGCGATGTTCTTCGGCACCATCTCGCCCAACAGAACGTGTAGCGTGACCACGATCGCCAGCGCGATCACGAGCGACAACGTGTGCAGCAACGCCGGGTGCAGACCGGCCAGCCCGAACGTCGTGCGCAGCACGCTGGCGACCGCGGCCTCCCCGATCCGGCCGAGCAGCAGGGACGCGACCGTGACGCCCAACTGCGCGCCGGCCAGCATCGCCGGCAGCTGCTCACCGGCGCGGATCACGGTAACGGCTCGCGCCTTGCCCTGCTCGGCCAACGCTTCGAGGCGGTCGCGGCGGGCCGAGATCAGCGAGAATTCCGCCCCGACGAAGAACGCGTTCACGCCGATCAGCAGGATCGCCAGCACGATTCCCAGGGCTTGGTTTATCGGGTTCATCAGTGGCCCTGTCCAGCGGGGGTTTCGCTGCGACTGCCCAGTTCGGTCAACTCGAGCAGGTCGATCCGGCGGCCGTCCATCCGAACCACGGTCGCCTGCCAAGGCATCGAGGTGTCCAGCAGGCCGTCGGGGTCCAACGCGGGCAGCTCGACCGCTTCTCCGGCCACCGGGATGTGGCCGAGTTCGCGGAGCACAAGGCCGCCGATCGTCTCGTACGGCCCCTCGGGAGCTCGATATCCGGTCGCGCTGGCCACCTCGTCGATGCGTAGCAGGCCCGATACCCGCCAGCCACCGCCGGCTGCGACCACGTCGGGGGTGGCGTCGTCGTGTTCGTCGCGGACGTCACCGACGATCTCTTCGATCAAGTCCTCAACGGTCACGATGCCGGCCGTGCCGCCGTATTCGTCGACGACCATCGCGGTCTGCAGGCTGTTGGCGCGGATCTCGGCCATCACCGCGTCGCCGTCCAACGTCGACGGCACCACGGGGACGGGTTGCGCGAGCGTGGTCAGCAGGGTGCGCGCGCGATCGGCCGCGGGAATCGCGAAGACCTGCTTGACGTGCACGATGCCGACGGTCTCGTCGAGGTCACCGTCGACGACGGGGAATCGCGAGAAGCCGGACTCGGCGGCCGCGGCAACGAGGTCGGCGACGGTGTCGTCGGTCTCCAGCGCCACGATCTTGGACCTGGGCGTCATCAACTCCTCGGCGGTGCGCGCGCCGAACTGCAGCGAGCGCCGCACCAGGGCGGCGGTGGCGGCGTCCAGGGTGCCGCTGCGCGCCGAGGTACGCACCAGCGACACCAATTCCTGCGGTGACCGGGCCGACCGCAGCTCCTCGGCCGGCTCGATGCCCAGCTCGCGAACGATCCAGTTGGCCGCGCCGTTCGTCAGCCGGATAGCCGGGGTGAGTAGCAGCGAAAACAGCATTTGAAAGCCGGTGACGGCGCGGGCAGTCGACAGCGGGCGTGCCAGGGCGAGGTATTTCGGGACCAGCTCACCGAAGACCATCGACACCGACGTCACGATCACCAGCACCAGGAACGCGATGATCGCGTCGGCCAGCCGATCCGGTATTCCGATCGCGCTCAGCGCCGGATGCGGCAGGTCGGCCACCATCGGGTCCGTCAAGTATCCGGCCGCGAGTGTGGTGGCCGAGATACCCAGTTGTGCACCCGACAGCTGAAACGACAGCCTGTGCTGGGCGCGCTGGATGAGGCGGTCGCGACGGCCACCGTGGCGCGCGTTGGCTTCCACGATGGTGCTGTCCAGGGCGGTCAGCGAGAATTCGGCCGCGACGAAGACCGCGTTGAAGAAGATGAGCAGCGCGATGGCCAGCACGCTGGTGAGGGCGACGGTGACGTTCATGACGGGCCCGGGCGCCGCTCCCGGAAGGCATGGGCCAGTAAACGGGCCTCGACGCGTGCCTGCGGCACGTCATCCCTTTCCCTCGATGCCGCGCAGCGGCTTTGCGGCGCGACGAAATTCACGTGAATTCACATGGTAGCGATGTACTCAAGGTTCCCAGGTTCGCGACTCACCAACCCAAGGGCAACGGATGGCCCTCGGCGAAGCCCGCGGCCGACTGCACACCGACGACGGCCCGCTCATGCAACTCGGCGAGCGTCGAGGCGCCGACATAGGTGCAGGTGCTGCGCAGGCCGGAGGTGATGTGATCGATCAGGTCCTCGACACCGCCGCGGTCGGGGTCCAGCCCCATCCGCGCCGTCGAGATGCCCTCCTCGAACAACGCCTTGCGGGCGCGATCAAACGCGGTGTCGGCGCCGGTACGGGCCACCACCGCGCGTTTGGACGCCATGCCGTAGCTCTCCTTGTACGGTTGGTCGTCGCGGTCGCGCATCAGGTCTCCGGGCGACTCGTAGGTGCCCGCGAACCACGACCCGATCATGACGTTCGACGCCCCGGCGGCCAGTGCCAGCGCCACGTCCCGCGGATGCCGGATGCCGCCGTCGGCCCACACGTGGCCACCGAGTTCCCTTGCCGCGGAAGCGCATTCGACGACAGCGGAGAATTGTGGTCGACCGACACCGGTCATCATCCGGGTGGTGCACATCGCGCCCGGTCCCACGCCGACCTTGACGATGGTCGCCCCCGCGCCCAGCAGATCCCGCGTACCCGCCGCAGACACCACGTTGCCCGCCGCCAGCGGCAAACCCAAGTCCTGCTTGGAAATAACCGATGCCACCAGCTCTATCGCTTCCAGCGTCTTCACCTGATGCCCGTGTGCGGTGTCGATGACCAGCACGTCGACGCCGGCCTCGGCAAGGGACCGGGCCTTGGCGCCAACGTCGCCGCTGATGCCGATGGCCGCGCCGACCCGCAGCCGCCCGCGCGCATCGGTGGCCGGCGTGTACAGACCGGTGCGGATCGCCCCGGTGCGGGTCAGCACTCCCGCCAGCGTCCCGTCCGGGTTGGTCACCACGGCGACGTCGATCGGGGCGTGCTCGAGCAGGTCGAATATCTTGCGCGGCTCGGTGCCCGCCGGGGCGGTCACGAAGTCACTCACGGCGACGTCGCGCACCCGGGTGAAGCGGTCCACGCCCAGGCACGATGATTCGCTCACCAACCCGATCGGGCGTCCCTCGAACAGGACGACGGCGACCCCGTGCGCCCGCTTGTGGATCAGGGCGATCGCGTCGGACACCGAGTCGTCGGGCGCCAGCATCACCGGGGTGTCGAGAACGAGGTCGCGGCTTTTG
>Ga0318546_10001280_pt1 | contig 10636 bp, 11 predicted proteins | sample GRESIP169b2f19_FD_203514 | JGI IMG/M metagenome (GOLD analysis project Ga0318546, IMG submission 203514) | Tropical soil microbial communities from Luquillo Experimental Forest, Puerto Rico - GRE.SIPMG.169b2f19 | ecosystem: Environmental > Terrestrial > Soil > Tropical forest > Bulk soil...
CCTTGAGCCGCAGCCCGTACCCCGGCGTCGGCGCACTGCTGGACGACTGCGAGGCCTGCGCTGCGGACCAGGTCATCGCGGATGCCGGCGGCCCGGCCTGGGACGCCGCGGGTTTCGCCCGCCTGGTGGCGGCGGCCCGGCCCGCCCTGCCGCTGGCCACCGCCCAGGCGCTGGAGTCCGCCGGGCAGGTCCTCCAGGCGGCGCACGAGGCGGAGTCCCGGCTGGGCAGCGCCAGCCCGGTGCTGGCCCCGGCGCTCGCCGACGCCCGGGCGCAGTTCGACGCGCTCATCTACCCGGGATTCGTCAGCGAGACGGGGCTGCGGCGGCTGCCGGACCTGGCGCGTTACCTGCGGGCGATCAGCCGCAGGCTGGACACTGCGGCGCAGGACCCGGCCAGGGACGCCGAACGCGCCGCGGCCGTGCACCGGGTCATGGGCGCCTACCGGGACGTCCTGGCGGAGCTTCCGCCCGCACGCCGCGAGGAGGCCGGCGTCCGGTCGGTCCGCTGGATGATCGAGGAACTGCGGGTCAGCCTGTTCGCTCAGGTGCTGGGCACCGCCGGCCCCGTCTCGGAGAAGCGTATCCGCGACGCGCTGAGCCGGCTCACCGCCCGCCCGTGAGCCGGCGCGTGCCGGGTCGGCCAGGGGCCGGTCAGGACAGCGCGCCGGTTTTGAAGAAGATGTAGAAACCAATGAGGATAAACACCACGGGGACGACCCATTGGCCCCACCGCTGCACCGCCTCAATCACCGCGCGGTGGCCGGCCATCAGGGTGCTCGCCAGGCAGTACAGGCCGACCCCGGCCGTGAATACCACGATGATGACGGCCATCTCGGCATTGGTGCTGGTGCGGAAAACGGGGATGTAGGCGGAGACGTTGTCGCCGCCGTTGGCGATGGTCAGCCCGATGACCCCGGCCAGGCCGGTCACCACTGCCGGGGAGGCCCGTTGGCCGGACCGGCGCGCGCGGATCGTGGTGACCAGCTTGGCCAGGCCGAGCCCCAGCGGCAGCAGGCCGAGCGGCCACAGCCAGCGCAGCGGGATCACGGCCAGGCCCGCCGCGGCGGCCAGTGACACGGCGACCAGCACGGCGATGCCCGCGTACTGGCCGGCCCAGATCTGCCAGCGCCGGGGACGCCCCTCCGCGCGCGAGGTGATGCTCAGCACGGTGAGCATGACAATGTCGTCGACGTTGGTGGCGGCGAAAAGCACCACGGCGGTCAGCGCGATGCCGAAGAACCCGCCTGCACGCATCCAGGCCTCCCGCCAGCTACGCGGCGCCCTCGGGCGGCGCTGACCCGGCGATGCCAGGGTAGTGGGCAAGGCGCAAAAAGCGGCCATCAACCCCATCGCGTCGACGGCGCTAATGCTGCATACTCACCGTTGTGGACGATCCGTTCGATTTCCGGTCGCTGCGAATTCTGCAGCCGGGGTGGCTGCCCAATCGGGCGAGATATGACATCTTCAACGATCAGCAGCAGCTGCTGGCGATCGCCACCGAAGACGTGGCTCACACCAGGCGGAAGCTGCTTAGCAAAACGATGCCAGACGCGCGGATGCTCACCGTCATCACGCCCGACGAGGCGCCCGTGCTGACCGTGGTCAAGCACAAGAGGGAACGGGTCACCGAATTCCTCGGTCCCGATGGCGAGCCGGCCGGCTGGATCCGGGCCACCCACACCACCCGCCATTACACCCTGCTCGACGAGCAGGACCAGACCGTGGGCAAGGTGGTTGGCGACCTGGCGCTCAAGAATTTCTCGGTGACCAACGAGGATGGCGAGTTCGCGCGGCTCCGTAAGACCTGGGCCGGGCCCAAGGAAATGTTCACCCCCTCCGACCACTACCGGGTCGACTTCGTCGTCCGCTCCTCGCCGCAGGCCCGGATGTTGACCGTCATGATGGCGATCGTGCTGGACCTGACGCTCTACGGCCCGGTCTGACCCCCCGGCCGGGGATCCCGGTCCGCGGCGAGCCGGGCCCGCTCGGCGTCGGTGAACGGGACCGGCTTGCGCCGGGCCGCGTCCCAGCGGACCGTGACGACGCGCGCCTCCGCGGCCACCTCGCCCGACGGCGTGACGATCGTTTCCCGGGTGGTCAGGCTGGTGGTTCCCATCCGTTCCGGCTCGATACGCACCGTCACCCGCCGGTCCTGGTAGCGCACCTCGGCGCGCAGGTCTACTTCTAGCCGGGCCACGACGTAGCTGGGGTCGCCGCCCAGCAGCCGCATGTAGAAGGCGTCCCGGCCCTCTTCGAGGTAGGTCAGGAACACCGCGTGGTTGACGTGGTCCAGGGCGTCGACGTCACGCCACCGGACGGTCACCACATGCTCGAACACCCCGGCCACGCGCTCACTCCCTCCCGGCACGGCCCGGGCCGGCGGCGCCGGCCGCCCTCGGGCAGCGCTCACGGTAGCCGGGCGGGCAGGCCGAAGCGGCCGAAAACGTCCGCGCCGGTCACCTGGCGGCCGCCGGACGGGGGCTCGCCGACCAGGAAAGCGGTCACCGCTGCGATCCGCTCGCCGTCCAGGGTCAGCACGTCGAGGGCGCAGGGCAGGTAGCCGCCCGCGTTCTCGTCGAACAGGTAGCCGGCGACCGCCAGTTGCCCGTTCGCCCGGGCGGGCAGGTGCTGCCAGCGCACCGTGAGCGGGTCCCGGACCAGCCAGTTCCTGATCGACGGCAGACCGTGGAACCAGGTGGGGAACGGCGGCATGGACCAGGTCGCATCCTCGGTGAGCATGCTGACCAGGGTGTCGGCGTCGCCGCGCTCGATGGCGTCGCTGTATCGCCGCACGATCGCCCTGGTCTGCTGGTCGCCGAGCGTCCGCAGCACCGACTGCTGGCTGCGGGCGGGCAGGTCCCGCTGGGCCGTCGCCCGGGCGCGCTGCAGCGCGCTGTTCACCGCCGGCACCGATGTGCTCAGCTGGCCGGCGATCTCCGCCACGGAGAACCCCATCACGTCGCGGAGGATGAGCACGGCCCGCTGCCGCGGCGGCAGCCCCTGCAGCGCGACGAGGAACGCCAGTTCCACGCTCTCCCGCTGCTCGTAGCGCGCCTCGGGCGAGGGGCCCGCGGCACCGGCCAGCCAGTGGTCCGGGTAGGGCTCCAGCCAGACCGGCTCGGTCAGCGCCCCCGCTACCTCGGTGCCGATCGCGGCGGACGGGCCGAAGTTGACCGGAAGCTCACGCCGGGACCGCTGCCTGGTGATGTCCGTCGCGGCGTTGCCGGCGATGGCGTACAGCCAGGACCGCAGCGAGCTGCGGCCCTCGAAACGGGGCAGCGCCCGCCAGGCGCGCAGCAGGGCGTCCTGGAGGGCATCCTCGGCGTCGTGCAGCGATCCGAGCATCCGGTAGCAGTGGGCGCGCAGTTCGTCGCGGTGCGGCGTGACCAGCTCGCCGAAGGCGTTCTCGTCGCCTTCCCTGGCCAGCCGCAGCAGCGCGTCCTCATCGGCTCGCGTGGTCCTGGCGGCGTTCACGGGCATAACGCTAGCCCGCCCTGCCGTCAGCCGCGTGCCTGGCCGTCAGCCGGCTGCCTGGCCGTCAACCGCGTGCCCCCAGCCGAACCGGCGATCCAGGCAGGACAGCCACTGAACCTTCGTCCGCTGCGGAGCCGGCCTTCGCCCCTGCCGGCGGCGCGCGGCCGGGCGGAGCCGCGCTGGCTCGAGTGGCTGCCAAGGGTGTCCACCCGCACCGCCACCGCCGGCCAGGCAGCCCCGGAGCTACCGGTTCCGGCAGGCCAGCCGCAGCCCCGGGTCAGTTGATCCCCGGTGCGATGGCCTCCTGGAAACCGCGCAGCACCTCCGGGTCCCCGGTGCGCTCCACCGGGCCCAGTGGCGGCCGGTGCCAGAGCCAGCAGTCGAGGTCGGCGGCGCTGCCGCTGATCTCGGCCCCGGCGGGCTGGCCGGAGTCGGCTGCGGCTGGCTGGATGTCCGGGTCGTCGTAGCTGGTGCCGGCCGTGTCGGTGCCGGTGAACCTGCCCAGCGTCACCAGCCACGTGTCACCGGTGTCGGCCGCCCGCACGCGTACCGTCCTGGCGTGATCGGCAGTGAACGTGCCCCAGTCGGGCAGCCCGGAGTACATCACGCGAACCGCCTCGTCCACCCCGTCCGCGCCCAGCAGCGGGTCGATGGGGGTGCGGTTCCCCGCGGTGAGTTCCGCGTCGACCCGGTGGATGAGGGCCTCGTGAGCCTGGCGGCGGCGAATAAAGCCGACCGTCTGGTCCGCCGACCAGGTCCAGGCCGCCGCCTCGGCCGGGGTCGCGGCGAGGATCTCGCCGAGGCTCGCGCTCGCCTCGGCGAAGAACGCGAGCAGGCCCGCCCGGTCGGCGGGGCGCTCCGGCTTGAAGTCCTCCGCCCGTTCGCCGGGCACGCCCTCGCGCACCACGGTGGCCCAGAACCACTGCACCTCGGCCAGGTGCCAGAGCAGGTCATCGGCGTTCCAGTCGGGACAGGAGGGCACCGGCGCGTCCGGTGGTGCCTCCCGGATGGCCTGCGCAAAGCGCGCCGACTCGTGCGCCAGGTGGGTGAGGTAATCTCCCGGGCCCATGACGCCACCTTACTCAGGCCGGAGGGCCGGGGCGGGGCCTGACCGGCGCCCCCGCCGCCCGTTTCCGTAGTATCTGAGCTCCGCATGAGCACGGAGGGAGCGCAACTCCTATGACGAGGATGCTGGCCCTGCAGCGATCATCGGGAATGCTCGGCCTGGCCATCGCGGCCGTCGTGGCGGTGGGGCTCCCGGCGGGCCCGGCTTCGGCGGGCCCCGTGGCGCCGAAGCAGTACTTCACCGGGGTGATCAACGGCAAGGATGGCAACACCACAACGCCGATCGCTATCAAGATGGCCTGCACCGGCCCCTACCACCCCGGTCAGACCGGTCACCCGCGGGCCGGGCAGACGTTGGCGGTCCACCAGCTGTTCCCGCCAGCGTCTGGTTCGCTTGGCTACACGGGCAACGACGCCAAGATCGGGGCGTTCTTCGGTGCCGCCCCGCCAGCCGGGGCACAGCCCGCGGCCACGACTCCCACGTTCACCCGCTACGACCGGCCCCAGCCGCTGTCCACGTCGCTCACCCTGCCCTGCGCCGGAACGGGCGCGGTCTATTTCAGCCCGATCCCGGTGATCCCGCCGTCCCGGGCGGCCACCGCCCCCGTCCGGTTCGTCACCCAGCCCTGACCGCCGTCTCAGCTCAGCCGGACCCGGGGGACGTTCAGTCGAAGGAGGGCTTGCGGTCGCGGGTCCGCTTCAGCTCGAAGAAGCCGTCCACCTCGGTCACCAGCACCACCCCGTCGAACAGCCTCCCGGCGGCCTCGCCCCTGGGAATCGGGGTGATGACCGGGCCGAAGATGGTGTTGCCGCGGATGCGGATGATCGGCGTGCCGACGTCGAGCCCGACCGCGTCGAACGCCTCGTGGTGCGACGCCTTGATCTGCTCGTCGAACTCGGTGGTCGCTGCGGCCTCGGCCAGCGAAGCGGGCAGCCCCACCTCGGCCAGGGCCTCGGGGATCACCTCGGGATCCTCCCGGCGCCCCTGGTTGTGCAGCCGGGTGCCGATGGCCGTGTACAGCGGCCCGAGGATGCCGGGCCCGCTGTGCTGGGCGGCCGCCGCGCAGATCCGCACGGGCGCCCAGGCCCGGCTCATCCGCTCCAGGTACTCCTCGCTCAGCCCCTCGCCCTCGTGCTGGGTCAGGTTGAGGTAGGCGAGCGACATGATCCGCCACTCCGTTTGCACCGGCCGGACCTGCTCCACTTCCAGCATCCAGCGGGAGGTGATCCAGGCCCAGGGACACACCGGGTCGAACCAGAATTGCACGGTTTCACGTTCAGCCGGCTGTGCTGTCATGACCGCGGCAACAGCCGTTGCCGGCGGAGCATTCCCCGCGTGGCACGAGTCCCGGCGGACCATTCCCCGCGTTACGCGTCCCGGCGGCACAGCGCCAGCGCGCCGGCCGCGAGCGCCGCGGCGGCCCAGGCGGCGGCCACGCCGAGGCCCGCCCATGGGCCGATCGGCAGGCTGCGCAGGCCGGTGCTGGCCTGGATCTGCAGCCCGGCGGTCATCGGCCCGATCTGCTGGAGCTGCCGCGCCACCCCCGGGTTCCCGGCCACCTGGGCGAGGATCGGGAACAGGTACAACAGGCCGAGCACGGCCCCGATGGCCACCGCGGAGTCCCGGATCGCGGTGGCCACCCCGAGGCTGAGCAGCGCGATCAGGGCCAGGTAGAGCACGGTCCCGGCGGCGGCGCGCAGCACCGTCCCGCTGGCCAGGGACAGCGCCGGGTAGCCGTTGGCCGACGCGTACCCGTGGCCGGGCAGGATCAGCCGCCCGGCCAGCACAGAACCGAGGACCGCGGGGAGGCCCGCGGCCAGCGTCACCGCGGTCACCACGCCGGCCTTGGCGGCCAGCACCGTGGTCCGGCGCGGCATCGCCGCCAGGGTGGTCGCGATCATGCCGGTGGCGTATTCGCCGCTGACCGCGAGCACAGCCACGATGGCGATGGCCGCCTGGCCGAGATAGGTCCCGGTGAGGCTGAGCTTGGTGACGTCGGCATGGCAGGCGGCCGCGGGCGTGCAGGACACGCTCGCAGACACGGTCGCGCCGATGATCACGGTCGCGGCGACGACGCCGAGCAGCAGCCACCAGGTGGCCGGCAGCGTGCGCAGCTTCGTCCACTCGGCGTGCAGCGCCTCGCTCATGCGTCCCTCCGGCGCAGCAGGGCGGCCGCCAGCCAGAGGGCGAGCGCCGTCCAGAGGCAGAGGACGCCGAACCCGGCCCACGGCGCGAGCGGGTAGTAGCCGTGCTGCGGCGTGTAGGCGTTGTTCACCTGCGGGTAGGCCGGGACGTACTGCTGGATGGCGAACCCGGCGGCCGGGGTGACCCGCAGCAGCCAGTCCGCGGCGCCGGCGGGCAGCACGGCCAGCGGGACGGAGAAGAAGTAGACCACGACCGTGAGCGCGACGACCGCGGTGATGGCGCCGGCGGCGTGCCGCAGGATCGTGCCGGCGGCCAGGGCGAGGACCGCACTGACGGCCAGCAGCGCCGCGATCCCGGCCACCAGGCGCACCTCGGTGAGCGCGCTCATCGGGAACACGTAGTTGCCGTGGCCGCGCAGCAGGCTGGCACCGACCGGGATCACCGGCGCGGCCCCGATGAGCCCCGCCACGAAGGTGACCGAGCCGACCACGGCGGCCTTGGCCGCCAGGACGCGCCCCCGGCCCGGGGCCGCGGCAAACGTGGTACGGATCAGGCCGCGCCGGAACTCGGCGGTGATGAACATCGCCCCCACGACGATCACCACGATCAGCCCGGCGAAGGCGCCGACGAAGCCGTCATCGGCGGGCTCGCCGATGTTCGTGGGACCGGGCCCGGCCGGCGCGATGTCGCCGGAACCGGTCACCGTGAACGCGCCGCCGGCGGCGTGGAACCGTCCGGGCAGCGACGAGCCCTGCGGGCCGGTCCCGATGGCCGCGCCGCGCCAGCCGTCGCTCGGCGGCGCGGCCGGCACGCTGAGGCGGTCGAAGACCGCCGTGGCCACGGTGGGGCCGCTGTTGCTGGCCCGCACCCACGCGGGGGAGGTGACGAACGGGCCAGCCTGCACCGTCGCGGGCAGGCCCGCCAGGCTCACGGTGCCGACCTGGGTCCAGTGCGCGCCGTCGGCGGAGTCGTACCCGGTGAGCGTGTCACCGGACCGTACGAGCCGCAGCCAGCGCGGCGAGGCGGCGGAGACGGCCCCGGGCAGGCCCGGCGTGTCGCCGGTGTAGTCGTACTGCATCCGCACGCCGTGAGCGCCGGTGACCATCACCGCCGCGTACGCCGATCCGGGCCGGGTGCTCGCGGTGACGAGGATCCCGGCCTTGGCCCAGGGCTGGATGCCGCGGGTGAAGTTTTGCTCCGGGTTCGGCCCGGGCGCGATCCCGCCGCCCGCCGGCGAAGTGCGGCCGGTCAGCGAGGTCACCCGGACGGTGATGCCGCCGTTGCCGCGTAGCGCACGATGCACGAAGTAGTAACTGTCGCTGACGGCCTCGCCGTCCGGCCCCACCGGGTTGGACGGCTTGCAGGGGGCTGGGGGGCCGATGGGGCCGCGCCGGCCGACCGGCTGGCAGCCGGTCTGCGGCCCGGACGCGGCGTACAGGCCGACGGCTGCGGTCAGTGCCGCGGCGACCACCATGGCGATCACCCACCCGCGCACGGTGCGGAACTTCGTCCACTCGGCGTGCAACAGACTGCCGAAGCTGTCGTTGCCGTCGCTGACGGCGCCGGAGCGCTGCGGGGTCACGGTGGCGGTCATCGGGCCGCCCTCGTTCCGGCGTCCGCGGCGCGGTACTCGACCGCCTCGCGGGTGAGCTCCAGGTAGGCCTCCTCGAGGGAGGCGCGGTGCGCCGACACCTCGGAGAACGGCACCGCGTTCTCGCTGAGCAGCAGCACGACCTTCTCGGGCGCCAGCCCGGACATCGTCACCGCGGTGCCGTCGGTGGTGGCCGTGGCCCCCGCGCGCTCCAGGACCGCGGCCGCCCGGGCCGGTTCGGTGGTCCGCAGCGTGACCCGGTCACCGGACACCGCGGCCAGCAGGTCGCGGGTGCTGGTGTCGGCGATCACCTGGCCACGGCCGGCGATCACCAGGTGGTCGGCGGTGCCTTCCAATTCGCTCATCAGGTGGCTGGACACCAGCACCGCGCGGCCCTCCCCGGCCAGCGACCGGAGCAGCCCGCGCATCCAGATGATGCCCTCCGGGTCCATGCCATTGAACGGCTCGTCCATCATCAGCGCCGGCGGGTCGCCCAGCAGCGCCGCGGCGATCCCGAGGCGCTGCCGCATGCCGAGCGAATAGCCGCCCGCCTTGCGCCGGGCGGCCTTCCCCAGCCCGGCCCGCCCGAGGACCGCATCGACCCGGCTGGCGGCCAGGCCCTGGGAGTGGGCCAGCCACAGCAGGTGGTTGCGGCCCGTGCGGCTGGGCTGCAGCGCGGCCGCGTCCAGCAGCGACCCGAGCCGGGTCAGCGGACGGCGCAGGCTCGCGTACGGCCGCCCGCCCACCAGTGCGGTGCCCTCGTCGGGGGCGTCCAGGCCGAGGATCACCCGCATCGTGGTGGTTTTGCCGGCACCGTTGGGGCCGACGAACCCGGTGACCTGGCCCGGTGCGACGGTGAACGACATGCCATCGAGCGCTACGGTCGGCCCGAACCGCTTGTGCAGCCCGGTGACTTCGATCGTTGCTTCCATCGGTCATGGTCCCTTTCGGAGGACGCGGTGTTCAGTGAGGTTGTATGCCACCGGCGGTGTCAGCACGGTGTCCGCGGCTGACACCGTGTTGACACCGGGCGCCTGGGATCGTTGGCCCAGGTCACACCGCCCTAGGCTGAACGGGATGGCCGCCGGGCAGAAGGGACTGCGAGCGCCATGAGAGTGCTGGTCGTCGAGGACTTCGACGTCCTGGCCACCGCGATCGGGAGCGGGCTGCGCCGGGAGGGCATGGCCGTCGACGTGGTCTTGGACGGGACCGAGGCGCTGGCGCACCTGGCGCTCACCCGCTACGACGTCGTGGTGCTGGACCGGGACCTGCCGGGGGTGCACGGCGACGAGGTCTGCCGGCAGATCGTGGCCGCCGGGTCGCAGAGCCGGGTGCTCATGCTGACCGCCGCCGCCACGGTGCGCGAGCGGGTGGATGGCCTGGGGCTGGGCGCCGACGACTACCTGCCCAAGCCGTTCGACTTCGCCGAGCTCGTGGCCCGGGTCCGGGCCCTGGCGCGGCGCTCCGCGCCCGCGGTGCCGCCGACGCTGGAAAGCGGCGACCTGACCCTCGACCCCGGCCGCCGCGTGGCGTTCCGGGGCGGGCGGCGCCTGGACCTGTCCCCGAAGGAGTTCGCGGTCCTGGAGTGCCTGCTCACCTCGAGCGGCCGGGTGGTCTCGGCCGAGGAGTTGCTGGAGCGGGCCTGGGACGAGGCGGCCGACCCGTTCACCACCACGGTGAAGACCACGATCCGCCGGCTCCGGGCCAAGCTTGGTGACCCGCCGGTCATTCACACCGTCCGCGAGGGCGGCTACCGGATCGGAGGAACGTGATGTTCCTGTACCGCGAGGTGGTCTCGCTCGTCCGGCTGCGGCCGACGCTGCGCACCCAGCTCACCCTGCTCTACGGCGGGCTGCTCGCCGTGCTCGGCGGCGGGCTGCTGTTCCTCCTCGTCCCCCTGAGCGGGTCGGCGTCGGTCCAACAGGGCCCGCACGCGGCGGCGATCGCCACGGCACTGAACACCTCCATCCGCCACAAGGAGATCATCGGGGCAATCGCACTCCCGGTCGTGGTGCTGCTCGCGCTCGCGGGCGGCTGGCTGATCGCCGGCCGGTTCCTGCGGCCGCTGCGCACGATCACCGCGACCGCCCGGGACATCTCCGCCAGCAACCTGAACCGCCGGCTGTCACTGGCCCCGCGCGACGCCGAGTTCGCCGAACTCGGTGAGACCCTCGACGACCTGTTCGGGCGGCTGGAGGCGTCGTTCGAATCGCAGCGGCACTTCGTGGCCAACGCCTCCCACGAGCTGCGCACCCCGCTGACCGCGGAGCGGGCCCTGCTGCAGGTCGCGCTCGCCGATCCGGACGCGACGGCGGCGGCGCTGCGGTCAGCCTGCCAGCAGGTGCTCGCCCTGGGTGACC
>Ga0318546_10001288_pt1 | contig 10610 bp, 7 predicted proteins | sample GRESIP169b2f19_FD_203514 | JGI IMG/M metagenome (GOLD analysis project Ga0318546, IMG submission 203514) | Tropical soil microbial communities from Luquillo Experimental Forest, Puerto Rico - GRE.SIPMG.169b2f19 | ecosystem: Environmental > Terrestrial > Soil > Tropical forest > Bulk soil...
ATGGCGCTGGTGTCAGGTTGAAATATTTAGCGATTTTCCAACTCAGATTATGTCAAAGCCAAAACCCGCCCCGCTGCCTTCGGGGACCGTGGTCGGCGGCTACCAGATCGTCAAGAAGATCGCCGCCGGCGGTTTCGGCATCGTCTACCTGGCTGAAGACGAAACACGTCATCTGGTCGCGCTGAAGGAATATCTTCCCGCCTCCCTGGCCGATCGGTCGCCAGGTGAATTGATTCCCCGCGTCAAGCCGGAGAAGCAGCCACTGTACCGCCTGGGACTGAAGAGTTTCTTCGAAGAGGGCCGGTCATTGGCTCAGATTTCGCATGCGAGCGTCGTCTCGGTGCTGAATTTCTTCCGCGAGAACGAAACCGTCTACATGGTGATGAATTATCTGCAGGGCGACACCATGCAGGATTTCATCGTCACCGCGCGCGACCTGAAGCGCGAGAAGGTATTGCGCGAGTCCACCATCCGCTCGTTGTTCGACGAGATATTGCGCGGCCTGCGCATCGTCCACCAGCACAAGATGCTGCACCTGGACATCAAGCCGGCGAACATCTTCATCACCAACGACAACCGCGCCGTCCTGCTCGATTTCGGCGCCGCGCGCGAAGTGCTGAGCAAGGAAGGCCAGTTCATCCGGCCGATGTACACGCCCGGCTTCGCCGCGCCCGAGATGTACCGCCGCGACGGCTCGCTGGGCCCGTGGACGGACATCTACGCGATCGGCGCCTGCCTGTACGCGTGCATGCAGGGCTATCCGCCCAACGACGCGCCGCAGCGCATCGACAAGGATCGCCTGCCGCTGTCGCTGTCGCGGCTGCGCAATGTCTATTCCGACAACCTCATCGAAGTCATCGAATGGTGCATGGCGCTCGATCCGCTGTCGCGGCCGCAGAGCGTGTTCGCGCTGCAGAAGGAACTGTCGCGCGAGATCGAACGGCGCTACACCACGCTCAGCTTCTCGGAGCGGCTCAAGCTGCAGATCGAGAACCTGAAGTCCGGAGCACACCCTTGAACAAGCCCTTGAGCGCACGCTCGGGTCGGGAGTAAATCGAATGCGGTTTGGAACGTATCAAGTGAGCCGCAAGGGCGGCCGGGAAAAGAACGAAGACCGCATGGGCTATTGCTACACGCGGGATTCGGGCCTGTTCGCGCTGGCGGACGGCATGGGGGGCCATCCGGAGGGCGAGGTCGCGTCGCAGCTCGCGCTGCAGACGATCGCCGCCACCTTCCAGAAGGAGGCCAAGACCGAGCTGAAGGATCCGCAGCGCTTCCTGCAGGACGCCATCCTCGCCGGCCACCACCAGCTGCTGCGCTACGCCACCGAGCGCGGCCTGACCGACACGCCGCGCACCACCATCGTGGCCTGCGTGATCCAGGGCGGCAACATCTACTGGGCGCACTGCGGCGACTCGCGCCTGTACATCGTGCGCGGCGACCGCCTGATCGCCCGCACCCGCGACCATTCGTACTCCGAGCTGCGCGAGGCGCTGTCGCACGTGGTGCCGCTGGACGAGAAGGTCAACCGCAACGTGTTGTTCACCTGCCTGGGCAGCCCCGGCAAGCCGGTGATCGACAGCGCCGGCCCGATGGTGCTGCGCACCGGCGACCGCGTGCTGCTGTGCTCGGACGGCCTGTGGAGCAGCGTCGAGGATCCGCAGATCGTCAAGATGCTGTCCGAATTCCCGATCCACGACTCGGTGCCCGAGATCGTGGAGCAGGCGCTGCGCAACGCCGGCGAGAAGAGCGACAACGTCACCGCGCTGGCCGTCGAGTGGGAGCAGACCGAGGACGACGAGGCCGCCGGCAACGTCTCCACACGCTCGCTCGGCGAGGACGTGTTCGCGTCCACCATCCAGGCCAGCATGAGCGGCGACTCGTTCCTGCCGGACATCGACGACGACGAGATCGAGCGTTCTATCCGCGAGATCAACGAGGCGATTCAACGCAGCGGCCCCCGCAAGACCTGATCGCTTTCAGGCCTCCACGACCTTCATCCGAACCGGGCACGCTTGCCCGGTTTCGCTTTCTCCGCAACAGGATTTCCCGCATGACGTTCTCCCGCACCCAGGGTCGCACCGCCAACCAGCTGCGTCCGGTCAAGCTGACCCGCGACTTCACCGTCCACGCCGAGGGCTCGGTGCTGGTGGAGTTCGGCGGCACGCGCGTGCTGTGCACGGCCTCCGTCGAGGATCGCGTGCCTCCGTTCCTCAAGGGCAAGGGCGAGGGTTGGGTGACGGCCGAGTACGGCATGCTGCCGCGCGCCACGCACACGCGCTCGGACCGCGAGGCCGCCAAGGGCAAGCAGAGCGGGCGCACGCAGGAGATCCAGCGCCTGATCGGGCGCTCGCTGCGCGCGGTCTTCGACCTGCGCCTGCTCGGCGAGCGCACCATCACGCTCGACTGCGACGTGCTGCAGGCCGACGGCGGCACGCGCACCGCGGCCATCACCGGCGCCTGCGTCGCGGCGCACGACGCCGTCGCCAGGCTGCTGGCCGCGGGCAAGCTGGAGCATTCGCCGCTGAACGGCTTCGTGGCGGCGGTGTCGGTCGGCATCGTCGAGGGCACGCCGCTGCTCGACCTCGAGTATGTCGAGGACTCGGCCTGCGACACCGACATGAACGTCGTCATGACCGGCGCCGGCCACTTCATCGAGGTGCAGGGCACGGCCGAGGGCGCCGCGTTCTCGCGCGCCGAGATGAACCAGCTGCTCGACCTCGCCGACGCCGGCATCCGGCAGCTGATCGCCGCGCAGAAGGCCGCGCTGGGCCAAGCTTGATCATGAAGCTCGTCCTCGCCTCCAACAACTCGAAGAAGCTGGCCGAGCTGCAGGCGCTGTTCGATGGCCTGGGCGTGGCGCTCGTGCGCCAGGGCGAGCTGGGCGTGAGCGAGGCCGAGGAGCCGCACATCACGTTCATCGAGAACGCGCTGGCCAAGGCGCGCCACGCGTCGGCCGCGACCGGCATGCCGGCGATCGCGGACGACTCGGGACTGTGCGTGGATGCGCTGGGCGGCATGCCGGGCGTGATCTCGGCGAACTACGCGACGGTTGTCGCGAGCGCGGGTGCGTCGCTCGAGCGCGAGGTCGTGCGCCAGACGCAGGACGAGGCCAACAACGCGCTGCTGCTCGAGAAGCTGCGCGACGTCGAGGATCGCCGCGCCAACTTCGCCTGCACGCTGGTGGCGATCCGCTCCGCCGACGACCCGTCGCCGCTGGTGGCCGTCGGCCGCTGGAACGGCGAGATCCTGCGCGAGCGCGAAGGCTCGGGCGGCTTCGGCTACGACCCGCTGATGTTCATCCCGGCCTTCGGGGCGACGGTGGCGTCGCTGGCCAAGGACGTGAAGAACGCGCACAGCCATCGCGCGATCGCGGCGGCGCAGATGCGCGTGTTGATGCAGCAGGCATGGCATCTCTGAGAACGGCGCCGTGAGCATCGTCCGGATCCATCCCGTCAACGCCGCCGGCGGCGAATCCGGCGAGGGCACGGTCGGCGAGTCGTCGCCGGCCGGCGCGCCGCTGCGCGACCCGCAGTGGTACCACCGCCCCGGCACGCTGAGCCTGCCGGCGCCGCCGCCGCTGTCGGTGTACGTGCACCTGCCGTGGTGCCTGAAGAAGTGCCCGTACTGCGACTTCAACTCGCACGAGTTCCACACGGTCGGCGCGACGCCCAGGGATCTGCCGGAGCAGCGCTATCTCGACGCCGTGCGGGCCGACATCGAGCGCTCGCTGCCCCTCGTGTGGGGCCGCACCATCCACACGATCTTCATCGGCGGCGGCACGCCGTCGCTGTTCTCGCCGGACGGCATCGCGCGGCTGGTGTCCGACCTGCGCATGCTGCTGCCGCTGGCCGCGGACTGCGAGATCACCATGGAGGCCAACCCCGGCACCTTCGAGAAGGAGCGCTTCCGCGCCTTCGCGCAGGCCGGCGTGAACCGGCTGTCGATCGGCGTGCAGACCTTCAACGACGGCCACCTGCGCGCGCTGGGGCGCGTGCACGACGCGGCGCAGGCGCGCGCGGCGGCGGAGGAGGCGGCGCGCAGCTTCGACACCTTCAACCTCGACCTGATGTACGCGCTGCCCGGCCAGACGTTGGCCGACCTCGACGCCGACCTCGACCTCGCGTTCGCGCTCGGCGCGCCGCACCTGTCGCTGTACCACCTCACGCTCGAGCCCAACACCGTCTTCGCGCAGCGCCCGCCGGCGAACCTGCCCGACGACGACACCGCCTACGACATGCTCGATCGCGTCACCGAGCGCACGGCGTCCGGCGGCTTCGAGCGCTACGAGGTCTCGGCCTACGCGAAGGCCGGCCATCGCTGCCGCCACAACGTCAACTACTGGCAGTTCGGCGACTATCTCGGTCTCGGCGCCGGCGCGCACGGCAAGCTGTCGTTCGCCCATCGCGTGACGCGCCAGCGCACCTGGCGCGAGCCGAACATGTACATGGAGCGGACATTGGCCGGGCAGGGCGTGTCCAACGAGGCCGACGTCGCGCGCGCCCAGCTGCCGTTCGAGTTCATGCTCAACGCGCTGCGCCTGCGCGAGGGCTTCGCGTTGGCGCTGTTCACCGAGCGCTGCGGCCTGCCGCTGTCGGCGATCGCCAGGCCGCTGGACGAGGCGGAGCGCAAGGGCCTCGTCGAGCGCAGCGGCGCGCCGGGCGCGGAATGGATCCGGCCGACCGAGCGCGGCTTCGACTTCCTCAACGACCTGCAGGAACTGTTCCTGTAGGCCGGCTGCCGCTCCGTGCGGCGGGGCGCGCGCGGCGACGTCCTCTCTGGCATGCTTGGCCCGACGTATGCCGGGGGGCCGGCGCCGCACTGCCGCGCCGGCGTCGATCGGCTCCGCAGCCGATACGGGCTCCCCTATCATCGCGCTCGCACGATCGACTTCCGCCAGCAGGAGGCCCATGCCCGCCAACGCCGCCATCGACGCCAACCAGTTCAACCGGATCGCGCGCCGCACCGTCGCCGTGCCGCTGCTCGCGGGCATCGTCAGCGCACTCGCCTTCCTGCTGTTTTTCTGGTACTTCATCACCGCCACCGGCTGGGTGGACCACACGCACCAGGTGATCGGCAAGCTCAACGAGCTGACCACGCTGCAGTCCGACATGGAGTCCGGCGTCCGCGGCTACGTGATCGCCGGCGACGACGATTTCCTGGCGCCCTACCAGGTGGCCCGGGCCCAGCTGGATGCGCAGATCGACGACCTGGTCCACCTGACGGCCGACAACCCGGCCCAGACCGACCGGCTGCGCCGCGTCCAGTCGCTGCAGCAGGCCTGGGAGGCCTTCGCCGAGCAGACGATCGCCCTGCGGCGCCAGGGCGGCGATGCCGCCGCCGCGGTCAGGTCGCAGGCCGGCAAGCAGCTGTTCGGCCGCATCCGGGGCGAGGTGGTGGCGGCGCGCGCGTCCGAGCAGTCGCTGCTGAAGGAGCGCCTGGACGCGCTGCGCAGCGTCACGTGGCTGGGCATCTGCTCGTACGTGCTGTTCGTCCTTGTCCTCAAGGGCTACGTCGCCTGGGCCGGCCGGCGCGACATCCGGCAACTGAGCGGCGACTTCGGCGACGCGCTGAAGGCCGAGACCGCCGCCGCCGCGTCGCTCGCCGAACAGGCCTGGGTGCGCGACGGCCAGGCGCGGCTCGCCGAGACGCTGATCGGCCAGCAGACGCTGGAGGCCGTCGGCCGCAGCGTGCTGGCGTTCTGCGTGCGCACCGTCGATCCGGTCGTCGCCGCGATGTACGTGCGCGATGGCGCCGGCGCGCTGCAGCGCGTGTGCACGCACGGCTTCGAGGGCCGCGACGACGACGGCCAGCTGCAGGCCGCGCGCGACGGGCTGGCGGGCCAGGCGCTGCGCGACGCGCGCCTGAACCACCTCACCGGGCTGCAGGGCGGCTACTTCAAGGTCGGCTCCGGCCTCGGGACGACGGCGCCGGCGGAGCTGGTGGTCGCGCCCCTCGTCAGCGACGGCGCCGCCAACGGCGTGATCGAGCTGGGCTTCATGCGGGCGCTGGCGCCGCGCGAGCTGCAGCTGCTCGCGCTGATCGGCGGCGCGGTCGGCGCCTCGGTCGACGCCGCGCTGTACCGCAAGCGCCTGCAGGACTCGATCGAGGAGACGCAGCAGCTCAACGAGGAGCTGCAGGTGCAGCAGGAGGAGCTGCGCACGGCCAACGAGGAGCTGGGCGAGCAGTCGCGCGTGCTCGTCGAATCGCAGTCGCATCTCGAACGCCAGCAGGCGGAGCTCGAGGCCTCCAACGCGCAGCTGGCGGAGCAGGCCGAGACGCTGGACCGCAGGAACGAGTCGCTCAACGCGGCGCAGGTCGAGCTGCAGCAGCGCGCCGACGAGCTGCAGCGCGCGAGCCGCTACAAGTCGGAGTTTCTGGCCAACATGTCGCACGAGCTGCGCACGCCGCTGAACAGCGCGCTGATCCTGGCCAAGCTGTTGGGCGAGAACAAGGAGGGCAACCTCACACCGGAGCAGCTGAAGTTCGCGCAGACGATCTACAGCGCCGGCAACGACCTGCTCAACCTGATCAACGACATCCTCGACCTGTCGCGGGTGGAGGCCGGCCGGCTCGAGCTGCAGCCGCAGGCCGTGTCCGTGCCGCGGATGGCGGAGTCGCTGCAGCGCCTGTTCGCGCCGCTGGCCGGCGAGAAGAAGCTGGCGTTCGAGGTGCAGGTCGCGCCAGACGCCCCCGCGTCCATCGTCACCGACAACCTGCGGCTGGAGCAGATCCTGAAGAACCTGCTGTCCAACGCGGTCAAGTTCACCGAGGCCGGCGGCGTCGCGCTGGCCGTGCAGGCGCATGCGGACGGCCGCGTCGCGTTCGCGGTGAAGGATACGGGCATCGGTATCCCGGAAGGCCAGCAGGACATCATCTTCGAGGCCTTCCGCCAAGCCGACGGCACCATCAACCGGCGCTACGGCGGCACCGGCCTGGGGCTGTCGATCTCGCGCGAGCTGGCGCGCCTGCTGGGCGGCACGATAGACGTGCAGAGCGCGGCGGGGCAGGGCAGCACCTTCACGCTGGCGCTGCCGGTCCAGTGGACGGGCGCGCCGCCGGCCGAGGCCGCGTCGCCCGCACGCGCGGACGCGGGCACGCGCGTGACGCCCGCCGCGTCCGCGAGCCCGCACGCGCGGGCGCCCATGGCCGCGCCCGAGTCGCTCGCGGCCGCCTTCGTCGACGACCGCGACGCGCCCGCGTCCGACAAGGAGCGTGTGCTGCTGGTGGTGGAGGACGATGCGATCTTCGCCGGCGTGCTCCACAAGCTCGCGCACGAGATGCGCTACCGCTGCCTGGTGGCCCCCACGGCCGCCGAGGCCCTGGACCTGGCGACGCGCTTCCTGCCGGATGCGATCCTGCTGGACGTCCGCCTGCCCGACGACTCCGGCCTGAGCGTGCTGCAGTTCCTCAAGGACGACGCGCGCACGCGGCACATCCCGGTGCACGTCGTCGCCGGCGAGGACTTCTCCGAGGTCGCGCTTCACATGGGCGCCATCGGCTTCGCGGTCAAGCCCGCCACGCGCGACGAGCTGCGGCAGGTGTTCCTGCGGCTGGAGGAGAAGGTCGCCCGCAAGGTGCGGCGGGTGCTGGTGGTGGAGGACGACGCGCGCCAGCGCGACAGCGTCGTGCACCTGATCGCGGACGAGGGCGTCGACATCGCCGCCGTGGCCACCGGCGCCGAGGCGCTAGGGCTGCTCAAGGACACGGTCTACGACTGCATGGTCATCGACCTGAAGCTGCCCGACATGGACGGCAGCGAGCTGCTGGAGCGCATGACGGCCGAGGACATCTGCTCGTTCCCGCCGGTGATCGTCTACACGGGCCGCAACCTCACGCGCGAGGAGGAGGCCCGCCTCAACAAGTACTCGCGCTCCATCATCGTCAAGGGCGCGCGCTCTCCGGAGCGCCTGCTCGACGAGGTGACGCTGTTCCTGCACACCGTCGAGACGAGGCTGTCGGCCGAGCGCCAGACCATGCTGCGCAGCGCGCGCAACCGCGAGAAGGTGTTCGAGGGCCGCAGGGTGCTGTTGGTCGACGACGACGTGCGCAACATCTACGCGCTCGCCAGCGCGCTGGAGCAGAAGGGCTTGCAGGTGGAGGTCGGCCGCAACGGCTTCGAGGCACTGGCCCGGCTGGCCGAGGCGCCCGACATCGACCTCGTGCTGATGGACGTGATGATGCCCGGCATGGACGGCCTGGAGGCGACGCGCCGCATCCGCGCGAACCCCAAGCTCGCGCAGCTGCCGGTGATCGCCGTCACCGCCAAGGCGATGAAGGACGACCAGGAGCAGTGCCGCCGCGCCGGCGCCAACGACTACCTCGCCAAGCCCATCGCCCTGGACCGCCTGTTCTCGCTGCTGCGCGTGTGGATGCCCCGCGGCTAGTGCCCGTGACCGCGATGACCCCGGCCGCCGACATCGAGATGCGCCTGTTGCTGGAGGCGGTGTACGCGCAGTACAGCCACGACTTCCGCGACTACGCCGGCGCGTCGCTGAAGCGGCGGGTGCGGCACGCGCTGCTGCGGTTCGACTGCGAGACGATCTCGCAGCTGCAGTCGCGGGTGCTGCACGACCCGGCCGTGTTCCAGCAGTTGCTGGAGATCCTCACGATCCCGTTCTCGGAGATGTTCCGCGATCCCGCCTACTGGCTCGCGCTGCGCCAGCAGGTGGTGCCGCTGCTGCGCACCTATCCGTCGCTGAAGGTGTGGGTGGCCGGCTGCGCCGGCGGCGAGGAGGTGTTCTCGCTGGCGATCCTGCTGCAGGAGGAAGGCCTGCTGGAGCGCACGATGGTCTACGCCACCGACATCAACGCGGTCGCGCTGGAGAAGGCGCGGCAGGGCATCTTCGGCATCGGCGCGATGCGCCGGCACACGGCCAACTACCAGGCCGCGGGCGGCCGGCGCGCGTTCTCCGACTACTACAGCGCGGCCTACGAGGCGGCGCGCTTCGACCCCGAGCTGGTCCGCAACGTCACCTTCGCCGACCACAGCCTGGCCACCGACTCGGTGTTCTCCGAGACGCACCTGGTCTCCTGTCGCAACGTGCTGATCTACTTCAACAAGGCGCTGCAGGATCGCGCGCTGGGCCTGTTCCGCGAGTCGCTGTGCCATCGCGGCTTCCTGGGGCTGGGCAGCAAGGAGAGCCTGGACTTCTCGCGCTTCGCGGACAGTTTCGAGCCGGTCAGCCAGCGCGACCGCATCTTCCGCAAGACATGAGCGACCTCGCCGCCGCCATCGAAGCCGCCGCGGACCGCCGCGTCGAGGCGGTGGTGATCGGCGCGTCCGCGGGCGGCTTCGCGGCGCTGCTCGCGGTGCTGGAAGGCCTGCCGCCGGCCTGCGCGATGCCGCTGGTGGCCATGCTGCACCTGTCGGAGGGCCGCGAGAGCCGACTGCCCGAGCTGTTCGGCCAGCGGCTGGCGCTGCCGGTGCGCGAGGCGCGCGACAAGGAGCCGCTGGCGCCCGGCGTGCTGTACTTCGCGCCGCCGGGCTACCACCTGCTGGTCGAGGCGGATCGCAGCTTTGCCCTCAGCGGCGAGGAGCGCGTGAACCACGTCCGCCCGTCCATCGACGTGCTGTTCGAGACGGCGGCCGAGGCCTACGGCGCGGCGCTCGTCGGAATCCTGCTGACCGGCGCCAACCACGACGGCGCCGAGGGCCTGGCGGGCATGAAGCTTGCCGGTGGCCTTACCGTCGTCCAGGATCCGGCCAGCGCCGAGGTCCCGGCGATGCCCGAGGCCGCGATCCGCCGCATGGCGCCCGACCTGATCCTTACACTCGCGCAGATCCGCTCCTTGCTGCGCAGGCTCGCAGAACACAGATGACGACAGAACCTGGCACCGGTCGCCCGACCGCGGCCGATCTCCCCGAGGGCCTGCTGACGCCGGAGGAATCGCGCCGCCAGCGGCAGGCGCTGGTCGACGAACTGCGGGCCGCGCGCAGCGAGCTGGAGCGCGCCCTGCGGATGCGCGACGAGTTCATGGCCCTGGTGGCGCACGAGCTGCGCACGCCGCTGAGCGTGCTCGCGCTGGAGGCGCGCGTGCGCCAGCTCAAGCTCGCCGCGGGCGACGCCGCGTTCTTCGCGCCGGACAACCTGGCGCTGATGTTCGAGCGCGACCAGCGCCAGGTGCGCGGCCTCACGCGCCTGATCGACGACCTGCTGGACGCCGCGCGGATCCGGGACGGCCGGCTGGCGATCCGGCCCGGGCGCTGCGACCTGGCCGCGCTGGTCCGGCGCGTGATCGCCGAGACGCGGCACCGGCACGACGACGCGCAGATCGCGCTGGAAGCCGACGGCACCGGCGTGGTCGGCGAGTGGGACGAGTTCCGCCTCGAGCAGGTCCTCGTGAACCTGCTGGACAACGCGCTGCGCCATGGCGCCGGCAAGCCGGTGCGCGTGGCGCTGGGCGGACGGCCCGGCATGGCGACGATCCGCGTCGTCGACCAGGGCGCCGGCATCGCGCCCGACGACCAGGCGCGCGTGTTCGAGCAGTTCGCGCGCGTCGGTGACGGCGATGGCGGCCGTGGGCGAGGCCTCGGGCTGGGCCTCTACGTCGCCCGGCAGCTGGTGGAGGCGCACGGCGGCTCGATCGGCGTCGAGAGCACGCCCGGC
>Ga0318546_10001290_pt1 | contig 10600 bp, 10 predicted proteins | sample GRESIP169b2f19_FD_203514 | JGI IMG/M metagenome (GOLD analysis project Ga0318546, IMG submission 203514) | Tropical soil microbial communities from Luquillo Experimental Forest, Puerto Rico - GRE.SIPMG.169b2f19 | ecosystem: Environmental > Terrestrial > Soil > Tropical forest > Bulk soil...
TGACGAACCAGCGCTGCATCGCACGACCGCGGTCGGCGGCAGCGGCGCCAGGAGTGCCGTCGCCATGACGAGATGCCATGCGGTCTGCGCGTCGCCGTTGCCGATCATCTGGCGGATGCCGATGACGATCGTCGTCATCGCCGGGTATTGGTGACGAGCAACGGCCAGAGGTACTGGTTCCAGCCATAGATGAACAGGATCACGAACAGTGCCGCGATGTTGGTCCGCGACAGCGGGATGACCATGTCGATCAGGAAACGCCAGGGTCCCGCACCATCGATCTTGGCTGCCTCGACGAGCTCGTCGGGGATCGTCAGAAAGAACTGACGGAACAGCAATGTCGCCGTCGCGGAAGCGATCAGCGGGAGAACCAAGCCGGGATAGGTGTCGATCAGACCGAGATCGGCAGCGATCTTTGTAGGTCGGAATGATCCGCACCTCGACCGGCAGCATCAAGGTGACGAAGATCGCCCAGAAGCACAGCCGGCGCAGCGCAAAGCGAAAGAACACGACCGCATAAGCCGAGGGTAGCGAGATCGCGATCTTGCCGATGGCGATGGCGAGCGCCATGACGAGGGTGTTCAGCATCATCGCCGCGACCGGCTGGCCGTTGGTGCCGGCCGTCCCCAGAGCGAGCGCGTCGAAATAGTTGGCGAGAAGGTCCGTGCCGGGAACGAGCGTCATCGGCGCGCCGCAGGGCCGCCGCGACGATACCGACGCTCGGGTTGAACAGAAACAGCCACAGCATTCCGGCGATCACATAGGGCAGCAGCAGAACCGTCTTATAAAAGGCGGCGCCGCGCACGACTCTGTCGGCCATCACCGCAAACAGCAGACCCGAGGCCAGAGCCAGAACGGCGACCGCGATACTGAACACCGCAGTAATCTCGACCGAGGCGAGGTAAAACGGATCAGCAAGGACGGCGGCGAAGTTCTCGAGCCGACAAAGCAGGTCGAGATACCAAAGGCATCGCCGCGCCGCACCGATTGCAGGATCGCCTGCCCGGCTGACCAGAAGCTCCTAGAAGCAGCACTGGGAACAGCCAGCCCGGAAAGATGACGCGCCGCGCCATCTGGGCACTCCCTCGAGCAAGAACAGCGTCGCCGATATAGTCAAACGTCCCGGCGCTGAGCCCACTCAGACCGTGTGACCGCTACTCTGAATCCGGTGACACTAAATGTTGGGTCTGGGCCTATCGGGGAGGAGGATTCGGTTCGACCCTGAATACGTCGAGGAGCGCGCCCTCCGATCTTCCCTGCAACTGCACGACCATTGATGCGCCGGGAGCGACCGACCACGAATCGCCCGTGTGCCGGGTCACCTCCTGACCTCCGATCACGGTCACCACGTCGCTTGAGACCAGAGTCGCGACGTAGAACCCCTGCGGAGGCACCTCGATCCGTCGGCTGCCCGATAGCCATAGACTTCCGAGCGACAAGCGGAAGGGTTGCGCTGTCCCAGTCGCGGCCGACAACGAGACGGTGGTGCTGAATCTCGTCGTGGCGACGATGCCGCGCGCATGGTCCGGGGACGCCGGGGTTGGGTTCGGCTGCTGGGCGATCGCGGCCGAGGACAAAAGAACGAATGCCGCCGCAACCGCAGGCGCTGTTGTGATCATCGGACCCTCCCACACGTCACGGTGCCAGCATGTAGACGTGTCCGCCGCCTGTTGCGACAAAGAGACGACCGTCGGAAATCGCGGGCTCGCTGCGCAGGCCCGCCGCGCTCGTCCCATCTGGCAGAGCAACGTCGGCCAGCACCGCCGGTGCCCATACCACGGTAAAGCCGAGCGCTACACAACTCGCCAACGGGGTCAGGACCTGCGAGCAACGCACGCCAAGCGGCGGTGCTCTCGTGGGATCGGCGAGGGCGACGACGTGGCCCAGGTCCGTCCCGATGTAGAAAATGCCTCTGGTCACGGTAGGAGCGCCGAGTGAGTAACCGCCGCCACTATTGTTCGGCACATCGGAAATCCATCGCACGCGCTTGGACGCCGAGGTGGTGCAGACATTGAGAGCGTGCAGCCGACCATAGCCGGCAAACACGCCTGTGCTGGTGACGAGCGCCTCCCCTCCGGTGGTAATGGCAAGCACATCACCCCACGCCGCGCCCGGGCGCTTGTAGTCGGTGTCGCTATGCACATGCGCGCCGGTCGGTACAAATTTGCAATGCGCTGCCGGTGGCACGGTCGCCGGGAACTGCCATCGGCAGGAACCATTCCTCGCGTCTAGTGCGTAGGACCAGCCATCTTTCATCACTGAGGCGGCAATCTGCCCACAACTCGTCGACATCATCGTCACCCCAGCGGACCAGTCGGGATCATCGTCCAACGCATAGGGGACCGGTTGAAATTGCCAGATTATCGCTCCGGTTTTGCCATCGACGCGCAGCATGCTGAGGCCACGGTTCGGGACGGGCTCCGAGGCCGTGCCATCAGCCGTGTTCCCGGTCGTGAATATGACGTCGTCGCGCTCGGCGGTCGGAGCGTTCCAGATGCCGCCGCCTCGACTACTGGTGGCAATGAACGAGAATCCGGGCACCAGGTGCCCATCGCTCGCGTCGACGGCGACCAACTTGCCGTTCTGGATTGGATCGTCCCCCGCGTCGTGGATCCCGACATAGACCCTGCGTTCATAGACGAGTGGCGAAGAATAGCCGATCCGCTCATGCTGCTCGAATGTGGCGCCTGGAGTGCACCCGTTCACACGCGCGAGGACATCGCTCTTCCATGTCAATCCGCCAGTGGCCTGATCGAGGGCGAATAGCCGACCGCTGCCGAGGCCGCCGTCCACGGTGGGGTCAGGATCCGGCGCGCCGAAGATCACCAGGTGTTCGTAGCGGCTCGCACTCGACATGACACCGTAGGCGCCGAAAGTCTGGGGGAAAAACCCGCCTGTGCAGGAGCCCAAAAGAGGGGGCTGACTCGTCGGTGGGAACTGCCACAGGAGGGCACCGGTCTTAGCATCGAGTGCGTAGAACCGGCCGCTTGTGCTGCCGATAAGAACACGGCCGTCGATCACGATAGGCGATGCGAGAAACGAGCCGCCCTCGCCGGCCGCGGTCGGTGGCCACTGCCACCGGACCGCCAGGCTCGGAACCTTTGCAGGGTCCGACAGCGCGCTGCGATCCTCCTGCTCCCCGGTCCGTGACCAATCGTGGCGATAGTCCGGCCAGTCGTCCCGGTCCGCGGTCCGCCCGGCTCCCGAGCACCCGATGAGCACTACAGCACATGCGACAGCCCGAATCGCCCACGCAAACATCTAACGAACCTCCACGAGGTAGATCCTCAGTACCGACGGAACGTCGCTGCTGTTGCGGAACTCGAGCGGCACGCCGGACGCAACGGCAATAACGTTGGAAACCTCCAACCGAATTGAGCGATCACCGGCCTGCAAGCTGCCCTCACCGGACCGCAGATCGACGAGCGCCGGACCGGGGAGCGGATCAAGTCGCACGAGCGCACGCGCGCCGATGATGACCTCGCGGATCTCAGTATTGCTGCTATCGGGCCCTTGACCCTGAAAAATGGTTCGTATCGATCCGTCTTGCGTGCCCAGCCTTTCGAACGGGATCGCCGCAGGTCGCCCGACATATGCCGCGGCACCTGGAGGAGGTGGCGGCAAGGGGCCGGTGTCGCTGTGAGAACCCTCTTGCCCCCAGGCTAGCCCTGAAACGGCCAAGACGAGGGCTATGCTTCCGCACGGCAGGGTGATGCGCACGCGATCCTCCCTCCACGCTCCGCGGGAATCTCGCTCCGGTCCCGGCACCAGCAACGATCGATGGATCCGACACGTCTCGGATAGCCCCTCGATCGACGCCAAAACTGGCGTGGATGCCACTATCGTATCCCGGTTCCAGGCGGCATGGCAGCCCCGTGGAGCGAGTTTGTCGCAGGCAACAGGTAGTAACCGAGACTTTCCGAATTGGCACAGTGCAAATATAGTTATCGGTCATTTCGGACTAGCGGGCAACTGTTAAGTCCGCTCGGGATCGGCCATGAGTCGCGCTGACACTGTTGTTATAATCGAGCACCGCCGGAATGGATGTCCACCGGATCTCAATTGAAGACCAAATTTCACCCTTTCGCACCCGACCCATGTGAAACATCCGTACAGGATGAGCGGCTTCGCGGCGAAGGGAAGTATTGGAGGCATCAAAAAGCCCGCTGCGTCGGCTCTCTGCCTGATGAGCTCGACCGTCCAGTCTTGGTTGAAGGAGCGTCGCGCCGGCCGTTACTGCTGGGTGTTCCGCTCAAACTGCCGCAGCAGGCCGTTGCCGCGCTTGACCGCGTCATCCATTGCGATCTGCGCATCCTGTTTGCCGGCGAAGGCCGCTTCGAGTTCCTCGGCGATGATGTCGCGGATCTGCCCCTGATTGCCGAGGCGCAGCCCGCGCGAGTTCTCGGTCGGCGGTTTTGCCGTCATCTGGATGACCGGGATCTCGCGGCCCGGGTTCTTGTCGTAGAACCCGGACCCTCTGGTCGCGGCATAGGCTGCTTTGGTCATCGGCAGATAACCGGTCACCTCGTGCAGCTCTTGCTGCAGACTGGTTTGCGATAGGAACGTGAAGAATTTGGCCACACCTTTGGATTCCTCGGGTTTCTTCCCGCCCACGACCCAGAGGCTCGCGCCGCCGATGATCGAGTTCTGCGGCGCCCCGGCGCGACATCGGGTTAATAGGGCAGCTCGGCCATGCTGAAATCGAATTTGGCACCGGTCTTGAAGAGCCCGAAGGCGGCGGACGAGGTCTGGATCATGCCGCATTCGCCGTTGGCGAACTTGCCCTCGGGCTCGCTCGTCCGCCCGCCATAATCGAAGCTCTTGTCCTTCTGCGCCTCGGCCGGGTTGCCGATATGCTTCACACAGACCGGATTGTTGAATTCGAGCTCGGCATCGGCACCTTCGAGCCCGTTCGGCTTGTCGCGAGCGGAATGCTGTGCCAGGCGCTGAACTGCTCGATCTGCGTCCAGGTGATCCACCCCGCGATCAGGCCGCAGGGGATGCCTGCGGCACGCAGTTTTTGCGCCGCGCTTAGGGTATCGGGCCAGGTAGAGAGCGCCTTATCCGGGTCCAGCCCCGCCTTCTTGAGGGCGTCCTTGTTCCGATAGGTGATCGCCGTCGAGCTGTTGAACGGCAGCGACAGCATCTTGCCGTCGGCGGTGCTGTAATCGGCAGTTACCGCCGGCAGGTAGGCATTCGGATCGAAGGGCTCTCCGGCCCCGGCCATCAGCTGATAGACCGGCTTCACCCCCTTGGCGCCCATCATCGTCGCCGTGCCGATTTCGAAGATCTGGATGATGTGCGGGGCATTGCCGGCGCGGTAGGCGGCGACCCCGGCGTTCATCGTCTCGGCGTAGGAGCCTTTGAACACCGGAACAATCTTGGAGGCGTCTTGCGAGGCATTGAAGTCGGCGGCGATAATGTCGACGCGGTCGGCGTTGACCGAGGTCGTGGCGTGCCACCATTGGGCAACTCGATCGGCTCTGCCAACCCCGTGGCGAGCGGCGCACTTAGGCACGCCGCAAGAAGGGCGGCGACCAACGTCCATTTCATCTGCATTTCCCCGCGAACGATCCCTGGGGCCATGCGCGCGCGTTCTCTGGAGCCGCAGATTGCCAAATTGCCACAGCCCCGAGAAGCTTTTGTGACGTTCCCCTGATCACGCCCTCTGGTGGATGATCTAGAATTTAGTGCCACGCCTGACGGCGGTGATTTTTGTCGGGATCGGCGGTCCAAGTTAAAGGCTTGGGATAATGCTGGGTTCGACCCGTAGCGCGCGCTCGGGTCGTTATGCCCCATAGGCGTCATTGAGCGAGCCCCCAGCGGGCGCGCATAGCGGCCATTTGGTTAAGCACTCGGCGCGCGCCCTTCGATAACGCGGAAAGCCGCTTGACCACCTACGAGCGGCACGTTGTAGGCCACTACCGGCTGGGTGATGCCCTTGAGGGCGAGCGCACCGACCTGTTCGGTTACGACGCTTCCCCTTAGCGCGACATTGACGCGTTGACTGAGCAGAATTTGGCCGTCCTTGGCCTCAGCACAAGACGGGCGGCGACATTGCACACCGTGCCGATCGCCGTATAGCCGGAGCGCTCGGAGAACCCGATCTGGCCCAGCGTCGCATAACCTCGCGCGATACCGGCGCCAAACCCCAGATCGCGGCCACGCTCGCGCCAGTCGGCGATCAGCGTGCTGGCCGCCTCGCGCATCGCCACGGCCATCTTGACCGCGCGCTCTGCCGGGTCCGGACAGGGGACTGGGTCGTTGAAGAACACCATGATCCCATCGCCGGAGAATTGGTCGAGCGTCCCCTCGAATTGGGCGACGAGGGGTCCCAATGCGCCATGGTACTCGCGTAGGAAATCCAGCACTTCCTCGGGCTCGGCCGTCTCGGTGAAGGCGGTGTAGCCGCGCAAATCGCAAAACACGACGACGATCTCGCGGCGATGGCTTTCGAGGATCTTCTCGTCGCCGTGCGAGACAATGAGTTCGGCCAGCTGCGGCGCGAGAAACCGCTTCAACCGCCCGACCCGCCCCAGCTCTTCGACCTGTTCGGCGACGCGCGCTTCGAGACCACGGTTCAGCTCCGCTACTTGATCGGTGCGCTCGCGCAATTCGCCGATCAGCCGCGCGTTCTCCATTGCGATGACCGCCTGCGCCGCGAAATTCTGTAGCAGCGCCATCTCTTTGTCGGAGAACGCTCGCACCTCGCGGCGCCAAATCGTAAAGGTGCCAATAAGCCCTCGTTCAGTGCGCAGCGCCGCCGCGAGCTGGGTTCGGGCCCCACCCAATCGAAGCAAGGCAAGCCTTCCGGGGTCGCCGGAATCAACCGGCGCGCCTGAAGCGCTATCAAGAATATGGACAATGTCTTCACCACGGGCGAGGCGCCCCGAGCCGGTCTCAGGGTGCGATCGGGTCGGATCCCTAGGAAATTCGCCGAGACCGCGGTGTGCCACAGGCCAGAAGCATTCGCCGTCGTAGGTACATAACACCCCGGCTTCCGCGTCACATACCCGGATCGCTTTTTCCAACATTGCGTCGAACACCGGCGCAAGCTCGCCGGGCGAGGAGTTGATGACCTGCAATACCTCGGCGGTCGCGGTCTGCTGCTCCAAGGCCTCGCGCGTCTCATTAATGAGGCGGGCGTTCTCGATTGCGATTTCCGCTTGCGCGGCGAAATTTTGCAGCAACGCGATCTGTTTGTCGGTGAACGGCCTTACCTCCTGGCGGTAAATCGTGAACGTCCCGACTACGGCATCGTCCTTGCGCAACGGTACAATCAGGCCGGTACGGGCACCGCCGATATCAACCATAGCGCGGTGCATGGGGTTTCTTCCGCTTCGATAAGCCTCATCGTCCTTCATGTCTGCAAAGTGGACGACACGTTCTCCATGGAGCACTCGCTGTTGCCCGCCGCCAGGACCCGGCTGATCCGCCGTTGTTGCCAAATACTCGACATACGGAGCGGGCAGTCCTCGCTGAGCGAGGGTCTGGAAGCGCTCGCCGTCGAAACCCACGAGAGAGCCAAAGGCGGCTTCGCAGAGCCGCAGAGCTCTTTCAAGCATCGCGTCGAACACCGGCGCGAGGTTACCGGGCGAGGAATTGATGACTTGCAATACCTCGGCGGTCGCAGTCTGCTGTTCCAAAGCGTCGCGCGTCTCGGTCAACAGCCGCGCATTCTCCATTGCGATGACCGCCTGCGCCGCGAAGTTCTGCAGCAGCGCAACTTGCTTGTCGGAGAAGGCGCGGACCTCCTGGCGATAGGCCGTGATAAAGCCTAGGAGCGCGCCGTCTCTGCGCAAAGCGACTATGAGGTTGGTACGCGCGCCGCCGAGGTCGACCATGGCACGCCGCTGTAGATTCCCTTGCCGCTAAAGGTCGTCGTCCTTCAGATCGATGATATGGCTAACCGGTTCGCCGGCATGGAGCCTGGCGATGATCCCAGGCCCCCGGGCTGATATGGGGTTGTGCTGCAGGAACTCCACATATTCGGCCGGAACACCGCGAGCGGCAACCACATAGGACTGTTCACCGTCCGTAACCAGCATTATGCCGAAAGCCGCCTCACAAAGGCGGATCGCTTTTTCGAGCATTGCGTCGAACACCGGCGTAAGGTCGCCGGGCGAGCTGTTGATGACCTGCAATATCTCCGCTGTTGCAGTCTGCTGCTCCAATGCCTCGCGCGTTTCGGTCAGGAGCCGCGCGTTTTCCATCGCGATCACCGCTTGCGCGGCGAAATTCTGCAATAGCGCGACTGCTTGTCGGTAAACGGCCGCACCTCTTCGCGGTGGGCGGTGATGTAGCCGAGCAATGCGCCGTCCTTGCGCAAGGGCACCACCAGCAGAGTGCGGATGCCCGCCTCATCGGACGCTCGGCCGATAGGATCGTCCGGATCCTCCCGCGCTCTGGTCATCATATCGGGAACGTGAACATACCGCTCCCCACGCAGCAATCTTTGCTGGATGGGACGCGCATGAAACGGCCGGCGCATCAATTCCGCAAACCGCGGCGGAATTGCATGCGCGGCGACATTACGAAAGCGCTCGCCGTCATAGATATTCAAGCCACCGTGCGCGGCGCCGCAGAGCGTGTGCGCTTTCTCCAGGATCGCGTCGAACACTGGCGCGAGGTCGCCGGGAGACGAATTGATGACCTGCAATATCTCGGCGGTCGCGGTTTGCTGCTCCAACGCTTCTCGCGTCTCGGTCAACAGCCGCGCGTTTTCCATCGCAATGACCGCCTGCGCGGCGAAATTCTCCAAAAGGGCGATCTCTTTTTCCGAGAACGGGTGCACCCCGTGGCGATGGGCGCTAATAAAGCCGAGTAGGCTCGTGTCCTTTCGCAGCGCCACAAAGAGTGTGGTCCGCAAATCAGTGAGCTCGAGAAATGCGCGCGTCGTCTCCGCGTCCGGTGGCTCACTTTCCAGCATCCGCTGATCCCGGAGGTGGAGGACGCGCTCGCCCTGTATCAGCCTCTGCATATAGACGTTGGGGCGGAACGGGCGGCGCACGAATGCCGCGAACTGTTCCGAGTAGCCAAACGTCGCCAAGGCGTGGAAATGCTCGCCGTCATAGGCCGCCAAGGTACCAACCTCTGCGCCGCAAAGGCTGTGCGCCTTTTCCAATATCGCGTCGAATACCGGCGCGAGGTCGCCGGGCGAGGAGTTGATGACCTGCAATATCTCGGCCGTCCCGGTCTGCTGCTCCAAGGCTTCGCGCGTCTCGGTAATGAGCCGTGCGTTCTCCATTGCGATAACCGCCTGCGCCGCAAAGTTCTGTAATAGCGCGATTTCCTTGTCGGTGAATGGCTGCACCTCTTTCCGAGCAGCATTGATCATTCCGAGCAGCATATTGTCTTTACGCAGCGGTACGAACAGAGAGGTGCGCGCACCGGTCCGCTCGACGGCCGCCTGTGTCAAGGGGTGGTCGATCTTGGCCTGGTCCGGGATGTGGACAAAGGGTGCGCCGTCGAGGAGGGGCTGTGTGATCGGGTTGCCGACCGCCGGGACTCCCTCTCGTAGGTGCTCAGTCCACCCTTCTGAATAGGCGCGCATCGCTACGGCGCGCATTTTCTCGCCGTCATATAGCGCGAGACTTCCGTTCGCTACGCCGCAGAGGCTATGCGCCTTCTCCAGGATCACGTCGAACACGGGCGCGAGGTCGCCCGGCGATGAGTTGATGACCTGCAATACCTCGGCGGTCGCGGTCTGCTGCTCCAAGGCCTTGCGCGTCTCGGTCAGGAGCCGTGCATTCTCCATTGCGATCACCGCCTGGGCCGCGAAGTTCTGGACCAGGGAAATCTGCGCGTCGGAGAATGGGCGGACCTCGCGCCGGCCGATCATAAACGCTCCGATTGGAGCGCCATCCTTCAGCAGGGCGACCCCTAATAGGCTGTGGACTCCACTGAGCTCGACCGCTCCCTTTGTGATGGCTTCTTCCGACGGATAAAGCTCATGCTCTACAAGGTCGGGAACGTGTAAGAGTCGCTCGCGCATGGTGAGCCGCACCCCCTCCGGCGGGCCCAATCCGGCCAGTTCGCGTTCGCGGAGCATCGCGACGAATTCGGGGGTGTTCCCGTGTGACGCCACGGCCGTTGTCTCCGCCCCGTCGAGGGTCCATAGCGCACCTTGGGTGCCGCCGCACAGACGGATTGCTTTTTCCAGCATTGCCTCGAAAACCGGCACAAGATCGCCGGGTGAAGAATTGATGACCTGCAATACCTCAGCGGTCGCGGTCTGCTGCTCCAGCGCCTCGCGCGTCTCGGTAAGGAGCCGCGCATTTTCCATGGCGATGACCGCCTGCGCCGCGAAATTCTGCAACAGCCCAATCTGCTTTTCGGAGAAGGTGCCGGCCTCTTTACGGAAAATAGTAATCGCCCCGAGAAGGACGCCTTCTTTGCGCAGCGCCACATTGAGAAGACTACGGAAGCCGCTGCGGTCCGCCACTTCGCGGTATTTGGCCCGAGTGCGATAGCCGGCGCTCTCCTCGATATTCTCGGCAGCACTGACCTCTTCGCCGTGCACAATTCGGTCCAATGGACCCCCCGGCGCTGGCGGGAACGGGTCGAGGCTCAGTGCCCGCTCAGCCAATTGGCTCTCGGG
>Ga0318546_10001295_pt1 | contig 10591 bp, 13 predicted proteins | sample GRESIP169b2f19_FD_203514 | JGI IMG/M metagenome (GOLD analysis project Ga0318546, IMG submission 203514) | Tropical soil microbial communities from Luquillo Experimental Forest, Puerto Rico - GRE.SIPMG.169b2f19 | ecosystem: Environmental > Terrestrial > Soil > Tropical forest > Bulk soil...
ATACGGGTCCGCTTGCGTGAGATCGCAGCGGTACGGCGGCGCTTTGGCTATCGTCGCCTGCACATCCTGCTGCAGCGAGAAGGTTTCACTCTGAACCATAAAAAGCTGCGCCGCATCTACGCCAAGGAACGGCTTCAGGTTCGCCGTCGCGGCAGTCGCAAGCGGGCGCTCGGCACCAGGGAGCCGCTGACCCTGCCGCAGAATCCAAACCAGCGCTGGTCGATGGGTTTTTCTGCATGATCAGTTCAGCGATGGCCGTCGTTTTCCGCATCCTCGGCATCGTCGACGATTTCACCCGCGGGTGCCTGGCGCTGGTGGCGGACACCTCGCTATCCGGCCGGCGGGTGGGGCGCCAGCTCGATGCGATCATTGCCGACCGCGGTAAACCCGCTGCTTGTGTGTCCGACAACGGCACCGAGCTGACCAGCACGGCGATCCTGCGCTGGTCTCAGGACAGCCGTGTCAAATGGCACTACATCGCGCCTGGCAAACCGCAGCAGAACGCCTTTATCGAGAGTTTCAATGACCGTCTGCGCGACGAGTTGCTGAACGAGACGCTGTTCAGCTCGCTCGCCCACGCCCGAGTGGTCCTGCCGAATGGCGGCTCGACTACAACACCATCCGGCCACACAGTAGTTTGGGCATTCGGCCGCCAGCCCACTACGCCAAGCTCAGCGCCCCGGCATCGCAACGGGACGGGTCGCTGCGAGCAATTGGGGGCTCCGCGCCCCGCCCCGTTGCCGCACCGAGCCGAGCAGGCTCAGATGACCAACCGACTCTACTCATCTCTGGATGGCAAAAGGGGCTCAGGTCACTCGGCCCAATTTTCTACTGCCTGCCGTGAACGACTTACGGAGGCATTTCCCGCAGCTGTGCGCGGCCACGCGGCGGCAAGAGTTCTTTCGCTTCGACGACGTACTGGTGATGAACAATGACAAGACGCTCGGCGCCTGAGGGCCTCTATAAGTCAAGTCGCCGTCGCAACCACGATTTATCGACGGCGCGAGTGGTGTTCGACTATCTGGCGGACTCCATGCCGCCCTCATCAGCATTACGAGGTTCGCGCGAACGGCAGGACCTGTTGGGGAATGCCGCGCTCCTGCCAAAAGTCCAGCAGAAGCCGCTTGGCAGTCACGCTGAGCAACGGAATCGCGTTTCGATGAACGGAAAAAAATGGACGACGCTGTGCTCTGTTGTAACGAAGTTGCCGACGCACATCCTCATCGCCACTGTCTGTATCCCAGACTCCGCCAGTTTTAGTAGCCTGGTAGTCGATCCGTACACCCGTCTTGATGAGGTATCCAGAGTACGTAAAAAACTCCGTTAACCCTTCTTCGAGAAAGACAGAAGAGAATCGCCGGCCTTTCCGTTCAATGAAATTGAACATGTCCAGAACTTTTTGCCGCTCGAAACAGAAAGGAGTGTGCGTCGGTGGATAGGCTGCGATCAGTTTAGGATCCAAAGCCCAAAAGGACAGAACATTTTCAAGCGTCTTCCTCATCGGATGTAGGGTGTAATTTTCTAGGAAAGTCTTAAGGGTTCCGTCTGGCCTTTCGAAGAAATCTGAGGGTACCGGGTAACACAGATGATTCTTGGCGTCGAGAACCACATATCGCTCTGTTGAAATTCGCTTTGCCACTTCTAGCTTCAGTAGCTGCTGTATCTGCCAGCCCGCGATCTCGATCGGGGTTAGATCTCGCCGCCGAATGACGGTTACACACGCGTCTAGAGACCCGTAATGAGGTAAGACCGTATCGATGTTAAAGAGGTTCTCTTCAGAGGAGTTGTCTATAATTATAATACGTTCTACCATCTCGCGAGGTAAGAACATATCCATAGTACATGCTTGCAACGTCATCGCTGGATAATCATCTTCGTAGATTACGGTGACGAAGGTATACCGGGGCACCATTACCTCGCCAAATAGGTGTCATAATGGGTGCAGTCCATCGAGTTAGCAACGTTAGTGCTAAAAGCGCGAAGCCCACAGCCCGAACGGAATAGTGTATCAGACACCCATCGCCTTCCTGGACTGCCGATCGTGTTCTCTTCTTCGTAATCGGCGCTATGTCCAGTTTCTAGCACCTCATCCTCCAAAATCGGCGCCTCCTTTCGCAGGCTCACGCTTTCCGTATCATCCCCGCCCAGCTGGTGATACCTCTGCGAGCATTCGCCACTTCATTCAAGGATAGAGGACATGGCCCGCGCGAAGTTAATTGACACCAGCTCATCGCCAAGATCATCGGGGGCCGTGTTTACAATACCTCGATTGCTCCGCTGCGAGCGGATGTCGAGCTGATTCGTGCTGGCGAAGGGTTGCACCATCCCGTCGTCGCTCAAGCGTCGCCTTAGCCGGATGTTCGAGCGCTTGATCGGTAATCTTGTCATTCCCTGCGATGAGCTTCACCTGGTCCACGAGCGGGTGCATCTGCGCCGTTTGTTTACCTATCTCGGCGTCGATTGCGTGTTTGATGTGGGAGCAAACCGCGGCCAATACGCTAAGATGTTGCGCGATCATGTCGGGTATCGCGGGCCGATCGTCTCGTACGAGCCAATCCCCGAGTTGGCGGCTGAGCTGGGCACGCTTTCCTCGATCGATCCCGATTGGCACATCGTAGAGCTGGCGCTCGACCGGGAGGCCGGGCCGGCTATCTTCCATGTCATGGCCGACAGCCAGTTCAGCTCACTCCACCATCCGGCCATCGACCAGCCAGCCATCTTCACCGCCGGCAATTCGATCGCCCGCGAGGTGACCGTGATGCGCGCGACCATCGGGGCGGAGCTGCCGAAATGGCGAGACAGGCTGGGTTTCACCCGGCCGTTCCTGAAGATGGATACGCAGGGCAACGACTTCGCCGTGGTGCAAGGTGCCGGCGACGCCCTGGCGGCCTTCGTCGGGCTGCAAAGTGAACTGGCACTCCACAAGCTTTATGACGACTCCGTGGACTTTGCCGCCTGTATCGCTGCTTTCACCGCACGCGGTTTTGATCTCAGCGCCTTCGTGCCCAACAATGCGGGGCACTTCCCGGCGCTCTTTGAAATCGACTGCGTGATGTTCAATCGGACGGCGAAGCGGTTAGTCTCACTCGAGGAATCCGGTCCAGGATGCTGATTGGGTTCGTTGTTGGGTGATTGTAGTATAATGGTCGGCGCTGGGGTATGTTCGGGACAGTCAATTCACCGACGCAAGCCGGTCTTCGGCTGATCCCCAACTGACTCAACTGTGATGCATTGATAGGTTACCGGAGGTAATCATCCTCGAGATCGTTGGTCGGTCGGCGGATAGTGTACTGATCCTGCTTCAGTTGTTTCAGTGTCTGCTCGGAATTCGACTTTTTCACACGATTTGGCTGCATCTGCGGAATCGCCGCGCTGGCATGGCGCGCGAACGGGAGCAGCTAGGCCTGCCGCTCCCGTCAGACGCCGAGCTCCCCGCTGTGCTCATACAGATCCCGACTTTTAATGAAGGCGCGCTGGTGCGCCGAACACTCGCGGCAGCGATGGCTCTCGATTGGCCGCGTGACCGCCTGCAGGTCCAGGTACTCGACGACAGCACCAACGAGAGCGCGGAACTGGCGCAGCAAGCGGTCGTGGAGTTTCGTAGCAACGGTCTCGACGTGCTGCTGCTTCAACGAACAAATCGCGCGGGATTTAAGGCTGGAGCGCTCAAGGCCGGCCTGGAGCGTTCGTACCAGCCGTACATTGCTTTGTTCGACGTCGATTACATTCCGCCGGCCGATTTTCTGAGGCGGTGCATGCCGCCGCTGATCGCCGATCCCGATCTCGCCTTCGTTCAGGCGCGCTGCGATTTTCTGAACGCGGCGCAGAATCGTGTGACCCGCGCCCAGCAGGTGATGCTGGAGAGCCACTTCGCGGTCGAGCAGCCGGCGCGCAGCTGGGCCGGCCGCATTGTCCCATTCAACGGCACCTGCGGGATCTGGCGCCGCAGCGCAATTGAGACGGCTGGCGGGTGGCAGACCAACACCCTGACCGAGGATCTCGACCTCAGCTACCGCGCCCAGCTCGCGGGCTGGAGGGCGCTATACCTGTACACCGTCGGGGTGCCGGGTGAGCTTCCCGATACGCTGCGCGTCTGGCGCAATCAGCAATTCCGCTGGAACAAGGGTTATGCACAGACCGCGCGTAAGCTTATCCCGCGTATCTGGCGCATGAAACTGCCGCTGGAGCGCAAGATTGAGGCCTTCCTGCATCTCGGCGGGCCGAGTTTCGCGGTCCTGAAAATCGCCGAAACCCCGCTATGGGCGACCGATATCGGGCTCGGCACGTGCTCCTGGGTCGTCTTGCTCCCGATTATGGCGTTCGGCCTCCTACAAGGGATCGCTGGATCGTTGGCGATAGCGTATATGAGCAAGAGTATTCTGCGGCCGTTGCGCGAAGACCCGGTAAACCGCGGATTCTGGGGACTCCTGGGGATCACAATATTTACGATCGGCATGCATTCTTATGCCGGCGCGACGACGACGCGAGGCGTGCTGCAAGCGCTGATCGGGCGCGATTCGGCTTTTGTGCGAACGCCGAAACGCGGCGCGCTCGTCGGCCCCGACAGCGCGGCGTCGCTGGGACGACCCCTCGAGGACCGGCCGCGCTCGGGCGCTCCGCGCCGACAGCCACTATCGCGAATGGTTCGTCGTTTCTCGAAACGTGCGCTCGGTTGATGGTCGATGCGGCGCTGCCGCATCCGCCTACCGCGCCCTCGCCGCGGTCTTGCAGTCAGGACGATATAGAGGAGTCCACCGTTCGTCTGTCGCGGTGGGCGAGCGCGGTGAATGTTAGCATGGTGTTGAGCAATGGGCTCCCTCGCTCGAACTGCGCTTCACCTGCGGCCTGGCGCGGCTGTGGGCACAGCACGGCGAGCGCGGCCGAAGGTGGGCTCCGACTAGGAATGACCGCTACGGGGTTAAGGCTGTTTCGAAAGATTTTCCATCGGGCTGAGCTGCCTACGGTGCTTACGGGCCTCGAAGCAATATATGCCGCCGGACGACGCTGCTCAAAAATTCAGATTATTGACTCCGCTCCCCGGATCACCTCGGCGGTGTTCGTTGTGCGAACTGGCCTTGAGCGGTACCTTCGCGCTAGGACAAGGGTGGACTGAGAATGATTTCAATCATCATACCCACATTCAATGAGGAAAAAGTCATCGAGTCGACGCTTCTCACCCTCACCTCCACTTTGACGCTCCCTCACGAAGTTATCGTTTCTGACGGCGGTAGTTTGAGCTACGGAAACCAGCCATTGGGCTCGTCCCGCACCCCGGCGGCGCGTCAGAACGATTTAGCGGATCAGCTTCCATTCTTTGCTGAACGTCCGGTCGCGGACTGCGAGAAAGACCATGTTGACCAGCCACATCGCGATCAATCGCGGGTGGCCGACCTGATGGGCGCGTCGGCCGCTGTGCAGCACACGAAGTTTTGGAGCGATCATCGTTCGGCCGATCCGGGAAAGACGGTGAAACATGTCGGCGTCTTCGAACGCGATCAGATCTGCACGGAACCCGCCCAGGCGAGCGAACGCCTCCCGCCGGATCATTTGAAATTCGCCGAAGGAAGCCCCTCGTTTCAATAGGTTATTGGCAACCCACAGCCCAAGGTTGGCGATGCTCGAGACGAGCTTGTCGCCAAGCGTCTCGTCCGCGGGAAACACACGCAGGTAGGCGGTCAGCCCGACCAACCCTGGGTCCCTCTCAAAATGAGCGAGCGCCAGTGCAAAGAACCGGTCCGGCTCTGGGATAACGCAGTCGGCATCAAGAAAGACGAGAAAATCGCCTGTGGCGGCCTTGGCGCCGTCGTTACGCCCTTCGCCAATCGTCTGCCGGCTGGCGCCCGAGTATACCACGACGGTGTTCAGATGTCGGGCCGCCAATTCAGCCGTCCGATCGGAACTGCCCCCGTCCGAGACGATCACCTCATGCGGCAGGGTGAGTGTCGCTGCCAATGTTCGCAAAGTCGATTCGATAATCTTCGCCTCGTTCAAGGTCGGGATGATGATCGAAATCATGCTGCACTCGTGATCATTAGAGCCGATTACCGGCCGATCACGCTACCGGGCGGTCCAAGAAGGTGCCGAAGAGGCGGTCGCAAATATTGAAATATTGCCCGAAATTGTAGCGAAAGCGGGTATGGTGCAGGTCGTGGTGGGTTACCGCGTTGAGGTATTTGAGCAGCCAATGCTTCTGTGAGGCCTGCGGGACGAGTTCGTGCCCGCAGTGCCCTGCGGCGTTGACGATGCCGTCGAACAGCAGATAGGCGAGTAACGTCGCCGGATGTAGCGGCAGGAAGAAAATCACCAGGGCGAAGAAGCCGAACTGAGAAATGGTTTCCAATGGTTGGAACGACAGAATTGCCCAGGGTGTCGGTGTGATCGATCTGTGATGTCCGGCGTGGACCGCCTTGAACAGCGGAGCGAGGTGCATCACCCGGTGGGTCGTGTAGAAATAAATGTCGTGCAGGACAACGGTGGCGGCAAATCCCGCCGCCGCCCACCACCACGTGTACTCCCCGAAGTCGAAATAGAGTGCGGTCGCACTGTTCTTGGCCGCGTGATAGATGATCAGGCAATAAACCGAGAACAGCAGCAGCGCCGAGACCGAATCGCGAATCTCGCGACGGATATCCTGCGGTCGAGGCCGCCGCTTCTGGATCCGCATGGCATTGGTCGCCGGACGGCGGCGGCTGAAAAACAGGTAGTGGAACAAGCCCGCCGGAACGAGGTAGCCGGTCACCAGAAGCGACAGAAAAATCACGCAATATTCGGTCGCATAGGTCAGCATCGGTCCCGATCACTCCTCGTTCGGGTTGACATCGAGCTTGACTGAAATTCAGTCAGAATCTCGATACGTGCTCAACCCGACCGCACCCTGGACTTCCCAAATCCGAACATCCTTCCCCCCTTCTCGTCAATCCTTCCAAAACGATTTGAACCGGTCGGACGAGAACTCGGTGCAGCGAACGGTGAGCTGGATGTTTTGTGGCCGAGGTAGTGTTGCACGGCTTGCGTATCCCCACCCATCACCATCTTGCGAAATCTCGCCGTCATCGGCGCACGACGCCCCGTCAAAACATCCTGGGGCCCTCCCGGCTGCTCGCGCTTGAGCTGTCGCGCCCGCGGCTAGCGTCCGCGCTGGTGGTGGAAAATCGGTTGTAAGCGCGCGGCGGGCGGAAAGCGCGAGAACTTGGAGCCCGGCGCGCGCGTGAGCGAGAGGTGGTCACCGGGGAGGGCGGCTAAGGTGAGTTGCAACGCTTCACCCGAGAGCCACCGAGGACCCGATGACCGACGACCGAATGGCGCTAGTTGACCTGCTGCAGAAGAGCGGCGATGGCGATTTTCTGCGAGCCGTGGCGGAGGCGGTGCTGCAAATTCTGATGGAGGCTGACGTCGAAGGCTTGATCGGCGCCGGCCGGCACGAGCGCAGCGCGACCGGCTCAATTACCGCAACGGATATCGCGAGCGTAGTCTCGACACGCGCCTCGGCTCGCTGCAGCTGCGGATTCCCAAGCGGCGCCAGGGATCGTACTGCCCGCCTCCCGGCTTCGGGTGCGGGGTTTCTGAGGTGTAAAGTTTTTCGACGTGGCAGAAGAAGGCAGACGCGAGGGGGTCATCGTCAAAGGAGCCGCGGGCAAATTCCTCGGCAATGACGGCAGAGATTAGGCCTTCGCGACCGATCAGGCCACGCGCCGCCTCGCCGCCGAAAGAGCGCAACGAAATCGGTTGCCGCCGGTGGCCGTCTCGGCTTGGGTCAATGTTAACCGCAGCGGGGATTTCTGCCCCGGTCCGGTTGGCCAAGAAGGACATCATCCTGGCCATTGGGTGCGCCCGCATCGCCGTGCTTACCCGATTGCCCGAGCGGGCGATGCGGATTAATTTTCGGGAGATTCCGAGTGAGCGGCAGGCGCTCTCACAAAGGCCGCCCTAGGAGTGCGGTGTGGGCGGAGCTTGACCAGATGCCCGATTTTTCCAATACGCGGTACGCAAATGTTTTCGCAACCCCCCTCATTACCCATGTGTGGGATGACGGCCCCGGCCTCAACCTATCGTTGCGCGAACGCATTCTTGTCCATGAAACGGAGAATCCCGGGATCGGGAAGTCAAACCATGGCGGCTGGCATTCGGAAACGGGCCAGCTCGAGTTCTGCGGTGATGCTGGACGGCGGCTGATTGCCCATATGCACGAGCTCGCCGACGAGGCAACGCGGCGTGTTTTTGCCGAAAAGACGATGGACGCGCCGCCGTGCCGTTGGACGCTCTCCGCCTGGGCGAACGTCAACCGGAGCGGCGACTTCAACCACGTGCATGTGCATCCCGCGTCGACTTGGTCGGGAACCTATTACGTCGATGCAGGCGAACCGAGCGATTCCGATCGGGGTGCGCCGCTTCACCTGTTCGATCCCTGCCAAGGCCGCAGCATGGCATTCCTACGCACCCTGCCCTCGAGCGTTTATGTGCATCCGAAGCCGGGCTTGATGGTGCTTTTCCCCAGCTATGTTCCCCACATGGTGTTTCCCCACAACGGAAGCAGCGCGCGGATCTCGATCGCTTTCAACCTGCGGGCCGACCCCTATCCGTAAAAAGTTTGGACTGGCGATCCGCTACGCTGGCCGGTTTGGTGGCGCTGATGGGGGGCGAAGCCGCCGCGAAGGCGTCGCCGTCTTCGCGACCGGCAAGTCTAGGGCCGTCCCGGCTTCAAGTAATCGGGGTTGCACGCCACCTTGAGCTCCGCGATTTCCACCTCTGACCCGGCACTCGCCGCATTTTAATCAACGGAATATGCACTTGCCAAACCTGTCGATCAAGTTTCGTAACCTACGGTTGAAGCCAGCAGCGCGTGTGCGGCGGCGTGTGGTATTACCGGTCACGCGATTTCCGAACGCGTTGCGTCGGATCGCGGCACCTCAATGCTTTAATCGCTCCCCGATTTTTGATAGTTTTTCCTGGTTACCGGCAGCTAAGGACAAGTTGCGGCTTCCATGAATGAGGCAAAAAAGACTAACAGCATTCGTGGCGAAGAATTCAAACTTCGGTATCTTTCTGGACGGGTGATCGATATCGGGTGTGGCAGCGACCTTGTCGTGCCGAACGCGATTCCCTTCGACCTGCCCCAAGGCGATGCCCAATGGATACTCGATTATTTCGAGCCTGAGTCGTTCGACTGTGTCCATAGTTGCCATTGCCTTGAGCACATGAAAAATGTCAAGATCGCGCTATGCAATTGGTGGGGCCTCGTAAAACCGGGCGGCTACCTAGTCATCGTCGTTCCGGACGAAGATCTTTATGAGCAAGGCATCGGGCCCTCAATTTTCAATTCTGATCATAAGGCAACTTTTAACCTTCGGAAGTTGAAAAGTTGGTCGCCCGTGTCATACGATATCCAAGCGCTTGTTGGGGCGCTTCCCGGCGCTGAGATCATTGAAGCCCGGCTCCAACACGAGGGGTATGATCGGCGCCTAATGCAGCGAACCCGATGGGGCCAGTTCCTGTTCAGGTTAGGATTACTTCGACAGCGGGCTTTTGGCCGCATGTTGCGAACCCGCCTCTCCGGCTATGACGGCGTATATTGATCCGTCGGGTCAATTTAGCGCTAAATCGCAGCGAAGCGCTGCTAGGAAAGTGGGAGCCGATTGACCAGACGCGTGGCGTGGCTATCGCGCAGATTCAAGTGGTGGCACAGAAGCAATCAGCCGGTCGGTGTGGTCGATCAGATTACCATACCTAATCGACCAAGGTGATCATCAGCGATCGCGTACTCGGCCTCCTTGGCGTCGGGTGTGCGACCAACCCTGTCTAGCCGCCCGCTATCTGGTCAGTACCGGCGGCCGTAATTGACTGTGGTCGCCATCACCGAGGCGCTGCAAGGCGTCTCGCGCGCGGCCGATCACGCTTGGCCAATCCCCGGGAGTGGGTTGGCGAAACTGGCGCACCAACGGATACCAAGGACTGTCGTCCCGATTTCGGGGCCAAAGGAAGCAGGTATCGAAACGGTTCAGGACCCAAACCGGTTTGCCCAGCGCACCGGCCAGATGCGCAACCGCCGTATCGACGCTGATAACCAGATCGAGGTTATCGATGAGGGCCGCCGTGTCGGCAAAGTCATGCAGATCCTCGGCGAAATCGTGCAGCTGCATGCCGCGCGGCGGACGATCCGCCTGCACCGCCGGTGGACCTTTTTGCAACGAGATGAACTGCACCCCCGATACCTCGCCGAGCGGCGCCAATGCGTCGAGAGTGAGCGAGCGGCGGCGATCGACGGCAATCTGGCTCACGTAGCTCGATCTCCCGCCAGCCCAGCACAATCCGACCCGCAGGCTCACGAAACCGGTCAGCCGCTCGCGCCAATGAGCAACGTCCGCCGGGTCTGCCGTGAGATAGGGCGTCGTCGCCGGAATAGTTTCCTGCGTGGTGGCGACGGCGTATGGCAGGCTCATCAACCCGCACCACAGATCAAACGAAGGCGGTCGGCCGCCCTGATCGATGACCTCGCTTACCCCCGGCAGTCGGGACAGCAACCTCACCAGGGCCGGTTGAACCGCGAGGATGGTCCTCCCGGCGCTCGCGGCAACCTGCGGGACATAACGGCAGA
>Ga0318546_10001329_pt1 | contig 10487 bp, 9 predicted proteins | sample GRESIP169b2f19_FD_203514 | JGI IMG/M metagenome (GOLD analysis project Ga0318546, IMG submission 203514) | Tropical soil microbial communities from Luquillo Experimental Forest, Puerto Rico - GRE.SIPMG.169b2f19 | ecosystem: Environmental > Terrestrial > Soil > Tropical forest > Bulk soil...
CCGCACGGCCAACCGATCATCCGGCCGAAGGCCTCCGAGATGCTCGACTACGAGGCCGAGCTCATCTTCATCGTCGGCAAGCGGGCGAAGCACCTCACCGCTGCAAATGCATATTCGTGCATTGCCGGATATTCCTGCGGCAACGAAGGCTCGGTGCGCGAATATCAGCGCAAGACCACGCAATGGGACATGGGCAAGAATTTTGACCGCACCGGCGGTTTCGGCCCGTGGATGGTCACGGCCGACGAGCTGCCGGCCGGCGCCAAAGCCTTGAAAATCCAGACCCGGCTCAACGGGCAGGTCATGCAGTCGGACAACACCGACAACATGATGTTCCCGGTCGCCGAGACCATCGCCTATGTCACGCAGGGCATGACACTCGAGCCCGGCGATATCGTCTTCACCGGCACGCCCTCCGGCGTCGGCCACGCCCGCAAGCCGAACCCGGTGTGGATGAAGCAGGGCGATACCTGCGAGATCGACATCGAGGGCGTCGGCGTGCTCGTAAACCCGATCGAAAACGAGAAGTAGGGGACACCTCTCCCACACGCAGTGCGCGGCGCGGTCAGAGCAGCGCCCGCGGAGCTCGTCGCAGTGCGAGCCTTGATGCTTTCATAGACAAGCTGGAGATTGTCATGGCCACCTTGAATGTTGTCACGATCTGCGGCTCGCTCCGCAAAGGGTCCTTCAACGCCATGGTGCAGCGGCTGTTGCCGTCGTTCGCCCCCGACGGCATGACCATCAAGCCCGCTCCATCCTTTGCCGACTTTCCGCTCTACAACGCCGATATCCAGAACTCGACCGGCTTTCCGGCGCCGGTCAATGCGCTCGCCGATGCCATCCGCGCGGCGGACGGGGTGATTTTCTGCACGCCGGAATACAATTTCAGCATTCCCGGCGGCCTGAAGAACGCGATCGACTGGGTGTCGCGGCTGGCGAACCAGCCTTTCGCCGGCAAACCGGTGGCGCTGCAATCGGTTTCGCCCGGACCCGTCGGCGGCGCGCGCGTGCAGTACGACCTGCGCAAGTCGATGATGTTTCTCGACGCCTTCGCGCTCAACAAGCCGGAGATCTTCATCGGCAACTGCGCGGCGAAATTCGATGAGAAGACCGGCGAGCTCAAGGACGAGACCACGCGCGGCCTCATCAAGCAGCAGCTGGCGTCGTTTGCGACCTTCATCGCGCGGGTTGCGGCGAAAAGCTGAAAGCGAACCCGTCTCGAAATCTCCCGTCACAACCTTGCCCGGACCCGCCGATCCGGTATCAATTTGAGTTTCGGCATTGCAGCGGCGCGTCGCGCCGCGAGGGGGGGGTGAATCGTGGCTGACAGGCAACTCGATGTGCTCGTGATCTGCGGCTCGTTGCGCAAGGGCTCCTACAACGCGGCGCTCGCGCGCACCTTGCCGGCGCTGGCGCCGGCGGGAATGAAGCTTCGCCCGGCGCCGCCGTTCGCGACCTTTCCGATCTACAATTTCGACATCCAGAACTCGACCGGCTTCCCGGCCGAGGTCAACGCCTGGGCGGACGCCATTCGCAGCGCCGATGGGCTGATCATCGTGTCGCCCGAGTACAATTGGTCGATCCCCGGCGGCCTGAAGAATGCGATCGATTGGGTGTCGCGCATGAAGGAGCAGCCGTTCAAGGACAAGCCGGTGGCGCTGCAGTCGGCCGCCGGCGGCATCCTCGGCGGCTCGCGCATGCAATATCATCTGCGGCAGTCGCTGACTTCCGTCGACGTCATCCTGTTCGGCCGGCCCGAGGTCATCGTCACCTTCGCCGCGCAGAAATTCGACGAGAAGACGCTCGAGCTCAAGGATGAGACGGCCATCGGCATGATCAAGCAGCAGCTCGCGGAATTCGAAAAATTCATCCGCCGCGTGAGCCCGAAGGAGTAAGGCCATGGCGAGACTGTCCGGCCGCGCGGCGATCGTCACCGGCGGGGCGAAAGGCATCGGCCGGCATTACGCGCGCGCGCTCGCCGCCGAGGGCGCACGCGTGATGATCGCCGACATCGCCGACGGCAAGGAACTGGCGCAGGAGATCGCCGCCGAGCACGGGGCCAATTCGGTGGCCAGCGCCATCGCCGACGTCAGCGACGAAACCGCGGTCAAGGCGCTGGTCGCAGCCACCATGGAGCGCTTCGGCAAGATCGACGTGCTGGTGAACAACGCCGCGCTGTTCGCGCCGCTGCAGGAGACGAAGTGCACCGAGATCGACGGCGAGCTGTGGGACAAGGTGATGGCGGTCAATCTGCGCGGGCCGTTTTTGATGGTCAAGCACGTCGCCCCGCATATGATCGCCCAGGGTTACGGCAAGATCATCAATATCGGCTCCGGCACCGCCTTTCGCGGCATCCCTTGGATGCTGCACTACGTCACCAGCAAGGGCGGCATCATGGCGTTCACGCGCGCGCTCGCGCGTGAGCTCGGCGCGCACGGCATCCGCGTCAACACGCTGGCGCCGGGCTTCACCTTGAGCGACACGGTGATGCGCGAGAATCCCGGCCACGTTGAGACCGCGCGCGACCGCGCGGTCCAGTCGCGTTCGCTGCGGCGGGACGAGCATCCCCAGGACCTTCTGGGGGCGCTCGTTTTCCTGTCGTCGGCGGAGAGCGATTTCGTCACCGGCCAGACGCTCGCGGTCGATGGCGGCAACGTGAATACCTGATATTCGGCGCTTCAAACGGGAGATAGTTTCATTATATACTAATTCCCACTTTTGGATTATTCTAATCTGTGATCGCCCCATCGACCGAAGGGAGAGCGCAAATGGCAAGCGCGACCGCCAGCAAGCGAGCCGAGAGCAAGGCCCCGGGCCCCAAGCATAATATTGAGGCCATGCGGCAGGCGTACTACGAGCGCATCGCCAAGCACGACATGACGCCGCTGTGGAAGGTGATGAAGAACGTCGTCACCAAGGAGCCATTGACGCGCTGCGCGCCGGTGATCTGGCACTACGACGACATCAAGCGCCTGGTGATGGAATCGGGCGCGCTGATCACCGCCGAGGAAGCCGAGCGGCGCGTGCTGATCCTGGAAAATCCCGGCATGCGCGGCGAATCCAAGGCGACTAACACGCTGTTCGCTGGCGTCCAGATGATCCTCCCGGGCGAGGTCGCCCCCGCCCACCGCCACGTCTCCTCGGCCATCCGCTTCGTGCTCGACGGCGAGGGCGCCTATACCGCGGTCGAGGGTGAGAAGGCCTATATGTCGCCCGGCGACTTCGTCATCACCGCCAACTGGGCGCCCCACGACCACGGCAACACTTCCAACAAGCCCATGCTTTGGCTCGACGTGCTCGACTTTCCCCAGGTCAATTTCTTCGAGACCTCGTTCGCCGAGCAATTCGCCACCGCGACCCAGCCGACCAGCCGGGCGGACGGGGATTCGCTGAGCTTCTACGCGTCGGGTGTGCTGCCCGACGGCGCGCCGGCGGCGCTCAATCGCAGCCCCGTCATCAATTACACCTACGCGCGCACGCGGCCGATCATCGAGCGCATGATGAAGGCGGGCGACATCGACAAGCGCCATGGCGCGCGCGTGCGCTATGCCAATCCGATCAACGGCGGGCCGGTGCTGCCGACGATGGGCGCGAACCTCGCGCTCTTCCCCAAGGGCTTCAAGGGCGAGAAATACCGCGCGACCGACGGCACCATTTTTGTCTGCGCCGAAGGGCAGGGCGCCACCACGGTCGACGGCAAGGTGCTGGATTGGGGCCCGAACGACGTGTTCGTGGTGCCGCCGTGGAAGCATTACTCCCACCGGGCAGGAAAGGAATCGGTGCTGTTCTCGATCTCCGATCGCCCAGCGCAGGAAGCGCTCGGAATCTGGCGCGAGGACACCGGCCCGCATTGACCGTTCGAGCGTCCGCGGAACTTTTTTGCAATTTTGATAACCGGCGGCAAGCTGGCGCGGCGGGCGTAAGCTTGCCGCGTGCGCGCATGCATGGACTTGAATATCGCAGCGAACATCGGTCGACATGACCTCCTTCGTCCATGACCTCCCTGGGCAGCGCGTCGTGTTCGCGCCGGGCGCGGTCGCGCGCGTTGCGGACGAGGCGGCGCGGCTCGGCTTGAACCGCGCGCTGGTGATCGCCACACCCGGTAGTGGCGCCCGTCTCGGCAGCCGGCTGATTGAAATTCTGGGCAGCCGGGTGGCGGGGTTGCATGCGCAGGCCTCGCTGCACGTGCCCAAGCCGGTGGCGGAGGCGGGCGTCGCGGCCGCGCGCGGCGCCGATGGCCTCATCGCAGCGGGTGGCGGCGCCGCCATCGGGCTTGCCAAGATCATCGCGCGCGACCTCGGCCTGCCGATCGTCGCGGTGCCGACCACCTATTCCGGATCGGAAGCGACCGCGATCTGGGGAATGAGCGAGGGCGAGCGCAAATTCACCGGCAAGGACGCCCGCGTGCTGCCGCGCACCATCGTCTACGACCCGGAGCTCACGCTCGCGCTGCCGGCGGCGGTGAGCGCCGCGAGCGGCATGAACGCCATCGCCCATTGCGTCGAGGGATTATGGGTTGGCGACCGCACGCCGTTTTTGATGGCGCTTGCGAGCGATGCGGCGCGCCGTTTCGCCACGCATCTGCCGCGCGTCATCGCCAACGGCGGCGACCGCGAGGCGCGCGGCGAATGTCTCGTCGCCGCCTGGCTTGCCGGCGTGGTGCTCGCCTCGGGCACCGGGCTGCAGCACAAGCTCGCGCACGTGCTCGGCGGCCTCGGCCTGCCGCACGCCGAGAGCCACGCGATCATTCTTCCCCACGTCACCCGCTTCAACCTTGCGGCGGCGCCGGAGGCGCGGGCGCGCCTCGCGTCGGCCCTCGGCGGCGAAGGCGCGGATCGCCTCGCCGCCATGCTGCGCGGCTTTCCGATCCCGCAGCGGCTGCTCGAGGTCGGATTCGATCGCGCCAAGACCGATTTCGTCGCGCGCGAAGTCGAGGCGATGGCGATCAGCGTGCCGCGCAAGGTGTCGGCGCAGGACGTGCACACGCTGCTGGCGGCGGCGTATTGAAGCGCCGGCACGACGGTTGATGACCGTGGCGCCCGCGGGTGCGCGCGCTGAGCGTCCGCGCGTCAGCCCGCTGCTGGCGGCGGCTCGACCTGGAACCCCTCGCCGGCCGCGAGCGCGATCCGGCGCTGCGCCACCGCCTCGGCCCAGCGCGCCGTGCGCAGCAAGCCGCCAAAGGAAAAGAAATGCGGCGCGATCTCGCCGAGATGCTTGTCGGCGCGCGCCTGCGCAAGCGCGCGCACCAAGCCATCGGGCGCCGACATGGCGAACAGCTGCCGCAGCAGCCCGGCCTGGCGGGCGAGACCCTGCGCGGAGGCCCGCACGCCGCAGTGCTTGGCGTAGCGCAACAGCGTGGCGAGATTGGTCGGGCCGGCAAGGCCGATCCGCACCGGATGTTCGACGCCGAACTCGCGCAAGCGGGCGATCCATTGCAGGATCGCTTGGGCGTCGAAGCAGAACTGGGTAACGATGTGGACCGCCATGCCGGTCGTCTCCGCCGACTGGATCTTGTCCGCGAGCGAGCGGTCGAGGTCCTGCTGCGATATGCGCGGATGGCCGTCGGGATAGCCGGCGATGGCGATGCCCGTGATGCCGTGACGCTGCAGCGCGCCGCCGTCGATCACCTCGATCGCGCTGCGGAAGTCGCCGGCGGGCTCGTCGTGATCGCCCGCGATCACCAGCACGCTCGTCACGCCCGCCTCGCCCCTGAGGCGGGCGAGAAAATCATCAAGCTCGCGCGCGGTTGCAAAGCCGCGCACGGCAAGATGCGGCACCGGCTCGAAGCCGGCCTTGCGCAGCCGCGCCGCGGCGTCGATCGCCTCGTGCACGGGCCGCCGCGGCACCGCGCTGACGTAGACGCTGGTGCCGGCTGGAGCGATGTCGGCCAGAGCGGCGACGTCGTCGGCGGACGGCCGCGTCGCTTCGAGCGAGAAGCCGGCCATGAAATCGGCAATCGCCTCGATCGGATCGTCGCGATCCTCGATCGTGGTCATGACGCAAGCCATGTCATTCACTCGCGCCGGCGCGAGATCACGTAGGATTCGTCGTAGAACCAGAGCGCGCCATGCTCGCGCAAAACGTCGCGCGTCGATTCGAGGTAACGCCCGTCGGCGACGACCTCGCCGAGCCGGTCATCCTCGACCTGCGCCACGTAGATCGCCGCGTTCCAGGCCGCAAACAGCGTCGAGGTGCCGATCGACTGGTCCGAAATCTCGCTCGGCAACGTGTGCATGTCGTAGCGGAACAGCGAGCGGTTGTCGGCATAGGCGTTGAAGTTGAGGTCGCGCCCGGCGGGGCCGAGCTCGTGCTTCACCGCCTTCATGATTTGGTGGCGGTCGTGGATGAACGGATTGTCGCCCGGCCAGATGCGCTGGATGATGTCCATGCCCGGATCGTTGCCGTGGGAATGGATGGCGATCAGCCTGCCGCCCGGTCCGAGCGCCTTGGCAAGCGGCGCGATCACGCGCTTGGCCTTGAACTCGAGCGGCGCGCGCGCGCGGTAGGGCTGCGAGGCGATGACGAGGTCGTAGTTGGCGACCGTGCCGCCGGGCCGCGGGATGATCGGGTCGAGCAGGAATTTGTGGTCCTCGCGATAGAGCACCAGCACCACCGGCCGCTCGTAGACCGGGTTGCCGGTCTTGGGGCTCACCCCGGCCTTCCAGTTCTGCGAGAGGAACGGCACCAGATCGGTGATCTGCTGCTCGAAGCGGTAGGCCGAATCGCCGGAGAGCGGCACTTCGTGCCAGACCATGCTCGAGGCCGCCGACAGCGACTTGACCGCGAGCCAGGGCGCGTCGGCATAGGCGAAGTTGGTCAGCACCAGCACCGTTGCCGGATGCTCGAAGAAGCGGTCGGACATCTTCTGCAACGCCAGGCGGACGTCCTCGAGGCTGATTTCCTTGCCCACCGCGTAGAAGGGCGTGTGCGGAAAGCGGTCGTGCATCGCGCGCATCACCCGCAGGAGCACGGTGCCGTCGCCGACGCCGGCGTCGAACACGCGCAGCGCTGGCGGGCGCGGATGCACATTGGCGAGCTCAAGCGCGACGCGGCTCGCGACCACCCATTTTTCGCTGCAGGTATTGACGAACAGCAGGTACTTCTGCCGGTTGTCGAAGAAGCGGAAATTGCGCTGCGGGTCGTGTTCGCCGGCAGGCGCCGGTGCCGGCGGGGCGACGGCGGGGCGCGGCTCGCGCGCGCGCTCGATGACGGCGGGACGCGCAACCGCGGTCCGGTTGGTCTCCATGAAGCCGCGGATGCGGTCGAGCGTCTCGGTGGTGATGCGGCCGCCGTTGCGCAGTCGCGCAGTGAGCTTGCCGTCGTTGACGGCGCGCCGGCCGAAGGTCGATTCCGCAAGTCCGCTGTGCCGGCAATAGTCGGCGATTTCCTGCAGCAGGTCCTGCGCGTTCATGGCCTAACGCCTCGACGTTTCGCTCCGACCTGCGCGCGCCGCGCTTGGGGACGGCTTGGGAGGGGCGCAGGAACCGTCCCACAGCGAACCAAGCGCGGCGATGTCCGTCAACCACAAAACGTCCCACCTCACAGGTGGGAAGGCTTATGGGATAAATCCCAACGGCCGAAAAAGGCCGATATTCTCTATGCGGAGCCGCGGTTGATGGGCCGTATCGGGCAAGATATGTAGGATCGTGGGAAATGTCCCACAAGATGGAGGGCGGAACCCAGCTTAAGCTGGGACCGAGGCATCGAGCACGCGCAGCACCGCGGCGGCGATCGCGGCGGTGCCGTCGCGGCCGCCGAATTCGCAAGGCTTGAGGCCCGCGGCAAAAGCGCGGTCGACGGCGCTCTCGATGGCGCGGGCGGCTTGCGCGGCCCCGCCATGGCCGTGACGGTCGGCGAGCCAGTCGAGCATCAACGCGGCGGAGAGAATCATGGCGGTCGGATTGGCCAAGCCCTTGCCCATGATGTCGGGCGCGGTGCCGTGGCAGGGCTGGAACACCGCGTGCGTGTCGCCGATGTCGGCCGAGGGCGCCATGCCCATGCCGCCGATCAGGCCGGCGGTCAGATCCGAGATGATGTCGCCGAACATGTTCTCCATCACCATCACGTCGAAGTCCCACGGCCGGCGCACCAGCATGGCCGAACAGGCATCGACGTAGAGGCGATCGGTGGCGACGTCGGGATAGCGCGCGGCGCATTCGTCGAACATGCCGCGGAAGAAGGCGTAGGCCTTGAAGGCGTTCGCCTTGTCGACGCAGGTGATGAGGCCGCGCCCTCCGCGCGCCTTGCGGCGGCGCGCCAGGCGAAAGGAGAAATCGAACAGCCGCTGCGAGGTCTTGCGGGTGATCACCAGCGTCTCGCGCGCTTCGGTCTCGGTCACCACGCCCTTGCCCATGGAGGCGAACAGGCCCTCGGTCGATTCGCGGATCACGATGAGATCGATGCCGCGCTCGGCCGCTCCCGCGATCGGGCTCGGCACGTTCGGGATCAGCCGGCACGGACGCACGCCGGCGTAGAGGTCGAAGATGAAGCGCAGCTCCACCTGCGGCATGATCTCGGTATTGTCGGGATAGCGGATGTGCGGCAATCCGCAGGCGCCGAGTAGGATGGCGTCGGCCTCCTCGCACAGCTTGATGGTGGACGCCGGCATCGACTTGCCGGTGTCGCGATAATGGCCGGCGCCCGCCGGCGCCTCGGTGAAGCGGAATTTGAGCCCCGGCGTCGCCGCCGCGACCTTGTCGAGGACCGCGAGCGCGGGGGCCATGACCTCCGGCCCGATGCCGTCGCCGGGCAGGACCGCGATGTGGAAGCCGTTGTTGGCGAGCATGGCAGGGCTTCGAAGGCGTGCTCAGCAAAACTCGAGGGATGATATTGCCACAGCGCGCGCGTCAAGAGGGGTTAGAATATGTGTCATTGCCGGGCATAGCACGTCTTCGACGCGCTTCTGGCCCGCGCATGACCAAGGCGTCACGCGCAGAGTGTCGAAGCGTGCGCCGGCTGGTATAACACCATCTCCTCACGGTTTTCTTCATGCCTCGCTTCGCCGCCAATCTGGCTTATCTTTTCACCGAGCGCCCGCTGATCGAGCGTTTCGCGGCGGCGGCCGCGGCCGGCTTTCGGGCGGTCGAGCTGCAATTGCCCTACGACCACGCGCCGTCCGCCGTGAAGGCCGAGCTCGACCGCCACGGCTTGACCATGCTCGGCATCAATACCGCGCCCGGTCAGTCGTCAGCGGGGGAGTTTGGCGTCGCCGCCGTTCCCGGCCGCGAGCGCGAGTTCGCCACGCTGTTCAAGCAGGCGCTCGACTACGTCACCGCCATCGGCGGCTGTCAGATCCACTGCCTCGCCGGCAAGGCGCCGCCGGAGCAGCGGCCGGCGGCGGAGATGACCTTCATCAGGAATCTCGCGCGGATCGCCGATGCCGCGCAGGAGAAACACATCACGCTGTTGATCGAGCCGATCAATCCGCGCGACCGGCCGGACTATTTCCTCACCCGCGCCGAGCAGGCAGCCGACATCATCGCCAAGGTGGAGCGGCCCAACGTGCGCATCCAGTTCGACTTCTACCACGCCCAGATCGTCGGCGGCGATCTCATCCGGCGGTTCGAGAAACATCTGCCGCTCGTCGGCCATGTGCAGATCGCGGCCGTGCCGTCGCGCCGCGAGCCCGACGAGGGCGAGGTGAACTATCCCGAGATCTTCGCGATGCTCGATCGCCTGGGCTACGGCAAATGGGTCGGTTGCGAATACCGTCCGCGCGCGAGGACCGAAGACGGCCTGGGTTGGGCGCGAGCTTATGGGATCGAGTCGAGTGGCGTTTCCCTTGGAACTTGAGAGCCTGAGTACCGACGAGGCAGGACAGTTCACCTTTCAGCAGGGAATAGCCTAAAGTCAGTACAAACACCAGCTTGAGCCGACGTCGACAGTCTGCGTTCCAGTTTGTGAAAAGAAGATGCCTACGCAGTCATCGTCGGGACCAGCAACCACCCACGGGTGCGTGGCGAAAGTCCGTTGAGTGTATGACTTGCCCGCAAGGAGCTGCCGATAGAGTCTTCGATTGCCCGAATAGTCAAGCCAGTAAATACTGACTTTAACGCAAGTGTTATTTCTGAAGACTATTGCCGTCGGCCGCGCTCCTTCTTTGGAACGTAGGGTGCGCTCCAGTCTGCAATCAGTAGACTCGGCCGCGCTCGGAGAGGCGCACAACACGACCAACATAAGACACGAGACGCCTAAAGTGGGCCTGAACACAGCTCGGGCTCCTCTTCAAGGCTGTGATCGCTTGGATTTCCGCAAGCACGCATAACGAGTATCCAAACTTGTTACGATCCGACAAGTAGCACGGTCAATATCCCTCGAGCTCCCATGAAAGGAAGAAGTCATGCGTCTCGACAACAAGGTTGCGCTCGTCACCGGCGCGGCATCGGGCTTCGGCAAGGGCATTGCCGCCACCTTCGCGCGCGAAGGCGCGCGCGTTGCCGTCATCGACATCGATGGGGAGGCCGCGCGCGCGGCCTCCCCATCAATGT
>Ga0318546_10001338_pt1 | contig 10475 bp, 11 predicted proteins | sample GRESIP169b2f19_FD_203514 | JGI IMG/M metagenome (GOLD analysis project Ga0318546, IMG submission 203514) | Tropical soil microbial communities from Luquillo Experimental Forest, Puerto Rico - GRE.SIPMG.169b2f19 | ecosystem: Environmental > Terrestrial > Soil > Tropical forest > Bulk soil...
CGTAGGGGGGGTTCTTGGCGATTCTTGAAGCGGGCCACTACATTAAGCATTTTCAATATGGCTTTGGAGTCATCGTGAAGCGCGACTCCGAGCGCACGACCATTGACTTCGACGAGCACGGCCTCAAGATCTTTGTCACTAGCCTGATGGCCATTGAGCCAGCGGAGGGGGTTCCTCCCAAACGGCGACGCGTCAAGCGCGTGAAGCCCGCAAAACCGGAGCCTGTGCTCGCTTCCCGCGTTTTCGTGCCGGGTGCCAAATGAACGACAGGATTATCATCCAGTACCTCGGCTTCCAGGCAAAACAGTTGGTGCGTGAGTACTCTTTTCAAGTGCGCGAGGCGGGCGCGGAACGCGAATTCACTCTGAACATTGCAAATGAGGCCTTCGTGTCCCACCTTGTCCGCTATCAGGATGGGCCGGACATCTGCGCCCAAAGACTCCAGGCCGAGCTGGCCGCGCACGCGAATCATCCATTACAAACGGAGTACGTGATCACTTCCGCCGAGCTAGACTCCTATCGCATATCCCGCGCCGTAAAGCCCAGCCGCTATCCTTCCTCACGGCACTCCGAAATGTAAATCATCCAAGTGGGCCCGGAGCCCACACTGACTCCGGATCAGCAAGCGGAGAAAGTCTTCCAGACAGCGGAGTTTGTGCTGAACAACAATGACCTCGCTACAGCAATTCATGGACCTTAAGACTTTTGGGATCGAGGTCGTCCTAAACCGCCGGCTGGCGCCAGGCACCGTGAAGCGCTTTGAGTTTGGCGAAATAGCGGCGGAAGAGCGCTCCGGCATCGAGCCAGGCTTTGAGCAGTTCCTAAAAGACAGATCTCTAAGCGGGGATGCGACGGAAGAGGAAATCGAGTTTTTAAAGATGCTGAAGTTCAAGAGAAGGCGACCGTCTCCGCTCTACTACTATCGGGAGCTGCAAAGCCTGAGAGATCCTCTTCATTTCCCGGCTCCGGAGCAACCGACGGGCTCGGATTGATCAGAACAGTGCCAGTGCGTCTGGCCAAGGTGCTACCCATGAAAGAAGATTCGAAAGTACGCCAGATCGCTTTCGTCGGCGACCACTTGCCGCGCAAATGCGGGATTGCCACGTTCACGTCCGACCTGCTTGCCGCCGTCGCGAGTGCGAATCCGCAAAGCCAGTGTTTTTCGGTTTCGGTGAACGACATCAAAGGCGGCTATGAATACCCGGAGGTTGTCCGCTTTGAGATTGAAGAGCAGGACCTGTCATCGTACCTGCGTGCGGCGGACTTCCTCAACATCAGCAACGTCGACATCGTGTGCCTGCAGCATGAGTTCGGCATTTTCGGCGGGGCTGCCGGCGGTCACATTCTGGCATTTCTGCGCGAATTAAGGGTGCCGGTTGTCACGACGCTCCATACCGTTCTGCGTGAGCCTAGGCCTGACCAACGCCGAGTCATGGGGGAGTTGATCTCGCTCTCAACTCGTGTGGTTGTCATGACAGAGTGCGGACGGCGGATGCTGCAGGACATTTACGAGGCGCCGCCGGCTAAGATCGATCTGATCGCGCATGGGATTCCAGACATGGGATTCGTCGATCCGACGTACTTCAAAGATCAGTTTGGCGTGGAAGGAAAGCTAGTGCTGCTTACGTTCGGCCTACTTTCGCCCAACAAGGGAATCGAGTGCGTGCTCAACGCGCTGCCCAGTATTCTGGCTCAATTCCCCGATGTTGTTTACATTGTTTTGGGCGCCACGCATCCAAACGAACTGCGCGAACACGGGGAAGCCTATCGGCTAAGCCTGGAGATTCTTGCCAAGAAGAACAAAGTAGAGAAAAACGTCATCTTCTACAACCGGTTCGTCGATCTTGAAAACCTAAAGGAGTTTATCGGCGCTGCGGACCTTTATATAACGCCTTATCTCAACGAAGCGCAGATCACGTCAGGAACGCTCGCATACACTTTTGGCGCTGGCAAAGCTGTAATCTCGACGCCCTACTGGCACGCAGCAGAGCTCTTGGCGGAGGACCGTGGAGTGTTGGTGCCATTCGGCGATTCGCAGGCGATCGCCCGGGAAGTGACCGGCTTGCTGAGGGACGACAGAAGGCGTCATGCCATTCGTAAGAATGCGTACAGGATCGGGCGCGAGATGATTTGGAGCAACGTCGCGCAGCTCTATATGCATTCGTTTGAACTATCGCGGCTGGAGGGAGCTGTGCACTCCCGGAAATCTCTGCTCACGAGGACACTCGACCAGAGGCCGCGAGAGCTGCCGGAACTGAGGCTGAATCATCTCTCGCGGATGACTGATTCGACCGGCGTCTTCCAACATGCGGTTCTCTGTGTGCCGAATTTTTCTGAGGGCTATTGTACCGACGACAATGCGCGCGCGTTTATTCTAGCGGCCCTGCTCGGCGAACTGGGAGAGGAGCCGGAACGAGTGCGAACCATCGCCACCACATGCGCCGCCTTTCTTCATCACGCGTTCGACCCAAACACGAAGCGCTTTCATAATCACATGAGTTTCGACCGGCGGTGGCTCGACGACCATGGATCTGAGGACTGTCACGGTCGAGCACTGTGGGCCCTCGGCATAGGCGTGGGACGTTCGCCATTCCGAGGTTTCCAGATGATGGCGGGACAACTCTTTGCACTGGCATTTCCGGTGTTGACGGAGTTCACGTCGCCACGTGCTTGGGCATTTGGACTGATCGGCATCCACGAATACCTGCGCCGGCTGAGCGGTGACAGCGGAGCCAGTCAGACCCGGGAGATGCTCACATCCAAACTAATGGAACTTTTCCAGCGGAGCGCCAAGCCGGATTGGTGCTGGTTCGAGGAGGAGTTATCGTACGACAACGCAAAGCTCGCACATGCCTTGATTCTGTCCGGGCGGGCGACGGGACAGCCGGCGGTGTTCGAGCGGGGCTTACAGGCGTTACGCTGGCTGACCGAGTCGCAGGTCTCTGAGAAAGGTTACTTTCGGCCGATTGGCAGCAATGGTTTCTACCGTCGTGGTGGGGTGCGCGCCAATTTTGACCAGCAGCCCATTGAGGCGCAAGCAATGGTCTCCGCCTGTCTGGAAGCCTATCGCGCCACTTCGGACTTCTGGTGGTACGAACAGGCTCAACGAGCCTTTGACTGGTTCATCGGCTGGAACGATCTTGGCCTAGAACTCTACTCTCCCGAGAGCGGTGGCTGCGGCGATGGATTGCACGTGGATCGAGTCAATGGGAACCAGGGAGCGGAGTCCACGCTGGCCTTCCTGCTTTCGTTAGCGGAAATGCGGCTCGCCCAGAACATGGTGACAAGTTTTAAGGAGCCGATCGCCATCGGAGCGTAACCCCCCATGAACGCGAACTCAATTCACGTCACGCGCACCGGCCCGGTCCTCAAGCCCGATCAGTCGCGCGTCCTTTTACGGCCATTCGATCCGGGAGATTCACAGCGGGTCGGCCGGATCATCGCCAGGATCATGTCACTTCCGGAAGAACTGGTCGGCCCTCTTCTGGATCAGATCTCCGCCGAGTTTTCCCAACGACATCAGCAGATCCACAAGCGTTTTCTGGAACGCTTTGAGCATGTTCGCGAGATGCTGTTGACTGATGCGGAAGTTTCCGAACAACGATGCCTGTTGATCGGCTCCTATTTCCTGGCCGAATACTCTCTGGAGTCCGCCGCCCTCTTCAATCCCTCCCTCGTGCCACACCCCGATCAAACCGACGTGCCGGCTGGTGCACTACGTTTTATTCTCAGCCTCCGTGCTACCGGGGAAGGTCACATTTCTTCCATCACCTTTCGAACCGGTGTCCTTCATCCTGATCATCGGATCGAGGTAATGCCCCCTACCGGCTTCCTCACCGAGCCCCGTCAAATCCCCAACCCCCTGTATGAAAAATCACTCTTCGCGCGGAAACTCCTTGAACTCGGATTGATCGGCGACTTCGCCCTCCGGGTCACGAATAGGCTCGACGATTCGTTCTCATTGCAGGAGCTTCGGGGCAGCATCGACGCTGGGCTGGACAAAGAGCGACAGGCGGAGGGGATTCTCCAGGAAGATCAGAAGACTGCACAGGGGATTTGGATGACGGCTCGATCGAACTACGAGGTCCAGTTCCAGCCCGATCAGCAGCTTTCTGAGCGCATCATTTTCCCGGCTACGCCCTCGCAACGCAATGGCATAGAGGACGCGCGGTTCGTCCGTTTTCAGAACGACGACGGCAGCCACATCTACTATGCGACGTTCACGGCCTTCGATGGCAAGGTTGTGATGCCGGAATTGGTGGAGACAGTCGATTTTCTTCGATTTCGCTTCATTACTTTGAACGGTCCTGCCGCCCAGAACAAAGGCATGGCCATCTTCCCCCGAAGAATCAATGGGCACTATGCCATGCTCTCGCGCCAGGACAACGAGAGCATTTATCTCATGTTCTCCGACAACGTCCACTTTTGGAATGAGCGCGAAATCCTCCTCAAACCCACTTTCCCGTGGGAATTGGTCCAGCTTGGCAACTGCGGATCTCCCATTGAGACGGAAGCTGGCTGGCTGGTTCTCAGCCACGGTGTGGGCCCTTTGCGACGCTACTGCATTGGCGCCTTTCTTTTGGATCGCAAAGAACCCGCAAAGGTGATCGGCCGCCTCCGTGAACCGTTGCTCGAACCCAACCAGAGTGAACGAGAAGGTTACGTGCCGAACGTGGTCTATACCTGCGGCGCCTTACTCCACGAAGGATGTTTGGTCATTCCTTACGGTCTGGCGGATCACGCCACCGGTTTTGCAACTGTCCCCGTCAATGATGTCCTGAGTGCGATGGACTCCTCACACGGCTAACTATGGCGATTCGCAAGAAAAGAGTTGCCATGCTCTCACCCGTCGCGTGGCGAACGCCTCCCCGCCATTACGGTGCCTGGGAGACCGTCGCGAGCAACATCACCGAAGGACTTGTCGCCCGCGGCTGGGATGTGACGCTGTTCGCCACCGGGGACTCGGTGACTCGTGCTCGCCTCCACGCGGTCGTTGATAAGGGGTACGAAGAGGATTCCACGATCGATCCTAAAGTGGCCGAGTACCGTCACATTTCAGAGGTGTTCGAACGCGCTGCTGATTTCGATCTGATCCACAGCCATTACGATTTCATGGCCTTGACGTACACGCGGTTGGTCAGTACACCGGTGGTGACTACCATCCATGGATTCTCGTCCCCACAAATCGTGCCGGTTTATCGGAAGTATGCTGATGGATACTTCGTTTCCATCAGCGACTCCGATCGGATGCCGGGGCTGAACTATCTGGCAACTGTTTATAACGGAATCGATCTCTCGTTATACCCGCTAACAGAGCATGCCGGCGATCACTTGATCTTCCTCGGCCGGATCCATCCTGACAAAGGAGTTCATCGGGCCGTCAAAGTCTCCCGCCTCACTGGGTTGCCGCTGATCATCGCGGGGATAATTCAGGATCGGGCATACTTTCGCGAGCAGGTGGAGCCCTACCTTGACGAGTCAATCCGCTACATCGGACCGGTGGACGTGCCGGGTAAGAATGCACTTTTCGCGCGCGCCAAGGCGTTGCTGCATCTGAACGCCATCCCGGAGCGTTTTGGACTCGTTCTGGCTGAAGCGAATGCAGCCGGCGTGCCTGTAATCGCCACTGATCTCGGCTCCTGCCGTGAGGTGATCGAAGACGGGCAAACGGGGTTCCTCGTCAACAGCGTTGATGAAGCCGTGCAGCGCTTGCAGCGTCTGCCGGAGATCGATCGCACGGCGTGTCGAAAGCGTGTCCGGCAACGCTTCTCTGTCGAAACGATGGTGGAGTCCTACGAGCGCGTTTACCAAACGATATTCGATCTGGAGGCGAGGAGGCAAACGTGAAGGTGGACCTCGTCACACGATACATCGGCAACCCGATTCTCACTCGGGATGCAATCCCCTACCCGGTTGAGACGGTTCACAACGCGGCAGTGGTGAAGCACGGTGGCGGTTACGTCATGCTCTTCCGCTCTCACCTCCGCACGGGACGGTCCATCATTGGCTTGGCGCGAAGCCCGGACGGATTCCACTTTACCGCCGATTCGCAGCCATTCCTGACCCCCGCACGGGACGGGCCTTTTGCGGTCTATGAAGAGTTCGGCGTCGAGGATCCACGCGTGACCCTGCTGGAAGGGGAGTACATCATCACCTACAGCGCCTACTCCCGAAGTGGAGTCCGGGTGGCCCTCGCCAAGACCTCGAACTTCACTGAAGTGGAGAGGCTTTCGCTCATCACGCAGGCGGACTATCGCAACGCCGTGATTTTTCCCGAGAAGTTCGACGGCCTCTATGCCCGGCTGGACCGTCCCCATTCGGAAATGTTGCCATGGTCCATCTGGATTTCCTATTCGCCGGATCTTCGCTTCTGGGGCGAGTCCCAGCTCGTCATGAAACCGGAACCGTATCATTGGGACGAAATGAAGATCGGCCCCGGAGCGCCGCCAATCAAAACGGACCAAGGATGGCTTTCCATCTACCACGGTGTATTCCGAACGATGGATGGATCGGTCTATCGTTTGGGGGTCGCCCTTCATGACCTGCAGAACCCGGCGAAGATCCTGGGGGTGAGCGACTCATGGATTCTCCAGCCGGAGGACCCATGGGAAATTACCGGATATGTCCACAATGTGGTCTTTACCTGTGGCGCGGTCCCCGAGTCCGATGGGACGGTGAAGATTTATTGGGGGGGCGCCGACACGGTCATGTGTGTGGGCGAGGCGAATCTCACCGATCTGGTGGCTCTCTGTCTGGAACACAGCAGGTCAGCGGTTTGAGGATGACAGCCTCAGGTGCCCGATCGGTCACGCGCTCGGGTCGTGTGCTCTGACTCAATCTGAAGGAGAAGATTCATGCGCATCTATCTGGTCAACCCGAGCGATGTTGCCTTCAGGGTTGGCGTAATCACCCGCGTTGGTTGTATGTGCTCGGTGCTGCTACACCAGCACAGTACGGTCTGTGTTCACTTTCGTTACGGCCCGATGACTTGCTCACCATCCTTGAAGATGGCTTTGTCGATAGGTTTCGGAAATTCGGTTTCTCTCCTCTCCGCTATCCAAGCTACAAGGTTCTGACTCTTACCTTGCTGGGGTTGCCTCCCACTGAGCACACTAGCTTTTCCTGAACACACTTCCGTACGGCGGGTTTTCACCAGTACGGCTGGAAGGCAGAGGGGTCATTCCTAAACACTAGGAATGACCAATCGGTGGTAGACTGCGCGAATGACTACCAAAAATAAAACCAAGAAGAATCAGACGAAGTCGGAGAGAACTGTGGGCAAGAAGGTGGCGCCGATGAACCAGGCGATTAAGAAGAAGCTGGGTAAGTGGGTAACTCCCAAGAAGAAGTTGCCCAAGAAGAAGACGGCTCCGAAAAAGACGGAGGTGAAAACGAAGGCTGGCGGCAAGAAGACAACCGGCGGGAAAACGGCGGGCGCACTGAAGAAACAGGTTCAGGGGAAAAGCCAAAGCGTGGGTACGGTGGCATTCGCACTCGAGAGACTGGGAGCGCGGCCGGGCGAGCAATCGGGAGATTTGCAAGGATTGTCCAATGTCCAACGTGCGGATTCGGAGAGTGTGGACGAGTTGCTCGAGCAAGGAAACGCGTTCGAGGCCGAGGTGGTGAAGGGCGTGGAAGACGCCGGGGACACTGACGAGGGCGAAGTTCGCACGCATGAAGTGCCGCCGCAGGATGATGTTCCCGGCGAGAATCTGGGTAAAGAGTAGTGAGCGGATCATGCCGGCGCGAGCAGTTCCGGTAGGCTTGTAGCTAAGCAACGCGTTCACAGTCCGTACATTTTGTGTGCGGTCGGAGAAGGGTCGTCATCGGTGTACACCTATCAAATCTTTCAAGCACGGGGCAAGAACATTGTTACATCCTGTCGCCGGGTTGTCGCGTATCGCGCTGGTGGTCACTGATTTCAAAGGCATTCGCACCGGGGAGCATTTTCGGTAGGGACAGGAATCTTAATTGACTTGGAGGCTAAAAATGGCTGTAAACGTTACCCCGTTGCATGACCGCGTGCTCGTGCGGAGACTGGAAGAGAAAGAGACCGCGAAGGGCGGCATCATCATCCCCGACACGGCCAAGGAAAAGCCTCAAGAGGCCGAAGTGATGGCCGTGGGCGCCGGCAAGATCGAAAAGGGCAAACGGATCCCGGTTGATGTGAAGGTCGGCGACCGGATCTTGTTTGGCAAATACACCGGCAGCGACATCAAGATCGATGACCAGGAGTACCTAATCCTCCGCGAGGACGAAATTCTGGCAAAGGTTAGCGGGATCGCCAAGGCGGCTTCCGGCAAGAAGTAGTTTCGCCCGATCCGAAGGTTTTGGACGGGGCAGCAATTCTCAATCACCCGGGAGGGTGAACTCCGATGGCAAAGCAAATTGTAACGGGTGAGAACTCACGTCAGTCGATTCTGCGCGGCGTCAACATTCTGGCCGACGCTGTGAAGATCACGCTCGGCCCGAAAGGGCGTAATGCGGTGATCGAGAAGAAGTTTGGCGCGCCGATCATCACTAAGGACGGCGTGACCGTGGCGAAAGAAATCGAGCTGCAGGACCCACTTGAAAACTTGGGTGCACAGATGGTGCGCGAGGTTGCGTCCAAGACCTCGGATGTGGCCGGCGACGGCACCACCACCGCGACCTTGTTAGCCCAGTCGATCTTTCGCGAAGGCGTGCGAACGGTAGCGGCTGGCGCAAGCCCGATGGCACTGAAGCGCGGCATCGATAAGGCTGTTGAAGTCGCCGTGGCTGAGATCAAGAGGCTATCCCGGGATGTGAAGGGCGACATGATCGCGCAGGTGGGCACCATCAGCGCCAATACCGACAAGCAGGTCGGCAGCATCATTGCCGAGGCGATGAAGAAGGTCGGGAAGGACGGTGTCATCACCGTCGAGGAATCGAAGACGATGGAAACCACGCTCGAAGTGGTCGAAGGCATGCAATTCGATCGCGGATACCTCTCGCCGTACTTCGTCACTGACCCGGAGCGTATGGAGTGCGTACTCGAAGACGTTTACATCCTGATCCACGAAAAAAAGATCAGCTCGATGAAGGCCCTGCTGCCCTTGCTCGAACAAATCGCCAAGATGAGTAAGCCTCTAATGATCATCGCTGAGGACGTCGAGGGCGAAGCCCTGGCGACCCTGGTGGTGAACAAGCTGCGCGGGACGCTACAGTGCGCCGCGGTCAAAGCCCCGGGCTTTGGGGACCGCCGTAAGGCCATGCTGGAAGATATTGCCGTCCTCACCGGTGGCAAGGCTATTACAGAAGACCTAGGCATCAAACTTGAGAATGTGAAGGTTGAAGACCTGGGCCGCGCCAAGAAGATTACCATCGACAAGGACAACACCACGATCGTCGCGGGAGCCGGAAAGGCCAGCGAGATCGAAGGCCGAATCAAGCAGCTTCGTGTGCAGATTGAAGAGACCACATCGGACTATGACAAGGAGAAGCTCCAGGAGCGCCTTGCCAAGCTGGTTGGCGGTGTCGCGGTAATTAAGGTCGGCGCAGCCACCGAAACCGAGCTAAAAGAGAAGAAGGCTCGCGTCGAGGACGCCATGCATGCCACCCGCGCAGCGGTGGAGGAAGGCATTGTCTCCGGCGGCGGTACTGCTCTTCTGCGCTGCTTGCCGGCCTTAGAGAAGCTCAAAATCCACGACGATGAAGCCATCGGGGTGAACATCGTAAAGCGCGCGGTCGAAGAACCCTTGCGCCAGATCGCTCAGAACGCCGGGCACGAAGGCGCGTTGGTCGTAGGGCGGGTGCGCGACTCGAGAGATGAAAACTTCGGCTTCAACGCAGAGACCGGCGAGTTTGGCGACTTGGTCAAGGCTGGCATAATTGATCCGGCCAAGGTCACTCGCCTGGCACTGCAGAATGCCGCGTCCATCGTCTCACTAATGCTAACCACCGAAGTCCTGATTGCCGAGGTCAAGGGAGAGGAAAAGACGGCCGCGGCTGATGCTGGCCATGGCGGGATGAGCGGGATGTACTAAACTCGAGTGATGGTCACGATGAGTTGTCTTTCTTTTATTTTGCGGTCGTTCGGTAGAGTAGTAGATTAGGCGGCCACGCGGATGTAGCGGTGATGTAAACCGCCGACCACTCACTAGCAAATCTCAGTTGTTATCGATGGCAAAAGCATTGTCGAGGCTTATACCAAACGCCGATTGCCGCCTGACTTTAGTAATTCGCCACCGACACGAGTTTCCTCGGCCTTATAGACGACACATTCCGCCACCACCCAGCTTTTCAATCACGCGGTAGTGGGAGACGGTTTGGCCGAGTATTGGAGCGAAATCGTTCACTTGCGACGGATGTTAGGCCGCGCCATCCGGCAAGTCAACCGCGGCTGGTTGCACGCGGCGGCGAGAAATCCACCAAAATCCTGTTTCGCAGTCACGATTTATTTCTGGCTCAGAAGATAGAGGTCGGCGTGAATTTCCGCGTCTGGGGCGGCAGCGCGG
>Ga0318546_10001344_pt1 | contig 10456 bp, 10 predicted proteins | sample GRESIP169b2f19_FD_203514 | JGI IMG/M metagenome (GOLD analysis project Ga0318546, IMG submission 203514) | Tropical soil microbial communities from Luquillo Experimental Forest, Puerto Rico - GRE.SIPMG.169b2f19 | ecosystem: Environmental > Terrestrial > Soil > Tropical forest > Bulk soil...
GGATATCGCCCTCGAATTTGTTGAGCTTGAGCGATTGCAGAATGACCTGGCCGGCGCTGCCCGCGCGCGAAGAGATCCCGACGATGGCGACCGAGCGCGGGCGCAGAAATCTGGCGACGGCCTTGGGACCGCGCGCGTCGTGCGGACCCCTCATGCGGGGCCGTTGTCGGGCTGGAACATCATGAGATGCGTGCCGTCGTCGAGCGGATGCCAATAGGGCTTCACCTTCATGCCGACCTTCAATTCCGCCGTCGTGCAGTTGACGATGTTGGCAATGAAGTTGACGCCGACGTCGAGCGTAACGCTCACCACCGCGTAGGGCTCGGCGCCGCGGAAGGCCGGCGTGCCGCGGTGGGTCACCGTGTAGGAGAACACCACGCCCTTGCCCGACACCTCGCGCCATTCGATGTCGCGCCGTCGTCCGGTGAAGATGCTCACCGGCCGCGGGAAGTGCTGGTACTTGCCGGTGGCCTTGCAATACTGGATGACGAGCTTCTTCTGTTTCGTCCCCTCCCAATAGGGCTCGGAAAAGTCGAAGTGCTTGATGGCGCGCTTGACGCCGACCGTATCGTTGAGTGCCTTGGCCATGGTCGCCTCGCTTATTCCGGAACCAGCACTAGCGCCGCGCTCGAGCCCCAGTTGCGCCCGTAGTTGATCCAGCCGATGCCGGTCACCAGCGCGTTCCTGGTATCCTTGACCTGCCGTTTGCCAGCTTCGCCCTGTAATTGCCGCACCGCCTCGACCAGGTTGTGCGAGGAGCACGCCGCCTGGCCCGCGGAAATCTGGCCGCCGCCGGTGTTGAGCGGCAGATCGCCGTTGTAGGAGAAATCGTGGTCGCGGATGAACTGCACGCCTTCACCCGCCTTGCAGAAGCCGAACGCCTCGAACTGCAGCATGATAGCGATAATGAAGTCGTCGTACGGGTGGAATGAGGCGACGTCCTTGATTGCGAGCCCCGCCGCGTCGAGCGCCTTCTTGCCGCAGATTTCGTGACCGCTTTTGGTCACATCGACCAGGTTTTCTCCACCCTTGAAGTTGGTGCGCTCGGCGTAGCCGACGGGGATGATGGTCTTGGTCAGGCCCTTTTGCTTGGCGCGCTTGCGACTCATCATCATGAGGCCGGCCGCGCCGTCCGCCCGCATCACGCAGTCCAGCAGCCGAATCGGATCGGCGATCATGCGTGAGTTCATGTAGTCGTCGATGGTGATCGGCACGCGCAGCTTTTCGCAGGCGTTTTCATTCAGCAGTGCGTGGTTGCGCTGCGTCACCGCGAGCTTGCCGAGCATCCCGTAGTCGAGGCCGTATTGCGCCTCGTAGCGGCGGCTGAGCAGGCCGAAGGCGCCGGGCGGCCCCATCAGGCCATAGGGGTCGGTCCATTCGCGGCGGTAGGAGTGGCTGTGGTCGGTATGGTCCTCCAGCACGTGGGTGTCGGCGAACAGCAAGAACGCGACCTCACACATGCCATAATCGATCGCCGCCGCCGCCCGGGCGACGCAGCCCGCCGCCGAGCAGCCGCCGGTGTGCACTTGCTCGCAGAAACCAACCTCGAGCCCCAGCACGTCGGCCGTGGTCTGCGCCCAGAACGGATTGCCGGCGCCGGTGCCGGTCAGGCCCGCCATCACCAAGCCGTCGATCTCGTTTTTGTCGACGCCGGTCTTGTCGAGCAGCTCTTCGAGAATCTCGCCCGACAGCACCCACACGTCGCGATCGCTCTTGTCCATGACCTTGGTCTCGGCGTAAGCCACAATCGCGCTGTCACGCAAACCCATTGCCCGCTCTCCCTGAAAATTTTTGGCCCATTGCGCGAATGTCAGTCCGGCATGCTGACCCGCGGCGCGGTTTTGTTGAGGAACTGATGCAGCCGCTCGATGGATTCAGGGCTGCGGGTGTATTCCGCCACCATGCGCTCGAAGAACAGCCCATCGTCGTAGGACATGTCCTGGAGGCGGGGCAGGCTGTTGGTGATGGCGAAGTTCGACAGCGGCGCGTTCTTACAGATTTTCGCGGCAAGCTCCTTCGCCTTGATCATCGACTGCCCTTTCGACACGACATACTGGACGACGCCGTAGCGCTCGGCTTCGTCGGGCTTGAGCACGCGGCCGGTCAGCATCATGTCCTGCATGCGGGCAAAGCCGAGGAGCCGCGCCACGCGAACCGAGCCGCCGCCGCCGATGAAGATGCCGCGCGTTCCCTCGGGCAGCGCGAAGAACGTGGTCTCATCCGCGACGCGGATATGCGCAGCCGCGGCCGTCTCGAGTCCGCCGCCTAGCGTCGCACCGTGCAGCGCCGCGATGAAGGGAATGTTGCCGCGCGCCATCGCTTCGAAAAAGGTGTTGCGATTGAACGGAAACGGTAGTCGCTCCGAGCGTCCGTTCTTCCAACTTTCCGCGGCCCAGCGCAGGTCGAGCCCGGCGCAGAAATTGTCGCCATGGCCGAAGATGATGCCGCATTTCGCTTCCTCGCCGGCGCGATCGATCGCTTCGCGCAACTGCCGCATCACAGTCGGATTGAAGCAGTTGCGCTTGTCCGGACGATTGAGGCCGACGAGAGCGGTCTCGCCCTCCAGCTCGTAGGTGACCGTTTGTTCTTCGCTCATGAACTGCTCCTGGTTTCAACGGGCAAATCTAGTCCCCGCCGGGCGATCAAGTTTCTCTGGAACGCTATGCCGTCAGACCGGCGGTCGCGGCATAGCGGCGTCGTTGCGCCGCCGCGTTCCCGAACAGCGACGACAGCAGCATCGCCCGCTTGAGATAGAGGCCGATGTCGTGCTCGTCGGTGAATCCGATCGCGCCGTGAAGTTGGATGCAAGCCTTGGTGACGACCATTGCTTCTTCCGACACCTTGGCTTTCACCGCGGCGGCCATCGCAGGATCGATGCGGTAGGCGTCGTTGTCGGCCGCGACCTGATACACCAGCGACCGCGCCGCCTCGATCCGAATATAGATGTTGACCGCCTGATGCTGCAGCGCCTGGAAGCTGCCGATCAGCTTTCCGAACTGCTTGCGGATGCGCAGGTAGTCAAGCGTGATCTCTTGCGCCCTTTCCATCGCGCCAAGCAATTCCGAGGACAACGCCACGAGCGCGAGGTTGTAAAGCACATCCACCGCATTGGGCGATGATGAATGCGGCGCGATGAGATCGCCTGGGACATCGGCGAGGCTGAGCGTCGCAAGCTTCCGGCCCTCCGCCGTCTGCGACGTCGATAGCGTGCAGCCAGGCGCATTGCGCGCCACATAGCAAAGCGCGGGTCCATCGCGCCCGCTGGCGCTGACGAGAAAGCCGTCGGCGCCGTCGGCGCAGACGAACATCTTCTGTCCGGTCAAACGGAGAGTTCCGTTCTTTCCCGCCACTTGAGTGCGTGGCGCAAGTGGGTCGTCGCCGTACGCGCTCTCTTCGAGCGCCGGAGCGACGAATGCCGCGCCTGTCATCACTGGTTCCAGCATCGGATGCGGCGTGCGCCCCAGCCCGAGCGCAGCCGCCGAGATCGTCGCAAGTCCGATTGGCTCGCAGACGAGCCCGCGCCCGGCCTGTTCAAGCACCAGCGCGAGCTCGGTGAGGCCCAGACCGAGGCCATTCATTGAACTCGGAACGAGGATGCCGAGCCATCCGAGTTCCCCCGCCTGCCGCAACCGTGCCGGCGCAAAGCCCGGATCCTGCCCGCGAAATCCGCGCGCCACCTTCGGCCCCGCCGCGGCAATAAATTTGGCGGCGCTATCGCGCAACAGCGTCTGCTCCGATGTCAGATGCAGCTCCATGACCCGATCGTGCCGTCCGTCAACTCGGAAGGTTCAACACGCGGCGGGCGAGGACGTTGCGCTGGATTTCCGATGAGCCGCCGTAGATTGTCGCGCGGCGCGACTGAAGGAACGCTGCTGCCACATCCACCTCGCCGAAATTGCTAGCGATCGGCTCGTCCGCCGATGCGTGCCCGCCTGCCGCCTCAACCAATAGATCGTTGAGCGCCTGAAGAAGCTCACACGCAACAATCTTGATCACGGACGATTCCGGCCCGGGACTCTTCTCGTGATTGGTGAGCTCCACGGCATGGCTGAACAGCGCTGACAGCGCCATGACGTTGATACTCGCCGCCGCGAGACGATCTTGGAAAGCCGGATCCGCGATGATACCGGACGTGCGCGCCATCGTCTTGATGCGCTCGAGCGCCATCAACGAGAATTGCGGGTTCGAGGTCGCCAGGCGTTCATGTCCCAGCAGCGCATTTGCGATGCGCCAGCCGTCGTGCAGCTTGCCGACCAGGTTTTCGACGGGGACGACGACATCGTCGAGAAATACCTCGCTGAACTCCTCATCGCCCACGATCGTCTTGATCGGTCTGATCCTGATGCCTGGGCTGTGCAGATCAATCAGCAGGAAACTGATGCCGGCGTGCCGCGGTTGGGCCTGCGGATCGGTGCGCACCAGCGCGAACATCCAATCCGAGTGATGTGCCCAGGTCGTCCAAATCTTGTGCCCGCGCACCACGAAATGATCGCCCTCAAGCGTTGCCCGGGTTGAAAGGCTGGCGAGGTCGGAGCCCGCGCCGGGCTCGGAATAGCCCTGCGCCCAGATCACGGTGCCCGCAATGATGGGCGGCAGATGCTTGGCCTTCTGTGCGGCGGTCCCAAACTCCATGAGAATGGGGCCAATATGATTGAGACCTTGAACCGGCAGATGCGGCGCGCCGACGCGCGCCAGCTCCTCGGTCATGATCAGCTGCTCGTTGAGGGTTGCGCCCATCCCGCCATATTGCTTGGGCCAGTGCGGCGCGATCCAGCCTTTGCGGGAGAGCGTGTGATACCAGGGCATCAGTTCCGCGGGCGGCGGACGCGTGATGCGGCCCCGAAGCGCGACCGGAAGGTTGGCTTCCAGCCATGTCCGTACTTCCATACGGAATGCGGTTTCGGCAGGCGTGTCACGACGGAACATGGCGATGAAATTCTTCGCTGCTGATGCGGGCGAAAGGATAGGGCGCGGAACGCCGCACTTCATTCCACCTTGATGTTCGCCGCCTTTACGACGGCGGTCCACTGCGCGAGCTCGTTCGCGAGCAGCTTGCCGAACTCGGCTGGCGTGCCGATCTTGATCTCGGCGCCGAGGGTCGCGAGTCGCGCGCGCGTCTGCGGCTGGGCGAGGCTGTCGCGGAACGCGGCATTGAGCTTGTCGATGATGGCGGCAGGCGTTCCGGCCGGAGCCACCACACCCAGCCAGAATGGCGCCTGCAGCTTGGGATAGCCCGCCTCCGGCGTCGTCGGCACATCGGGCAATTTCGAAAAGCGTTCGGCACCGGCGATCGCCAGGGCACGCAGGTTCCCGGATTGGATGTGGGGCAGACTGCTGGTGGCCGGGTCGGCGATGATCTGAACCTCCCCGGCCACCGCGGCGGCGAGTAATGGTGCTGTGCCGCGGTAGGGCACGTGCACGATGTTGACGCCGGTTTCGAGCTTAAACATTTCGGCGAGCAGATGTGGCGCGGTGCCGAAGCCCTGCGAGCCCCAGCTGATCTTCCCCGGATTGGCCTTGGCGTAGGCCACGACCTCGGCCAGCGATTTTACCGACAGGCTCGGGTGCACGGAAATGATGTTGGGCGTCACCATGAGCAGGCCGACCGGCGTGAACACCTTGGCCGGGTCGTAGCCGATGTTGCGGTGCACGGCCGGGCCGGTCGTGAGCGCTCCGCCGGGGGTCATCAGAATGGTGTAGCCGTCGGGATCGGCCGTCGCGACCGCCTTGGCGCCGATGCTGCCGCCGGCCCCGCCGCCGTGGTTCTCGACCACGATGGTCTGGCCGAGTACGGCGCCGAGGCGGTCCGAGACGATGCGGGCCATGCCGTCGGTCGGGCCGCCGGCCGGGAAGGGCACGACGATCCTGATCGGCCTGGTGGGATAGGCCTGGGCGTGCGCGAGGCCGGTGCCCGCGAGCGCCCATCCGGCGCACAGCGATGCCGCAAGCAGCGCTCTCATCATCTTAAGTCGCCTCCCGCGTGGTCGGGCAATGCGGGCGGTATTCTATCGCGGAATTCCCGAGATAACTCTTAGCCGGGCGTGAATATTTTGGGCCTTGCAGTATCCGCTCGGCGCATCGGCCTGCGGTCAACTTCTTTCGGGGGCCACGCCAGGGCTAGCTGCTAGCAGAATAGATAGGTGGAGTGGACGCACCTGATAATTCTTCTTTGGATTCGCGCCGAGCAAGTGGTTCTAGTTTGGGCGCCACGGGGCCCGACTTCAACCGCACGACGGCGCACACAGTCAGGGCTGCATACATGACAAATCCAATCGCAACGGCAGCGAAAAATCCGATCGCCCTGAGATCGAACACGTATACGGCAATCAATGCGAATGCGGCACTTACCACGAGCCGGACCGCGTTCGCAGTCACCGTCAAGGCAACCCTGCCAACTCCCTGGGTCGCAAAGTAGAGCGCCATTCCCAGACCGTAGAATCCATAAATTGGTCCGACGATCTGAAGGTACCAACTGCCAATGCGGATGATTTGAGGATCCTTGCTGAAGAGATCCATCCACAAGGTGGGACACAGCGCGACGATCAATCCAATCGCTGCGCATGAGGCCCCAACAGTCGCAGCTCCGGTCCATGCGATCTGATATGCGCGGCAATACTGCTTGGCACCCCAGTTCGTACCGACCATGGCAACGATGGCTGTGCCAAATCCGAAAGCCAAGGGAATCAGGATGTATTCGAGGCGAGCCCCCATCGCGTAGCCGATCGCGACCTCGCGCCCCAGGCGCCCGGCGATCCCCGTCAGGAGCATGACAGAAAGGTTGGTTATGATCACGTTGATCAAGCCTGGGACACCGACCTTCAAGATGTCTGCGAACAAGGCCTGTCGCAGGACCACGCCGCGAAACCTCAGCGTTACGAGCGAACGGGGGGAACGCAGATAGAACAGGAGCACGAGACTGCCCGCACCGAAGGTGCCCGCCAGTCCCCAACCCGCGCCTGCAGGTCCGAGTGCTGGTAGCGGGCCCCACCCGAAGATCAGGATCGGTGAGAGGACAACGTGTGCGAGCACGCTGCCGACAATCACGCCAGCGGGTAATCCCATGTTCCCTGTGCCCCGCACGGCGCTTCCGAGCAGGTTGAGCATACAGATGGATACTGCTCCGCTGAACGCGACGTTTGAGTAGGCCAGCGCCGTCGACAGAATTTCGCCATGTCCGCCCATCCATCGAAAGATGAATGGTGAAGCAAGCAGAAGCACAGTGGAAAACGCTGCTGCGAGCGCGAGCGCAAGCACGAACGCGTGGAAGACAAGTGCGTCGGCGACATCGCGCTTGGAAGCACCGAGGGCACGCGCAATCGCGGACGAAACACCGCCGCCCATGCCACTCGCTGCGGTATGCTGAATGAGCATCACGAAAGGAAAAGCGAGCGACACCCCCGCAAGCGCGTCGGGGCCCAGCCGGCCCAAGAACAAACCATCAAACGTGATCATCCCCGCAATCGCGAGCAGATTGAGGACGTTGGGGGCGGACAGTCGGAGCAATGTCGATAAAAGGCGGCCCTTAAGCAGCAACGTAGTTCGCGCCGCGCGCTGACCGTCGGCGGACGCCCGAGGCAATGACTGCGAGGTCGTGGAAATAGTTTGGTCGTTCATATGCTCCTCCCGATACGGGGTTAGAGCAGTCATCGACGCGCTTGTGTCTCGAACAATCGAACAGCTGCTGAACAGCCCGATCGCGCGCTTCGAAGCTAGGTTGGATATGTTTGCAATCGCCCCGACAGCGCAACGAATCAATTTTCAGGCCGGTCTTAGAAATTCTCATGCAGCGGGGACATGAACGACGTTGCCGCGTTCGCCGCCGCTTATCTGTGACGGGACATGATTCTTGCTGCGGCACCCCCTGGTCAGGACGTCCGTCTTAGCCTTGCTGCTCCGCGAATCGAAGTCCAATCGAGCGCGGCGAGCTCCTTTTTGATCCAGCCTCCGAAGGCCAGCACCTGCGGGCGATCACGGCGGCCGCTGGCGCGGACGAGGTGATAAGCTCGGCCCGAGGGCAGCGCGAGTGCGACCGGGATGAGCAGCCGGCCGGAGCGCAGGTCGTCGTATGCGAGCAGATCATGTGCGAGCAGCACGCCGGCGCCCTCACCCGCGGCATCGAGCGCGTGATCGGAGCTATTGAAGCGCAGCCCGCGGCTCACATTGACGCCCTCAACGCCTGCCGCTCTAAACCAGTCGGCCCATGTCGGCACCGCGGCACGGCTGGCGAGCGTATCGTCGTGAATGAGGGGCGCGCGGGCGAGGGCCTTTGCGGTCCGTAAGGGCCCGTAGCGTTCGATTACTCGGGGACTGCATACCGGTACGAACGACAGCTCGACGAGCTTCTCAATCACCAGCGCTGGGTCGGAGCGCGGATCGATCGGCAGATTGCGCACTGCGACGTCGACGCCATCGGTCGTGAAATTAGCGTTATCGATCGAGGAGGAGATGCGGACGTCAATGTCGGGGTAGCTGCTGGTGAATCGGTAGAGCCGCGGCGCGAGCCATTTTGAGGTGAGACCCGGGGGCGTGCTGACGACAAGGATACGCTCCTGCCTTGCACCCTGGATGTTGGCCACGGCCTCACGAATGTAGAGGAGGCCGGTCTGCACGCCGGGATGGAGCAGCTTGCCCGCAGGGGTGAGCGCAATCGACCGGGCGCGCCGTTCGAACAGCTCGACGCCGAGCAGCGTTTCGAGCCCGCGGATCTGGTGACTGATGGCGCCCGGGGTGACGTTGAGCTCGTGCGCTGCCTTGGTCAGGCTTAAGTGCCGCGCCGCCGCTTCGAAGGCCCGCAAGGCATTCAGTGGCGGCGCCGCACGCATGAGAAAAGCTCACTTATATCCCGAGAACTTATCCTTTGTCATAGCGGCAAACCGCGGTCAACATCCATGGCACCTGAGGTTTTCGAATGAGAACGCCTCAAAGATTGAGACCGGGATACACAGCCATGAACGCCATCGCTCCTCGCCATGATTTCGCTCGCGGCCATGCCATTGCGACGCCGCGGGATGCCCCTCTTCGCAGCGGATTCCTCCGTTGTATCGTCGATACCATCGTGCGCGTTCGCCGGCATCGGGAGGAGCGCGAGCTCGCGCGTCTGTTCAATCGGTACGGCCGGCACCTGACCGACGAGGTCGAGCGCCGGATTTTCGAGGAGATGACCCGCAGGAGATGACCCGCAACTGCAATTTTCGGGTCTGAGGGCCGAGCGGACCGCGATGTCGGAAATTGTCCTGGTCGAGAAGGAGGGACCCCTCGCGCTGATCACGCTGAATCGGCCCGAGAAGCTCAACGCGCTCGATTATGCACTGATCGATCGACTGATGGAGGTGCTCGACACCGTCGAGGACGATGATGGTATCCGCGCGCTCGTCCTGACCGGCGCCGGCAACCGTGCTTTTTCGTCCGGGGCCGATATTGCGTGTTTTGCGGCAAGCGTGCGACGCGGCCAAGCGGTCGCCTTGCGAGAGTTCGTACGCCGCGGGCAAAGGTTGACCGCAAGGATCGAGACATTCCCAAAGCCGATCATCGCGGCGGTCAACGGGCTCGCCCATGGCGGAGGCTGTGAAATCACCGAAGCCGCGCCGCTCGCCATCGCCAGCGACCGCGCCGAATTCTGCAAAGCCGAGATCAATCTCGGATTTGCGCCGCCTTTCGGCGGCACGCAGCGACTTCCACGGCTGATCGGTCGAAAGCGCGCGCTAGGGATGATCCTCACCGCCGAGCCCATCACCGCCTCGGAAGCCTGCGCTCTGGGTCTCGTCAACGACGTAGTCCCCCACGAGCGTCTCCTCGAGGCAGCATTCGCCCTCGCGCACAAGATCGCCGACAAATCCCCGCTGGCGGTCGCGGCCTGCCTCGGAAGCGTGACGCGCGGCATCAACGTTCCGATCGACGAGGGTCTCGCGATCGAGGCGAACTACTTCGCCCGAATGGTGCCGACGCGCGACATTGAGGAAGGACTTTCAGCGTGGCTTGAACGGCGCAAACCGCAATTCATGGGTTGCTAGGTTTCTTGGCCCATCCGGCGGCGCTGCATCGGCTTTCTTGATGGGCGTGCCGTTGCTCGCCCGCTCCAGCACTTTTCAGGTTCTATCGGCAGGGGAAAGCCAGCGAAAGAGCAAGCGGGCCGGCCCAACCGACAGACACACCGGCGTTTTTGGGATTATCTCGGACCCATTGCTCGATAATCAGCCGAATTTGGTCCAAGTCGGGAGTTTGCGGTGGGCAAAAGGTACTCTTCGTGTCCTCCACGATCTTCGCCTGCTGCATGCCGTCAAACAGGCCTCGAAGATAGGCCATACAAACCGCATACGACCGAGTATTTGCATTCTCTTGGCACATTTTATTCAGGGTCAGCATCGTCGTTCCGGGCTGAATGGATAGTGGCGCGGACTGTTTCGTTTCCGGCTGAATCGACAATGGCGCTGACTGCTTCGTTTGCGCGAAGCATGGC
>Ga0318546_10001345_pt1 | contig 10455 bp, 7 predicted proteins | sample GRESIP169b2f19_FD_203514 | JGI IMG/M metagenome (GOLD analysis project Ga0318546, IMG submission 203514) | Tropical soil microbial communities from Luquillo Experimental Forest, Puerto Rico - GRE.SIPMG.169b2f19 | ecosystem: Environmental > Terrestrial > Soil > Tropical forest > Bulk soil...
CCATATCGAGAGCGACGACGAGCTTTTGGATTACGCACGGCAGAAGGGCTCGACCGTCTACCACGCGACCTGCACCTGCAAGATGGGCAGCGATCAAATGGCGGTGGTCGACGATCAGCTGCGGGTCCGTGGGCTCGAGCGACTGCGCGTCATCGATGCTTCGGTGATGCCGACTGTCACCTCGACCAACACCAACGCGCCAACCATTATGATCGCCGAGAAGGGCGCCGAGCTGCTTCGCCGCGCTGCACGAGCAGCCGAACCTGCCGTTAGCGTGAAAGCTGCCTGACCTCGTTTTGACAGCCAAGGATGCAGAGCGGCGTGCCAGGCGTGACCACACCGCTTTTCGTGCTGCCCGCATGCTTGACGAGAGGTTATCGTTTCCCCGATTACCGGAGCCGATCAGCCGTCCGACAACTCAACGAGAAAGGAGCACAGATGCTCGATGTCCACTTTTGGCCGACGCCGAACGGCAAGAAAGTCACGATTCTGCTCGAAGAGCTCGGTCTCGACTACAAGATTGTCCCTTGCAATATCGGACGCGGCGATCAATTCAAGCCGGACTTTCTGAAAATCAATCCCAACCACCGCATGCCGGTGTTGGTTGATCATGCGCCGAAGCGCGGCGGTGCGCCGATCAGCGTCTTCGAGTCGGGTGCGATCATGATGTACCTGGGGGAAAAAGAGGGCCGTTTCTTCCCGCAGGATACGCGCGGGAAATACGAGGTCACCCAATGGGTCATTTGGCAGATGGCCAATCAGGGCCCGAAACTCGGGGAGTGCGGCCATTTCCGCCGAGCCGGCCCCGAGGCAGGCGATCTGACCTACGCGATCCGTCGCTTTACCGACGAGGCGAACCGCCTCTACGGCGTCATGAACAATCGGCTTTACGACCGTCGCTATTTGGCCGGCGACGAGTACACGATCGCCGACATGATCTCCTATCCGTGGACGGTCAACGCCGAGGCCCAGGGGCAGGACATCAGCGAGTTCAAATATTTCAAGCGCTGGTTCGAGGAGGTTGGCAATCGTTCGGCGGTTAAGCGCGGCATGGACGCCGGCGATAACCTGCGGGTCGATCCCAGCGCCTTGACGGCCGATCAGCGGGCACAGATGCGCAAGATCATGTACAACCAGCGCGCGATCCCCGCTCCGGCGTAATCAAATCACCCTTCACCCTCCGCTACGGAGGGTGAAGGCTTACCCTTGCAGCCCCAGTCCCCCGTTCAGCAGTTCCTCAAGCTGGAGTCAGCCGGCGGTATCGTTCTTTGTGCGGCCGCCGCGATGGCGCTCGTCTTGGCGAACTCGCCGCTCGAGACACTCTATACGTAGCTTTTGGGTCTCCCGCTGGCGGTTCAGGTCGGTGGTTTCGCCATTGCAAAACCGTTGCTGCTCTGGGTTAACGACGGGCTGATGGCGATCTTCTTTATACTCGTCGGGCTCGAGGTCAAGCGCGCGGTCGTCGAGGGCGAGCTGTCGAGCTTGTCGAATGCCGCGCTGCCGGTTACCGCGGCAATAGGCGGAATGGCCGGTCCGGTGCTCGTCTACGTCGCCTGCAACTGGGACGACACAGAGGCGTTGCGAGGCTGGGCCATCCCGATGGCAACGAACATAGCCTTTGCGCTCGGCGTATTGGCCTTGCTGGGATCCCGGGCGCCGCCTTCGCTGAAGATATTTTTGTTGGCTTTGGCGATCATCGACGACCTCGGCGCAATTATCATCATTGCTGGGGTCATCGTCGGTGTCGCAATGCCGCTCAATGCGGCTGACGGCTCCTCGCCGGCACGCGATCTTGAACACGCGCTGCATCCCTGGATAGCCTTCGGCGTGTTTGACTTTGCCAACGCCGGACTGAGCCTTACTGACATTCGACTGAGCGATTTGCTGCATCCGATCAAACTCGGAATCGGATTGGGGTTGTTTATCGGCAAGCAACTCGGGGTGATCGTATCGATCTGGATAGCTACTCGCGCCGGCTTCGCGACGCTGCCCGAAGGGACCGACTGGCGTCACAGATGGAGTCGCGCTATTGACCGGCACCGGCTTCACAATGAGTCTGTTTATGGGCACGCTCGCATTTCCGGCCGAGGCCTATGACGCAGATGTCCGCATCGCCGTCCTGTCTGCCTCGGTGACCTCGGCGATCTGCGGTTACCTCGTCCTGCGGCGCGCCTTATTCAGGCGGTCGCCTATTATCGCCTATTCGGTCGGTACTCGACCCGACGCTGCGCACTCGCCACGCCGGCCCATTTGACTTTCAACGGTGCCAGAGGGATATGTTCGCGCGATGGAAGAGATCTATTGCTTTGCCGGTAACCCGCTTGACCGCGTCAGCGAGCGCCGGCGTGATGCCACTTGGGTCGCCTCTCTGCTCGACGAGCCCGCGACACGGCTGATCCCGCTCAGGGATCTCAAGCCGCCGATCCGCAATGGCGCCCAAATGGCGCTCGACTGGCAGCCGGTTGGCCAGTGGCGGAACGTCATCGCGGCGGGGGCGACACTCGTCCTTCTCGGCATAGCCGAGGGACGCGCTCATTTCGTGCTCGATGCGACAGACGCCGAGTCGGCGCCTGACCCGGCGACCGAGAACATCGATGTCCGCACCTTGGCCCCGCTGATCGCCGGCGCCGAGGCCGCTATCTTGGCCGAGGCTCGTTCGGTCGTCGATTGGCACGCGCGGCACCGGTTTTGCGCCCAATGCGGGACGCCGAGCGAGGCTGGGGCGGGCGGCTGGACGCGGCATTGTCCAAGTTGCAAGGCACATCATTTCCCGCGCGTCGACCCAGTCGTCATCATGCTCGCCGTCAGGGGGGAGCGCGCGTTGCTGGGTCGTGGCCGCCGCCGCCCCGGTGCTCGGTTCTCCTGCCTTGCAGGGTTCATGGAACCGGGTGAGACGTTGGAGGACGCGGTCCGGCGCGAGGTCCAAGAGGAGTCTGGCATCCGCTGCGGGCGCGTGCGTTACCTCGCCTCACAGCCCTGGCCGTTCCCGTCGACGCTGATGATGGGCTTCCTCGCCGAGGCGCTGACCGAGGAGATCACGGTCGATCCCGAGGAGCTCGTCGAAGCGCGCTGGTTCGCCCGCGACGAGATCCGCGACATGGTCGCGCGCGCCGCGGCCGGCGATCCGGACCCGGCGACGACGGTGCCATCGCTGCCCGGGCCGGTCGCGATCGCCCATCAGATCTGCCGACGCTGGGGCAACGGCGTCGACAGCGTCTAACTGCTTGCGAGCTTGTGCTCGTGGCAAATGCAAGGCCGTTTCGTCTCGAAGAAGCGACGATCGACGAGTTGCATCAGGCGATCAAGAATGGGCAGGTGACCTGCGTCGCCGTGGTTCAGAACTACATTGAGCGCGCGCGGGCCTATAACGGGGTCGCAAGCGTATTGGTCACCGAGGATGGCGCGCTCGTCCCAGAAGCGACCGGCACGTTGCGCGCGATGGCGCCGTTGCGCTTTCCGGCCCAGACGGTCAAGGCCTCGGCGATATTGCCCGAACTCGACAAGTACACGGGACCGCCCCTGGAATTCGGCCGTATGGAGGCGACGGCTTCCGACCCCACTGTGCGGCAGCAATATGGAATGATCGCAGGAAAGCCCGATGCCGGCCAGCTCAATGCTCTCGGGACCCTGAACATCAGGGGCGAGCGCTCGGTGACCTGCCGCGGCGATTTCGACCGGCACCCCTCGGAGGGGCCGCTGCCGCCAGGCGCGCCGCCGGTCTGCGAGATGTTTCGCCGGCTCCCCGACGCGCTCGAGCGCGCCGCCGAGCTTGATGCTCTCTATGGGCGCAACCCCGATCTCGCGAAGATGCCGATGTACGGCGTCGCCTTCAGCTTCAAGGACCCGTTCGACACGAAGGACATGCGCACGACCGCCGGGGGCGACGCAGCCTATGACATCGATTTTCCGGCGCGCGACCACATCTTGGTCGAGCAGCTGCGCAACAAGGGCGCGATTATCTTCGCCAAGGCCGTCTGCACCGAATACAACGGGCGCGCGGGCGATCCGGGCGGCCGGCACAAGGCCGAAAAGGTTTTGCCCTCGGTGCTCGGCTATCAGCGCTCGAGCTGGGCCGGCAACCCCGCCAACCCCTACGACACGACGCGCACCGCCTCGTTAGGCTCGAGCTCCGGCTCAGGGGTGTCGGTCAGCGCCAATCTTGTCATGGCGAGCCTCGGCGAGGAGACCCGCGCCTCGACCCGCGGCCCGGCCAATCACAATGCGGTGGCCTTGATCCTGCCGCACAAATCTCTGCTCGGGTTCAATGGCGGGGCGATCGGCGCCGACATCTACTGCGACCGTGCCGGCATTCTTGCCCGCACGATCGCCGACGCCGCCAAGGTTTTGGACGCCCTGAGGGACCCCGAAATCGGCTATTACGACCCGCGCGACCCCTACACGACCGTTCCACGCTCCTCTGTTCTGGCGACACCGTATGCGAGCCACACGACGGTGTCGGGTGCCCCCGGCTCGCTGGTAGGCATGCGGATTGGGGTGATTCGCGAATCGATGCTGGTCCGCCCCGGCGAAAAAGCGACCCTGCCGATCTGCACCGCCGCCGCCGTTGAGATCAAGACGATCCTCGGCGAGAGGCTAGGCGCTGCTCTGGTCGAATCCTCGGATCCGCTGTGGGAACCCAACCGCGGCCTTGAGGCAATGAACCCCGATTTCCGTCAAGCGCTCGCCAGCCTGGTGCCGGTCTTCATGCCCGATTTGCTGTTTCGGCTCGGACCGGACGGTCAGCCCTTGTTCAAGGAATTCGCCGCGGCGATCGGGCCGATCGAGTTCGCCCCCGGCAAGGTCTTCGGCACTGGCACGATGACACCAATCGACTATTGCGTCGCACTGGCCGAAGGTCGCGTGACATCCCCCGCCAACCTCGACATCGCCACGATCCAGGAGCAGGAGCTGGCGATGATGTTCGGCTTCCATGTCAACCAATATTTGTGGCGCCGTGCGGCGGACTGGCGGGCACGCGGCTATACCGAAAGCCTCGCCGATTTCGCCGCGCTCAATGCGCGCTCGAAATTCTGGGGCGACGACGGCCGCGCCGCTTTCAAGAATTGGGAAGAAGTCGCTGACCCGCGCAACCCGCTCGGCCGACGGCAGGGCGTCGACGAGCGCATCATGCTGCGCGAGCTCCTGCGCCGGGTCGACATGATGGTGATGCTGGAGAACCGCCTCGATGCCTTAGTGCGCCTGCACACGCCGTTGCCTCCGGCCAAGATCGGCGGTGCTCACGATCCGCTCGGCGGCCGCAACAACCTGCGTATGGAATCGTTTTACGGTCCCAATGCCGGTCTGACCGAAGTGCTGATCCCGGCCGGATATGTGACGACCGTCTACGATCCGGTCTTCGCGCTGAGCTCCGACCGCACGCACTACGTCTCGGTCGCAAGCGACACCCCTACGACCCTACCACCGCCCGGCTTACCGTTCTCGCTGGTGTTCCGCGCCGAGCCTGGCAAAGAGGACGTCCTCCTCCAGATCGCCTCGGCCTATGAAGCCGCCTCGAAGCGCCGCATCCCGCCGCCCGCCTTCGGGCCCCTGCCGACACATGCGGATGTCCTGGATCGAGGTCTGCCATAACGATAACTTCGAGGAGCCTGCGTTCATCCGGGACGAGCCGATGGCGCGCAGGTCTTGATCACGGCCTCGAATCTGGCCTTGGCGCCTGGACCGCGGGCGAAGGGGCTGAGGATCGGCAGATCGACGCCGGAGCGCCGGTAAGCTTCGATGCGTTCGTGGCATTGCTCCGGTGTCCCGGCGACGCTAGTGGCGTCGATCAGCGCGTCGCTAACCGCGCGCTCGGCCGCTTGCCGGTTGCCGCGTGACCAGGCCGCCGCAATGGCCGCCGCTTCGTCGCGAAAGCCGTGCTCGGCCATCATGCGGTTGTAGCGAGGGAAGAAGCCGGCGTAGAAAGCGAGCCCCGGTCGCAGCGCGTCGAGCGCCTCCTTGCGGGTGGCGCCGACGGCCGTCGGCAACAGCGACGTGACGACAATGGCGCTCGGGTCTCGGCCGGCCCGCTTGGCCCCTTCAGCGAGCCGCTCCCGGACCTGCGCCGCGGTGGCAATGGTGCTTCGCGTCAGAATTATGCCGTCGGCGATCTCGCCGCACAGGGTCGTCATCTTGGAGAATACCGCGGTGATGCTGGTCCCGAGCAGGATTTTCGAGGTCTGCGCCGCGCAGGCCGACAATACCGCGAACTGGTCGCCGCCATGCCCCTCGGCGACCCACGCCGACTCGTAGCCGAGCGTCTCGGCGAGCTTGACGCAATCGACGATTTCGGCAGGGTTGGCACCGCCCGAGAACGCGATGCCGAGCCTCTTCATGTTTCTGCTCCTGCCGTTCACGGATATGTTGCAACCTGCTTAAAGTGCGGTTTGTGAAATGTCACTACTGGCAGGGTTCCGCTTGGTGGAGATCGGCGAGAGCTTGGCTGCCGCCGTGTGCGGGCGTGTGCTCGCTGATGTTGGCGCCGATGTCGCTTGCATCGATCCGGACAAATCGACCCCGCTCGCCGAGTATCTCAACCATGGCAAGAGTATCATCGCCGCCGACCCGGCGGGAGCGCTTTCGGCCGCCGACCTGATCATCTGCGAAGGCCGGCCGCAGGATCTTATCATTCGAGGATACGATGCCGTCGGCCTGCGCCGGCTCAACGCGAAGGCAGCGCTCGTCTTCGTTTCTCCTTTCGGCCAGACCGGACCGCGCACGAACGACCCGGCGACCGATCTGACTTTGTTCTTCGCCAGCGGCATGGCTCGCCTGTTGACCGGCCAGGTGGATGATCTCGCAGAACCTCCGATGCGCCCGGTCGGCGAGCAATCCGCCTTCATCGGCGGGCTCGCCGCCGCCTGCGCCGGTATGCATGCCGTACTGGCGGCGGAGCCTGGGGCCGTCATCGACGTCTCGATACAGGAAGCTTTGGCGACAATGGCGATCGGCGAGCTGGCGCGCGCCGGGCTCCACAGAAACATCTGGTCGCGTCGGCGGCTGACCGACGGCAACGGGGCCACCGTCACGATCCTGCCTGCCTGCGACGGTTATGCAGCGATCTCGCCCCGCGAAGACCGCCAATGGGCGTGGTGGCTCGAGGTGATGGGTCCGCCCGAGTGGGGAGCCGATCCGCGATTCGCCAGGAAGCCCGATCGGGTCGCTAATTGGGATGCGCTCCATGCCCTGATGTCAGAGTGGAGTCGCCACCACGCCAAGCAATCGATCGCCGACATGGCCCAGGCAGCCCATGTGCCGAGTTTCCCGTTGCGCGAGCCGGCAGAACAGCTGAATTCGGCCCAGCTCGCGCACCGCAACTTCTGGCGGCCCTTCAGTATCCGCGGCCGAACCATCCAGGCGCCGGGTCCGCCCTTCGGACTGCGGATCACGGCCGCCGGCCAGAGGGAACGGCGAACCTCCGAACCGATGCCGCTCGCCGGGATTCGTGTGCTCGACTTCAGTTGGGTTATCGCCGGCCCGACGGCGACGCGCTATCTCGCCGCGATGGGTGCCGAGGTCATCAAGATCGAGGCGCCCGGCCGCGGCGACCCCGGCCGCGCCTCCGAATTACACACGGTGCTCGGCCAAGCCAAGCGCAGCGTCGTCCTCGACCTCAAGAAGGAGGAAGCCGTCGCGGTGGCGCAGGCGCTGGCCGCTGAATCCGACGTGCTGATCGAGAATTTCGCGACCGGCGTCATGGAACGGCTCGGCCTCGGCGCGGAAGAACTGCGTGCCCTCAATCCCGATCTGATCTATGTCTCGGCTTCCGGTCTCGGTCGCACCGGGCCCGAGGCGCACGCCGTAGCCTATGGCACCTTGCTGCAATGCTATGCCGGGTTCGCTGGGCTCAACCGCCATCCCGGGATTGCGCCACGGATCGGCTTTGCGTGGCTCGACCCGATGTGCGGCCTGATGCTGGCCTTCATCGTTGCCGCAGCCCTCTGGCATCGACGACGGGCCGGCGGGGTGGCGCGGATCGATTTCTCGATGATCGAGGCGATGCTGTGGACGATGGCTGAGCCGTTGCTGGGAGCACAGCTCGATGCCCCGCTGCAGCTACAACGGAACCACTCTGACCGCTCCGTTCCACACGGAGTGTACCGGTGCAGCGGAGAAGACGACTGGATCAGTATTGCCATCACGGGCGACGGGGAATGGCGCAGCCTTTGCGCCATCGTCTCAGGCTTATCCTCGATGGCGGAAATGAGGTTTCGCGAACGGATAGAGCGGCGCACCGCAATCGATGATGCGCTCGCCGCGTGGCTGCGAGACAAAGCTGCCAAAGCAGCTGCGGCCGAGCTGGTGAAGGCTGGTATCCGCGCGGCCGCGCTCGCCACTTCGCTGGATCTCGTCAACGACGATCATTTGCGCGAGCGGAGGTTCTGGGAACCCGATGCCGCCGGCGTTCTCCGCGGCTTGCCGTGGCGTGCCAGCTTCGCCCAGACCACTGGTCCAGCACGCAAACTCGGTGCCGACACCGAGATAGTATTGCGGGATGTGTTAGGCATGTCGTCCGACCAGATCAGCACCCTGCGCCAAGCTGATGCGCTCGGCTAGGCGCTACTCGATCACCTCGTCGGCCAGGTCGAGCACTCGGGCCGGAATCGTGAGGCCGAGCGCCGTGGCGGTCTTCATGTTGATCGTCAGCGAATATCTGGTCGGCTGCTGAACCGGGAGGTCGCCGGGACTGGCTCCCTTGAGGATGTGGTCGATGTAGGATGCCGCCTGCGCGTACTGGTCAACCAGGTCAAATCCGTAGGACATCAGACCCCCAGCGCGGGCAAAATAATCGGCCGCACCCATTACAGGCAAACGGTGGCGGGAAGCTGCGGCGATGATCACATCGCGATGTGAGGTGTTAAAACTGTCCGGCAAAGCGATCAGGCCACCTCCCGGCTCGCGCTCTTGCGCGGCGACGATGTCCTCGATCCCGGGATCGTCGTGCACCGGAGCAAATGGCACCGTCATCCCGAGAGACGGGGCGGCGGCCTCGATCCCGCGGTTGAGCAACGCGGCGTAAGGCGCGGTGTCCGGGTTGAAGATGACGGCGACCCGGGTGACACAAGGTGCCACCTCTTTCAGCAGCTGCACCCATTTTCCCATTAGCTGGGCGTCGTAAACGCTGAACCCCGTGATGTTGCCACCGGGTCGCGCGAGGCTCTCCACAAAGCCCTGCCCGACGGGATCTGACACTCTTACGAAAACGATCGGTATAGCGCGCGTCTGCTGGCGCACGGCCGCGACCGCCGGTGTGTTGCTTGCAAGAATTGCGTCCGGCGACAAGCCGACAAGTTCCGCGGCGTAGGTCTTGAAGAGCGCCGGGTCGCCCGCGGCAAAGCGATAGTCGATCCGGATATTCCGACCCTCGACCCAGCCCAACCGTTCCAGCGCACCCGCAAAGGCCATGACACTCGCCCGATTGACGGGATCGTTCTCGGGAAAAGCGTTCAGTAGGCCGACGCGGCGAACCCCCTCGGATTGCTGCGCGTATCCAGTGAGGGGCAGTGCCGCCGCTCCGAGGGTTGCGATGAATTCGCGCCGCCTCAATAATCGGACTCCAGCGCAGGCGCTTAGAATTCGCCGCTGCGGTAGGCCTCGTCGAGACGGCGCATGCCCTCGGCCGACGGCTCCTCCCAGGCCTCGCCGCGCCGCCGCAATGCGCCGGTGAAGTCGGGCGGGCGCTTTTCATTGAAGGCCCGGCGCCCCTCCTCGCCGTCGGTCGTGGTCTGGATCAGCAATGTGTTTATCAGGTTCTGCACATGCCACGCCTGATCGGTTGGTAGGTCGCCAAAGCGCACGACGAACTCCTTCATCATCCGCACCGCGACCGGCGGCAAGCCGACAATGTGGCGGGCGATCTTCTCGGCCCGCTCCATAAGCTGCGCATGCGGGACGACCTCGTTGACCAGACCGATTCGCAATGCCTCCTGGGCATCGACCGGATCGTCGGTCAGCAGCATTTTCATCGCATCGATATAGCGGAGCTGTTTGATCAACAGGCTGGCGCCCGGCCCATGGCCGAGCCAGCCCTGCGACAGCAGTGCGAATTTGAACCGTGCATGTTCCAGGCTCGCGATGCGGATATCGGTCGAGGCGAGCAATATGTAGAGGCCCGCGCCAGCGGCCCAGCCGTTGACTGCGGCAATGACCGGCTTCCACACCCGTGGGTAATGGTCGCCCATCCGCCCGTCAACGCCGGTCTTCTGGCCGTGCACGGTGCCCGCGAGCGGCCAGTAGATGCGCTGGGTGCGCAGATATTCTCGGTCATCGGCCGTGAGGTCTGGGCGCGACGCCAGATTGTGGCCGCCGCAGAAATGCCGGTCGCCGGCACCGGTCAGGATCGCGCAGCGGATGTCGCGATCCTCCCAGAGATCGATCCAGGCCTGCGAAATCGCGTCCGAGGTGGCCTTGTCCAGGATGTTCGCCTTGGCGGGATTGTTGAGGGTGATGTAGGCGACC
>Ga0318546_10001357_pt1 | contig 10428 bp, 11 predicted proteins | sample GRESIP169b2f19_FD_203514 | JGI IMG/M metagenome (GOLD analysis project Ga0318546, IMG submission 203514) | Tropical soil microbial communities from Luquillo Experimental Forest, Puerto Rico - GRE.SIPMG.169b2f19 | ecosystem: Environmental > Terrestrial > Soil > Tropical forest > Bulk soil...
GCTCAGCATATGATCGCGCCGCACCGGTGCGCCGAGCCGACGCGTCTTGCTCACGCGGTCGAGCGGATTGCGGTCGAGCCCGTAGCCGCCGTGATCGAGCGCCCAATTGCAAACCATCTCGATGTAGGTGAAGAGCAACCGGCTCTGTTCCGGCGAAGGGCCAGCCTTGCGGCCGGGGCGACGCAGTTTCTTGCGGGCTCCGAGCTTGACGAGTGCGCGATCAGTTCCAATGCGGGCGATCAGGTCGAGCGGGCGCATGATCTCGTCGGCGGTCAGCAGTATGATCGGACGGGCACCGAAGAGCGGGACGAGCACGTCGCGCAACGATTGCTGAATCTTAGCAGCACTGCGCTTCTTCGGGCGGGCGCGATCGAGGCCGAAGATCTCCCGGTCGAGATAGTCCTCGGCCACACCGGCAAACGTGGTCGCCCGCTCGCGCTCACGCTTGCGCCGCTCCTCTTCGACCTGCACGGCGGGGTCGACGCCACGAGCGATCAGTTCGAGCCATTGGCGGGCCTTGCTGCGCGCCTGTTCGAGGGTGAGCGCGCCATAGGCACCGAGCGCCCGGCGGGTGGGGTGCCTTGCGCCGGGGAAGCGGGTGAGCACGACGAAGGATTTGACGCCGCTGGGCAGGATACGCAGCGACAAGCCGGGGACGACAGCGTCGTGGATGTCGTAGGCTTTGGCCGAGCTGCGCATGGCCTTGATGGCGCGGTCGGTGAGGGCGGTCTTCATGGGATCCCGTGGCAACGTGATGGCAACAAGTCTCGATGTTACGGCATGCGACACGATGTGTTACGATGTGTCAAGGATTTTGGATGTTTCCCCGCGGCGTCAAGGCCTTAGGTGACGCAATGCGGCACGATGTGACGTGCGGTCAGGTTCTGTTCGACAACCTGCCCTCATCGATCGAGCACATCAGGGCTGGCAGGATTCGTGCGCTTGCGGTCACGCCGGCGACGCGTTCGCCGGTGCTGCCGGATATCCCGACGATCGGTCAGTCGGTGCCCGGCTATGTGGGGGGCGGCTGGTCTGGAATTGGCGCGCCTGCCCACACCCCCAGCGAAATCGTCGATCTGCTCAACCGCGAGGTCAATGCCGCCCTCGCTGATCCGAAGATCAAGGGGCGGCTCGAGAACCTGGGCAGCCCGGTTCTGACGATGTCACCTGCGGAATTCCACAAGCTCATCGTTGAGGAGACCGAGCGGTGGGCGAAGGTGATCAAGTTCGCGAAGATCAGACCGGAGTGAGGCGGGGGATCGTCGCGGCCGACGAGGTGATCGAATGAAGGCGCTAGGCAAGCTGGCGCAAGCTCGAAGCGGTGGTGAAACCGCAAGGGAGGTCTGGCGATGAGCAGCGATAAGGAAATCCTCGCCCTCGAGGACAAGCGCTACGCAGCGATGTGCGGCGGCGATTTCGCCGCGCTCGAGGCGATGCTTCACGACGAACTTCTCTATACCCACTCCTCGGGGCTCACTGACACCAAGGCGACGTGGCTTGCCTCCCTGCGCTCGGGAAAGACGAAGTACAAGAGTGCGGCCTGCAGCGATCGCAAGGTGCGCCTCGCGGGCGACACCGCACTCGTCACCGGCCGCGCGGCGATCGAGGCGGAGATCAACGGCCAGCCACGCAGCCTGAGGCTGGTGTTCCTCGACGCCTGGACAAAAACGCCGAAAGGCTGGAAATTCATCGCGTGGCAGTCGACGCCGCAGCCCACCACATAGCAATCGTCGTCCGAGTGGCACTTTATGTCGCGCCAATATGGTTCGGGCTGCTCGGCGTCGCTTACGTCCGGATGAAGCCCAGCGAGTACGTCACTCAGATAACGGCCATTGGTCGGCTGGGCCTCGAATACAAGAACGCGAAGGACCATCCGCGAAACAAAACTCGCCTGGATTCCTCCGGCTGAGAATCAAATTTTTTTACGTGCCGTTTACGGCTCATCGACTGGCCACGGTCCGCGATCGGTCGCGACATTGCGAAGTCGGTCTTTCAGGCTCACGGCAGCTATCACCCGCGCGCGGCCAGCGATAGAATGCGCCCTCTGCAACTCAACGAGACGGTGCTTCTTGTCCCCCGCATAGGAGTCGGTCCCATGAGTAAACATCCCATGAGTAAACATACGACATCCGTCATCATGTCCGCCGCCGTCAGCGTCGCAACATTTGCAACCGCTCACGCGCAACAAACCGCGCTAACAATTCCCGACAATGACAGCGTCTATATCGACGCAAAATCGTTTCAACTCATTCCGGGAAAGGGAAAAGGCGACGCCGGACCCCAAATCAAAGATTTAGCTGCCCGCGAGCTTGGCCCTGGGGCAATCATCATACGTTCGGGCAACAAGCTCTACATCGCCGAAGGTCAAACGCTGCGCGGCGTTGTCACCGCCTACGCCTACGATCCGCGCCAGTACAATCCGGCCCTCACCGGCGGGCCGTACAATCCAGCCCTCACCGGCGGCGGCAGCGTCGGCTATAACCAGCAATTCGCCTACGATCCGCGGCAGTACAATCCCGCCCTCACTGGCGGGCCGTACAATCCGGCCCTCACCGGTGGCGGCAGCATCGGCTATAACCAACAATTCGCCTACGATCCGCGGCAGTACAATCCCGCCCTCACTGGCGGGCCGTACAATCCGGCCCTCACCGGTGGCGGCAGCATCGGCTATAATCAACAATTCATCAACGATCCGCGGCAGCCGCAGTATGATCCGAGGCTCACCGGTGGCGGCAGCGCCGGCTACAACGCCATGCTCATGCAATTCCTCAACGATCCGCGGCAGCCGCAGTATAATCCGAGCCTGACCGGTGGCGGCAGCGCCGGCTACAACGCCATGCTCATGCAATTCGCCTACGATCCGGACTATGTTCAATACAAGCTCAAAAAGGCGTTCGAGGATAATTGGATCTCGGCGGCTACAAAGTGACGCGGCTGCGAGCCTTTCGTGTTCGTGGGAGCGGGCTGACATAAGCTTCGGTCCGCCCCTTCTGTCGTCTCGAACTTAAACGCGCGACGTCGCTCGTGAGGATCAATCCGCGTCGCGGGCGAGCAACTGTGGAGAAGGTGATGCGCGCTCTCCAAGGGAAGTCGATCAGCACCATCGGTGCCATCGTTGGCATGGCATCGATCGCGTCAAATCTGGCGGTGGCTCAATCGCAAACACTCCCGGCCACGATTGCCGACAATGACAGCATCTATATCGACGGAAAGACCTTTGCCATCACGCCAGGTCGAGCGAAAGGCGATACCTCGGCACAGATCGAAGCGCTCGGAGCCCGCGATTTGGGTCCCGGCGCGATTATTTTTCGTTCGGGGGAAAAGCTTTACATCGTCGCCGCCCCGGTCCTCGTACCAGGCGCTCGTAACCAGGCCGGTCAGAACGTCCCTGTCCCCGCCGAAAACGCTCGACCAAACCGCGTCACGGTCGAATATGTCGTGCCCAAAAGCGCCGAGCTTCAGGAGCTCTACGGCATGTTAAGGGAGCACCGTGTGCTCGAGGACATGCAGGGGATATTGAGTCCGTTTCGTCTGCCCGAGGAGTTGACCATCAAAACCACGGAATGCGGCATGGTGAATTCCTGGTACAGCCGAGAGAATTCCAAACCGACGGTGACCATCTGTTACGAGCTTTTGCGGCACATTTTGCAATCCTTGCCAAAGCAAACGACCCCCGGCGGAACCACGCCGAGGGATGCGGCAATCGGGCAATTCTTCTGGCTCACGACCCACGAGGTCGGACACGCAATGTACGATATTTTCAAAGTGCCGATATTCGGACATGCGGAAGATGCCGCCGACAACTTTGCGGGATACATCATGCTGCAATTCGGCAAGGAGCGAGCGCGGCGATTGATCGCCGGCGGCGCCTGGGCTTGGAGGATGTACGTCGCCGATTACAGAACGAATCCCATCGTGAAGACGCAGTTGGCGGGCTTTGCCAGCAACCACGGCCAGCCTGAAGAACGCTTTTACAATCTCATGTGCCTGGCCTACGGGGCCGACCCGGTGACGTTCGCCGATCTGACCCAGGACGGATATTTGCCGCCAAACCGCTCGCCAAGCTGCAGATTCGAATACGACACGCTCGCCTTTGCGTTTCACCGCGAAATCTCGCCCCATATCGATCAACAGATGGCGAGGCAGGTCTTGGATACGGCTTGGTTTTCGAACGTGCCGCCAACGCTCGCACCGCCGATCGCACCGCCGCCCCGACCGCGATGATGCCGCGGCTCGTGCGATCGGCGGCATGGCGTTGACCGGTTCGCCGGCCGAAGCGCATGACGGCCGACGCGCGCGATCGCTTCGAGATCGAAGCGCTGGCGCTCGACGGACATAGCGAGCAAAGCTCGGCATGTCCGCTTTCGGAGCAAGGCTGACATGCCGTACGTCGGCTCCCCGGAGACGCGCATGCATGGCCTCGTCGCATCCGCTCTCTTCGCTGTCATGTTGCTTGCCGCTGCCCTCGGGCCGGGGCTGCCGTGCCAACTCGTCGGGCAGGCGAGCGCCGGTGAAGCCGATCCAGTCGCTCCGGTTGAAAGCACCCAATCCCCGCCCGCGACCCCATCAAAGAGCGCGGCCTCGGTCGCGAGCATCTGTGACGCGCTCGCGGCGGCGGCGGGAGAAAATGATCTGCCGGTCGATTTCTTCGCCCGGCTGATCTGGCAGGAGAGCCGCTTCGACCCGACGGCAGTAAGCCGCGCGGGGGCACAAGGCGTCGCGCAATTCATGCCGGCGACGGCGAACGCGCGCGGTCTTGCCGACCCCTTTGATCCAATCGAAGCGATCGCCCATTCCGCAAAGCTTTTGCGCGACCTGCGGCGCGAGTTCGGAAACCTCGGGCTCGCGGCAGCCGCCTACAATGCGGGACCCGGGCGGGTTCGCGGTTGGCTTGCCGGCCGACGTGGCCTACCGCGGGAGACCGACGCGTATGTGAGGATTGTAACGGGGCAATCCCCCGAGCAATGGGCGCGGGGTCAGGCGGGCGCTGCCGAGACGCACGTCGCGCACGCCCTGCCCTGTCAGCAAATCGCTGCGCTTGTCGCGCGCGCGCCGGCCCCCGAAATGAAGCCGCTGGATCCCTGGGGCGTGCAATTGGTCGGAAGCTCGTCGGATGCGACGGCGCTCGCCGCGTATGATCGCCTGCAGGGGAAATACGCGGCCATCCTGGGCGGCCGGGAGCCGCGCGTGTTGCACCATGGGCTCGCACGCGGCAGCATGGGTTGGGCGCGGGTCCACGTTGGGGCGCAGACCCGCGCCGGCGCCGAGAAATTGTGCGCCGAACTGCGTGCCGCCGGCGCGAGCTGCACGGTGCTGCGCAATTGAACCATATCGTTGGCTTTTGTAGGAACTTCAAATCCACCACACGAGCGGCGACGTTACGCTATTCGATGCTCGGTACCGTCGTTATCAGGGAGACACGCGATGACGCTCACGCTTGCCCAGGCCCGCACCATTCTCGACAAGACGCTCGCCGCCGCGCGCGAGAAGAAGTTCAAGCCGCTCGGCGTGGCGGTCGTCGACAGCCGCGGGGCGCTGCGGGCCTACGCCGAGGAGGACGGCAATCCGATCCTGCGGTCCAAGATCGCCTCCGGCAAGGCGTTCGGGTCGGTCGCCTTCGGCACGGGATCGCGGCGGCTGCATCAGATCGGCGTGGAGCGCCCGCACATGGCGGCCGCGCTGGTCGAGATGACGGGTGGCACGCTGGTGCCGGTGCCGGGCGGCGTGCTCATCCGCGACAAGGCCGGCGCGCTCGTCGGCGCGGTGGGCGTATCCGGCGACACTTCCGACAACGACGAGGCGGCGGCGGTCGCCGGTATCGAGGCGGCAGGCTTTGTCGCCGAGACCGGCGGATAGCAGGCGCAACACCTACGAGTGACCGCTCTCCTCCTGCAACGGCGGCGGAGCCCGTTGCGCGCGTTCGAACACGGCCTTCGGCTGCACCATGTGGACCGAGAGGCCGGTGATGAAGTCGACGAAACCGAGCACGGCGAGCAGGAACAAGGTCGGCGACGCCGCCCGCGGCACGAACACGAGCTCGCCGGCCATGGCGATGAACAGGATGAGCGAGAGCAGATGGTCGATGAAGCCCTTGCCGCCGGGCCGCACCGCTTTGAGGACCTCGACGTAGAGCAGCAGTATGCCGACCGCGACGATAAAATCGCCGATCGTGACCGGCATGCTGTGGTCGAAGACCAGCGGCAGGGTCGGCTCGGAGACGAGGGGAAGCTCGAATACCGCGCTTTTCTCCTCATCGCTGAGCGGCATGTTGAGGAGAAACACGACGATGTTGAAGAACGCAAACGGGATGAGCAGGAGGGGGAAAGCGATCAGGGACATGACGGTTGGCTTTCTTCACGCGAGCGTTGCAAGGACAACGCCGAGCGCGGGGCGCGCCGCAACGCGCGAAGTTTAGAGCACGTTCATCCAAACTGGAATTGGGCTCAAGGGCGCCGTCAGACCTCTTTCTTCGACTTGAGGACCTGCCGGCCGCGGTACATGCCGGTCTTGAGATCGATGTGGTGGGGCCGGCGCAGCTCGCCCGAATCCTTGTCCTCGACGTAGGTCGGCCGCGCCAGCGCATCGGCGGAGCGGCGCATCCCGCGCCGCGACGGCGATGTTTTGCGTTTCGGAACGGCCATGCTGGTCTCTCCTCGTCTCTCGGGAATGTCGGGCGCAGACCTTGCGCGCCCGCCGCGTTCGAAAGCCGCGCTTATAGAGGATCGCGCGCAGCAAGGCCAGCGCCGCGAACGGATCGCGCGGCTTTCGCTATCGCCTTGATTATCTGGCGGTTCTCGCGCACGACGCGAGCGCCGCCTGGGCCGCGCCGCGGGCCTCGTAGATCAGGGCGAGCCGGCGCACCGCCGGCCCCGGCTGCTTGGCGCTGCGCCGCCGCGGGTTCGGCAGCACCGCGGCCAGCAACGCCGCCTCGCGCGGGGTGAGCGCGCGCACCGGTTTGTTGAAGGCGTAGCGGCTGCCGGCCTCGGCGCCGAATTGCCCGTTCGGCCCCCACTCCGCGATGTTGAGATAGATTTCGAGCACACGCCGCTTGGGCAGCACGAAATCGATCCACAGCGCGAGCGGCAGCTCCAGCGCTTTGCGCACGAAACTGCGCCCCGGCCACAGGAACAGATTCTTGGCGGTCTGCTGGGTGATGGTGGAGACCGCCCGCGCCGCGCTGATGTCGTCGACGTCCTCCAGCCGCTCGCGCAGCTCGCGCCAGTCGATGCCACGATGGCTGCAGAAGCGGCCGTCCTCGGACGCGATCACGGTCATCGGCAGCGCCGGCGCCATGCGCTCGATGGGCACGAAGCTTCGCTCCACGCGCGCACCCGTTGCCCAGCGCCAGAGCATCAGGGTCGAGATCGGGTTGAGCGTGCGGTAGAGCGGCACCAGGAGATAGGGCAGCAACAGCGCGATCAAGATGGCGAACGCCAAGCCCCACGCCAGGCGGGACAGCCATCGGGATGGCCGCCGCCGTGATTGCGCAGGGCGCGGCCGCTGTTGCGTCGCAGCGGGCATAGACGTCCAGTCAATCGGTCTCGCTCGTGGGGCGCAGAGCGCGCACCTGCCGTTCGTCCGCAGGTCTCACTTGCTCAGCATGGCGGGTCATGATCGAACTCAAGCCCTTCATATGCCAGCGTCAGCTCCTCCATGGCCACGTCACCGCTGTCGGCATTGAGATCGGGGGCCTCGATCTTAACCGGCAACGCTCCCTTGAGCACCCAAGCGACCGTGAGCCGCCGTTCGCCATCGTGGAGCTCGATCCGCACGTCCTTGCGCGGCAGGGCGGCTTCGCCCTGCCGGATCGCTTGCGCCCATTTTTCGAAGGCGTCGTCGCGGGTGATGCCGCGCGCGAGCGCCACCGGCTCGAACTTCGTCGGTCCCACGATGACGCGCGACGCATTCGGATCGCCGCCGTCGCGAACGCTCACCAGCTCGGTGAGCTGGCCAAGCCCGCGCACGCGGCGCACGCCCGCGATCGCCTCGCCATCCCACATGACGCGCAGCGCGTAGCGCGCGGCGCGGACGCGATAATGCCGCGACACGAAGCTCGGGCACGGCTGATCCCTGGCCAGGCTGCCGACGCCGATGATGACGAATTCGGCGGGCCGAAGCGGCGCAAAGCCCACCACCAGTTTGACGGTACCCTGGTCGATGTCCTGCTGCGCCATGGTCGAGGCGTCGCAGCGCACGAAAAACGCTTGCTCCGCCTTGTCGCCCTGGAACGCGCCTTGCCGGAACAGGCCGAGCAGGAAATCCGCAACGCTCGCGCGGATGCGCTCCCACAGCGACGGGCCGTTCGGCTCGAAGGTGGCCCCTTGCAGGCCGCGCGTGATGCTGTCCTCGATGAACAGGTCGAGGCGCCGCAGCGGAACGAACTTGAACGGGTCCGCGACGTCGTCCCCCGCGAGCGTGCGCGCGCCCCACAGAACGACTGCGCCGGAAAGCGCCCGTAGCCCGTTGACCCCCATGGCATTGAGCGCGGAAAGCTGCGCGTCCGAGAGCGCAGCGCTCAATCCCTCTACGCCGAGCACGTTCGCCTGCGCCCCCGCCGGAGCTTTCCACACGCCGCGGGAGGCGTCGGTGCGCGCGTAGATGCCGGCGACGGCGCCGCAGGGCGCAAAGCTCGCGACCTGATTGCCGCGCAAAGGATCGGCCGCTTGCAGCCGCGGATAGTAGAGCGCGGCGTTGGGGCTTCGGGTGAGCAAGGCGGCGACCTCGGACATGGTCGGCGCGGCGTTCCATGCCGCGGGCGGATCGACGATCACCATCGCGCGGCGGCGGACGGCATAGGCGACCGCGGCATCCCAGGTGGCGCGCCCGACGTCGGTGGTGCGCGCGAGCGGCGGGATGCAGAGGATGTTGCAACGCTCCGCGTGGTCGAGCAGCCAGAGGCCGCGCTTCTGCGCTTCCAGCGCCGGGCTCGCCAGATCCGCATCGGTGAGCGTCGGCCCGCTCGGCACGATGCGCGCGATCAACGCGTCGCGGCCGCCGTTGACGAAATACTGCTGCACGGCGTAGCCGAGCGGCAGCTCGGCGGCCAGTGCGCCGAACTGCGCCTCGAACTCGGCAAAGCTGTGCACGATGCGCGGCGCCGCGACCGGCCCGGACGCCGTCGCGCCCACGAACGCGGCGATCGACGTCGGAACGCCGGCGATGACGTGCGCGCCCGCGGGCGCGTCTTCGACATAGACCCCGGGAGCCACGGTGTCCGGCATGGCAGCCCTCCTGCGACGTGACGGCGGCACGCGAGAAAGGCAGCGTAGAGGCCGGCGGCCCGCCGGTCCATTGCGCCTTCGCATCACGTCGTGCCAGGTCGCCGTTGCCGCGACGGCATTGCCGCAAGCCGCCCGCCGCTGCTACACCAGGACGGCAAGCGTGGAGACCCTGCATGGCCAAGGACGCGATCGTCTCGCAGGAACTGGCGGACAAATTCAAGACCGAGAAGGATTCGCCCTATCTGCGCTTCGTGCGCGGGGAAGGGCTCGACATCATCAGCGCGCAATACGTGCCGAATCTGCGCACCGTCGAATTAAAGCCCTGGGCGCGCAAGAGCGGCAGAGGCGTGTTCATCAACCACGAAGCCTCGCGCACGTCGAACGACTGCTACGTCTGCGAGATCGCGCCGGGCAAGACACTCGAGCCGCAACACCACCTGTTCGAGGAGATGATCCTCGTTTTGTCGGGCCGCGGGTCCACCGCGGTGTGGAACAATGCCGGCGCCCGCGTCACCTTCGAGTGGAAGGCGGGCGCGATCTTCGCCATCCCGCTCAATTGCTGGTACCAGCATTTCAACGGCTCGGGCCAGGAGGTCGTGCGCTACGTCGCGGTGACCAACGCGCCGTCGGTGATCAATCTCTACGACGACATCGATTTCGTGTTCAATCACCGGCACGATTTCAAGAACCGCTTCTCCGGCGAGGCCGACTATTACAGCGCCAAGGGCGAGCAGGTGGGCTTTCTGCTGCAGACCAATTTCGTCGCCGACGCCGTCAACCTGCCGCTGATCGCGGCCAAGGAGCGCGGCGCCGGCGGCGGCCACATCCGCTTCAACATGGCGCGCGGCTCGATCGCCAGCCACATTTCCCAGTTCCCGGTCGGCACCTACAAGAAGGCGCACGCGCATGGGCCGGGCGCCCACGTCATCGTGCTCTCGGGCGAGGGCTATTCGCTGATGTGGCCGGAGGGCGAGGAGCCGCGCCGGTTCGACTGGCAGGTCGGCACGCTCATCGTTCCACCCAATGCCTGGTTCCACCAGCATTTCAATTCCGGCCCGACGCCCGCGCGCTACCTCGCGTTCAAGCACTGGACGCCGCGCAACGCGCAGGGCGTGCCGATGTCGTGGATCTCGACGCGGCTGGGCGGAACGCAGATCGACTACGCCGACGAGCGGCCGCTGGTGCGCCGCATGTTCGCCGATGCGCT